>Ga0326730_1000045_pt1 | contig 36938 bp, 40 predicted proteins | sample MHFSIPfraction_3_FD_207740 | JGI IMG/M metagenome (GOLD analysis project Ga0326730, IMG submission 207740) | Lab enriched peat soil microbial communities from Michigan Hollow, Ithaca, NY, United States - MHF7AN SIP fraction | ecosystem: Environmental > Terrestrial > Soil > Wetlands > Peat...
AACCATCGATATCGGTGAGGCCCTGCTCGAACTCGGGAAGTAGCTCGAGCACACCTTCGGCTGAGTGCTCCGCTCCCGGTCCCTTGGGGATCTGAGCAGTGTCGGTGTATGAGCTCTGGACAAACCCGATCGGCCGGAATGAGAACATGGTGCTCCGCGGGAAAACGCCGTCTAACGGAAATTAGCCGGAGTATAGGAGCAGTCCATGCTCGGTAAGATGCACTTCTTGAGCTATGGTCGCTCGATAAGACGTTAAGACATTGCTTGAGTGTTGATACCGCAACGGACCAGTACTGTGGGAGTTAGGTCCCGTCAGTGGAACGAATGGCTGGAGGGGAAGGCTGCCTCGGGCCTCCGTGTAAGACGCGACCTCGGTTGGACTCAAAGCGTGTCCGCCGGACTCCGCACCCCCAGCCCACCACGGTTCAGGACGTGGGTGTAGATCATCGTGGTGCGCAGGTCGCGGTGGCCCAGGAGCTCCTGAACGGTGCGGATGTCGTAGCCGGACTCTAGCAGATGGGTAGCGAAGGAGTGCCGCAGGGTGTGGCAGTGCGCCGCCTTGGGAATGCCGCTGGTGCGCACGGCCTCGCGGAAGGCGCGCTGGATGGCGGTGGGATGGAGATGATACCGCTGCTCTCTCCCCGGGAAGACCCACTGCCATACCCACTCGCGCTGCGCCGCGGGGTACTTGCCCGTCAACGCTCCCGGGAGCTCGACGGCCCCTGCCCCGGCCGCGATGGCCTTGGCGTACAGGAGTCGCACACCCTCAAGGTGGACACGCAATGCGGACTTGAGGGATTCGGGGAGCATGGTGACCCGGTCCCGCTCACCCTTGCCACCCCGGATGGTGATCTCGTTGAGGCCGAAATCGACGTCCTTGATGCGCAGCTGAAGACCCTCTAAGAGGCGCATGCCGGTGCCGTACAGGAGGCGTGCAACGAGCTGGGTGACGCCGCTCATGGAGCCGAGGACGCTGCGGACTTCGTCGCGCGTGAGAACGATGGGGATACGGTGTGGCTGCTTGGCGCGAACGAGATCGGCGATCCACGCGACCTTGGTGCCGAGCACCTCGCCGTAGAGAAACAGCAGCGCGGCCAGGGCCTGGTTCTGGGTCGATGCACTCACCCGACGGGCCACGGCGAGGTGGGTGAGAAACGCAGAGACCTCGGCGCTCGCCAGCTCGGATGGGTGACGCAAATGGTGGAACTTGATGAACTCCTGGATCCACCGGACATACGCCTGCTCGGTGCGACGGCTGTAATGACGCAGCCGCAACGCCGCCCGCACCCGGGTCAGGAGCTTGGGATCACGGGCGCCGCCGGACGGTGTCGCGTCCCGCAGATACGACCCGGCTCGGGTGCCGGCGCTGGTCATGCCCCCACTCTAGGGCGTCTCCGAGAGGATGGGAGGGCGAAAAAATGCGGTGGCGGCAGGCGGGACGCAGCGCTATCGTGTGTCGTTAACGCTATGACCCATATCCGGATGTGCGTCGTGGCCGCGCTCGCCGCGCTGGCGGCCAGCGGGCTAGCGGCCCAGACGCCCGAGCGGTTCGAGCAGATCCCGGTGATCCCCGGCTCCCGCCACGATACCAAGGCCGAGTCGCTGCTGGCGGCCGCGAACGGCGCGCCGCGCACGCGCGTGTACCGCATCGAGGCGTCGATCGAAGAGGTGTTCAAGTGGTACCGCTACCAATTGAGCGCGAACTCGGGGGAGCCGCTGGACTCGCCTACGGTGCGCGTCATCGGGCTCACGCCCGTGACCTACCATGTGAACTTCTACACGTACGATGACGTGTGCGCGGACACGACGTCATCCCCCGCCGCTGACTCGGGCGCCGCGCCGGCCTGCCGGGAATGGCGCCGCGGCAAGGACAAGCGCCGCGCCTTGGGGCTGTCCCGCCTCCCCTGGGATACCGGACAGTGGATCGAGAACGCGACGTTCACCTGGTTCTGCCGCGACCCCGATGGGTCATTGCGTCGCATGCGGGTGGAGATTCGCGACATCGGCTTGAAGCCGAACTGGAAGTACTACCACCCGCTGGGACTGGTCCGGATCGAAAGCGTGGTACTCGAGCCCCCCGGCCACTAGGCCAGCGGCTACGCCCCCTCCTGCTTGCGCGCCGTCCGCAGCTGCGGCGCCGCCATGGCGCCCACGGTGTCCCCCCGACCGGTGACCAACCGCCGGTGATAGTCGATCTGCCCCAGATGATAGCCGAGATGGACGGCGAGATGGATCAGCCAGTCGCCGGTCTCGAACGTGTGCCCCGCGATGACCTCGGGAAACCGGACGGTCAGGGACGCATCGGTCACCTTCGCGAGCCCCCGCTCCGCCGCGGCAACGGCGCCGTTCACCTGTTGCAGGATTTCGGTCCTCGGGACGTCCCGCCGGCTGAACTCGGCCGCCCGGTCGCGCACGTAACCGGTGCCGCCCAGAATCGCCCCGAAGAAGTGCTGGACGTTGCCGCACAGATGCAGCGCCAGGGTGCCGCCGGAGTTGGTCACGCCCGGCGGCGTGCGCCACAAACTGGCGTCGTCCGGATATGCCTCGACTTCGCGCCCCACCGCCTTCATGTCCCGCACGATCACGCCGACGAGATAGTCACTCAACACAACGCCCTCCTCCCCGTCTAGGCGCGGGGGTGAAATTGACGGTGGACCGAGCGCAGATAGTCGCGGTCCACGTGGGTGTACAGCTGGGTGGTCGCGAGATCGGCATGCCCCAGCATCTCCTGCACCGCTCGCAGATCGGCCCCGCCCTCGAGGAGATGGGTGGCAAACGTATGCCGCAGGGTATGGGGGGAGACACGCTTGGCGATCCCCGCCCGCTTCGCCGCCTGCTTGATGACGCCCCAGGCCCCCACACGGCTCAGCGGAGTGCCGCGGGCGTTGAGAAACAGCTTGCCGCGCGTCTTGCCCCGGTCGAGCCCGGGCCGGATCTCGCGCGCATAGAGCGCCACGGCGCCCAGCGCGCGCCGCCCCACCGGAACGAGGCGCTGCTTCGCCCCTTTGCCGAAGAGTCGTACGATCCCCTCCTCGTACATGACGTCCTGGAGCTGCACGCCCACGATCTCCGAGACCCGCGCCCCGGTGGCATAGGCGAACTCGAGCAACGCGCGATCGCGGATGCCGAGCGGCGCATCAGGCGTGGGGGTGCCGAGCAACCGGTCGATCTCGTGGGTGGTAAGCACCGTCGGGAGGGTGCGCCAGCGCTTGGGAGACTCGAGTCGCTCGCTGGGATTGCGGGCCGCATGGCCCTCGCCCACGAGAAAGCGGAAATAGGTCCGGATGGCGGAGATCTGGCGGTGAATCGTGGCCGGGGACAGGCCCAGGTCCTTCAACGCATAGACGAACTCGCGCAGCTGGATCGCGGTCAGTGCGTCGGGCCGCTCGACGCCCAGCCCGGCGGCGTGACCCGCCAGGCGCCGCACGTCGCGGATATAGCTCTCGACGGTGTGGCGACTCGACCCCGCCTCGAGGGCCAGGTAGTCGCGGAACTGCTCCAGGCGGAACGCCCGACTCAGCTCTTCAGCCGCCGGTAGGTCCATCGCACGAACACCAGGAGGAGCACGACGGCGACGATCCCGAACACGAGGTTGGCCCGGGCGAGGGCGTGGGTGACGGTCTCGAAGTTGGTGCCGAGCGTGGCGACGAGAAAAGTCAGGGCCCCGTAATAGACCCCCGACGCCACGGCCATGGAGAGAATGGCGCGCGGCGCCGGCACGCCGACCATCCCGGCGAACGGCGGAACCACGGCGCGCCACACGGGCAGGAGGCGCGAGACCATGATTCCCCAGATGCCATGACGCGCATAGGCCTCTGCGATGTGCGCCAGGGTGCGCTCCGAAAGGAGCCGGCGGCCGATGCGCCCGGAGAAGAAGGCCCGGCCGTAGCGCCGGCCCACGGCGTACACCAGTGCGGCGCTCCCCACGTTGCCGACCCACGTCACCCCGAACACCGCCCAGGGGTCGAGCGTGCCCCGCCCCGCGAGAAAGGCGCCGAGGGCGATGGCGACGTCGGCGGGAGCCGGAGGGAAGACGTTTTCGAGGGCGGCGAAGCAACCGATGATGGCGTACAGCGGTAGCGCGGGAAGGGATTCGAGAAAGCGCAGCAGCTCGGTCAGGTCCGCGCCTCCTCGAGCAAGGCCACCGCAATCACCGCGATGCCCTCGCCCCGTCCGATGAAACCCATGCCTTCGTTCGTCTTCGCCTTGACGGACAGGTTCGAGAACCCGGCGATCGCGGCGTCGGCGAGCTTCTCCCGCATCTCGTCCACGTAGGGGGCGAGCTTCGGCGCCTCGGCGATGATGGTGATGTCCGCATGGGCGAGGGAGAAGCCCACCTCGGCGGCCTTGAGGCTCGCCCGCCGCAGCAGGTCGATGGAGCTGGCGTCCTTCCACTTGGGATTGTCGGGCGGAAACAGCTGCCCGATGTCGCCCAGCGTCGCCGCCCCGAGGATCGCGTCGGTGAGGGCGTGGGCCACGGCGTCGGCGTCAGACCAGCCGTCGAGCCCGCGGTCGTGCGGAATGGTGACGCCGCCCAGCACGAGCGGCCGCCCCTCCACGAAGCGGTGCGAGTCGTAGCCGATCCCGATGCGCAGGCCGCTCATCGCTGCAGGATCCGCAAGGCGAGATGCGCCGCGTTCTTGGCGTTGTCGATGCCGACGGTCGCCACAGGAACCCCCGCGGGCACCTGGACCGTGGCGAGCAGCGCGTCGAGCCCGTTCAAGGGCCCCACCGCGAAGGGAACGCCGATGACGGGGAGATCGGTGAGTGACGCCGCGAAACCGGGGAGCGCGGCCGAGAGACCGGCTCCACAGATCAGCACGCGGCAGCCGCGATCCTTGGCGCCTTTGACCAGCTCGGCCGTGCGCTCGGGGGCGCGGTGCGCCGAGGACGCGTGGAACTCGTAGCTCACGCCGGCCTTGGTGAGGACCTCGAACGCCGGCTCGATGCGGGGCTTGTCGCTCTCTGAGCCGACGAGAATCAGAACGTCGGGCATCGGTCTACGCGGCTTCGGAGAGCAGGGTGTAGTCCTGCTTGCGCTTCCGGGGCGTGTACCCCGCGTCGGCGATGATGCGCTGCATCTCGGGCAACGTCATGCGCCACGTGGTCCCGGCAGCCGAGACGACGTTCTCCTCCATCATGAGGGAGCCGAAGTCGTTGGCGCCGAAGCGCAGGGCGACCTGGCCGATCTTCGGACCCATCGTGACCCAGGAGGCCTGGATGTTGGGCAGGTTCCCGAGGACGATGCGGGCGATGGCCTGGGTGCGCAGATAGGTCACGGCGTCGGTCTTGCCGAGGTACTCGAGCTCGGTGTGCTCGGGCTGCAGCGGCCAGCAGATGAACGCCGTGAACCCGCCGGTCCTCCCCTGCACCTCGCGCACCCGGAACAGGTGCTCGATGCGGTCGGCGTCGGTCTCACCCAGGCCGTACATCATGGTGACGCTGGTCTTCAGTCCCTGGCGGTGCGCGACTTCCATCACCTCGAGCCAGCGGTCGGCCCCGGCTTTCTTCCTGGCGACCCGGTCGCGCACCTCCTGGACCAGGATCTCGCCGCCGCCGCCCGGAATCGAGTCGAGTCCCGCGCGCACCAGCTCCTTCAGGACCTCGTCGATCGACATCCCGAAACGCCCCGCGAAGAAGTCGACCTCCGAGGGCGAGAAGGCGTGAATGTGGATCGGATGGTTGCGCTTGATGTAGCGCAGCAGGTCGAGATACCACTCGAACGGGATGTAGGGGTTGTGCCCGCCCTGCATCAGGATCTGCACGCCGCCCAGCGCCTTTACTTCCTCGATCTTGCGCCCGATCTCCTCGTAGGAGAGGACGTAGCCCTCGAGGTGCTTCGGGCGCCGATAAAACGCGCAGAACTTGCAGTCGGCGACGCAGACGTTGGTGTAGTTGATGTTGCGGTCGATGATGTAGCTGACGACCGGCTCGGGGTGCAGCCGCCAGCGCACCTCGTCGGCCAGCTGGCCCAGCTCGAGCAGCGGGGCGTGTTGGTAGAGCTCGAGATAGCCGCGGAACTCGTGGGAGCTGCGATCGACGACCATATCAGGCCACCTGCAGGAACTGGAGCGACCCGTCGGGCACGATGCCCACCGCCGCGAGCCGGCGGAAGAAATCGGTGAGCCCGGCGAGATGTTTGTAGGTGCACTCGTAGTCGAGCCCGCCCAGATAGGCGCGGCACTCGGCTTCGGGAACGTGCGTGGCGGCGGCCGCAGCGCGGGCCAGGTCGTCGAGATGCGCCAACCCCCACGCGCGGGACTCGAGCAGGGCACGGTGAATCCGCTCCACCCCTCGGGCCTCGGCGTCGCGCCGCGCCGCCCACACGGCGAACACAAACGGCAGGCCGGTCCAGCGCTTCCATTCCTCGCCCAGGTCGTACCGGTAGGGATAGGCGCTGCGCGCCGCCAGCAACAGCGCCGGATCGCCGATCACCAGCACCGCCTCGTGGGGCAGCTCGGCCAGATGCTCGAGATCGCTCGCTTCCGCGCGGGCTTCGGCGAAACGCGGCCGGACTTTCCAGACGTCGCGGAACAGCAGCTCGAGTAGCGCGACGGACGTGCGGGACGAGGCGCTGAGCAGCACCGTGCGGCCGTCCAGCTGCCCGACGTCGGTCTTGCTGAAGAGCATGACGCTGCGCACCGGGCCGTCGCAGGAAATCGCCAGTCCAGGGAGCAGCACGAGGTCCTTGGCGTGACGCGCGTACTCGACGGCGCTGATGACCGATACGTCGAGCTCGCCCGCCACCAGGAGGTCGTTCAGCTCGGCCGGTGTTCCGGTGACCAGCTCGGCAGGGACATTCACCTGCCCCCGGTCGATCGCGCCATAGACCGGATAGCAGTTGATGTAGGGAATGCGACCCAATCTCATTCCAACCCCTCCACAACCCCTGCCACCACCGGCAACTGTTTCTTTCCCTTGCCGCGAGCCTTGGTGCGGTGCTCGATGTGGAAGGTCGGGCCTTCGGGACCCTGGGCCGGCGTCTTCGCTGCCGTCCCTGGCACCCAGTCCTCGAACGTGCGGACGGTTTGATACAGCGAGTCGCGCTCCACCGGTGTCTTCCCCGCCCCGCGGATCAGGTCGATGATCTGGTCGTAGGAGAGCCACATCGGGGTGCCGGCGCCGGCCTCGTGGTACACGCGCTCGAACACCACCGTGCCCTCGAGGTCATCGCAGCCGAATCCCAGCGCGAGCTGCGAGATGTAGGGTGTCACCATGGGCCAGTGGGTCTTCACGTGCGGGATGTTGTCGAGCACCAGCCGTCCCACCGCGATGTTCTTGAGATCATCGAAGCCGGTGGTGGCGGTGCCGGTGCGGCCCAGCGCCTCCCCCAGCTCGTTGTGGTCGGGGTGATAGGCAAGCGGGATGTACGTGAGGAACCCACCGGTCTCGTCCTGCAGAGCGCGCAGCGCCAGCAGGTGGTCCACCCGGTCTTCCAGCGTTTCGACGTGGCCGTACAGCATGGTGCAGTTCGAGGGGATGCCGAGCTGGTGCGCTTCGCGATGCACGGCAAGCCACTCGTCGCCCGTGAGCTTGCGGTCGGCGATGGTGGCGCGCGCCGCGGGACTGAACACCTCGGCACCGCCGCCGGGGAGGCTCGTGACTCCGGCTTCCTTCATCGCCACGAGCACGTCGCGGGTCGAGATCCCCTCGATGCGCGCCAGGTGGGCGACTTCGACGGCCGTCAGCGCCTTGATCTGGACGTCGGGGTGTCTCGCCTTCAGCCCCCGGAACATGTCCAGGTAGTACGCGAGCGACAGCTTGGGGTGCAGCCCGCCCACGATATGGAACTCGCGGGTGGGGTTGTCGCGCGCGGCATCGGCCTCGGCGAACACTTCCTCGAGCGTCCGGGTGTACTGCCCGTCCTCCTGTGGCATCCGCGCGAAGGAGCAGAAGACGCAGGTGTTGCGCAGGATGCAGACGTTGGTCGGATTGATGTGCTGGTTGGCGGCGAAGAAGACGCGGTCGCCGTTCCTGCGCTGGTTCACCTTGTCGGCCAGCCGGCCCACGGTGAGCAGGTCCGAGGAGGCGAAGAGTGCCAGCGCGTCGTCGCGACGGAGCCGCTCGCCGCGCTCGACCCGCTCGATGACCGGCCGCAGGGCCGGATCGTGCCGCGCCGCGGTCACGGCGCGCGCCGCACGGCGAGCGTCACGTTGTGCCCGCCGAACCCGAACGAATTGGAGAGGGCCACCTCCACCTTGCGCGTCACGGCCTTGTTGGGGGCCGAGTCGAGATCGCAGGCGGGATCGGGCGTGAACTGATTGATGGTGGGCGGGATCACGCCGTGCTGCACCGCGAGGGTGCACACGGCGAACTCGAGCGCGCCCGCGGCGCCCAGCAGGTGGCCGGTCATGGACTTGGTGGAGCCGAACACGAGCTTCTTCGCCTGATCGCCGAACACGGCCTTCACCGCCGCGGTCTCGGCGGCGTCGCCGTGCGGAGTGGACGTGCCGTGGGCGTTGATGTAGCCGACCTGCTCGGGCCGGACCCCGCCGTCCTCCATCGCGAGACGCATGGCGCGCTGCGCGCCCTCACCGTCGGGAGAGGGGGCGGTGATATGATAGGCGTCGGCGGTCATGCCGTAGCCCACCATCTCGGCGTAGATCTTGGCGCCGCGCCGCCGGGCGTGCTCCAGCTCCTCGAGGATCACGACCGCCGCCCCGTCGCCCATGACGAACCCGTCGCGGTCCTTGTCGAAGGGGCGGCTCGCGGTCTGCGGATCGTCGTTGCGCTCGGAGAGTGCTTTCATGTTGGCGAAGCTGGCGAGCGCCAGCGGCGTGATCGCCGCCTCCGAGCCACCCGCGATCATCACGTCCGCGTCGTCGTGCTGAATCAGCCGGAAGGCATCACCCAGCGAGTGCCCCGAGGTGGCACACGCGGACACGGTGCAGTAGTTGGGCCCCTTGGCGCCGTAGCGCATCGAGACCACCGCCGACGCGACGTTGGCCATGAACATCGGGACGAAGAACGGCGACACGCGGCTCGGCCCCTTCTCGAGGTAGACCCGCATGTTCTCCTCGAACGTCGCGATGCCGCCCGTGCCGGTGCCGATGATGACGCCGACGCGCTGCAGGTTGACCTGGTCCCAGCTCTTGTCGAGACAGGCGTCGTTCACCGCCTGGACCGCCGCGCCCATGGCGAACTGGGCGAACAGGTCGAAGCGGCGCGCCTCTTTCTTGTCGAGGTAGAGGCCGGGATCGAACCCCTTCACCTCGCAGGCGAACTTCACCGACAGCGCCGACGGATCGAACCGGGTGATGGGACCCGCCCCGGACCGCCCCGCGACCATCGCCTCCCAGGTGGTGGCCACCGTCGTGCCCAGGGGTGAGATGACCCCGAGGCCGGTGACCGCGACTCGACGCTTCACGCCGGCTCCTGCCTCACTTCCCCATTTTATCGTGCAGATACTTCATCGCGTCGCCGACGGTGCGGAGTTTCTCCGCTTCCTCGTCGGGGATGTCGATGTCGAATTCCTTCTCGAAGGCCATCACGAGCTCGACCGTGTCGAGGCTGTCCGCGCCGAGGTCTTCCATGAAGCTCGCTTCGGGCTTGAGCTTATCGCGCTCGACCCCGAGCTCCTCGACGATGATGTCCTTCACCTTTTCCTCGAGCTGCTTCATGTCCATTGCCATGTGGCGCCTCTCCAAGGAGGTTGGAGGAATTCACATCACCATCCCGCCGTCGACCACGAGCACCTGGCCCGTAATGTAGCTCGCCAGGTCGGAAGCGAGAAAGAGCACTGCGCCCGCGACATCCGCACCACTGCCCAGCTTCCCGAGCGGAATCGCGGCCTGCAACAGCTGCTTGGCCTCGTCCGAAATCGCGCGCGTCATGTCGGTGTCGATGTAGCCCGGCGCCACCGCGTTGACGAGCACGTTGCGCGAGGCCAATTCCTTCGCGACGGCCTTGGTGAAACCGATCAACCCGGCCTTGGCCGCCGCATAGTTCGCCTGACCTTTATTCCCGATCATGCCCACCACGCTCGAGATGTTCACGACGCGTCCCCAGCGCCGCTTGATCATGCCGCGCGCCAGGAGCTTGGTGAGCAGAAACGGTCCCTTCAGGTCCGCGTTCAGCACCGCGTCCCAGTCTTCGGCGCCGATGCGGAACAGCAGGTTGTCCTTGGTGACGGCGGCGTTGTTCACGAGCACGTCCACCGGCCCCACGTCGGCTTCGACCTGCTCGGCCAGCGCTTCGATCTGCGCCGCGACGCTCATGTCGCAGGCGTAGCCGCGCGCCGCGCCGCCCAGTCCCGCGGCGACTTCCTGCGCTTTCGCCCCGTCGCGGCCGCACAGCGCGACCTTGGCGCCAGCCCCGTGGAGTGCGGTGGCGATGGCGAGCCCGATCCCCCGGCTCCCCCCAGTGACGAGGGCGACCTTCCCCGTGAGGTCAATGGTCGTCACGCGTCATCCGCCCTTTCACCCAGCCTCCAGAAACTGCGCCACCTCTCCCGCCGTTCCCAGCGAGAGGACGTTCGCTCCCGGCACGATCCGCCGCAGCAGTCCGGCGAGCACGCTGCCCGGTCCGATCTCGATGAAGCGCACGCCCTCGCCCGCGAGCTTGACGGCGTGCTGCATGCACTCGACCCAGCGCACCGGCGCCGTGAGCTGATCCGACAGCGTGCGGCGCGCCCGGGCGGCGTCTTTCACCGCCTCGGCGGTGGCGTTGGCGATCACCGGGAAGGCGGGCTCGGCGAACTCCGCCTTGTCGAGCGCCAGGCGCAGCGCGTTCGCCGCCGGCGCCATGAGCGGCGAATGGAAGGCGCCGCTCACCTTCAGCGTCATCACCCGCTTCGCGCCCTTCGCCTTGCAGGCCTCGCTCGCCTTGTGTACCGCCTCGGGGTCGCCCGAGATCACGGTCTGGTCGGGCGCGTTGAGATTCGCCGGCACGACGACGCCGCTCGGACTCGAGGCGGCGGAGCAGATCTCCTCGACGTCCGCGGTGGGCAGGCCGAGCACGGCGGCCATGGTGCCGCGCCGCTCGGTCCCCGCCTTGTGCATCAGCTCGCCGCGCCGCCGCACGAGGCGCGCGGCTTCAGCGGGACTGAGCGCCCCGGCCGTGACGTAGGCCGAGTACTCCCCCAGCGAGTGGCCCGCGGCCGCGACCACACCGTCCACCTTCGGGCCGACCACGGCATAGACCGCCGCGGTGTGGGCGAGAATGGCGGGCTGGGCGTTCTGGGTGAGGGTGAGCTCCTCCTCGGGGCCGTCGAAGATGGTGCGCGACAGAGCGACGCCGAGCGCTTCGTCGATGGCGATGAAGGTGTCGCGCGCGACGGGAAACCGCTCCGCCAGATCCCGCCCCATCCCCACCCGCTGCGCGCCCTGCCCGGGGCAGAGCCAGACGGTCGGACCCGCTACCACTTCACGACCATGCTGGCCCACGTGAACCCGGCGCCGAAGGCGACCAGCATGACCGTCATGCCGGGGGTGAGGCGCCCGGTGCGCACCGCCTCGTCGAGCGCGATGGCGATCGACGCCGCCGACGTGTTGCCGTAGCGGTCCACGTTCACGTACACCTTGTCCATCGGCATGCCGGCGTGCTTCGCCGTCGCTTCGATGATGCGGATGTTCGCCTGGTGCGGGATCATCAGGTCGACATCTGCGCCCGTGAGCCCGGCACGCCGTAACGCCTGGTCACAGGCGTCGGCCATGGAGAGCACCGCGGCCTTGAATACCTCGCGGCCCGCCATGTGGATGAAGTAGCTGTGGTCCTTGAGCAGCTCCTCGGAGGGCGGATGCAGGGCGCCGCCACCCGGACGGTAGAGCAGCTCCGCCAGCGTCCCGTCCGACTTCATGTAGGACGAGAGGATGCCGCGGGCCCCGGTAGCGGGACGCACGAGCGTCGCCCCGGCCCCGTCGCCGAACAGCACCGCGGTGGCCCGGTCCGACCAGTCCATGATCCGGGTGAGCCGCTCGGCCGCGATCACGAGCACGCTCTTCGCCTGTTCCGACGCGATCAGCCCCTCGGCGACGTTCAGGCAGTAGATGAATCCGGCGCACGCCGCCCCGACATCGAACGCGGCGGCATTCTTGGCGCCGAGGATCGCCTGGAGGTCGCATGCCGCCGACGGCAGCAGCCGGTCGGGCGACGCGGTGGCGTACACGATCGCGTCCACGTCCAGCGGCGTCATGCCGAGGTCGCCCAGCAGCTGCAGCGCCGCAGCCTTCGCCATGCAGGCGTTCGTTTCCTGGTCGGTCGCGATATGGCGCTCGCGGATCCCGGTGCGCTCCCGGATCCACTGGTCCGACGTGTCGAGAATCTTCGAGAACTCGTCGTTGGTCATCACGCGGGCGGGCGAGTAGCGCCCCGTCCCCGCCAGCTCGGCGATGGGCCGTTTCACGCCGACACCTCGCCGCGCGCGAACTCGGCGCCGATGTCCTGGCTCAGGTGGTTCTCCACCGACTGGACCGCGATGCGGATCGCGTTCTTGATGGCCCGCGCCGGCGAGGAGCCGTGGCAAATGATGGAAACGCCCTGCACGCCGAGCAGCGGCGCGCCGCCATAGGTGGACCAGTCGAGGATCTTGAGGACGTTGACCATCTCGGGGCTCTTCAGGATCGCCGGGGCCTCGCGCTTGATGAACCCCACGAACACGCGTCCCGCCGATTCGTAGAACTTGAGCACCACGTTGCCCACGAAGCCGTCGCACACCACCACGTCGAGCGGACCGCCGCGCGCTTCCCCGGCCGGCACGTCCCGTCCCTCGACGTTGCCGACGTAGCGGAACCCGGTCTGCGACTTGAGCATCTGGTGCGCTTCCTTCGCCACCGCGTTTCCCTTCTCGTCTTCTTCGCCAATGTTCAGGAGGCCGACGGCCGGCTCCGCGCGGCCCAGCACGTCGCGCGCGTACACGGCGCCGAGGTGGGCGAAACCCACCAGCTCACGGGCATCGCAGTCGACGTTGGCGCCGGAGTCGACCAGCAGCACCGGCTTCGTGCCGGTTGGCAGGAGGGCGCCGATCGCCGCGCGCTGGACGCCGGGATGCAGCCGCAGGATGAGCGTGGAGGCCGCCATGACCGCGCCGGTGTTGCCGGCCGAGATGAAGGCGTCGGACTTGTCGTTCTTCTGGAGGGTGAGCCCGATCGAGATCGACGACTTCGGCTTGCTCTTGAGGGCGGCGAGCGGCTTCTCCCCCATGCCGACGACTTCGGGGGCCTCGACCACCTGCAGCCGCTTGCGCGGAATATCGGGATGCCGCGCCAAGGCTTGCTCGATGTCGGCGGTGCGGCCGACGAGCTGGATGATGAAGGTCGGCGGCAATTCGGCGAGCGCCTGCGCCGCCCCCTCGACCTCCGCCTCCGGGGCGTTGTCTCCTCCCATCGCGTCCAGCGCGATGCGGATCACTTCAGGCGTCCTCGACCTCGACGCGCTGCTCGCCGGCGTAATAGCCACAGGTGGGACACACGCGGTGCGGCTGTTTCAGATCGCCGCAGCGCGGGCACGCCTGCAGCGCGATCGGCGCCGCCTTGTAGTGGGTGCGGCGGGCCCGCTTCTTCCGCTTGGAGGTTCTGCGCTTCGGTACGGCCATCGCTCAACGCCTCGTCTAGTCGCGGAGTTTGCCCTTCAGATCGGCCAGCGCCTGCCACCGGAGGTCCGGTGCCGGCGGGCAGCCGCAGGGGCCCGCGTTCAGGTCCTTGCCACAGCGCGGGCAGAGCCCGCGACAGTCCTCACGACACACCACGAATCGGGGCGCCAGCAGCGCCAGCTCTTCCCGCACCGCCGGCCGGAGGTCCACCTCCACGGCGCGCGGCGGCAGCGCGTAGGCGTCGGGGTCGTCCTGGGCGCCCGTGTCCTCGGTGAACAGCGCCCCGACCTCCGCCTCGATGGGCACGGAGACCGGGGTGAGACAACGCCGGCACTCGCCCGCCACCACGGTGCGGAGACTCCCGTGCCAGTAGAATCGCCCTTCCCCCGTCGACTGCAACCGCCCCCCCACCCGGACGGGCGCCGCCAGCGCGATGCCCAGTCCAGCGAACAGCGCATCGTCCGCCGCTACCTCGGCCTGCGTTTCGACAGGTCCCCGGGCGAGGTCCCGCAGGTCGATCTGCAACATGGCGGGCGAAGCTAACCCGTTGTCCTGCTTGCGTCAAGGAAACGTGCCTAGAGCCCGGCCAACTCCCCTTCGGTGAAGAAAAACGCCACCTCCCGGGCCGCGTTCTCGGGGGAATCGGACGCGTGGATCGCGTTCTTCTCCTTGGATTGGGCGTAGAGCTTCCGGATCGTACCGGGCTTCGCCTCGGCGGGGTCGGTCGCCCCGATCGTATCGCGCAGGTGGGTCACGGCGTCGGCGCGCTCCAGGGCCAGCGGGATGCAGGGCCCGGAGGTCATGAACGTGACGAGCGAGCGGAAGAACGGGCGCTCCCGATGCACGGCGTAGAACGCCTCGGCCTCGGGGGTGGTGAGCCGCACCATGCGGGCAGCGCGCACCTTGAAGCCCTGCGCCTCCAGGTGGGCGAGGATCTTGCCGGCGGAGCCGGTCGCTAATGCGTCGGGTTTTATGATCGCGAGGGTCAACATCGGTGTCAGGTGTCCGGTGTCGGGTGTCAGGTGGTGCCGAGGCGGGTACGGAGCAGCGGGACGACATCGGCGGGACGCCTCATCACGGAGATTCCCGCTTCCTCCAACGCTTTCATCTTGTCGGCCGCGGTGGCGCCGGCGCCGGAAATGATGGCGCCCGCGTGCCCCATGCGCCGGCCCGGAGGCGCGGTTTGACCGGCGATGAAGCCGACCACCGGCTTCTTCATTCTCGTCTTCACGAACTCAGCCGCATGCTGCTCGTCGGCGCCCCCGATCTCGCCGATCAGCACCACGGCCTTGGTCGCGGGGTCCGCTTCGAACGCCGCGAGACAGTCGATGAAGTTGGTGCCGATGATCGGATCGCCCCCGATACCGACGCAAGTCGACTGGCCGTAGCCGTTGGTCGTGAGCTGGTGGATGATCTCGTAGGTGAGCGTGCCGCTGCGGCTCACCACGCCGATGTTCCCCGGCTTGCAGATGTTGCCCGGGATGATGCCGACCTTCGCCTGTCCCGGCGAGATGAGGCCGGGGCAGTTCGGGCCCACCAGCCGCACGCCGCGCTCGCGCACGAACGGCATGACCTTGGTCATGTCGAGCACCGGCACACCTTCGGTGATACAGACGACGAGCGGCAGCCCGGCGTCGGCGGCTTCGAAGATCGCCGAGGCCGCGAACGGAGCCGGAACGTAGATGACGCTCGTGTTGGCGCGCGTCGCCCGCACCGCCTCGGCCACGGTATTGAACACCGGGACCGTGCCCTCGAACCTCTGGCCGCCCTTGCCCGGCGTCACGCCGGCCACGATCGGTGTACCGTAGGCGAGCATCTGCTTGGCGTGGAACGAGCCGTCGCGGCCCGTGATCCCCTGCACCAGCAGCCGCGTCTCGCGATTGACGAAGACGCTCACGCCGCCCTCCCCTGGCCGGCGGCGGCCACCGCCTGCTTGACCGCTTCGTCCATGTCGGTGAGCGCGGAGAAGCCGGCGCCGGTGAGGATGCGCATCGCTTCCTGCTCGTTCGTGCCGGTGAGCCGGATGACGATGGGGACCTTCAGGGGGAACTGCGCCGTGGCCTGCACGATGCCGTTGGCGACGTCGTCGCAGCGGGTGATGCCGCCGAAGATGTTGAACAGGATCGCCCGCACGGCCGCATCGGCGGTGATGATCTTCAGGGCGTTGACGACTTTCTGCGGATTCGAGCTGCCGCCGATGTCGAGGAAGTTCGCGGGCTCTCCGCCGTAGTACTTCACCAGATCCATCGTGGCCATGGCGAGTCCCGCGCCGTTCACGCAGCACCCCACCGACCCCTCGAGCTTGATGAAGGTGAGACCCGCCTCGCGCGCCTGTACCTCGGACGGGGCTTCCCCGGCCGTGTCGCGCAGCGCGGCGATCTCGGGCCGGCGCTCCAGCTCGTTGTCGTCCACCACGATCTTGGCGTCGAGCGCCACGACCTTGCCCTCTGGCGTCGTCACGAGCGGGTTGATCTCGGCGAGCGACGCGCCCACGTCATAGGCCGCGCGATACAGCTTCTGCATGATGTCGGCCGCGGCACGGGCTTGCCCCACGTCCGCGTACAGCGCGAACCCCAAGGCGAGCGCCTGGTGCGCCAGCAGACCGTAGCGAGGATCGACGGCCAGCCGCTGGATCTTCTCGGGCGTCTTGGCCGCTACCTCCTCGATGTCGATCCCGCCCGCGGCGCTCACCATCAGCACCGGGCGCTGGGTGTTTCGGTCCACGATGATCCCGACGTAGCTCTCCGAGGCGATGTCGGCCGCGGGGACGACGAGGACCTTCTGGACGGTGAGGCCCTTGATGGTCATGCCGAGGATGGCGCGGGCCGCTGCCTCTGCTTCGTCAGCGTCCCGCGCCAGCTTCACGCCACCCGCCTTGCCCCGCCCGCCGGCGTGCACCTGCGCCTTCACCACCACCTTGCCGCCCAGCCGCTGGGCCGCGGACTTCGCGGCCGCGGGCGTAGTGACCACCTCGCCCTCGGGCACCGGGATCGCGTGGCGCCGCAGGATCTCGCGGGCCTGGAATTCGTGCAGGTTCACCCGGTCTCCTTCATGAGAGTCGTGCCGACCTCGCCGCGCAGCGCGGCGAGTCCCTGGGCCAGCTCGGCGATGACCGCCCGCTCGCCCCCCGAGCGGACGAAGTCCGCCGCGGCTTCCACCTTGGGACGCATGCTGCCGCTGCCGAGCTCCGTCCCCTGCAGCAGACGGTCGGCGTCGTTCAGCGACAGCCGCCGCACCGGCCGTTGCTGGGGCGTGCCCCAGCCGGTGTACACCGCGTCCACATCGGTCAGGATGAGCAGCACCTGCGCGCCGATATCGTGCCCCAGAATCGCCGCCACCCGGTCCTTGTCCGCCACGGCGTCGATGCCTTCGAGCCCGAGCCGCGGGTCGGCATACACCGGCGGCCCACCGCCACCGCACGCGATGACGATATAGCCGTCGCGCACCAGCGTCTGGACCATGGTGCGCTCGACGATCGCCACGGGCCGCGGGCTGGGCGCCAGGCGCCGCCACTTGCCGGGCTTCACCTCGCGCAGCGGCTCGCCGCGCGCCCGCAATCCCTCGAGACGCGCCGGGTCGAGTGCGTGCCCGATCGGCTTGGTCGGGGTGCGCAGCTCGGGATCGCTCGCGTCACTCAACGTCTGGGTGATGAGGGTGACGACGGTGCGGTCCACCCCGGCCCGCCCCAGCGCGTTCTGCAGCGACTGCTGGATCATGTAGCCCATCCAGCCGGCGGTCGCCGCCACCAGCACCCCCAGCGGCAACGGCTCGAGCGCGTCAGCGGCGAGCTCGTTGCGCGCCAGCTCGTCCCCCACCTGCGGCCCGTTGCCGTGCACCAGCGCGATGTTCCACCCCGCGCGCGCCAGGTCCACGATCGGCGCGAGGCTCTCGCGCGTGTGGCGGAACTGATTCGCGATCGTGGGCCGCTCGTGCGCCGGCGCGACGGCGTTGCCGCCCAGCGCGACGACGATCGTTCCCCCAGTGGTCGGCCCGGTCGGCACGGCGGCGCAGTCTAGCGGGGCGGTACGGCGGGAGCAAGCGCGCGCCGCGGGGCGGCGAGCAGATCCCGCAGCTGGCGATACACCTGGCCGAACCGCTCGAAGTCCCGCCGCGCGAGCGCCGAATCGAGCTGGGCGAACAGCGTCCGCGCCGCCACCCACCGGCCCGCCATGGTCGTGTCGACGGCACCGGGCGGGCCGGCCTGCGCGAGATCGCGCAACGCCGCGGCGGCGCTCGTTCCCTCGCCGCTGCGGTTGCCCCAGGTCACGAAGAGGCGCTCGAGGCGCGGCGGATCGGGCCGGTGCTGCACGAAGCGCGCCTGAGTCGAGGCGAGGTGCCCGGCGGCGAGCCAGAGTCGCAGCGGCCCCGGCATCGTGTCGTCGGTCCCCACCAGGAGCTGCGGGGGCGCGTCGAGCGACGGCGGCGCCACCGACCACAGCTCGGGCCCCGAAGACCCGAAGCGGCCCAGCAGAAACCCCTCGAACCGTCCGCCGGTGCTGTGGCCCGATGTGAACCCCTGCGCCAGCCACCACGTCGGATCGTCGGGGAGCGACAGCTCATAGGGCTCGTGCGTCAACGGGCGCCAGCCGTCGGAGTCCGGGGCCGCCGCGAGAATCTCCCGTACCGCGAGGTCGAACAGCCGCTCGGGGTAGCGCAGCGACCGCACGAAGCTCGCCGGGAGACTCTCCGCCGGCGCCACCAGCGGGACGAAAAGCCGCGCCCAGGCGGCGCTCACCGAATCGCCGCCGGGCGAGAGCCAGAGCCGCGTTTCCCCCGTGGCGGCGCGCACCGCACCGACCACACCCGCCCGCAGGTAGCGCACGGGACCATCGGGCTGCTGCACCGGGTCGACCAGCGGAAAGGTCTCCGACGAGACGTAGCCCGTGGCGCACCACCACAGCGCCCCGTCGGCGTATACCGGCTGCGGGGAGTCGAATTGCGCGAACGGGGCGAGCCGCTCCAGCCGCTCGGCGGCCGTGCGCCGCCAGAGGAGCCGATCGGTACGCGCGGTGGTGCGCGCCAACTCGGGAGTCTGCAGCACCCAGGCGAGCGCGATCCGGCGCCACGCGCCATCGAGCCGGATCCCGGCGCCCGCGGCGGCGTCGGCCGCCCCGATCACGGCGAATTGCGTGAAGCCGGCGCCGAAGCGCGCGACGGGATCTGCCGGGTCGAGCGGCGCCGGCGCGAGCCCGGAATCGGTCTCGGCGAACGCGAGGGGGCCGCCCGCGGTGGTCCAGCGACCGCGATGCACCTGCGCCCAGGTGGGTGGCGGCTGCTGCGTCCCGAGCGACGCATCGTCGGGGGCACGCGCGACGATCCACCAGGCGCCGCCGCCCGCGCCGCGGGCCAGCGCCGCTCCCGCCACCACTTCGTGGGGGGCGAGCGAGGAACGGGCGACGGCCGCGACGCGCTCCGGGCTCCACACCGGCTCCGCCGCCGTGAACGCCTCCATGGTGGGATAGCTCGGCGGCGTCGCGAGCGCGCGCCGCGCGGTGCCGAACGCCAGGGCGGTCAGCTCGGCGCGCTCGCCGGCATAGCTGTCGGCCCGGCCGCGCTCCAGCACGGCGGGGAGCACCCAATACACACCGAGCATCGCGAGGAGGACGAGCCCCCACCCGGCCGCCAGCCAGCGCACCCGATCCCAGGCGGCCCACACGAGACTCACCAACACGGCAAGTCCCGCCGCGGCGGCGACCCCGAGGGCGCCGGGAATGCGGACGGCCACGAGACCGCCGTCCACCGTGCCGTGCAGGCCCGCCACCACCTCCGCCGGATCGAGCAGCGCGCCCCAGGCGATGGCCAGCGCCAGCCCGGCGAGCAGCACGCCGAGGTGGGCGCGGGCATGCGGCGAGGACTGGAGCCGCCCGCGCTGCCAGCGCAGCGATCCGATGCCGGCATAGAGGAACGTCGCCAGCACCGCGGCGGTGAGCGTCGCGAGCAGCAGGAACTGCTGGCGCTCGATCGCCCAGGGGAGCGATCCGACATAAAAGCCGAGGTCGCGTCCCAGGATCGGGTCCACGCGGCCGAACATCGGGCGCCCCGCGGCCAGCACCGCCTCACGCCACCAGTCGCCCGTGCCCCACGCGAGCCCCACCCCGAAGACGAGGCCCGTGACCACGGCGAGCAGCAGCAGCAGGCGCTGGGGCACGGCCTCGACGATCTCGAGGTTGCCGACGCGCCGCGGCATCTGCACCGAGCCGATCGCCCGGTAGACGATGTAGAGATTGCCGGTGCCCCACACCGCGGCCACCAGCCAGACGGCGAGGCGCAACAGGCGTTGGAGGGTGCGGGCCTGCAGGTAGACCGCGCCGTTCGACAGCGTGCCGGCCCAAGCCCGCTCGACGGTTTCCACGGCGAGCCAGCGACCCGCCACGAGCAGCACGGCCAGCACCACGGCGCCGGCCAGCAGTGCGCGGCCCGGGCGCCGCCCGATCACGGCCCGGCGGCGTGGCGGGCGAGCCAGCCCTCGACTTCGCCGCGGTAGGCGGCGAGGGCCTCGGGCGTGCGCGCCTCGAACCGCATCACCAGCACCGGCTGGGTGTTCGATGCCCGCAGCAAGCCCCATCCCTCCGCGAAGCGGATCCGCACACCGTCGAGCGTGGAGACCTGGTACTTGGCCGCGAAGTCCTTGGCCGCGCGCTCGACCACGTCGAACTTCAGCTCGTCGGGACACCCGACGCGCAGCTCGGGCGTCGACACGGTGTGCGGCAAGTCGGCGAGCAACTTCGAGAGCGGCCCGCCGGTGCGGGCGATGTACTGCAGCAGCCGCGCGGCGGCGAACAGCGCGTCGTCGAACCCGAACCAGTCGCCCCCGAAGAACACGTGGCCGCTCATCTCCCCCGCCAGCGGGGCGTGAATCTCCTTCATTTTCTGCTTGATGAGCGAATGGCCCGTCTTCCACATCATGGGGACGAGCCCCGCGCGCGTCAGCTCCTCGGGCAGCACCTCGGAGCACTTCACGTCGAAGATGACCGGGTACCCGGTCCCCATGCGCTGCGCCAGGTCGCGGCCGAACAGCACGAGCAGGATGTCGCCGAACACCGGCGTGCCGTGCTCGTCCACCGCGCCGATGCGGTCGCCGTCACCGTCGAAGGCGATGCCCAGCTCGGCGCCTTCCAGTACCACGGCGGACTGCAGGTCGCGCAGGTTCTCGACCACGGTCGGGTCGGGGTGATGGTTGGGGAACGTGCCGTCCGACTCGGCGAACAGCGGCACCACGTCGCACCCCAGCTCGCGCAGCGTTTCGATCGCCACCAGGCTCGTCACCCCATTGCCGCAATCGACCACGACCTTCACGCGCCGCGGCAGCGGGGTGTTGCGACGCACGATCGCGGCCCGGTAGGCCGCGAGCACGCTGCTGTCGGAGGAGCGCCGGCCGCCCGCGGCGCGGTCCAGCCGGTCGCCGGCGATCAGCTGGTAGAGGCGCTGGATGTCGTCGCCGAACACCGCCTCACCCGCGAGCACCATCTTGAAGCCGTTGAACTCGGGAGGGTTGTGCGAGCCCGTGACCTGCAGCCCGCCGTCCACGGCGAGGACGTGAGTGGCGAAATAGAGCGCCGGCGTGGGCAGGACGCCGATTTCGACGACGCTGCCGCCCGCCGCCACGATTCCCTGGGCGACGGCGTCGGCCAGCGAGGGTCCCGAGGGGCGATTGTCCAATCCGAGCGCAATGCTCGGGGCGCGGCCCAGCCGCTCGTGGGCGAAGGTGACGAACGCCGCGCCCACGGCGCGCGCCAGCGCCGGCGTGAGCTGGTCGCCCGTGGTGCCGCGGATGTCGTACTGGCGGAAAATCGTGGCGGGGACGTCCACGGGTCCCCCCGTCAGTTCCCCGGCGTCGGCGCGGTCAGGGCGGCCGCGGGGCGCAGCATCGCGCCGCTCGTCTGGCTGAGATCGAGCAGACGGTTGGGACGGATGCCGAAGTACAGCACCGCCGCGACGCAGACGGCGAGGGCCGCCGCGCCCAGGCGCCCGAAGCGCACACCAGCGTGGGCCTGGGCGAACGGCACGGGCCGCATGTACATCGCCATGATCACCGGGAGGTAATAGCCCGCGGATACGACGCTCGCCAGCACGAGCAGGGCGGCGAGCCATCCCTTCCCCGCGCCGACGGCCGCGACCAGGATGTACCACTTCCCGATGAACCCGGCCGTGCCCGGGAATCCGAGCAGCGACAGCATGCACACCGCGAGCGCGAACGCCAGCCACGGCCGGCTGGTCGAGAGTCCCGCCAGATCGTCGATCTGCACGTCGCTCTCTCCGCCGCGCCCCTTGGCGGCGAGCAGCGCGAACGCGGCGAGCGTGGTGAGGCCGTAGGCCGCCAGGTAGAACAGCACCGCGGCGGATCCCTGGCTTGGCCCCGACGCGACGGCGACGAGCAGGTAACCCGCGTGCGCGATCGAGGAGTAGGCGAGCATCCGCTTCAGCGAGCGCTGCGCCAGCGCCACGAGGTTCCCGATGATCATCGTGAGCACGGCGAGTCCCACGATGATGCTCTGCCAGGCCGCCGTCGCCGAGAACGCCTCGATCAGCACGCGGGCCAGCGCCGCGAAGGCGGCGGCCTTGACCGCGGTCGCCATGAAGCCCGTGACCGGCGTCGGTGCGCCGTCATAGACGTCCGGCGCCCACATGTGGAACGGCACGGCCGCGACCTTGAACCCGAAGCCCACGAGCAGGAGCCCCAATCCGATCAGGATCAACGGGCTGGCCTGAATGGCGAGCGAGGTGACCTGGGCGCCGATCAGCGTGAGGTTCGTCGTCCCGGTGGCTCCGTACGCCAGCGCGACCCCGTACAGCAGGAACGCCGACGCGAACGCGCCCAGCAGGAAGTATTTGAGCGCCGCCTCGGCGGCGCGCGCACTGCGGCGGTCGATCCCGGCGAGCACGTACACCGACACCGACATCAGCTCGAGGCCCAGGAAGATCACGATCAGGTCCTCGCCGCCGGCCATGAACATCATCCCCAGCGTGGCGAAGACGATCAACAGGTAGTACTCGGGAGCCCGCAGCTGCTCCCGCTCGAGGTAGTCGAACGAGAAGAATACGGTGAGCGCCGCGGCACCCAGGAACAGCCAGTCGGCCACGTAGCGGAAGTCGTCCACCGCGATCATCGGGGTGATGCCCTGGGAACGGGCCGCGTTCCACCACAGCCACCACACCGCCACGGCGGTGCTGCCGAGCGCCGCGAGCGTCAGCCATCCCACGAGGCGCAGATCTCCGGCCGTCTTGTGCCGCCACGCCACCACCAAAAGCAGCACGAGGGCCCAGGCGGTGAGAACGAGCTCCGGGAGCAGCGCCAGGAGCAGGTCGTGCGTCTGGGAGAGGTCGAGGCTCATCGCAGCGCCGCCGGCTGTGCCGGCTTCACGATGTCGATCAGGTGCTGGGCCGCCGGCTCCATGCGATCGAGGATCGGCTTGGGATAGAGGCCGATCCAGAAGATGCCGGCGAGGATCGGTACCAGCACCGCGATCTCGCGCAGCGACAGGTCGGGCAACTTCTCGTTCTCGGCCTTGTCGAGCTTGTTGAAGATCACGCGTTGCAGCGCCCAGAGGAGGTACATCGCCGCGATGATCACGCCGGTCGTGGCGAGCGTCGCCGCGACGGGATGGGTCTGGAAGGCCCCGATCAGGATCAGGAACTCGCCCACGAAGCCGTTGGTGCCCGGCAACCCGATGGAGGAGAGCGACACGATGGTGAGCACCGTGGCGAGCAGCGGCACCACGCGCGCGATGCCGCCGTACGCCTCGATCAGGCGGCTGTGGCGGCGCTCGTACAGCATGCCCACGAGGAAGAAGAGGGCGCCGGTCGAGAGGCCGTGGTTGATCATCACCAGGAGCGCGCCCTGGACGCTCTGCAGCGTCAGCGACCAGATGCCCAGCATGACGAAGCCGAGATGGGACACGGAGCTGTAGGCGACGAGCTTCTTCACGTCGGGCTGCACCATCGCCACCAGGCCGCCGTAGATGATGCCGATGAGCGACAGCGTGACGATCACCGCCTGGACGGTCGGGTGCAGCGCCACCGTCGGGAAGAACGGCAGCGCGAAGCGCAGGAACCCGTAGGTACCCATCTTCAGCAGCACGCCCGCCAGAATCACCGAGCCCGCCGTCGGCGCCTCGACGTGCGCGTCGGGGAGCCAGGTGTGGAACGGGAACATCGGCACCTTGATGGCGAACGCCAGGAAGAACGCCCCGAAGAACCACCAGGCGGCCTTGCCCAGCGGGCCGACATTGGCCAGCAGGAACGCATAGTCGAACGAGTGGAGCCCGGTGCGCGCGGCGGCGGCGAAGTACAGCCCGAGGATCGCCACCAGCATCAGCAGCGAGCCGGTCATCGTGTAGATGAAGAACTTGATCGCGGCGTACAACCGGCGCTCGCCGCCCCAGATCCCGATGATGAAGTACATCGGAATCAGCATGACCTCCCACATCACGTAGAACAGGAACAGATCGAGCGCCACGAACACGCCGATCATGCCGGTCGTCAGCACGAGCAGGTTGGCGTAGAAGCCGCGCTCGCGCGTCGTGATGTAGTGCCAGCTCCCCAGCACCGACAGCGGCACGAGGAAGGTGGTGAGCAGCACCATGAAGAGCGAGATGCCGTCCACGCCCACGTGATAGCCGATGCCCCACGCCGGCACCCAGGAGCGCGTCACCTCGAACTGCATCCCCCCGGCCGGCACGAAGCGCCACCACAGCGGCACGGAGACCGCGAACTCGATCAGCGACGCGACGAACGCGAGGTGCTTGGCGCGCCGCTCGGGGGCGAGCCACAGCACCGCCGCGGCGACGAGCGGCCAGACGAGCAGGACAGTCAGGACGGCGTGGTCGTACATCGGCTAGCGAGTACCGGAGAACATGAGGGAGGGAGCCCGGGGGGCCGAGTGGGGCGCGCACCCGGACGCCGCGCCGCGGGGGCGCACGGCAGCGACAAGGGCGCCGTTGCCCGGGTGGGCACGCAGGGCTTGTCGCGTCCGAGCGCCCCCGCGTCCAACGCGTCCTTGCGCCCGCCCCACTCGGCCCACCCCACGGACTCGCTCCATCCTAGTGCAGCGCCCGCGCGAGAACGGCCACCACGCCGATTACGAACACGATCGCATAGAACCCCAGCTCGCCCGTCTGCAGCCGGCTCCCGAGCCACCCCAGGATGCGCGACAGGCCGGCGGCGCCGTTCACCCCCGCCCCGTCCACTACGCCCACGTCCACGACGCGCCACAGCACCTTGCGCGAGATCCAGAGCAGCGGCTGCACGATCACGGCATCGTACAGCTCGTCCACGTACCACTTCTTCCAGAGGATGCGACCGAAGCCTGCTTCGGCCGGCGCCGCGCTCGCGGGCACCAGCGCCGAGAGATCGAGCAGCCGCACCGCTCCGATGATCCCGGCGAGCCCGACCGCCACCGCGATGGCGATCAACGTCCACTCGGTGCTGTGCGACAGCACCGGCGCCGGCATCAGCACCGCTCCAGCCTGCGTCACGGGCTCGAGCCAGTGCTCCAGCCAGGCGTGCCCGCCCACCAGCTCGGGGAGATTGAGCAGGCCGCCCGCCAGCGAAAGGACTCCGAGCACCACCAGCGGGCCGGTCATCACCCAGGGCGCTTCGTGCAGGTGCGTTTCTTCGCGCGCGCCGGTCCGGTTGGGACCGTGGAACGTGTACAGCATCAGGCGGGTCATGTAGAACGCCGTCAGCAGCGCCGCGAGGAGGCCGAAGCCCCAGAACAGGTACCACGCGGGCTGCACTGTGCCGCGGGCGAACGCGGCGCCCAGAATGGCGTCCTTCGAGAAGAACCCGGAGAACGGCGGGATGCCCGCGATGGCGAGCGTCGCGATCCACATCAGTCCAGCCGTCCAGGGGAGACAGCGGCGCAGCCCCCCCATGTTGCGCATGTCCTGCGCGTCCTCGTGCGAGTGCGTCGCGTGATAGGCGTGGTGCATCGCATGAATCACCGAGCCCGATCCCAGGAACAGCAGCGCCTTGAAGAACGCGTGGGTCGCGAGGTGGAAGATGCCGGCCGCCATCGCTCCCGTGCCGACGCCCAGGAACATGTAGCCCAGCTGGGAGATCGTGGAGTAGGCGAGTACCTTCTTGATGTCCCACTGCTTCAACGCGATCGTCGCGGCGAACAGCGCCGTCAGCGCGCCGACCCCCGCCACCACCGCCTGCGACGTCGGAGCGAGCGCGAACAGCACGTTGCTCCGGGCCACCAGGAACACGCCGGCCGTCACCATCGTCGCCGCGTGGATCAACGCGGAGACCGGGGTGGGACCCGCCATGGCGTCGGGCAGCCAGGTGTAGAGCGGGATCTGCGCCGATTTGCCGGTGCAACCGAGAAACAAGAACAGCGTGATCGCGGTGACTGTGCTGCCGCCGGCCACGAGAGCTCCCGGCGCCTTGGCGAACACCGCGGTGTAGTCGAGCGAGCCGGTGTGCTGCCAGATCAGGAACATGGCGACCAGGAATCCAAAGTCGCCGATCCGGTTCATGATGAACGCCTTCTTCCCCGCGTCGGCGTTCAGCTTCTCCGAGAACCAGAACCCGATCAACAGATACGAGCAGAGCCCCACCCCTTCCCAGCCGACGAACGTCACGGGGAAGTTGGCTCCGAGCACGAGGGTCAGCATGAAAAACACGAACAGGTTGAGGTAGGCGAAGTAGCGCGCATACCCCTCGTCCTCGTGCATGTAGCCGACGCTGAAGATGTGGATCAGCGAGCCGACGCCCGTGACCACCAGCATCATCACGGCTGACAGCGCATCCACCTGCAGGGCGTAGCTCACCTGGAGATGCCCCACCGGGATCCAGCTCCAGTACTGGAAGACCACCGGGGCCTCGGGATGCGCCTGGGCGAGCGCGCGCACCACCAGCACCGCGACGGCAAAGGAGGCGAGCAGCGATCCCACCCCGAACACCGACACCAGCGCCTTGGTGCGCGACTTGGTGAGCGCGAGGGCGCCGTTGAGCAGGAAGCCCAGCAGCGGCAGCGCCGGAACCAGCCAGACGAGGTTCATCCCTTGAGCAGATTGATGTGCTGCAGGTCCACCGTCTCCTTGTGGCGATAGACGGCGAGGATGATGGCGAGCCCCACGGCGGCTTCGGCCGCGGCCACCGCCATCACGAAGAACACGAAGATCTGGCCGCTCACGCCGAGGCGCTGGGCGAAGGCGACGAACGTGAGGTTCACCGCGTTGAGCATCAACTCGACGCACATGAAGATCACGATCGCGTTGCGGCGCAACAGCACCCCGGCGGTGCCGATCGCGAACAACACGGCGGAGACGGCGAGCGACGGACCGAGAAACATCACAGCTTCCGTTTCGCCAGCACGACGGCGCCGACCACCGCCGCGAGCAGCAGGAGGCTCGTGATCTCGAACGGCACGAGGTAGGTATCGAACAGCGGCGCGGCGATCGCGCCCACCACACCCTGCTGCCGCTGCAGCGCTTCGATGGAGCCCGGCGGCAGCTGGATCATGTCCGACGGCGCGGTGTTCGGCAGGGCGCGCAGCTGGAGCAAGAGCCCCGCACCGAGCAGGGCGGCGACGCCCCCGCCGACCAGCCCGCGCAGATCGCCCGCTCCCGCGCGACTGATGTTCAGCAGCATGATCACGAACAGGAACAGCACCATGATGGCGCCGGCGTACACCAGCACCTGCAAGACCCCGATGAAGGGCGCGTCGAGGATCGTGTACAGCACCGCCAGACAAAACAGCGTCTGGACCAGCCACAGCGCGCTCGCCAGCGGGTTGCGCCGCGTGATGCACATGCCGGCGGCGACCACGGCGAACACGGCGAAGACCCAGTACACGAGCGTCAGGATCGACATCGCCCTACTCGCCCTTGGGGTCGGAGGGATCCCACAGGGTCGAGACGGGGTGCGTCTGCGCGCACAGCCGCTCGAGGTCGTACACGAAGCGCCCGCGCTCGAACTCCGCGTTCTCGTAGTGCACCCCGACGTGAATCGCCTCCTCGGGGCACACTTCCTGGCAGTAGCCGCAGAACACGCACCGGAACTCGTCGATCTCATAGATCAGCGGGTAGCGGTTCCCTTCCTCGTCTTCCCCCGGCACCAGTTTGATGCAGTTGGCGGGGCAGATCTGCGGGCACAGCCCGCATGCCACGCACTTGGCGCGGCCCTGCTCGTCCGTCAGCATGCGGTGCGTGCCGCGCCAGCGTGAGCTCAGCGCCCAATCGTCGCTGGCTTTCTCCTCGGGGTACTGCATCGTGACCTTCTTGCGGAACAGGTGCGAGAAGGTCAGCGCCATCCCTTTGAGGGTGGCCCGCAAGTACGATGTCTCGCCCGTCGGCCGGTGCATGATCTTCACGGTGATCGCCATCAGGCGCTCCGCCGCTGCATCGAGCCGGAAATCAGATGTCCCCTGTCGAGGACGAAGAACAGCGGCACCGCGAGCGCCAGGTTCACCGCGAACATGGCGAGCGAGAAGCGCGTGTCGTACGCCCACCCGAGCGCGACATGGAAATACCAGATCGCGGTCGCGACCACGGTGAGATACAGCAGGGCCAGCGGCAGCATCACCTTCCACCCCAGGGCCATCAGCTGGTCGTAGCGGAACCGCGGCAGCGTCCAGCGCACCCAGATGTAGAGGAACAGGAACGAGAACGTCTTCACGAAGAACATCGCCGCGGTGGCGAGCGTCTTCCACGCGGTCCAGGGGGCGGCGTTGTCCCAGCTCGTGAACGGGATATCGTAGCCGCCGAAGAACAGCGTGGTCATCAGCGCCGACGCGGTGACCATGTTCGAGTACTCGGCGATGTAGAACATCGAGAACTTCATCGCGCTGTACTCGGCGTGATAGCCGGCCACCAGCTCCCCTTCGGCCTCGGGCAGGTCGAACGGCACGCGGTTGGTCTCGGCGAAGGCGGCGACGATGAAGATGAAATACGCCAACGTCAGCGGGAACACGTTCCACTGGAAGAACGACCCCTGCTGGCGGGCCACCACGTCGGTGAGCGACACGTTGCCGACGACGAGCAGCACCGCCACCGTGCTCATCCCCATCGCGATCTCGTAGGAGATCATCTGGGCCGAGGCGCGCAGCCCGCCCAGCAGAGCGTACTTGTTGTTGGACGACCACCCCGCCAGCACGATGCCGTACACACCGAGCGAGCTGATCGCCAGGATGTAGAGGAACCCCACCGGCAGGTCCGCCACCACCAGCGAGACGTCGCCCCACTTCGTGTGCAGCGGCGTGCCGAACGGAATCACCGCGAACGTGAGCAGCGCCGGGATGAACGAGACCGCCGGCGCGAGGATGAACGTCCAGTAGTCGGCCGTGGCCGGATAGGTCTCTTCCTTGACGATGTTCTTCAGGCCGTCCGCCGCCGGTTGCAGCAGCCCGAACGGTCCCACCCGGTTCGGGCCCATGCGGTCCTGCATCCAGGCGCACACCCGCCGCTCGAGCCAGGTGAGCAACGCCACGCCGGTCAGGATCACCGTGAAGACGAGGACGACCTTGATGATCGACGAGACGAGGAAGAGCGTCATGCCGTCACCGCCGCACCCGAGGACGTCGTACGCCCCAAGAGCCCCAGCCGGTCATAGGACAGGCCGGCGAGCGCTTCCGTCGATGCGGCGAGGGCGTCGAACACATCACTCGCCGACCCCGGATGGGGGGTGCCCTCGAGCTCGGCGACCAGCTCACCCAGCGCCCACCACGCCGGCCGTGCCATCCCCGGTGTGGGCTTGGCCTGGACGTAGCGCTGCACCCGGCCGTCGCGATTCACGAAGGTGCCGTCTTCCTCGGCGGTGTTGGCGAGCGGCAGGACCACCTCGGCGCCGCGCGCCTGGGCGGGGAGCACCGTTCCCGCATAGATCAGGGCGCCTTTGGTCTCGACCGCGACGTCGGCCTCGTCCAGCACCAGGACGAGCGCCGCGGCGGCCGCCGCCTTGAGCGCCGCCGCGGTGTCGTGGGTGTAACCGAGCAGCGCCGCGCCGGTGCCGTTGGGGGCTCGCTCGGCGCGCAGCGCGAGGTTCGGCACGCCCGCCAGCGGCGCTTCCTCACCCATCACCACCTGAACACCCCCGGTCCAGTCGAACCGGGAGAGCAGCCGCCGCGCCAGATACAGCGCCTCGGTCGAGGCACGGGGCGAGGCCAGCGTCGCCGCGCGGCCGCCCGCGCCGCGCACCAGCGCGCGCACGCGATCCAGCGCGGTATCCCAGTCGGTGGCCACCAGCTCGCCGTTCATCCGGACCAGCGGCGCCTCGATGCGGTCGCCGCGGTTCATCCAGCGGTAGTTGGCGCGCCCGTGGTCGCAGATGAAATAGCGGTTCACCTCGAGATTGGGCCGCGGCCGCACCCGGACCACCGTATTGTCCCGCAGGTCGAGCGTCACGTTGCACCCCTGCGAGCAACCGGTACACACCGAGGGCGACTTGTCCAGCTCCCACGCCCGCGCCTTGTGGAGGAAATCCTTGGAGAGGAGCGAGCCCACCGGGCAGAGATCGACCACGTTGCCGGCCCACGGATGGTCCAGGCGCGCCTCGGGATGGATGCCGATGAACGCCCGGTCGCCGCGCTCGGAGACGTTCAGCACCGGCTCCTTGGCGACGTCCTCCATGAACCGCACACAGCGGGTACAGAGGATGCAGCGGTTGGGCACATACAGCACGTCGGGCCCGAAGTCTTCCACCGGGTTGAAGCGCTTGGCGTATTCGGTGTAGCGCGTCGCGGCGCGCCCTTCCTGGAACACGAAGTCTTGCAGCTCGCACTCCCCCGCCTGATCGCAGATGGGGCAGTCGAGCGGGTGATTGATCAGCAGGAACTCGAGCACGCTCTGGCGGGCGACTTTGGCTTCCTTCGCCTGAGTATGGACGACCATCCCGTCGGTGACCTGGGTGGCGCAGGCGATTGCCAGTTTCGGCTGCTTCTCGACGTGCACCAGACACATGCGGCACACCCCTGCCACCGGGAGTCCAGGGTGGTAGCAGTAGTGCGGGACGAGGACGCCGGCTTGCTTGGCGGCCTCGATCAGGAGCGTGCCCGGCGGCACGCTGACCGACGTGTCGTCGATGGTGAGAGAAATCATGACGTCAGTCATCAGACGTCAGGGCCTCACGCGGCCAGGACCGGTTTGCGCCGGCCGGCGATGTAATCCTCGAACTCGCTTCGGAATCGCTTGAGCGCGCTCACCACCGGGGCGGCGCACGAATCCGAGAGCACGCAGATCGTCTTGCCGGTCATGTTGTCGGCCAGCTCGAGCAGCAGGTCGAGGTCGCTCATCTTTCCCTGGCCCGCGAGGATACGCTCCAGGATCTTGGTGGTCCACGCCGTGCCCTCGCGGCATTGCGTGCACTGCGCGCACGATTCGTGGGCGTAGAACCGCGCCAGCCGCATCGTCTGGTAGACCATATCGGCCGTGTCGTCGAACACGATGACGCCGCCCGATCCCAGCATCGTGCCGCGCTCGACGCAGCCTTCGTAGTCGAGCAGCGTGCTCTCGGTCTCTTCACGGTTCAGCATCGGGACCGACGAGCCGCCCGGGATGCACGCCTTGAGCGTCCGGCCCGGACGCATGCCGCCGGCGCATTCGTACAGCAGGTCCTTGAGCGGGAAGCCCATGGTGACTTCGTAGTTGCCCGGCTGCGCGATGTGGCCGCAGATCGAGAGCAACTTGGTCCCGGTGCTCTTGGGGTTCGAGAGACAGAGCTTCTTGTACCACTCGGCGCCGTTCTTGAGGATGTGCGGCACCGCGGCCAGCGTCTCCACGTTGTTGATCGTCGTCGGCATGCCGAACACGCCGGCCGCAGCCGGGAACGGGGGCTTGATGCGCGGATTGCCGCGCTTGCCCTCGATCGAGTTCATGAGCGCCGTCTCTTCGCCGCAGATGTAGGCGCCCGCGCCGCGGTGCAGGTAGACCTTGATGTCGCCGAACAGCTTCGCGCCGTTGGCCTCGGCCAGGGCTTGCTCCATGATCGTCCAGGGCTCGGTGAATTCGCCCCGGATGTACACATAGACCGTCTTGGCACGGATGGCGTGCGCTGCGATCACCGAGCCCTCGAGCAGGCCGTGCGGCGTCCAGCGCATGATCTCGCGGTCCTTGAAGGTCCCCGGCTCCGACTCGTCGGCGTTGACGCACAGGTAATGCGGCTTCTTCGGTTCCTTCGGCATGAACGACCACTTGAGCCCCGTCGGGAACCCCGCCCCGCCGCGACCCCGCAGCCCCGACGCTTTCACTTCTTCGGTGACCGCGTTGGGATCCATGGCGAGCGCTTTCTCCAGCATCTCGTAGCCGCCGCGTTTCTTCCAGCCTTTGAGCGAGCGCGCCTCGGCGTCGCCGAAGTATTTCGAGAGGACGACGGTTTCTTTCGGGTGCGGTTTGTGCGGGAACCCCATTATCTGTACTTCCTCACGATCTCGGGGACCTTCTCCGGCGTCACGCTCTCGATGAAGTCCTCGTCCACCAGCACCGGCGTCGCGAAGCCGCAGGCGCCGAGGCATTCCACTTCGATCACGGTCCAGCTGCCGTCGGGACTCGTCGCCCCCGGCTCGCCGGCGCCCGTCGTCTTGAGGAAGGCGCGAACCACGTCCTCGGCCCCGCACAGGTTGCAGGGGGAGGTGGTGCAGACCTGCACGAAGTGTTTCCCCACCGGATGCTGGTGGTACATCGTGTAGAAGGTGACGACGCCCTTCACGTACGCCGGCGTCAGCGACAGCACCTCGGCGACCTCGGCCATGTTGCGGTCGGAGATCCAGCCGCGCTCGCGCTGCACCAGCCACAGCGCCGGGAGGAGGGCCGCCTGCTTCGTGGGGTAGCGGGCCAGCACCTTCTGCAGCTCCTCCAGCGTGCGGCCCACGAACACCGGCTCGTAGGCCTCCGTGCCCGCCGGCAGGTGCGTCGCGCTCACCGGTCCACCTCCCCCATCACGATGTCGATCGACGCGTTGATGGCGATCAGATCCGAGAGGAGATGACCCTCGGCCATTTTCGAGATGGCGCCGAGATTGATGAACGCGGGCGGCCGGATGCGCCAGCGCACCGGCTTCGCCGTGCCGTCGGAGACGAAGTAATAGCCCAGCTCGCCCTTGGGATTCTCCACTCCCACGTACGCCTCGCCTACCGGCGCCTTGACGCCTTCCATGACCTGCTTGAAATGGAAGATCATGGCTTCCATGTCGCTCATCGCGCGCGACTTGGGTGGCAGGATGACGCGCGGGTCGTCCACGTTGATCGGCCCGTCGGGGAGCCGGTCGAGTGCCTGCGCCAGGATGCGGTTGGACTGATAGCACTCCTCGAGCCGCACGAGGTAGCGGTCGTATACGTCGCCGTGCTCGCCGACCGGGACCTCGAAGTCGTAGGTCTCGTAGTCGAGGTAGGGCTGGTCCTTGCGCATGTCCCATGGCACGCCGGAGGCGCGCAGCATCGGCCCCGAGAGCGAGTAGTTGATCGCCTCGTCGGCCGTGAGAACGCCGATACCCTGTGTGCGCCCCGCCCAGATGGCGTTGCGGGTGAGGATGCGGTCGATCTCGCCCAAGGTCTTGGGATAGGTCGCGATGAAATGGCGCAGCCCCTCGACGAACCCGTCGGGGATGTCCGCCATCATCCCGCCGACCCGCGTCAGGCTGGTGGTGAGCCGCGCGCCGGTCCACATCTCCTGCAGGTTGTAGATGCGCTCGCGCTCCTGGAACGCCCACAGGAACGGCGTGAACGCGCCCAGATCGATCGCGGTGGTCCCGAGCCACACCATATGCGAGATGATGCGGCTCATCTCACAGGCGATCACCCGCAGCACGGTACAGCGCGGCGTGATGGCGATCCCCATCAGCTTCTCGGCCGCGAGCGCCAGGGCGACGTTGTTCGCCATCGGCGACAGGTAGTCGGTGCGGTCGGTGAGCGGGATGATCTGGTTGTAGTGCCGGTACTCGCCCAGCTTTTCGAAGCCCGAGTGGAGATAGCCGAGGTGCGGGATCACCCGCACCACCGTCTCCCCGTCCAACTCGACCACCAGACGCAGCACGCCGTGGGTGGCCGGGTGTTGCGGACCGAGGTTGATGAGCAGGTGCTCGCCGCCGATCTCCGGCTCGGGCGCCTCCTCGGCGACGCCGAGCGGCACGCGCACCGGATCCCCGTGCGCGTCGACCCCGGTTGTCGCGACCTCCAGCTCGACGGTGCGCTTGCTCATTCGGACTCCGGCACCCGGCCGCGCTCCCCGCGCCGCAGCCGTTCACGCATGTCGGCGGGGAGCCCGTCGGAGGCTTCGGCGATCGACAGCTCTTCGAGGGAGTAGTTCGCCTCGGGGTTGGTGTTCAGCGCCTGACGAACCTGCTCGGAGCGGCTGAACCGGCCGCGCAGCGGGAAGTCCTTGCGCAGCGGGTACCCCTCGGCATAGGTCTCCCACATCAGGATGCGGCGCAGGTCCGGGTGTCCGGCGAACACCACGCCGAACATGTCGTAGACCTCGCGCTCCAGCCAATTCGCCCCGGCCCACAACGGCGTCACCGAATCCACCGCCAGCTCGCCCTGTGGGTCGAGCTCGACTTTCACGCGGAGATCCGTCTTGCGCTCCATCGCTCGCAGCTGGTACACGAGCTCGAGCGGGCGCTCCCGGTCGCGGTATTCGACGGCGGTGATGTCCACGAGATAGGTGTAGGCCTGGCCCGGGGTGTCCTTGAGCCAGCGCACCACGTCGCGCAGCCGCTCGGCGCGCACCACGACGACGCTCAGACCGTCGCGCGCGACTCCCGCGCGGCCGATCGCGTCTCCGAAGGTCGCCTTGAGGCCCTCGACGGTCGGATTCACGCCGAGCGGAATTGGTGGACGGAGTTGCCGAAGGGCTCCGAGATCTCGTCGATCTCGGCGGGCGCCAGCCGCAGGCCGTGCTCGTCCAGCGGCTGCTCGTCGCGCCGCCGCACCGCATCGAACAGCGACTCGCCCTTGATCTTCTTGTGGAGCAGCAGGATGCCGTACAGCAGCCCTTCGGGCCGCGGCGGGCACCCCGGGACGTACACGTCCACCGGGACGATCGTGTCGATCCCCTGCACCATGGCGTAATTGTCGAAGATCCCGCCGGTCGAGGCGCAGGCGCCCATCGAAATCACCCACTTGGGCTGCGGCATCTGGTCGTAGATGCGCCGGATCACCGGCGCCAGCTTGAAGGGCAGCCGCCCGGCGCAGATCAGCACGTCGGCCTGTCGCGGCGAGAATGCCTGCCGCTCCATCCCGAAGCGCGCCAGGTCGTAGCGGCTCGCCGCCGTCGCCATGAACTCGATGGCGCAACAGGCGGTGCCGAACGGCATCGGCCACAGCGAATTGGCGCGCGACTGGTTGACGGCCCAATCCACCAGCTTCTCGAAGCGGGTGAGGTGGAAGTTGGGAGAGCCGGCGACTTCCTTGGTTTCCAGAACGTGTTTCACGGCATAAACCCCGTCGAGAAGAAAGGCGTCAAGAAGAAACGTCCAGAAGAGAGGCGTTCAACGTCGTTCGTCTCGACGCCTCTCCTCTCGACGCCTTTCTTCTCGACGCCGTTAGCCGTTAGTCCCACTGGAGTGCGCCTCGCTTCCACACGTAGACGTACCCGATCGCCAGTATCACCAGAAACACCACCATCTCGACCAGCAGGAATCCCGTCGAGACCGTCGCCACCCCACCCTTGTAGATCGCGGCCCACGGCAGCAGGAAGACGGTTTCGATGTCGAAGATGATGAACAGCATAGCGACGAGGTAGAACTTGATCGAAAACCGCTCGCGCGCATCGCCCAGCGGCGGCATGCCGCTCTCGTAGGGGCTGCCCTTCACCGCGGTGGGCCGCCGGGGGCCGGCGAAGTGCGATGCCAGGATCATCAGCACCGCGTTGCCCGCGACGAACGCGAACAGGATCAGGAAGATGAGATAGGGTCGGAGCACGGGGTCTCGTGAAAAAATTCACTAGTGCCTCGATGAAAGTATCCGGCCCTCCGCCATGTGTCAACCGAACAACGTGGCGTAAGTGCCGATGGCGCCGTTAGATTGCGCCGCCATGTCGATCAAGTCCGACCGCTGGATTCGCCGCATGGCCGCCGAGCATCGCATGATCGAGCCGTTCGCCGACGAGCAGGTGCGCGCCGGCTGCATCTCCTACGGCGTCTCGTCCTACGGCTACGACATGCGGGTGGCGCCCGAGTTCAAGATCTTCACCAACGCCCTCTCCGCCATCGTCGACCCCAAGCAATTCGACCCGAAGTCGTTCGTCGAGTTCACGGGCGAAGTGTGCGTCGTGCCGCCGAACTCGTTCGCGCTGGCCCGGTCCGTCGAGTACTTCCGCATTCCGCGCAACGTCCTCACCCTGTGCGTCGGCAAGAGCACCTACGCCCGCTGCGGCATCATCACGAACGTCACTCCCTTCGAGCCCGAGTGGGAAGGATTTGTGACGCTCGAGATCTCCAACACGACGCCGCTGCCGGCCAAGATCTACGCGGACGAGGGCATCGCCCAGGTGCTGTTCTTCACGGCCGACGAGGGCGACGAGTGCGAGAAGAGCTACGCCGACAAGAAAGGGAAATACCAGGCGCAGGTGGGGATTACGCTCCCCAAGCTGTAGGGGGCGGACCTACTGCCGCCCGGGTGGTGGCCGACATAGGCTCCGGAAGCCTCTTTCGGGAGTCCCCATGCGTACCGCGCTCGGCTCGGTCCTGCTCCTCGCTTCCACCGCCGTCTCCTGTGCCCCACCCCGCTCCGTTGCGAACCTGGGCACGGCACCCGACCTGGGGTTGCGTGTCGCTTCTGCTCCGGCCGATCGGCAGTTCGCGGTGACGCTCGGACGGCCGGCGTATGTGGCCGCGATCGAAGTCACGATGAACCAGGGGGCGCGTCTCCTCACGGAGACAAAACAGGCCTCCGCCCTGGCGGCTGGAGAGCATCTATTCGCTCCCCTCCCGACCCGCGAACGCGAGGCAGCGGCGCAACCGGTCGGCCCGCGCCTCAGGGCGGCGGAGGAGGTGTGCCCCGTCCAGCCCTTCTACCGAGAGGTTCAACGGGGCGATTCTACTGCGATCGAATTTCGCGGATCCGAGCTGATGCAGCCCACGAGCTCGGCGAGTCCCTGCTTCACCGATCCCAACCGTCAGGTCACGGCGGTGAGCCGCGTGCCGCCCGATCGCTACATCCTCGTCGTGGCGTCGCCCGACAGCATGGCGCTTCAGGCCGCCGCGGAGCGGCTCAGCACCGAGGACGCCGTCGGCGGCGTCAGGGACGTGCTGAACCGCATCGCCCGCTCGGTGGCCGGTCAGGGGGTTTGGAGCGCGGCGGCTATTCGCGTGCTCTGAGCTTCAAGGCAAGGCCGCGCCCGCGACGCGCGTGACCCACAGCCCCGAGTTGATGTCGCTGGCGTAGATGAACCCGCGGTGCGGGATCGCGCTCCAGGCCAGCGCCATGTTGGGCCGGTACCCCTCGAGCGACCCGGTGTAGAGACTCCCCACGACCCGC
>Ga0326730_1000047_pt1 | contig 36413 bp, 22 predicted proteins | sample MHFSIPfraction_3_FD_207740 | JGI IMG/M metagenome (GOLD analysis project Ga0326730, IMG submission 207740) | Lab enriched peat soil microbial communities from Michigan Hollow, Ithaca, NY, United States - MHF7AN SIP fraction | ecosystem: Environmental > Terrestrial > Soil > Wetlands > Peat...
TGTCGTAGCCCACCGTCGCGTGGGTGTTCAGGAAGGAGATCGGACGCCAGGTAGTGGTGATCCCGCCGGTGAGGCGCTCGATGTTCTGCGAGCGGACCAGTGAGAAGATCTCCCCTGGGCGGAAGAAGCCCCACCCCCCGTTAGGATCGCCGTTGCCGTTCAGCGCCACGGTGTCCACCGGGCTGCCCTTGCCGAAATACCCGCTCGGCAGCACGCCCAGGACGTTGTTGTCGTTCTGGGGCAGGCGGAGGTTGCTCGAGGTGTAGCCGGCGGAGACCGTGACGTCGGCCCGGGAGGAGACCTTCGCATGCACGTTCGCCCGCACGCCGTATTTCCTGAGATAGTTCGGCCGGATCACGTTGTCCGGCAGATCGCCGACCGAGATCCCGCGGGCCTTCGCCAGCCGCGTCTGTTCGCCGTCGCCCAGTTTGAGGGTTCCGGTCTGACCCGAGAACAGGCCGGAGACGAAGTAGGTGACCTGATCGCTGCCCCCGCTCGCCTGCAGGTTGTACTGCTGGCGGTAGCCGCTGCCGATCGGCGTGGTGGACGGGTTCTCCAGCACGTTGAAGGAGGCGATGCTGTCCTGGGTGCACGTCCCGGCCGCCACCTGAGTCAGCAGGCAGGTCGCCCGCACCGGCGTCGCACTGGTGTCGTGCCGGAAGGAGGTGAAGTTGGTCGGGTACTTGTTGTTGTCGGTGATCACCCCCTGCTCTACCGAGGCCGACCACCGGGTCGGCCCGGGACGCCCCTGCTTGGTGGTGATCTGCAGGATGCCGCTCGACGCCTCGGTGCCATAGAGCGTCGCCGCCGCGGCGCCCTTGACGATCTGGATGTTCTCGATCTCCTCTGGGGTCAGGTCGTCCAGCCGGGACGGCGCCTGCCCGCCCGTGCCCACAGCGATGGAGGCGGTGCCCAGCGGCGACACTCGTATCCCGTCGACGAACAGAAGCGGATCGTTGGACAGAGAGACACTGCTGGCGCCCCGGATCCGGATCCGGGTCCCGGCACCCACCGTGCCGCTGCTGGGCAGGACGTTCACGCCGGCCGACTTGCCGATCAGCAGGTCGGTGACGCTACGTCCGGCCGAGTAGGTCACGACGCTGTCCGCCGAGACCTTGTCGATCTTGTGGCCCAGCTCCACCGACCGCTGTTCCCCTAACGCGGTGACCACCAGCTCCTCGAGCTGGTAGGGCGTTGCGGTGAGGGAGATCGTCATTTCGCTGGTCCCGCCGGCCACCACCTCCACCGGAGCGCGCTGCGAGGCGAACCCGATGGCGATCGTGACGACCTCGTGACTCCCCGCCGGCACGCCCCGGATCACAAACCGGCCCTCGGTCCCCGACGTTGCCCGGAGAGAGGTGCCGAGGATAGCCACCTGCGCACCGACAATGGGGGAACCGTTGCTGGCATCCTGGATCTGACCTCGGACAATGCCTTGCGACTGCTGCGCTCCAGCTGGAGTGCCCGCCAACAGCAGGACGAGTCCCCCAAGCGCTGCCAACGAAAGCACGCGCGCTCGCATGGTGGTTCCCTCCGGGTGGCCTCCACCGCATGGCCATGCCGCCCCCGGCGGAGTGCGTGGGGGGGGCGGAAATGCGACCGGGACGGGCACAGGGCCCGCAGCGGAAACGCCAACCTGATGTGTGGGGTCGGGAGACACGAAGGTCCATCGCCGGCGGCCCTTCGAGCGATGGGTGGCGCGCGCCTCCCGATATGGTGGGCGCAGCCCGTCTGTCGGGCCGGTCCGGCGCGCCGCTCATTAGCGTACACGCTGGCTGGATTTCGTCAATACCGTGCTTCTACGGACTGGCTCGGATCGGGACGGATGTAGCGGACCGTACCGGGTCCTGTCAGGCGCCCGGCGCCTGAAGCTGCCGGGTCTCCCCGTGCGCTAGCAACCACAGGCGGGCCGGATCACCTCCGGCCGCGGACCACGATTCACGGGTCCGCCGCGGCGGCTCGTCCATCGGCTCATCCGTCAGCTTGAATGTGCCCCAATGGATCGGGACCAGCACAGACCCTCCCCCCTCGACTGCCGCTCTGCCCGCTCCTTCTGCCGCTCCCGCCGATCCACCCGCCACCTCACCGAAGGCCCGCACCGCTTCCTCCGGGTTCATGTGCACCACCCGCATGAACCAGCGCGGCTCGTAGGCTCCCACTGGCAGCAGCTGCAGGTCGAATGGCCCCAGCCGCCGGCCGATCTCCGCGAATTCGGGATGATAGGCGGTGTCGCCGGCAAAGTAGGCCGCGCGGGAGCCGACCCGTACGGTGAAACCGCACCACAGCGTGCGGTTGCGGTCGTGCACCCCACGGGCGCTGAAGTGCTGCGCCGGGGTGGCCGCCACCGACGCTGTCCCGATGGGGTGCACATCCCACCAGTCGAACTCGGTAACCCGGGACACCCCCAGCCGGCGCAGCAAGGCCGCCAGTCCCAGCGGCACGCACCACTCGATCCGAGGCTGTTGCTCCGCCAGCGCTCGAACCGTCCGGGCATCGAGATGATCGTAGTGATTGTGTGAGAGTAGGACGAGGTCCACCCGCGGCAGGGCATTGACCGGGATCGGCGCCGGTACCCAGCGTCTGAGTCTCCCGGTTGGAATCGGAGAGGCGTACTCCCCCCAGATCGGATCCGTCAGCACAGTGCAACTTCCGAACTCGAGCAACGCCGTGGAATGACCGATCCAGGTAACCGCCACATCGCCCGCCGCGCGCACCTGCCCGAGCCTCGGCGACATGACCGGAAACACCGAGGGATCGGGGTCCGGAGGGGGCCGCCGGGTCGTGTGACGCTCGGCGAACCAGCGCAGCAGGTTGGCGAGTCCCTTCGGCTCCGCGCCGGACCAGGGATTTCGAAACCCGCCCGCGGGGGCGTGATGGGGCGATTCAGGCATGGCGTCGAGTCTGGAGGTTACCGATTGCGTGAAGGTCGTCTGCCGCTGGTCTAGAACGGGAAGAGTATCCCCTTGTCCCTGAGTCTCTCGAACCTGGCCGCCGAGAACCGGTACAGTCGCGCCGGCCGGGATGGACCCTGGCGGCGCTGCTCCTTGAGCGGGGTCAGGATGCCCAGCAGGTCGATTTTCCGGCGGAAGTTCCGCTTGTCGAGCGGCCGGCCCAGGATCGCCTGGTAGACCTGCTGCAGTTCGGTGAGGGTGAAGCTCTCCGGCAGGAGCTGAAACCCCACCGTGGTGTACTCGAGCTTGTTGCGGAGCCGCTCGTGGGCGTAGCGCAGGATCTCGGCGTGGTCGAACGCCAGCTCCGGCAGGCCGTCCATCGGCCACCAGCGAGCCTCCGCCGCATCACTCCCTGCCTGGATCTTCCTCTCCGGCGAGATGAGGGCATAGTAGGCCACCGTCACCACCCGGCCACGGGGGTCCCGACCCGGGTTCCCGAAGCTGTACAGCTGCTCCAGGTATACCTCCCGCACGCCGGTTTCCTCCTCGAGCTCCCTCCGGGCCGCCTGCTCCAGCCCTTCCTCGGGCAGAACGAACCCGCCGGGAATCGCCCAAGCTCCCTCGAAGGGGGGAATCCCGCGCCGCACCAGCAGGACGCCGAGGCGGCTCTCCTGGATGGTGAAGATGACCACATCGACTGTGACGCGGATGTCGCTCATGCGGCCCTGGGTAGTACCAGTCTTGCCTGCTGGGCCGCGGTGCGCACCTGCACCGTGGCACCGGCGTTGAACTCCAGGAAGTCCTGCTCCACGCCGTCGCTGAAGATTACTCCTCCCGAAGGCATCCGCGACTGCAGAACCAGCTCCTCGCCCGGCTCCAGCAGGCCGGCGACAAGGTTCGCCTGAGACTGACGGCTCGGGAACGGCTCGCGGACGGCGAAGAGCAACCGAGGATCCTCCCAGGCCAGCCGCACCGGTGTTCCCGCCTGTCCGCCGGTAAAGACGGCTACCCCGGCCGCCATCGCAAACACCGACGACATCCATCCGGTGGAACCGACGCCGGTGGAGACCAGAACGCCACTCGATGACTGGCTCTCCTCCTGCTTCCGCCAGCGGACACTGTAGCGCGCCGAGACGTGACTCCTCGCCCCGATGAACAGGTCATTGAATCCCAACAGTCGCTGGCCGTCCTTGAGCCTGGCCTCCGCCAGCGTTACCGGACGGACAGCTGCCTCCCCACGGAGCACGCTCTCCACCCCGCCCCGGACCTGATTCAGCCCGAACGGCATCAGGATCCCATCGAACCGCGCCGGATCCGGGTTTACCGCCACGATCGGCTGGCTGCCGACGTACTTCGCGGTGTTTGCCACCAGGCCGTCCTGCCCCAGCGTCACCACCAGGTCGCCCGGCCCGAAGCTGTAGGTCGGCACCAGGCTCCGGTCCAGGAACTGCCGGGGAAGGCCAAGGTCCAGGGCGCGGCGCAGCCGCTCCAGCGCCCGGGCGTAGGCGTCATGCTCCGCCTGATATTCGGCGAAGTTCCCGCTCGAATGATCGAGGTAGAACTTCGCTTGACCCGGGGTATTGAAGCGGGCGACCAGCTCGTCGAGCCGCGTCCGCCGGGTCACGATCACCAGTTTCTCGACCTGCCAGGTCACTTCCGCTCCGAGGTCAGGAGAGAACCCAGCAGCTCCGGGGTCACGTTCAGCTGGCCGATCTTGCCGGCATTCTCGGCCAATTCCCGGAACGCCAGGCCAAACAGCACCTTGGGGTCGCTGCCACCGGCGCTGATGGCCATCAGCGTGCGCCAGTCCATCGCGCGGATCGGTTCGAGCGTGGCGTTGAGGGCGTAGGCCCGGGCATCGGCATCCTGCCGCTCGTTGGCTGAGCGGCGCTGAATCAGGTCCGCGCGCTGTCCCTCGAGCGCGATGTCCGCCCCCATCTTGGTCTCCCGGATCAGACGCTGCTTTTCCTGGACCGCGATCTCGGTACTCAGCTCGTTCTCCTTGATGCGCCGCTCCTGTTCCACCGCTGCGTTACGGCGGGCGTAGATCGCTTCGTCCGACTCCCGCTGCAGCCTTTCCCTCGCCTCCGCCTCCAGCGCCCGGGCCATCTCCGGCGTCGGTCTCACCGAAGCTATGGCCAGGTCCAGCACCTCCACCCCCAACCGGACGACGGATTCGGCCGCGCCGAGGCCGGCGCGCACGGTCGAGGTCAACTGCTCGACTGTGCCCAGGGCCTCGCGCAGGGTCTGCCGCTCTAGGACCGCGCGGGCCAGAGTCTGGGTAGCCTGCACCAGCCGTTCCGGGAGCTTGTCCGGATCGTCGGACCGGTAGCTGCCGCGCGGGGTGATGGAATAGTCCAGCAGTCCGGCCAGCTCCCGTGGCCGCGCGATCCGGTAGGTGAGCCGCCCCTGTACGGTGACCTGCTGGAAGTCGGCCGTCACCTCGGCAAACGCGAAGGGAAGGTCCGCACTCGCCAGCGGCACGGCGACCAGGGTGGACCGGGGCAGCCAGTAGAAGAAGGAAAGCCCTGGGCCCTCCCGCCGGAGTCGGCCGCCACTGTAATGGAGGAGGTAGGTGGTAGGTGCCGCCTTCATGTACCCGAGCATGGGGCCCATCCCTTGTTGATAGTGTAACTGCGACACTAATATGGTGTCTCAGGCACACTAACGCAAGGGCTACCGGGCAGGCGGGTGGCGCTGGGAGCTTGACACCCGGAGCGGATGATATTTGATTATCCGGATAGTAGGATTGACCCAGGGGGTGCTGTGGGAACCACGATCGTCAACCGGCTGCAGGCGCTCGCCGACTCTACCCGGAGTCGGCTCCTCCTGCTGCTCGAGCGCCATGAGCTCACGGTTGGTGAGCTGTGCCAGGCGCTGCAGCTGCCGCAGTCGACGGTCAGCCGGCATCTAAAGGTGCTGGCGGACGACGGCTGGGTGGTGCCCCGGGCCGACGGGGCCAGCCGGCTCTACCGCATGACCATCGCCGACCTCGACGCCGGCGCTCGGCGGCTGTGGCTGGTAGTGCGTGAGCAGGTGGAGGCCTCCCCGGCCGCGGCCCGCGATGCGGAACGCCTCCGGAACGTCCTGGCGGAACGCCGCTCCCGTTCGGAGGAGTTCTTCGCCTCGGCCGCCGGCCAGTGGGATCGGCTCCGGGTGGAGCTGTTCGGGAGTCGCACCGAGCTGCTTCCGCTCCTTGGACTGCTGGATTCGGCGTGGACCGTCGCGGACCTGGGTTGTGGAACCGGGCTACTCACCCAGATGCTCGCCCCGTTCGCGCGCCGGGTCGTGGCGGTGGACGCCTCGGCCGCGATGCTGCGCACCGCCCGCGCCCGGGTGGGTGACCTCAGCAACGTCGAGATCCGCCGGGGCGAGCTGGAATCGCTCCCGATCGAAGACGGGACGCTCGATGCAGCCTTCCTGGTGCTGGTCCTGCCCTATGTGGCGGACCCGGCCGAGGTCGTCGCCGAGGCGGCCCGGGCGCTGCGGCCCGGTGGCCGACTCCTGATCACCGACCTGATGCCGCACGAACGTTCGGAGTATCGTCAGACCCTCGGGCATCAGTGGCAGGGCTTCGCGGAGGAACAGGTGCTCGACTGGTTCAAGACGGCGGGTCTGACCGGGGGGATCTACCGGCCACTGCCCCCGGAGGCGAGCGCGAAGGGACCGCTCCTGTTTACGGCCTCAGCGAGACGTGAGGGGTCAGAAGTGAGAAGTGAGAAGTGAGAAGTGAGAAGTGCCGAGGGTTGGGAATAGGATGGACCCTGTCAACCCGACGAACGAGCGCCCTTCAGGGCGCGGATGCCGAGCAAGGGCCTTAGCCCTTGAAAAGACGATGCCGAGACTGATCGCGAATCCAACAGTGGTGCCCGCCGCGGGTAACCCTCCCAAGCGGATCGAGGAGTACGTCGGGCGGGTCAATACCGGGCATTTCGGCGTGAGCGTCGCCCGGATGGTGTCCCCATCCGGATGGGTAGAGCCCGGACAACGGCCTGACTTCGAGGAAGTGACGGTGGTCCTGCGTGGGTTGCTGCGGGTGGGGCACCAGGGTGGGGTTCTGGATGTCCGCGCGGGCCAGGCGGTCGTCACCTCCCCCGGCGAATGGGTGCGCTACAGCACGCCGGAACCAGACGGCGCGGAGTACCTCGCCATCTGCTTGCCCGCGTTTTCGATGGAGACCGTGCACCGAGACGCGTGAGGCGCCAGGCGTCAGAAGTGAGAAGTGAGAAGTGAGAAGTGCCGAGAGTGGGGAAACGGGATGAACCCTGTCAACCCGACGAACCAGCGCCCTTCAGGGCGCGGACGCCGAGCAAGGGCTTCAGCCCTTGAAAAGCCGAGCAAGGGCTGAAGCCCTTCGAAATCTCGAAGCACGAACTACACGCAATCACCAGACGAAAGGACCATGAGCATGGCAACAAGCGCGACGCTGATGCACCCATTCCAGGCGACCCGGGACGCAGGCCGCGAGCCGTTCAAAGTGAAGGATCTCTCGCTGGCGGAGTTCGGCCGCAACGAGATTCGCCTGGCGGAGTACGAGATGCCCGGTTTGATGGCGATCCGGCGGGAGTACGCCGGCCGGCACCCGCTCGCCGGCGCCAAGATCATGGGCTCGTTGCACATGACGGTTCAGACCGCGGTGCTCATCGAGACCCTGGTCGAGCTTGGGGCCGATGTGCGCTGGGTGAGCTGCAATATCTTCTCGACCCAGGATCACGCCGCCGCCGCGGTCGTGGTCGGCAGGGACGGCACGAGCGACAACCCGCAGGGCACTCCGGTGTACGCCTGGAAGGGAGAGACCCTGGAGGAGTACTGGTGGTGCACCGACCAGGGGTTGATGTGGCCGGACGGCAGCGGGCCGAACCTGCTGCTGGATGACGGCGGCGACGCGACCCTGCTGGTGCACAAGGGTGTCGAGTTCGAGAAGGCGGGAAAGGTCCCGGCCTTCAACCAGGCCAGCGACCCGGAGGAGTGGGGCGTGATCCTGGGGCTGCTGCGGCAGGAGCAGAAGCTCCACCCCGGCCGGTGGACGGCGGTCGCCCGCGACCTGCGGGGCGTGTCGGAAGAGACCACCACGGGCGTGCACCGGTTGTACGAGATGATGAAGGCGGGGACGCTGCTCTTCCCGGCGATCAACGTCAACGACTCGGTGACCAAGAGCAAGTTCGACAACCTCTATGGCTGCCGGCATTCGCTCACCGATGGCATCCTGCGCGCCTCCGACGTGATGCTGGCCGGCAAGGTGGCGGTGGTGCTGGGTTACGGCGACGTGGGCAAGGGCTGCGCCCAGGCACTCAAGGGCCAGGGAGCCCGGGTGATCATCACCGAAATCGATCCGATCTGCGCCCTGCAGGCGGCCATGGAGGGCTACCAGGTCACCACCCTCGAAGACGTGGTGGAGACGGCTGACGTCTTCATCACCGCCACCGGGAACAAGCAGATCATCTCGGCGGAGCACATGGCCCGGATGAAGGACAAGGCGATCGTGGGCAACATCGGCCACTTCGACAACGAGATCGACATGGCCGGCCTGAAGCGGGTGAAGGGGGTCCAGCGGGTGAACATCAAGCCGCAGTACGATGAGTGGGTGTTCCAGGACGGCCACAGCGTGCTGATCCTGGCCGAGGGACGGCTGCTCAATCTGGGCTGCGCCACCGGTCATCCCAGCTTCGTGATGTCCTCCTCGTTCACTAACCAGGTGCTGGCTCAGATCGATCTGCACCTGCACGCCCAGGGCAAGCCGACCGTCTCGGGCTCGTCCTACAACGAGAAGAAGGTGTACACCCTGCCCAAGAAGCTGGACGAGAAGGTGGCTCGCCTCCACCTGGACAAGCTGGGGGTGAAGCTCACCCGGCTCACCTCCGAGCAGGCGGAGTACATCGGGGTGCCGGTAGACGGACCGTACAAGGCGGAGCACTACCGGTACTAGGCGCGGCAGAGGCCCGGCAGCCCCAGGCGAGGCCCGTACGATCGTACGGGCCTTTGCATTTCCCGGGAGCCGATTTCCGACCCATGCGAAGCATGTCGTTTCCGGCGGGAAGACCGCGTTCTAGATAAGGGGGACCGTCGCGATCCGGGGTGGCACAGCCAGGCAAGGGTCAGGAGGGAAGCATGGGAGTCACGGGCGTCACGTTGCGAGTGTACGGTCAGGTGCTGCTGCTGCCTGACTCCCACGGGAGAAAGCGCCGCCTGGCAAATGCCGACGTGAAGCTGACCGCGCTGGAGTCCACTCCGACCGGGTTCACGCGGATCCGTGCGATCACCAATCCGATTCTGGTGGGGACTGACGCAGACGGCAGGTTCGATCAGCGGACCGACTGGGGCCCGATCGGCGCCGGACCCTCGCCGGCCGAACCCGAGGCCTTCGATGTGGAAGTCACCGACCCGGACAGTGGCACCATTGTCGTGGGCGAGCGGATGTTCTCGAACGGGGATGACATGGTGATCAATTCCGGCATCGCCCCTGACGAGCTGCCCCTGGCGAGCGCGCTGGGCCGCGACTTCACCGAGGTGAGGGACCTCGCCGGATTCCTGGCCGCGGGCCTCGCCGCGCCGGACAAGCTCGGGCAGATCAGCCTGTCCCGCCCGTTCCTCGAGGCGAAGGACAGCCGGGTTCCGACGGCGCCCGAGAAGCTGTTTCGCCATTTCGGAACCCTGCTCGACCGGTTGCAGACTGTCAGCCTCGAATATCGCATGCGCTCACCCGGCTTCGACCGCAACCACTACGACCTCATGGTTCCGATGGGATTCCAACCGCTCGAAAAGCAGATCGTCGCCACCCTGCACTGGCACCCCCGCCTTTCCGCGGCCGAACGGGTGGCGAAGATGGTCTCTTCCTACGCGGGCTCCGACGTCACCGAGGAAGTACTGCGCCGGAATGTTTCACGCCTCGTCAACATGCTCAGCAAGATCCTGAGCCTCCCGGTCGAGTACCAGCCGAACTCCTATCTCTGGGAAGACATGGCGGTCATTCTGACACTGTTCACCGGCATCGGGCTGGTGGCGCAGAGAAACCACATCGTCTGGGCCGACTTCCAAAGCAACTCCGGCGGGCGGGAGCTGATTCTGAGCACCCTGTGAGGCGGTAGAGCCCTCAGCCGGCAGCCGTGAGTCGTCAGCCGTTGGCCTTTGGCCCTCGGCCGTTGGCACGCCCACTTCATCTGGAGCGCGGGGGGAGATCCGTCAGCCGCCGCTCTCGGTTGCCGGTCGTCCCCCAACACCACGCTCAATGCGCACGGACGGCTCGTACCACCCCACTGGTCCCCCCACCATACGGCGGTAACTTAGGTCGGAGACCACCCCGACCGCCGTGACACTCTCGCAGAAACTCCTGGGCCAGACTCTGGCCGCGCGCTACCGGCTCGACCGCGAGGTGGGGCACGGCGGCATGGCCACCGTGTTCCTGGCTCAGGATCTCAAGCACGGCCGTCCCGTGGCGCTCAAGGTGATGCGCGAGGAGATCGCGATCACCCTGGGGGTCGATCGCTTTCTGCTGGAGATCGGGATCGCGGCCCGGCTGCAGCACCCCCACATCCTGCCGCTGTTCGACTCCGGCGAGGTCGACGGAGTACTGTATTACGTGATGCCGTACGTGGAGGGCGAGACCCTGCGCGGCCGGCTCACGCGCGAGCGCCAGCTCCCGGTCGAGGATGCCTGCGCCATCGCACGCCAGATCGCCGGCGCCCTCGCCTATGCTCACAGCCAGGGCGTGATCCACCGCGACATCAAGCCGGAAAACATCCTGTTGTCCGCCGGCGTGGCGGTGGTCGCCGACTTCGGGATCGCCAAGGCGTTGACCGTGGCCACGGCCGACACCTCCGCAGGCATGGCGATCGGCACTCCGGCCTACATGAGCCCGGAACAGGCCGGCGGCGAAGAGGTGGATGGACGGAGCGACCAGTACGCCCTGGCCTGCCTGCTGTTCGAGATGCTCACCGGACACCCGCCGTTCACCGGCCCCTCGGTCCAGGCCATCATCGCCCGCCAGATGGCGGATCGACCCCCTTCGCTCCGGGTGGCGCGGGCGGCGGTGCCCCCCCTGCTCCAGCGCGTGGTTGAACGCGCGCTGGCCAAATCGCCGGCGGACCGCTTTCCGACCGTATGGCAATTCGGCGAAGCGATCGCACAGGCCGCCGGCGGCGGACCACTCCCTACCCTCCCGGGAGAAGCGCTCCTGCGCACGCCGGTGCTCCGCCAGGAACCGGGGTCCGTCTCGAGCCCCAATCTCGGACCCTACGTCCATAAGACCTGCAACCGGTGGAACCAGGTCAACGCGTTCGACGCGTTCTTCCGGGCGACCCGCCGCTCCCACCCGGGACGACCCATGGTGGTGGTGGTGCACGGCGAGGACGGCGAAGGCCACGAGAGCCTGATCGAGCGGCTGCTGGCCACGCGGATTGCCCATCTGGCGGATCAGCTCGGCGGCCAGGAGCGGGGCGTGGTACCGCGGATCCGGACCCATTGGCCGGTGGGGGATGGTCTCGAGGTTCGGCAGCGGGATCTCGCCATCGGCCTGTTCCGTGAGGCGGACCCGCGCTACCTGGGCGACGATCTTTCCGCCACGGCCTTGCGCGGCTGCCGGCCGCTCGCCGCGGCACCCATCGTGGTGATTCAGCACGATCTCCGGGCCCAGCAGTGGGATGATGCGACGGCGCGCCTGCTGGAGTGGTACCTGCGGGACTACTGGGGCAGCTGGCCAGGCGGCGAGCCCGAACCGCAGTTCCTGATCTTCCTCAAGCTGATCTACCCTCCCGCCGAGTCGCGCGGGTGGTGGCGCGCATGGGTGGGCCAGGGCCAGGGAAACAAGCCCCGGATCCAGCAGCAGCTGACGGAGGTTCTCTCCCGGGCGGCGGCCGTCTGCCCGAGCCTGCTGCTGGCGGAGCTGGGTCCGGTGACGGTGGACGACGTCACCGACTGGTTCCACCGGAACGGCATCTACGTCTCGGAACAGCGCCGGAAGGCCGCGGCGGAGGCCCTCTTCCAGCGCCGTGCCGCGCGCCGCCTCTCGGAGGTGGAGCACGCGCTCGAGACGATCCATCGTGAATTCATCCGAGAACACCTGCTCGAACGAGGAAGCCTGCCATGACCAGCGCGGACGGATTCCGGCTCTACAGCGGCGACGGATCGACCGTGAGCCAGCGGGCCATGGAGCTGCCCCTGCTCGATTCACCGGGCTCGCTCGACGATCCCAGCGGATATCTCGCGGAGGAAGGGCTGCGCGACGCGGTCAACGTCGCGCTGGCCCTGGGCCAGCCGCTGCTGCTGACCGGCGAGCCGGGGACCGGCAAGACCCAGCTGGCGGCGAGCGTCGCGCATGAACTGGGGCTGCCGGCGCCCTTCGTGTTCAATACCAAGTCCACCGCCTCGGCGCGAGACCTGTTCTACCAGTATGACGCCTTGCGGCATTTCCATGACGCTCAGTTCCGTCCCGGCGAGACCAGCGCGGCGCATTACGTCACCTACGAGGCGCTGGGCCTCGCCATCCTGCTCGCCATGGACCCGGCGGCAGTCCAGGACCTCCTGCCGGAGCCGCTCCGGGCCCGGGGGCCGGCCCGGTCGGTGGTGCTGATCGACGAGGTGGACAAGGCGCCGCGGGACCTGCCCAATGACGTTCTCAACGAGATCGAGGACATGACCTTCACCGTCAGGGAAACCGGGCGTCGGTTCGCGGCCGATCGGCGTTATCGGCCGATCCTGATCCTGACCAGCAATTCCGAGAAGACCCTTCCTGACGCGTTTCTGCGCCGCTGCGTGTTCTACCACCTGACGTTCCCGAGCCGGGAGCGGCTGATCCAGATCGTGCAGCGCCGGCTGGCCGCCACCTCGCGGCTCTCCCCGGCCATGGTGGAACACGCGGTCCGGCACTTCGAGAAGATCCGCGAGCTGGGACTCCGCAAGCGGCCATCGACCGCGGAGTTCCTCGCGTGGCTCCGGGTGCTGGACCGCCTCCAGATCGATCTGTCCGACCCCAAGCCGGGACAGCGCGAGGCAATCGCATTCACCTATTCAATCCTGGCCAAGAGCCAGGAAGACCTGCGGTACCTGCAGGAGCAGCTGACGGCCTGAGGCCATGCCCAGCGCCCCGTCTGCTCCCGCCACCCTGCCCTTTGCCGAGCTCCTCGACGAGCTGCGGCGCCACGGGTTCGTGATCGGGCTGGACCAGCATCTGCGGCTGCAGCTGCTGCTCGACCGGCTGGCGGAGAACTGTCCACCGGAACGGCTCAAGACCCATCTCTGCCCCATCTTCGCGACCAGCCGCGAGGAGCAGGAGCGGTTCCACGCCGCCTTCGACCGACTCTACCCGGTGTTCGCCGACCTGGGGCTGGAGGCGGAACGAGCAGATGCCAGCTGGCCGCCGGAGTCGCTCATCCCGCCGCGACGGGTGCCGCGACGCCGATGGGTGACAGCGGCCGGCACCGTCGTGGTCTTGGCAGGCGTGATCCTGGCGGCGATCATGTGGCGGCGCGCAGAACGGTCGGTCCCGGTGCCCCCCGCTGTGGACAGCGTGGTGGTGCCGCCGCAGCCGGCACCGCAACCGCTGCCGGCTCCGGTGCCGGACTCGACGCCCGCCCCGCCTTCCGACACCAGCGCTGTCGCAGCGGCACCCGAACCTGAGGCGCTCCCGAAGCCGCCAGCCACCGCCTCCTGGGACGGGTTCCTCGCGCGCCACAGGACCGCCGCCCGGATACTGCTGGTGGCACTGCCGCTGACGCTGTTTCTGCTGAACGAGTGGCGGCTGTACCGCCGGCGGCGGCTGGTGGTCGGACGGCAGCGCCGGGAAAAGCCCCCCTTCACCTGGCCTGTCCGGATCGAGGCACCCACCAATCCCTTCGACGAGTCCGCCGAGTTGCCCACCGCCGCTCGCTTCCTGCGCCAACGGGAGGCGGGGCAGGTCGAGCGGCTGGCAGTAGAGGAGAGCGTCGGCGCCACCATCGCGGCTCTCGGATTTCCCACCTTCCGCTACCGGACCGACACTCGGCCGCCCGAGTACCTCGTGCTGATCGAGCGGGCGGCCCACCGGGACCACCGGGCCCGATTGTTCCAGTCGCTGGCCCGCGCGCTGGAGCGCGAGGGCGTGCACACCACCCGGTATCTGCACGACGGGGACCCCAGAGTCTGCTACTCCGAGGACGGCGATCGGCGCGAACTGCTGGTGGACCTGCGGCGCCGGTTTCCCGATCACCGCCTGCTGCTGTTCGGCAGCGGAGAGCGCCTGGTCGACCAAGTCACCGGCAGGCTGCACCCGTGGACCGCGCAACTCCTCAGCTGGAGCGACCGGGCGATCCTCACCCCGGAAACTCCGGCGGCGTGGGGCCTGCGCGAACTGGCGCTGGCGCAGCACTTCGTAGTGCTCCCGGCCACCATCGCGGGGCTGATGGGGGTAGTGGGGCACTTCCGCGGCCCGATGCGTCCCGATGCCAGCCGCTGGGGCGAGCTCGACACCGATCCGGCGGTGCCGCGGCTGGATGACGGTGATCCGTTGCCCCGGCTGCAGAGCTACCTCGGACCGCGGGTGTTCCGCTGGCTCTGCGCCTGCGCGGTCTATCCGGAGCTGCACTGGGACCTGACCCTCCACTTCGGGGCCCTGTCCGTGTTCGGACCGGGACTCATCACCGAGGAGCACCTACTCCGGCTGCTCCGACTTCCATGGTATCGCCAGGGGGTGATCCCGGATGAGGCGCGGGTCCGGCTCATCGACCAGCTCACCGAGGTCGAGGAACGCGCGGTGCGCGAGGCGATCGTGGACCTGCTGCAGCGGAACCCGGCGCCCGGGGACAGCGTGTCGGCCAACCGCTACGAACTTGACCTGGTGGTGCAGCGGCTGGCGCTCCACCGGCGCGATCCCAGGCAGCGCGCGGCGGCGCTCCGGGATCTGGCGCAGTTCCCGCGCCGGGAGCTGGTGCAGGACTTCGCGATGCTCAAGCTGATCGAGGAAGCCCCGTCCTCGCGGCTCGAGGTGCTGTTGCCCCGGCGGCTCCGGCGGGTGTTCTACCGGGATGGGGTGCCGGCGTTCGGGGTACGGGCGGGGGTGCGGGTCGGGGCCCTGGTCGCTGTGATCGCGGCCGGCATCGCACTCACCGGGCGGGCACCCTGGCCAGCGCCCGGCCCGAGCCTGGTAATCGTTCCAGGGTTCGCCTTCCTTCCCGTCTCCATCACCGGGCCGGCCGAGCTGGAATCACCCGGTGAGCTGCGACTCGTCGTCGGGGAGCAAACCGCCCTGTATGCGAGGGAGTCCCCCGCGGAACGCCAGGGAAACAACGACTACTTCGTTTTCCGTGCGCCTCCCGTCACCTGGCGCGGCGAGCCCGCAGCGGTCGTAACCGTGGATGCAGAGGGCCTGCTGACCGCCATCGCTCCAGGCAGGGGCACCGTGGTCGCCAGGACCCAGGAAGGTGAAGAGGCTCGGCTGCCGCTTCGCGTCCTTCCGGCAGAGTTTGCCATCGACCGTGACTCCTTGCTCCTGAGCCCCGGCGATCTGCGGTCGCTCAAGGTGATCATACCGAGCCTGGATCGGAGGCAGCTCGCCACGCGCACGGTCCGCACGTTCGAGTGGGCGGTCAGCGACTCCGGCGTGATCCGCTTGGCCTCCCCGGGTGTAGTCGAGGCGCTGGCACCCGGCAGGACCAGAGTGATCGTGCGGGGACTCGGCCACGAGGCCTCGATCGCGATTGCGGTCGCAGAGCCCGTCACCGGCGTTACCGTTGACGAGCGCCCATCAGTCGAGGTGGTGGTGCGGGAGTATGCCCGCGCGCTGGCCGAAAGTGACCTCGGCCGGATGCAGGCGTTGTTCCCCGGTATGGTCGACTCGGCGGTGCAAGGCTTCCGGATGCTCTTTCGGTCCCGTCACCGGGTCGGCACCGATAGGTGGCGCTACCTGGATGTGGTGGTGGATGGCCAGTCGGCCAGGGTTCGCATGGGAGGCACCACGGTCCTGGTCGATCCGAAGGGGCGCCGGTATGGCGAAGTCGATTACCCGCGGGAGTTCCGCCTCGAGCGGATTCCCGGGAGCTGGAGCATTGTCGCGATCGACGGCAGCGGGCTCCCCTTGCCTCCCGGGCCGGTCGCGACCGGGGCGGAATCCGGCTCGACTTCACCGATCGCCGAGCTGGCCGAACTCCGCGGCCTGGATTCTCTGAGAATCCGCGCCAGCGCGGGTGGAGTCGCGGCCCGGAAGGCGTACTTCGCAGCATTCGACAGCCTGCTCTACGCTCGCACCGCCGAACGGGTGCTGGAGAACATCCGCAGCTTCCCCGCAATCCGTAACGACAGCAGCGACTACACCTGGAGCTACGCGCAGCTGAAGGCGCACCTCATCACCACGTCCTACCCCGAAAAGAGCACCGCCGATTTCCTGGTGCCGGTTCTGGAGGGGGCTTGGGTCCAGGGGCGTCCCCCGCTGAGCGACGAGCGCATCCAGCTGGCGCGGGCCCAGTTCACCTTCTTCGCCGAAGAGCTGGCCCGGGGCCGGAACCCCCTGCCCGCCCCTACCGACAGCTCGGCCGTGCGGAAGGCGCGCGCCTTCCTGAACCAGTTCAAGGATCGGAAGCAGATCTACCAGATCATGCAGGCGGAGGCGGCCAAGGCCGGTGCCAGGCCATTCGACTTCGACCGGACCTACCCCAATGCCAGCCAGGTCCTCAGCGTGTCCCACGTGATCCCGGCGGCGTTTACCCGGCAGGGCTGGCGCTATATGCAGGACTCCGCCTTCAAGCGGCCGGAGCGGTACTTCCAGGGCGAGGAGTGGATCTTGGGCGGCGAGAAGCTGGGCGAGCGGGAGCGGTACGCCGTCGTCGATTCTATTCGGAGCCGATACCGCCGGGACTATGCGGATCACTGGCGAAGGGTGCTGGCTGAGGCCAGGGTGACCCCGTTCGCGAGCATCGCCGACGCCGCCCGGAAGGTGAAAGTCCTGGGCAGCAACACCTCCCCGCTCATGCAGCTGATCAACGCGGTGTCGCTCAACACAGCGGTGGACTCCTCCGTTGCCAGCTCGGCTTTTCAGGCAGCCCTGGTTGTGTCGCCCCCCGACTCGAGCAAACTCATCGGTGCGTATACCCGGCCGTACATGAACGCGGTGCAGTCGCTGGGGACGGCACTCGAGGCCCTCGCGGCGGCGGGTCCGGCAGAGCGAGACGCGCTGGCGCAGGAGGCCAGAAACCAGGTCGCTGCGGCGAACAACGCCGCCGTCAACATCCAGCGGGCCTTCGCCAGCGCCCCGAACGGGGTCGGCCCGGACATTGGCCGGCTGCTGCAGGCGGGCTTCTCCTCCATTGACGATCTACTGGGGAAGGCGGGCCTGGCGGTGGTAGACAAGCCGAGGGGGCCGGTGGCCGCATCGCTGCGGCTCATCGCCCGCGTCACCTCGTTGGCGATCGGGGAGACTACCATGTGGCGCGCGGTGGTCCTCGACGCAGAAGGCCGGGAGCTGGCCGATCCTTCCCTGGTCTGGCAATCAAGTGCTCCCGAGATCGCCACGGTCAGCGGCGAGGGCCGTATCACTGCACTCACCGCGGGTATGGCGGAGATTACGGTGCAAGTTGAAGGGGGCCAGGCCCCCCTCCCCGGGCCTGTCACCTTTTCCTCGAGCCAGCGCGTGACTGTGACCCCGGCCGCGGCACCTCCCGCCCCGGCCCCGGTGAGCGGCCCCGGGGCAGAGGCCCAGAGCTCGTACAACCGCGCGCGCCAGTTCGAGGACCAGGGCCTGCTCGCAAAGGCCAGCGACGCCTATCGCGACGCGCTGCGGAACTTCCCCGAATACGCCGAGGCTTCCACCGGCTTGACCCGGGTGGCAGTCAAGCTGCGGGTATTCGACTGGGCCAAGCACCTTGAGCGGCGCAGTCTCGCGGGACTGCAGCAGATGTACCCCGACATGCCGGCCAGGGACCAGCAGGCGTGGAAGCGTCTGCTGGAGAATCCGAGCCTGACGCGAATCAGCGTCGAGCCGAGGGATCTGACGGTGATGCTGACCGGCCTGGCGGAGGCACGCGTGAACTACGCCCTGGTCTACACGATGATAGTGCGTCCCAATGGGAGGCAGACCTCGGTGAACCGGTATGAGGCGACCTTCAAGCTGCTGCGCGGTGCGTGGCTCATCACCGCGATGCAGGGCGTACCGTGACCCGCGCCCCGCTGGGCCGATCGCTGCTGTACGGCTACCTGGTCGTTGCCCTGGCCCGTCCCTGCGGAGCCCAGAGCCTGCGGTCCCGGTTCAACGAGTTGTTCGTGTTCGGGGATTGCGGCGTGCCGCTGTGCCTCTCGGGGTCCGACCCGATTCACGCCTTGCATTTCATTCCTTCGTCCGACAGCAACGTGATCACCCTCGGGCTGTTGCAAGGCCTCCGCAGCTCGATCGTGACGAGCGTCTCGAACATCCCCGCCAGTGCGGGGAGCGGAGGCGCGGCCGTGGTGTTCGTGCAGGGCCTGCCGGTGACCACACCGATCTCCTCCGGACCGGTGCTGGGGGAACGCGCCCCGACCCTGGGACGCCACCGGCTGCTGCTGGGCGTCAACGTCACGGGCGGGCGATTCGACCGGCTGAACGGCATCCCCCTCAAGGTGGTCCGGCTGAACTTCGTGCATCAGGACATTGGCAACCCAGGCCTGGGCGATCCCCAGTTCGAGAACGACGTGATCACCGTGACCCCGGACTTCCATTTCAGCCTGCTGGCCACCTCGCTATTCGCCACCTACGGTCTGACCAGCGTGCTGGACTTCGGCGTGATCATACCCGTCATCCGTGCCTCGCTGCACGGCCGCAGCATCGGGGTCATCACCTGCACCAATCCATGCCTCCATGCGTTCGGCACGCCCGCGGCACCGCAGCTCGAGGATACCGCCCGGGTCGATGCCTCAGCCACGGGATTGGGAGATGTGACGCTGCGGACCAAGCTCGCGCTGCCTTCGCGCGGCCGGTGGAATTTTGCCCTGCTGGCCGAGGCACGCCTCCCGACGGGCCGCGAGAAGGATTTCATGGGGGACGGCCATTTCGACCTGAGGGCCCAGGCCATCACCTCGGCGACCTGGGGGGTCTTCACCGGCCACGCCAATGGCGGATACTTCGCGCGCGGAGGAAGCGAGTTGAACGACGCGGTGCTGGCCACCGTGGGGTTTGACGTCCTGGCCCTTCCCTGGCTCACGGTCGCGGGCGACGTGGCCAGTCAGTGGCAGATCGGCCAGGAGGTGTTCTCGTTCGGAACCTCGGTTAGCTACCTGTATCCCGTGGCCCGGACGATTAGCCTCGCCAATGTCCCTGACCGCCGTGACGACCGCCTGGACGGTTCACTCGGAATCAAGCTGAGCAACAATCGTGGCCTCACGGGCCTGGCAAACCTGTACTTCCCCCTGCGCGGCGCCGGCCTTCAGGCGCCGTTGATCTGGACGCTCGGCGCACAGTACGATTTCTAATCGTGCAGCACGTGTGGAGCGGGCCTGAAACCGCCCGCCGACTCTGTGCGTCGGTGCGGTCGATTAGCTTCCCTCACCCTCACCCGACCGTTATGACGCCCCGTCACACCGCCATTCGATTTCTCGCCTTCGCCGGGCTCGCTGTCCTCGCGTCTTCACCCGTGCGGGCCCAGGCCGACGCCGATTCTTCGACCATAACGCTGGAGCGGATTTTCGACTCCGACTTCTTCAGTACCCAGCCGGTTCCCCCGACCCGGTGGACGCCCGACGGCCAGGCCTACTACTTCAACCAGCGCCGGCCGGAGGCGAAGGGGCCCGACATCGTCCGGGTGAATCCGGAGACTGGCGCCGCCACGGTCCTGGTCCGGAGCGAGCAGCTGATCCCGGCGGGCGACTCCGCTCCGCTCCGGCCGCAGAGCTACCGTTTCTCGGACGACGGGCGGAAGCTGCTGCTGTTCACCAATACCACCCGGGTCTGGCGCATCAATACCCGCGGCGACTACTGGGTGCTGGACCTCGACCGGGGGGTGCTGCGGAAGCTGGGCGGTCCCAAGAGCCGTCCCTCGACCCTGATGTTCGCGAAGTTCTCCCCCGAGGGAGACCGGGTTGCTTATGTGCGGGAGAACAATCTGTATGTCGAGCGGGTGAGCGACGGGAAGATCACCCAGCTCACCAGGGACGGGTCTACCACGCTGATCAACGGAACCTTCGACTGGGTCTACGAAGAGGAGTTCGACGACCGCGACGGGTTCCGCTGGAGCCCCGACGGGAAGCGGATCGCCTACTGGCAGCTCGATGCCGCGGGGGTGCGCGACTTCCTGCTCATCGACGACACCGACAGCCTGTACAGCTTCGTGAAGCCGGTGCAGTACCCCAAGGCGGGGACCACTAACTCGGCGGTACGGGTGGGCGTGGTTAGCGCCGGCGGCGGCTCCACCCGGTGGATGCAGGTCCCGGGCGATCCGCGCAACATCTACATCGCCCGCATGGAATGGGCCGGCAACAGCGACGAGATAGCGCTGCAGCACCTCAACCGCCAGCAGAACACTCTTACCGTCATGCTGGCCGATGCCAAGACCGGCCGCAGCACTCCGGTGTTCGTGGACCGGGACAGCGCCTGGGTGGACGTGGTGGATGACTGGAACTGGCTCGACGGCGGCCGCCGATTCCTGTGGATCAGCGAACGGGATGGCTGGCGCCATGCCTGGACCATCTCGCGTGACGGCGGAGACGCGAAGCTCATCACGCCCGGCGACTACGACATCGACGAGGTGCTCTCCGTCGACGTGGCGGGCGGATGGATCTACTTCACCGCCTCGCCGGAGAATCCCACCCAGCGCTACCTGTATCGCGCTCGGCTCGACGGCGCCGGCGCCGCCGAGCGGCTGACGCCCCACGGTCAGTACGGAACCCACGGGTACCAGATCGCCCCGGGTGGGAAGTACGCGATCCACAACTTCTCGAGTTTCGCCGTCCCGCCGGTGGTGGAGCTCGTGAAGCTCCCGTCCCACGAGCTGGTCCGCACCATTGCGGACAACGCCGAGCTGCGTCACCGTCTGGGACTGCTGCGGCGAGGGCCGTCGAAGTTCGTCCGGGTGGACGCCGGAAACGGGACCATGCTGGACGGGGTGGTCATGTACCCGGTGGGCTTCGACTCGACCCGCAAGTATCCCGTGCTGTTTTTCGTTTACGGGGAGCCGGCGGAGCAGACCGCCACCGACAAGTACTTTGCCTGGGACGCATGGCACGCCATGCTCACGCAGATGGGCTACGCGGTGGTGACGCTGGACAACCGGGGAACGCCCTCGCTGCGCGGCCGGGCCTGGCGCAAGTCGATCTACCGCCGCATCGGCATCGTCAATTCAGAAGACCAGGCCGGGGCCGCGCGCAGCATCGCGCGCTGGTCGTGGGTCGACTCGACCAGGATGGGTGTCTGGGGGTGGAGTGGCGGGGGATCGACCACGCTCAACCTGATGTTCCGCGACCCCGGGCTCTACCGCATGGGCATCGCGGTAGCGCCGGTGCCGGACCTGCACCTGTACGACACGATCTACCAGGAACGGTACATGGGTCTGCCGCAGGAGAACGAGGAGGATTACCGGCAGGGTTCCCCGATCACGTTCGCCGACCGGCTCCGTGGCGACCTGCTGGTGGTGCACGGCTCGGGTGACGACAACGTGCACTATCAGGGCACGGAGCGGCTGGTAAACGCCCTGGTGGCCGCCAATCGCCCGTTCCAGCTCATGGTGTACCCCAACCGCACCCACGGGATCTTCGAGGGCCAGGGGACCACCATGCACCTGTTCTCGCTGCTCACCCGGTTCGTGACCGAGCACCTGCCGGCCGGAGGTCGATGAGCGCGGCGTGAGAAGTGAGCAGTGAGAAGTGAGAAGTAAGAAGTGATCGGGGCAAGATGGGGAGACCGGGCGCGGAATCAACCACAGACCGCACGACGGTCTCCCTTCTCCCTTCTCCCTTCTCCCTTCTTCCTTCTCACTTCTTACTTCTCACTTCTTACTTCCTACTTACTCCTCACCCCCCACTTCTCTCTCTCTACCCCGCCCGTTCACTCGCTTCTCAACGCGGTCATCGGACTGACCCGCGCCGCGCGCCACGCCGGCAGCGCGCCGGCGATCGCTCCGATCAGGAGGAGAACCAGCCCCACGGCCAGATAGACGCCAGGCTCCAGTGGAGAGGTGTGGAACAGCAGGGGCCGGAGCGCGCCGGCCGCCGCCAGGGCCCCCGCGATGCCCATGCCCAGTCCTGCCAGCACCAGCCCGATGCCATCGCGCGCCACGAGGACCATGATCCCCGATGGGCGAGCTCCCAGGGCGCTCCGCACCCCGATTTCCCTGGTCCTGCTCGCCACTCCGTATGACAGCAGGCTGTACAATCCGATCCCCGAGACCAGAAGGGCCAGTGCCCCGAACGCAGTGAACAGGGTGGCGCCCAGGCGCCAGGAGCGGGACTCGGGATCCACCAGGGCCTGCAACGCCTCCAGGCTCACCCAGCGCAGCTCCGGCGCCGCTTCGGCCAGCGCGGCCCGCACTGGTCCCATCTGCGCGATCGGATCTCCCTGCACCCGGATGAAGAACGCGCTCGGGGTGTTGCCGAGGAACTGGGGCAGCGGAACGTAGTACTGCATCCGGTCGCCCGAGACGAAGCTGTTTCGCCGGGCGTCCCGGGCAATACCCACCACCTCGCTGCAGGGCATGGTGTCGCCGCCGATCTTGAGGCACTTGCCCAGCGGTTCCTGGCCAGGCCACAACAGGCGGGCCATGGTCTCCCCCACCACCGTCACCCGCGCGGCGCCGGCGCGATCCTCCGCCCTGAACCCTCTCCCGCGCACGATCGACATGCCCATCGCCTGGAAGTAGTCCGGCGAGACGCCGTCGACGTATGGACCCCCGGTGCTCACCCGGGGCAGGCTGTCGAGCCCCGGCACCGTCAACTCCTCCGCCCAGTTGCCGCGGAAGGGAACCGAGGTCGAGTAGCTCACCCGTTCAACCCCGGGGAGAACCGCGAATCGCGCGAGGGCGGCGTCGAACACTCCGGCTACGCGAACGGCCGGTGTGCCGCGCGGAAAATCGGGAGTGACGAGCAGCACTCTCTCCGGCTGCATGCCCAGGTCGAATGATCGGACCCGACGGAAGCTGAGCAGAAACAGACCCGCGCCGACGAGCAGAGTCACCGAGAGGCCGGCCTGCAGGATGACCAGCCCGGCCCGCACGCGAGACCGCCGCGAACCAGCCTGGGCCCCGCCTTCCTTCAGCGTACTCAGGAGATCGGGACGGCTCTCGAGCCAGGCAGGCACCAGTCCCGCCGCGAGACCGGCGACCAGGGAAATCAGGACAGTGAAGCCCGCAATCCGCCAGGAAAAGCCGTCTGCCGACCAGTCGATCTGCGGAAAGAGAAGCCGTCGGATCGCCCCGCTCCCCCACACGGCGAAGAGCATCGCGCCGGCGCTGGCCACCATGGTAAGGAGCACAGTCTCTACCAGCAGCTCGCCGATGAGACGGGTGCGGCCAATGCCCAGGGCCAGCCGTACCACCGTCTCCCGGCGCCGGTGAATCGCGCGGAACAGCAGCAGGTTGGCCACGTTGGCGCAGGCAATGAGCAGCACCACCAGCGCGACCCCGGCGATCCACAGCGAGACCTTGGCCTCCGGAGGACTGTCCGGCCCGAGAGCCTCGAGCAGCGGTCCTGCGATGATCCGGGCCTTCGGGTCGTAGTGCGGCTGTTCCGCCCGGCCCGCCCGGTGGAGACCGGTTGCTTCCGCCTCGGCCTGAGCGACGCTGTAGCCCGGAGCCAGTCTGCCGACCGCGTGCAGCCAGAAGATCCCCCGGCTGGACTCCCACGGACCGCCGACCATCTCGGTGGCCGCGGTCCGCACCGGGAGCCACGCGTCCACCCGCTCGGGGGTCGCGCCGGCAAATCCCTCGGGGGCTACTCCCACCACCCGATAGCGACCCTCCCCCAGCTCCAGCACCCGGTCGAGCACCCGCGGATCCCCGCCGAACTCGCGCTGCCAGAACCCGTGAGAGATCACCGCCACCCCCGTCGCGGGGGTCAGGGAATCGTCCGCCGGCATGAACCCGCGGCCCAGCGCCGGCTGGACCCCGAGCAGCGGGAAGAAGCCCGGACTCACCAGATTCACCGGGATCTTCCTGGCCGTGGGTCCCTCGCCATAGGTGAGCTCGGCATCGCGCACCACGGACACGCCCGAGAAGGCCTTCGCCCGGTCAAGGTCCCGGATGTCGCTGTAGGTCAGGCTGGAATTCACCGTCAGGCGGCCGAGCCACTCGCGCTGGACGTAGAGCCACCGCAGGGCCGCGGGATCCCGTACCAGGGCCGGAGGGCGGAGCATCAGCCGGTCCAGCACGCCGAACATCGCCGCATTGACGCCGATGCCCAGACCGAGCGTTACGGCGACCAGGACGGTGAACGATGGCCGGCGTCGCAGCCCACGCCAGGCGTGACTCAGGCTGTCCCTCAGAAACTCCAACAGGTCGGCACGCCGCAGGCGGAGCCGGAAGTCTTCGTCGATCTCGCGCAGCTGGTCCCGATAGTACCCCAGGTCGCCGAACCGGCGCAGCACCTCCGCCCGGGCGGCGTCGCGGGAGTACCCACGACCGACCAGCTCCTCCACCGCCAGGTCGAAGTGCAGGCCCAGCTCTTCATCGATCTGCTCCAGCACCTCGCGGTCGAGATGCAGCCAGCGCCGGATCCCCGCGATTCGGCCCATTGTCAGCCCTCCTCCGCGGCACGAAGCACCTTGAAGACGGCCTCGGCATAGCGGGTCCAGCGGCGGGTCTCGGCATCGAGCTGACGGTGGCCCTCGCGGGTCAGCTGATAATACTTCGCCTTGCGGTTGTTCTCGGATACGCCCCAGTCCGACTCGATCCGGCCGCGGCGTTCGAGCCGGTGCAGCGCGGTGTACAGCGCGCCCTCTTCGATAGCCAGGGAGTCGCCGCTGGTTTCGCGAATCCAGCGCGCCACCGCATAACCGTGCCGGGGACCGAAAATCAGGGCCTTGAGTACCAGCACATCGAGGGTACCCTGCAGCAGGTCGAGGGGGTGCGAGGCGAGAACCACGGACTAGCTCCCCTGAAGTGTTTAGGGGAAAATGGGAGCGGGGCTGGGTGGCGTCAAGCAGGCTGGGGGTGACTGGTGAACTGTGGGCAGTGAGCAGTGAGCAGTGAACGGTAAGCAGTGAACGGTGAAAGGTGAGGGCGACGGGGGTCGGTCCCTCCTCCCAGGGAGCACGATGGTCCCGGTCGGGAGCCCCGCGAAACCAGTCGCCGGTCTTTCGAGTAGTGTTTCCCTCTGCAACCGGTAGCGGCCGGCCTAGGGCCGAGGCTGGATGGGAACAGCTGGAGAGACAACCCCGGGATCGGGCCTGCGCCGGTCACCAGGCCACCTGCAACCAAGTCCAGCGATCGGCGGTCTAACGCCCGTTGCGGCCGTCGGCCGACGGCTCCAACCTTGATGCCACCACTCGGGGCCCCACGATGAGAAACCTCAAGTTCGCCCTCCGGACCCTGTTCAGGACTCCGTTCGTCACCGCGGTGGCGGTCCTGTCCCTGGCCCTGGGTATCGGGGCAAACGCCGCGATCTTCTCGCTGTTCGATCAGCTGCTCCTGCGGCCCCTGCCGGTACCGGAGCCGGAACGTCTGGTCAGTCTCGGCGCGCCGGGCCCCAAGCCGGGCTCGCAGTCCTGCAATCAGGCCGGCGATTGCGACGAGGTCTTCAGCTATCCGATGTTCAAGGACCTCGAGCGAGGTCAGACGGTCCTCACCGGACTCGCGGCGCACCGGGGGTTCGGCGCCAACCTGTCGTTCAAGGGAGAGCCGCTCACCGGCGAGGGAATGTTCGTGTCCGGCTCGTACTTCAACACGCTGCGGCTGAGCCCGGAGCTGGGCCGGCTGCTGGGCCCTTCGGACGACGAGACCATCGGCGCGAACTTCGTGGCGGTGCTGAGCTACAGCTTCTGGTCCGCCCGGTTCGGGGGCGATCGGAGCGTCCTGGGCCAGACGATCACTGTGAACGGCCAGTCGATGGAAATAGTGGGCGTCGCCCCGCGGGACTTCGAGGGCACCACCCTCGGGACCCGGCCGCTGGTGTTCGTGCCGATCACGATGCGGGGCGCGCTCTCCAACGGATTCAACGGGTTCGACAACCGCCGCAGCTACTGGGTGTACGTGTTCGGGCGGCTCAAGCCGGGGGTGACACTCGCCCAGGCCAAGACCGCGCTGAACGGCATCTATCACCCGATCATCAATGACGTCGAGGCGGCGCAGACCGGGATGAGCGACAAGACGATGGCGCGCTTCCGGAGCAAGGATATCGCGGTCGAGGCCGGGCAGCGGGGCCAGAGCTCGATGCACCGCGAGGCGCGGACGCCGCTCTTCCTCTTGTTCGGGGTGACCGGCATCGTGCTGCTGATCGCCTGCGCCAACATCGCCAACCTGCTGCTGGCCCGGGGCGCCAACCGGGCGATGGAAATGGGCGTCCGGCTGGCGCTTGGGGCAGGCCGCCGCCAGCTGATGGTGCAACTGCTGACCGAGTCGGTGGTGCTGGCCCTGATGGGCGGTCTGGCCGGCCTCCTCGTGGCCCGCTGGACCCTGCACGCCATCGCGGCCCTGCTGCCACCCGAGGCGACGACGACTCTGCGCTTCGAGCTGCAGCCCTCGGTGCTGGCGTTCGCGGCACTGGTCTCGGTGGCCACCGGGATCATTTTCGGCATGTTCCCCGCGTTGCACAGCACCCGATCGGACCTCATCGCCGCCATCCGCGCTGGCGCGGGACAGATCACCGGCGCCCGCGGCGCGGCCCGATTCCGAGCTGCCCTGGTGACAGTGCAGATCGCCCTGGCGACGGCGCTGCTCATCGGCGCCGGGCTGTTCATGAAGAGTCTGATCAATGTCACCCGGGTCGACCTGGGCCTGAAGGTGGACAACGTCGTCACCTTCGGCATCTCCCCGGTCAGAAGCGGCTACGACACCACCCGCTCGCACCTCTTGTTCGAGCGAGTCGAGGAAACCCTCGCCGCCGTGCCCGGGGTCAGTGGGGTGACCACCTCGATGGTCCCGCTGCTTGCGGGAGACAACTGGGGTACCGACGTGAACGTCCAGGGCTTCCCCTCGGGGCCCGACGTGGACAACAACTCGCGCTTCAACGAGGTGGGGGCCGGCTACTTCTCCACCCTGGGCATCCGGCTCCTGTCCGGCCGGGAGTTCACCAATGCCGACCGGCTGGGTACCGCCGAGGTGGCGGTGGTCAACGAGGCTTTCACCAAGAAGTTCAACCTGGGGCAGGATGCCGTCGGCAAGTTCATGTCCACCAGGGGGCCCGACTCGATGAACATCGAGATCATCGGGGTGATCCAGAACGCGAAATACAGCGAGGTCAAACAGGAGATCCCGGCGCTCTTCTACATGCCGTGGAGGCAGGACGGCAGCGTGGGCACCATGAACTTCTACGTCCGGACTTCGCTGCCGCCGGAGCAGCTGGTGCGCGACATCCCCGGCATCATGAAGGGCGTCGATCCGGGGCTCCCGGTGGAGAATCTCAAGACCATGCCGCAGCAGATCCGGGAGAACGTGTTCCTTGACCGTATGATCAGCATTCTGTCCGCATCGTTCGCCGTACTGGCCACTCTGCTGGCCGCCGTGGGTCTGTACGGGGTCCTGGCCTATACCGTGGCCCAGCGCACCCGTGAGATCGGCGTGCGCATGGCCCTGGGGGCGGACGCACTGCGGGTACGGATGATGGTCATGCGCCAGGTGGGTACCATGATCCTGGTGGGCCTGGGCGTCGGAATAGTCGGTGCGATCGGGGTGGGACGTGCCGCCAGTTCCCTCCTCTATGGGCTCAAGGGCCACGATCCGATCGTATTCTCGGCGGCGGTGCTGGTACTTGTCGTGGTGGCGCTCAGCGCGGGATATCTGCCCGCACTGCGGGCCTCACGGGTGCATCCGATGCAGGCGCTCAGGTATGACTGAGGGCCAACAGTGAGGAGTGAGAAGTGAGGAGTGAGAAGTGAGAAGTGAAAGGTGAGAAGTTCGAAGTTGAGACCTTGCGCTAACGGCCAACGGCCAACGGCTGACGGCCAACACCTCTCACCCTTCCCGCAGCGCCTCCAGAGGATCCACGCGCAGCGCCCGAAGCGCCGGGAGCCAGCAGGCCAGCAGGGCAATGCCCATCAGCAGGGCTCCCACCAGCAGGAACGTGATCGGGTCGGTCGGCGAAACCCCATACAGCATCGATGTGAGCAGCCGGGTGAGGGCCAGTGCTCCCCCGAGGCCAAACCCTACGCCCGTCAGGGTCAGGCCAATGCCCTGACGCAGGACCAGCGCCAGGATTCCTCCCGCCGAGGCCCCCAGGGCATTGCGTATCCCGATCTCGCGGGTCCGCTCGCTCACGCTCGCGGCGATCACACCATAGAGTCCGGCACCGGCGAGCAACAGCGCCACTACAGCGAAGAACTCGAACACCACCAGGGCAAAGCGGCGCTGGGCGGTGGTAGCCTTCACCAGGTCGGCCATCATGGCTACCCGCGAGATCGGGACTCCCGGATCCAGCGGGTGAATGGCACCGCGGACGGCGGGAAGCAGAGTGGCGGCCCTCCCGGTTCCCCGCACCAGCAGGATCATCCTCGAGTAGGCCCACGGCGTCTGGCTGCTCGGCAGATACACCTGGGCCTCCCCCTCGGCATCGAGCCCCTGGTGCCGCACATCGCCAACCACTCCGACGATCGTCACCCACGGTGCGTCTGGCCCGCCGAGCCTGACGCGCTGGCCCAGCGGATCCAGGCCGCCCAGGACGCGGCGGGCGAAACTCTGATTGATCAGCGCCACATGGGGCGCCGCCTCGCGATCCTGCTCGGTGAGGTCCCGGCCGCTGAGCAACGGGATCCCCATCGTGGAGAGGAAGCCGGGGGTAACCGCGAAGCGGAAGGCGGAGGGGTCGTCCGCCGGGTTGGGCGCCGGGCGGGCCTCGAAATGCACCCCCCATGCGTCAAAGTCGCCGCTCAGCAGGAGCTGATTCGCCAGAGCGACGCGGGAGACCCCGGGAACGGCCCCGACCGCGTCGAGTACGCCGGCATAGTAACGCCGCACCGCGGCATCATCGTTGCCAGTGGCCTGCAGCTCCATGGTGAGCAGGTTCCGCGGGTCGAAGCCGGGATCGACGGCGAGCAGCCGATCGAGGCTCCGCATCAGGAGCCCTGCGCCGGTGAGCAGCATGAGCGCCAGCGCCACGCCCCCTGCCACCAGCCCACGGCGGAGTCCCGACCCGCCGCCCCGGATCACCTGGCGGCCGCCCTGGCGGATGAGTCCAGCGAGATTGGCGCGACCCACCGCCAGCGCCGGGACCAGGCCCGCGGTGAATCCCACCAGGCCCGAGATCGCGAGGGTGAACCCGAGCACCGCGCCATTCACTCGGACCTGGCCGAGCCGGGGGAGGTTCGCGGGCGCCAACCGGGCCAGCAGTTCCACGCCGCCCAGCGCCACCAGCACGCCCAGCCCGCCCCCCACGAGCGCGAGCACCAGGGCCTCCGCGGTAAGCTGGCGGATCAGTGAGCCCCGCCCGGCGCCCAGCGCAGCCCGTATCGCGAACTCCTGCGCCCGGTCCACCGCGCGGCCAAGGAAAAGGTTCGCGCCGTTGGTGCAGGCCAGCAGCAGCAGCAGGGCCACCGCGCCGGTCACCGCCAGGAAGAGGGGACGGCTCTTCCGGGTCAGGTAGTCGTGCAGCGAGGTGAGGATGATTCCCGGCGCGGAATAGTCGGCGGGGTGCTCCGCGACGATCGCCGCGGAGATCCGCTGCAGCTCGTCGTTCGCCTGCACGGATGACACACCCGGCCTGAGCCGCGCGATCATGCGGAGGTGGCGGCAGGTGCGGCAGGCCCAGCTGTCGCCGGTCTCATAGCGCAACGGAGACCAGAGTTGCGCGGCCGGGGAGAGCAGGCTCTCGAAGCCGGGGGGCAGCACACCGATGACCTGGTAGCCGGTCCCCCCGAAACTGATGGTCCTGCCGAGGATCCCGGGGTCGGCCCCGAAGCGGCGCTGCCACAGGCCATGACTCAGGATGACGACTCGGGCGGCGCCGGCGTGGTCCTCCAGGGCGCTGAAGTCGCGTCCCAGCGCCGGCCGCACTCCCAGGGTGGAGAAGAAGCCGCTGGTCACCCGCTGGCCGGCCAGCACCTCCGGCTCGTCGCCATCCAGGATCGGCTGCCAGAGGCTCATCGCGGCCGCCGAGGAAAAGGACCGGCTCTCCCGCGCGAGATCCAGGAACGTGAGGTAGCCGATATAGCTCTCCGCGCCGTCCTTTTCGCGCTCGAACACGAGTGCCAGCCTGCCGGGTTCCGGGTAGGGTGGCTGCTGCAGCAGGATCGGATGGAGGACGCTGAAGATGGCGCTGGAACTCCCGATGCCCAGGGCGAATGTCAGGATGACGAGTCCGGCAAAGAGCGGCATCCGGCGCACCTGCCTGAGCCCGGCGCGGAGATCCGAGAAGAACGCGGTCAAGAGTTCATCTCCTTCCTGGCGAGGCGGTACCGGTCTCCAGTCTGACCGGCGGTCCCACCGGGTGAGCAGCGCCAGCAGGGTCTGGCGCCAATACCACCGGCGGGCGGCCCTCGGGTCACCCTGCTCCGAGGCGATCTGGTAGAACCGTTCTTCCATATCACCAAGGAAGAACTCGCGGTGTTCAGGGGGCAGCCGCCAGTGGAGCAGCCTGACCGCGAGTCGGGGCGGCGCCGACGGTCTCATGGCACCTCCAGCCCGGGGGTGAGGCCACGGGTCATGCGGCGGAGGGTGGCCAGTGAGTGTTCCAGCTCCCGGCGGCCGGAGGCCCTGAGGCGATAGTGCCGTCGCCGGCGGCCACCGCGCTCCGCGGTAGGCTCCCCGACCCAGGTCTCGACCAGGCCCTTCTGCTCCAGCCTGGCCAGCGTGGTATACACCGCCCCGAGGCTCACCTTTCGGCCGCCGTGGTCCTCGATCTCCCGCTGGATAGCGGCGCCGAACGCGTCGGTGCCACCCCGCAGGATGGCCAGCAGCACCAGTTGCTCGAACTCACCGAGCATTGCATATCTCCGACATTGTGGTATTAATGGCCGGACGAAAAGGACGAGACGGAGGTTTCACGATGACGCGGGGCGCGGGATCACAGCGCATCTCGGCGTCCCGCCTCCCCGCCTTCCCGCCCTCCCGCCTTCCCGCCTTCCCGCCTTCCCGCCGCCTACGCCGGGAACCCGTTCGGGTTCTGCGACTGCCACCGCCAGGAATCCCGGCACATGGCATCGAGATCCCGCTTGGCCGTCCAATCCAGCTCGGTGCGGGCCAGGCTCGGGTCGCAGAACGTGGTGGCCGCGTCACCCGGCCGACGGGCAACGATCTCGTAGGGAATGGGCCGGCCGCTGGCCCGCTCGAAAGCCTTTACCGCTTCCAGCACACTGCAGCCGCGGCCGGTGCCGAGATTGTACGCCTTGCAGCCGGTGCGGCCGGCCAGTTTCTCCATCGCCTGGACGTGCCCGATGGCCAGGTCTACCACGTGGATGAAGTCCCGCACGCCGGTGCCGTCCACCGTGGGGTAGTCGCCGCCGAAGATCCTGAGTTTGGGCAGCTTCCCCACCGCGACCTGGGTGATATACGGAAACAGGTTGTTGGGAATGCCGTTCGGGTCCTCTCCGATGCGGCCGCTCTCATGCGCCCCCACCGGATTGAAGTAGCGGAGCAGGGCGATGTTCCAGGCAGAGTCCGCCCGGTACAGGTCCCGCAGGACCTGTTCCATTACCAGCTTCGACTGGCCGTACGGATTGGTAGCGGAGAGGGGAAAGTCCTCCCGCACTGGAACCCGCGCGGGATCGCCATAGACCGTGGCGGACGAGCTGAAGACCATGGACTTCACACCGTGCGCGATCATCGTCTCACACAGGATCAGCGTGCCGGTGATGTTGTTCTGGTAGTACTTGAGCGGCAGGGCGACCGATTCGCCCACCGCCTTGAACGCCGCGAAGTGGATCACGGCGTCCACCTTGTGGCGCCCGAACACTCCAGCAAGGGCACTCCGGTCGAGCAGGTCGACCTGGTGGAAGACGAACGGTTTCCCCGCCAGCTCCTCCACCCGGGGCAAGACCGAGGCTTTGCTGTTGCTGAAGTTGTCGACCACAATCACCTCGTGGCCCGCCTTCAGCAGCTCCACGGTAGTGTGGCTGCCGATGAAGCCGGCACCACCAGTCACGAGAATCCGCATCGGGCTCCGGGCGTGAGGGAAGGACAAAACTAATCATTCGCTGTTTCAGACTGGAGCCGTGGCGGAAAAAGGCGGGAAGGCGGGAAGGCGGGAAGGGAGCCTGTGGCCGCCATCCCGCCATCCCGCCATCCCGCCTTCCCGCCTTCCCGCCTATTCTGTCCTCAGCGTCACGTTCGGATCCACCCGCGCCGCGCGGTAGGCGGGCAGCGCGCTCGCGAGGGCCGCCGCGGACAGGAGCACTCCGGCCACGACTCCGAAGACCAGGGGGTCTCCGGGCGAGACCGAGTAGAGCAGCGGTCCGATCTGCCGGCCTGCCGCCAGCGTGATCGCACCACCCACGGCCACCCCGACCAGCGCGAAGCGCATCCCGTCGCTCACCACCAGCCGGACTACATCGTCGATCCGGGCACCGAGGGCGATCCGGATGCCCAGCTCCCGGGTACGCTGCGCCACGTCGTACGCGATCACGCTGTAGAGACCGATGGCCGCCAGCACGAGCGCCAGCCCGCCGAAGGCGAGGAACATGGTCGTGCCCAGCTCCCAGGAGCGCACCTGCGGCCGGAGGATGTCGCTCATCGAGCTCACGGTCAGGTAACCGTCGCCCGGCATCAGCGGCTGCAGCTGCCTTCGGACGCTTTCCTTGAAATCGTCGGCGTGTCCCTTCACCCGCGCAAAGATCACCGCGTTCTCCGGGTGGAACTGGTCGACCGGCATGTAGTACTGCAGGCCCGGGTCGTCAGTCAGGCTGTTCTGCCTGATGTTCTCCGCGATCCCCACGACCGTGGTACAGGGCATCGTGTCGGCGTCGACCCGGATGCACTGGCCCAGGGGCTCCCGTCCGGGCCAGAGCGTGGCGGCCATCGCCTCGCTCACCACCATGACCCTCGGGGCGTCCCTCCGATCTTCCAGGGTGATGCCCCGGCCCCGCAGGATGCGCGTGCCGACCGTCTGGAAATACTCCGGGGTACCCGTCTGCAGCGTGAATTCGCCGAGCCGCCTGACCGAGTCGATCCCCGGGACAAACAGGTCCGTCGTCCAGGTGTCCCAGAAGGGCACCGTCATCCCGAGCGTCGCGCGCTCGACCCCGGGAATGGTCCGGGCCGCATCCAGCAGCCGGCGGCGGAGGGCGGCGTGTGCGTCGTCGCTCAGCTGCGCGCCACGGGTATTCGGATAGATGTACACCACCGGGTCGATGTCGTAGCCCAGGCGGAGCCCGCGGACCTTCTGCAGGCTGCGGACGAACAATCCCGCACCCACCAGCAGCACGACCGAAAGGCTGGCCTGGAAGAGCAGCAGCGCGGTGCGGATGCGCGACCGGCGGTACCCCGATTCCCGGGCGCCTGCCTTGAGGTCCTCCGCCAGATCGGCGCGGCGGGCCTGCAGTATCGGCGCCAGGCCGGTGACTCCCCCGGCCAGCAGCGTGGCGAGGAAGGCAAACGCCAGGGTGCGGCCATCGGCCAAGCTGCTGCCTGAGGCGTAGCCCGGGAGGAAGAGTGCGCGAAGGATCGACCCGCCCCACTGCGCCAGCAACAGTCCGGCGGCCCCGCCGGCCCCCGCCAGCAGCAGGCTCTCCGTGAGCAGCTGGATGGCAAGTCGCCGACGACTCACCCCGAGCGCCAGGCGCAAGGCGATCTCCCGGCGGCGGCGGACCGCACGGGCCAGGAGCAGGTTGGCCACGTTGGCGCAGGCGATGAGCAGAACGATGAGGGCCACCCCCGATACCCAGCCCGCGACCCGGGCGACGTTGCTCTGCCGGGGGCCCCGCTCGAACTGCACCGGTCCCGCGATCGCCCGTGGATGGGCGATCGCCGCGGGAGTCTGAGCCGGGTTCAGGCCCAGCTCGGCATTCCAGCTTCGCTCGTGCGCGGCGCTGAGGTCCGCCGTGGCCGCCGCCAGGCTGACCCCTGCCTTGCGCCGCGCCAGGATCGACATCCAGCCCCAGTTGTATCCGGTGTAATAGTTCGGAACCCGCGTACCGTGCATGAACGTGCCGGCATAAGCGGTGATGGGAATGAACGCGACGGGTGACGCATCGTCCGGTATGCCGTCGAAGTCCCGCGGCGCCACGCCAACGATGGTGTAGCTCACTGTCCCGATCTGCAGCTGTTGGCCCAGCGCATCGGAACGCCCGCCGTATCTGCTCTGCCAGAAACCGTATCCCAGCACGGTGACCAGTGCCCCGACCGGTACCGTGTCCTCGGATGTCGTGAAGAAACGACCTATCACCGGCTTCGCGTCAAAGAAGTCGAAGAAGGTGGCGGAGACCGTCGAGACTTCCAGCTCCCGCGCGTCCTGCCCCACGCCCACCGCCAGCTTGCGGTTGGAATACCCCGCCAGATCGGAGAACCCAGTGGTCCAGCGCCGGAGATCCAGGTATCGGGTGTACTGGTTGGTAGTCTCGATCACCTCCCGGCCACGCTCGACCCAGACCAGGTAGACCCGGTGCACCCGGTCCGGCTCGCGCAGGTAGGGGGGCGACCGGAACAGCAGCCGGTCGACGATGCCGAACATCGCGGCGTTCGCTCCGATGCCCAGGGCAAGTGTGACCACGACCCCCAGGGTGAAGCCCGGATTGCGGCGCAGGGAGCGGAGCGCGTACCGCAGGTCCGCGGTCGCCGTCTCCAGCAGCGCCAGGCCGCGACCGTCCCGACTCGCCTCCTTTGCGCTGTCGATCCCGCCGAAGGCGACACGTGCCCGGCGCATCGCCTCATCCGGCGAGGCGCCTTGCTTCAGGTATTTCTCCGCCTCGCGCTCCAGGTGGAAGCGCAGCTCCTGATCCAGCTCCCGCTCAACGGCCTGACGCCGAAACAGCGCGCGGAGCCGGTATCTGATGTCGCTGAGAATCTCGGTGAGCATTCGCGTCTCCGGTCAGTTCCAGGTTCCGAGTGCAAAGTTCCAAGTTGAGGACCGGCAGGACTTGGAACTTCGAACTCGGACCTGCAGGGCTTACTCCATGCCGAGCACCAGATCCACCACCGTTGTCAGGCGCCGCCAGTCCTCGGTCTCCGTCTTGAGCTGGCGCTGGCCCGTGCGGGTAAGCTCGTAGAACTTGGCGCGGCGGTTGTTATCGGAGGCGTCCCAGCGGGCGGAGATCCAGCCGCGCCGCTCCAGACGATGGAGGGCCGGGTACAGCGAGCCCTGGGGAACCTGCAGGGTGGCGCGGGAGACCTGGTGCAGGCGCTCGGAGATCGCCCAACCATGCTGCGGTCCGAGCGAGAGAGCCTTCAGGATCAGCAGATCGAGCGTGCCCTGGGGCAGCTCGAGGCGTTCGTCGGTCATGCTCCCCTCCGTCTTCTACAGGAGATTACGGTCTTTCCTGTAGAAGCGCAAGGGGAAGTGCAACCGCGACTTTGAACTCGGAACTCGGAACCTTAGTCCGCGCTGTCCGGCGCTCCGCCGGTGCGCGCGACCTGGTCCTGCCGCACCTTCGCCGCATCGAACTTCTTTACCGACGCCAGCATTTTGCCGATGGTCTCTTCGAAGTCCGCCTTCTGTCCCCGTTTGAGGGTGAACCGGAGCGGGTTGATCCGGGCGAGCACGAAGGCCTTGAGGTAGGGGCTCTCGAACCCGCGGGCCTTGAGGGCCGCGACCGCCGCCCCGACCGCTTCATCCAGCTCGAGCAGGCTGGCCGCCCGCTCCCGGCGAAGCTCGAGAGCCTTGGAGAGCTTCGAGGCCTGGAAGCTCTCTACCCGCTTGAGCACCGGGTGGTACGCGCCACCGGCGAACCGGCCGTTCTTCTGATAGCAGCACCCCAGCGTGAGCAGCGAAGGTTCCTCGAATTCCGTCTCGTAGCTCCGCTCCGGCCGGTCATCGAGCTGAGCGAGCGCTTCCGCCAGCCGGATCACCTCCAGCGCCCGTTCTCGGACGTTGTGGGCCTTCTCGGTATTGAGCACCAGGATCCGGTGGGCAACCTCGGGCTCCGGCACGACCAGCGCCACCAGGCTCCGCGCACCCAGGGCGCGCATCGCCGCCAGGCGGTGATTGCCGTTCGGGGTCCAGTACTGGCCTTCCCCGCTGCGCACGGCGATCACCGGGTCCATGAACCGCCCCAGCCGGTCGATCGCCTCGGACAGCCGCTTGACGTGCGTTTCCGAGAGGTCTCGCTGGTAGGGTGTGGGTTCGACCTTCTCGATCGGCAGCGCCGCGAGCACCTGCCACTGCGAACCCAGCGGCTCGCGGTACGCCCCGATCACGGTGCCACCGTCCGCTACGATCTCCTCGCTCAACCGTTCCATGGCAGCGGGGAGCTGGCCGCCAACCACCTGCTTCGGCGTGAGCCCGCGCGGCTCGACCGTCTTCTTTCGGGAGCGGCGGGCACGCTTGGGTTTCGACTCTGACTCGGCCACGGTTCCTCCGGACGGGGGGCGG
>Ga0326730_1000049_pt1 | contig 35616 bp, 17 predicted proteins | sample MHFSIPfraction_3_FD_207740 | JGI IMG/M metagenome (GOLD analysis project Ga0326730, IMG submission 207740) | Lab enriched peat soil microbial communities from Michigan Hollow, Ithaca, NY, United States - MHF7AN SIP fraction | ecosystem: Environmental > Terrestrial > Soil > Wetlands > Peat...
GGGGATCGAGTAGCGCTCGACCGTGCGGACCACGTTGCCGGCTTCGTCGTCGTGCACCTCGGGCGGCGCCTCGGACCGGATGCTGGGGTACACCTCCGCGTAGAAGCTGGTATAGCGTTTTCGCATGGACTCGATGGACGTCGAGCGAATCGAGGAGCGAATGCCGTCCGCCGCCCGCCCACTGTAGCGCGTCTCCACCCGCATTCCCGCGGGGACGCCGACGGCGTGCAGGTCGAACGACACCGAGATCTCCGTCAGCGGCTGCGCGCTCGAGGACGGCGGGATCGCGGCCACCGAGTCTCCCGCTCCCCCACCCAACACGAGAGCAGCCTCGAATGGCGGGGTCCCACTCGCGAGGTCGCCGCGCTCGTACAGCGCCGTCGGATCGAGCCAGTAGACGTGCCCGTCCAGCTCGGCCTCGACGATCGCGTGATCGAAGATCCCCGCAGTCGGCAGAAAATCCCGAATGTGACGGACGTAGTCCGTGCTGACGAGCGCCGGATGCGCGGTCACACCGAGCTCCCGCAGCATCGTCACCAGGAGCAGCGCCTTGTCCTTGCAGTCGCCGTAGCGGCGGCGCATGACGACGGCCGGAGAATACGGGAGATGGGAGTTGACACCGATCTCCACGCCCAGGTAGCGGATATCCTCCTGGACGAAGCGCAGCGCCGCCAGCGTACGCTCCTCCTGCGTCCGGTGCGCGGCGCGGATCGCGGCCAGCGGCGCCGCCAGCGCCGGCGGCGCCGGCCCTGCGGATGCGAACAGGGTGTCGCCCCAGGCGGCGACCTGCGACCACGAGGCGAAGTCGCTGAGCTGGATCTCGGGCAGTGGGTCGTACCACGCCGGCAGATCGTCGTCCAGCAGCTTCGGCGGCACGGCCGTGTCGCTCCAGACGTATTCCCGATACGGCCCCGCATCCCTGACCGTCGGCTCCAGCGTGGTCTCGTAGCGTCGGATGAACAGCGGACGCTCCCGCGGCCACACGAGCCGGACGGACAGCCGGCGCAGCGGGACGGTCCGCTGCAGGGTGACCTCGCTCATGTAATGCCCGGAGAAGACGGGGTTCGCCCCGCGCAGCGTGTAGCTGTACTCGATGACATCCCCTCGGCGCACGTCCTCGAGCAGCAGCACCAGGGACAGCGACCCATCGTAGATCTGGTAATCCATCCGTGATTCCCGCTGCACGACGCGGATCCGCGCCGGCTTCAGCTGATTGATGGTCCGGCCGGCCCGTTGTACGGTGACCGCGTGGATGACCAGCTGCTCGTACGAGGAATCGAAGACGATTTCGATCTGCGAATTGTCCTGCACCGCGCCTTCGTCCAGCACGCGGTAGGCGATGTGCTTGAATCGCTCGACCGTCCGATCCCGGACGGACTCCTGGAAGTCGACCAGCAGCATCTCATAGCCTTCGGTCACCGGGCCCGGAGGCGTCGGGGCGGCGGCCTCGGCCGGAATCGGCTTCACCCAGGCGGGTGGCCGGGCGATGTGGTAGGCGGCCTGGGCTGCGAGGGCGATGGGCCCGAGCAGTGCGATGGCGACGACGAGGCCCAACCGATTCCTCACCGGACTCTCCCATCTCCGCAGCGCGCTAACATGGTCCGCGACGGCGACCGTCGCCACCCCCTCGCCGAGGGCACGGCCGGACGATATCGTCTCGGGCCATGTTCGCGTGGCACGGCCGGTCGACCATCGTCGTGACGCTCGCCGTCCTGGGCCTGGTCCGCGCCGCGCAGGCGCAGACGCCGGTCGACTCGGCTCTCGTCGCCTACATCGCAACCATCCGCGCGATCGACAACCACGCCCATCCGATGCGACCCGTGGCACCGGGCGCACCCGCCGACACGGAGTTCGACGCGCTCCCCCTCGACGGCGTCCCACCCTTCCCGATCCCATGGCGGCTCACACCCGATGCCCCCGTATGGGCGCAGGCGGCGCGCGCGCTGTACGGGGATCCGACTGCCGAGGCGCGCTCCAGGGTCCTGCGTGAGCGCGGCGAGCGGTTCCCCGAATGGGTGCTCGACCGCGCCGGGATCGAGGTGATGCTCGGCAACCGGATCGCCATGGGACCCGGGCTCGCCGCGCCGCGGTTTCGCTGGGTGCCGTTCGACGATGCGTTGCTCTTTCCGCTCGATACGCGCAACGAGGCAACCCGTACGCCGGATACCCGGTCGCTCTACCCGCGGGAAGCCGCCCTGCTGCGGCGATATCTGCGCGATCTGGGGCTCGACGCCATCCCACCCACCCTCGATGCCTACGTCGCGACGGTCATCCTCCCCACCCTGCGGCGTCAGCAGGAGACCGGCGCGATCGCGATCAAGTTCGAGGTGGCCTACCTGCGGCCGCTCGACTTCGACGACCCCGACTCGCTCGCCGCGCGGGAGGTCTACGCGCGCTACGCCGCCGGCGGCGCCCCGACGCGGGCCGAGTACAAGACGCTCGTCGACTATCTCTTTCGGGTGATCGCGGCCGCAGCGGGGCGGCAGGGTCTCGCCGTCCACCTCCATGTGCTCGAAACCTTCGGCGGCTTCTACACGGCGCGGGGCGCCACCGCCGGACTGCTGGAGCCCGTGTTCAACGACTCGACCCTGCGGCAAACCAACTTCGTGATCATCCACGGCGGCTGGCCCGCGGTGGGTGAGACGGAGGCGATGCTCGGCAAGCCGAACGTGTACGCCGACATCTCGATGCTGGATCTGATCCTGGAGCCGGCGGAGCTGGCCCAGGTGCTGCGCCCGTGGCTCGCGCGCTGGCCCGACAAGGTCCTGTTCGGGACCGACGCGTTCGAGGGAGGTCCGGCGCAGGGGTGGGAAGCGGGCGCGGTCGTCGCCGCGACGACCGCGCGGCGGGCGCTCGCGATGGCGCTCACCGCCATGCTGCGCGACGGCGACATCGATCGAGCGCGGGCGCGCGCGCTGGCACGCATGGTCCTGCGCGACAACGCCGCGGCGCTGTACCATCTACTTCAATAGCTGCTCGACCTCGCGCGCCGCTTCAAGTCGGGCGTCGACGTGCGCCCCGATTTCCCGCGCGCGCTCGAGCGCCAGCGTGAGGTCGGGAACCGACCCCTGCCCCGCCTGCAGCCGGATGAGCGCGACCCGCAAGTGCTCGAGCGCGGCCACGGCTTCCGTGAGCCGCTCGCCGGTCTCGCCGCGCGCACGCAACGCTTCCGCCCCAGCCTCGAGCCGCTGGAGCACCCGCGGGACGTCCGGCACCTCGTCGCGCGCCGCGTCCGGCAGCGCGTTGTAGGCGTTCAGCGCCGAACGACCCAGCAGCAGCTCGGTATGCTCGATGCCGGCCAGCGCGGGCCGGGCGGACCGCTTGAGGCCGATCCCCGCCACCCGGAAGAACGAGCGACCCGCCCGCCCGGCCCACAGCTTGTACCACAAGGTGTCGAGTCGCCGGAGCCAGCGGCGCTGCTTGATGACGTCGGCTTCCTCGGCTTGCACCTGGGCTTCCGCCAGTAACGCGCCGCGAATGTCCTCGAAGCCGTAGCCGTCCCGCAGCAGGCGCCGGGCTACCACGACCAGCTGAAACAGCAGGATGATCCCGATCAGGCCGGGGCCGCCGAACGAGATGCTCACCCCGGTGCGGCTCGCCGTGACCGTCTGATTCGCCAGCGCGAGGGCGAGCAGCGCCATGGTCGAAACTTGCGCGTTGCGCACGAAGCCGCGTACCAGCGGTGGCGCGCGGAACTCGCGGCCTCGCGCTTCGCCCACCACGCGAGCGAGGTCGTCTCCGGTCTGGAACCGATCGGCCGGCGCCTTCTGGAGACAGCGGTCGATGACGGCGCCGATCTTGGCCGGCAGCTCCGGCCGCACCGATTGCACCAGCGGGGCGGGCTGGGCGACCTGCTTGGCGAGGATCGCGGGCAGCGTGGAACCCTCGAACGGCGCCCGCCCCGTGAGGGCGAAGAAGAACGTCGCGCCCAGCGAGTACAAATCGCTGCGCGCATCCACCGGCTCTCCGCACGCCTGCTCGGGACTCATGTAGCGCGCGGTGCCGATGACCTGGCCGCCGCCGGCGCTGCCCGTGTCCCGCGTGCCGAGCGCGATGCCGAAGTCCGTGACGAGCGCGCGGTCGGTCGCGCGCTCGATCATGATGTTGTCCGGCTTGATGTCGCGGTGGATGACGCCGCGCTGATGAGCGTAGCCGAGCGCCCACGACACTTCCTGCAACAACTTCAGCGCCAGCCGGGGCGTGAGCGGCCCGGAACGCTCGACGCGCTCGCGCAGCGTCTCGCCGTCCACGTAGCCCATGACGAAGTAGACCAGCGTGCCGCGCGCCTCGACGAGATGGATCGGAACGATATTCGGATGCGAGAGGCCCGCCGCCGTCCGCGCCTCCTGCAGAAAGCGGTCGCGCGCCTCCGCGGTGGCGGCGAGGGCCGGCGGGAGCAGCTTGATGGCGACCGGTCGGTCGAGCGCCACGTCGCGCGCGAGCAGCACGATCCCCATGCCGCCCCGCCCGAGCTCGCGCTCGATCGAATAGCGGCCCGCGAGGACTTCCTGCAAAGCCAGGAATTCGGTGCTGATCGGTGCCGTCATGTCCGCCTCGTCCTACGTTCGGTGCGCCGGGGCGTTTCGTCCAACCCGCGCCGGCGTGACTGCTGTCACGGGCGAATCGCCGTCCCGAAGCAAGATACAGGGAGCCCCATGCAGATCCGCTTCGGCACCATCCTCACGATGGGCGCGCTCGTCGCCTGCCGCGCGAGCCCAACCGGCTCGACCGGCGCGGTCCCCGCCGCGACCATCCACGTCGCCGGATCCCGGCTCGTCGATTCCGCCGGACGCCCGGTGCGGCTGCGCGGGGTGAACCGCTCCGGGGCGGAGTACGCCTGCGCCCAGGGGTGGGGCATCTTCGACGGACCATCGGACTCCGTCTCCGTGCAGGCGATCGCGTCGTGGCAGGCGAACGTCGTCCGCGTGCCCCTCAACGAGACCTGCTGGCTCGGCATCAACGGAGTGACGCCGGCCTACTCGGGCGACACCTACCGCCGCGCGATCGCCGACTATGTCGCCCGGCTCGAGCGCAGCGGGCTGTTCGTCATCCTCGATCTGCACTGGACCGCGGCCGGGACGGCCGTGGCGCTCGGTCAGGCCCCGATGCCCAACCGGGATCACACGCCGGAGTTCTGGCGTCAGGTCGCCCGCACGTTCAAGGACGACAATCGCGTCCTCTTCGATCTGTTCAACGAGCCCTTCCCCGACAACAACGCGGATACGCCGGAGGCGTGGCGCTGCTGGCGCGATGGCGGCAGCTGCAGCGGCATGACGTATCAGGCCGCCGGAATGCAGGAGCTGGTCGACGCCGTTCGCGGCACCGGCGCGACCAACGTGATCCTGCTGGGTGGCGTCCGCTACGCCTCGACGCTCTCGGGCTGGCTCGCCTCCGAGCCCGTCGACCCGCTGCACAACCTGGCCGCGTCGTGGCACATCTACAATTTCAGCTGGTGCACCACGACCGCGTGCTGGGATGGGGAGGCGGCGCCGGTCGCCCGTGAGGTCCCGCTGGTGCTGGGCGAGCTGGGACAGGACGACGGCGGCCGCACGTTCGTCGATTCGCTGATGGATTGGATGGATGCCCGCCAGGGGAGCTACCTCGCCTGGGTGTGGGACGTCTGGGGCCAATCCCTGGACTTGATCGCGAGCTACGACGGCACCGCCACGCCGTACGGCCAGACCTTCAAGACGCGATTCGCGCAGTAGCTCAGGTCGGAACGTCGACCGGCTTGCGCAGCACGGCTGCCGCCGCGGCAATCGCGTCATGGGTGCCAGCCAGCGCCAGCACGTCGGCCGCCCGCAGCCGCTCCTGGGCGGTCGGAACGATCACGCCGCCCTCGCTCCGGGTCACCGCCAGGACGGTCGCGCCCGTGCTGCCCCGGAGGTTCAGCTGGGCGAGGGTCTGTCCGATGGCCGCGGCACCCGGCTCGAGACGGATGGCGGTGAGCGCCCCCAGGCCCGGCAATACCTGCTGCACGTCGTCGAGCGTGTACGCCCCGGCCTCGGCGGGCGACTCCGACCGGTGGGAGAGCGTGGCCAGCTTTTCGAGGACCACCTGGGCGCCGGCGCGCACGTGCCCCTGGAGATTCGTGGCGCGACGCCAGAACGCCACCCCGAGCAGCACGATCGCGAGGCCAAGAACGACGGCGCCCTGCACGCCCGAGAGGAACGGCTGGCTCAGCGCCAGGAGCGGCATCCCGACGAGCAGCACGCTGGCCAGCTGGAGGGTGACGACGAGGGTGCGCCGCGGAGCGACCGCGAAATCGACCCGTCGCTTTCTCTCGGCGGGGAGCGCCAGGCGGGCGAGGGTCAGCCCGAGCTTCTGGCTCACCCGGATCACCCCGATGACGAACGGCGCGGCCAGCGCGATGGCGCCGATGATCACGAAGGTTCGCGCCACGATGGGCGAGATTCCCGCCCGCTCCCGCGCGATGGTGACGATCTCAGCCATCCACGTCGAGGTGCCGACGATCAGCACCGCGATCATCGCCGCGTCGATCACCAGCAGCCGGAGCAAGCGGCGAACGTTGGCCGTCGCGGTGTTGCGGCGCGGCGCGGACCGCAGCTCCTCGAGCCAGCTCCCATAGAGCGCGGCGAAGGTCTGGAGCGGCCGCGGCAGCTTCCGGTCCACCCAGTTGGCGACCGGGCCTGACGCCCGAATCAGCCACGGCGTGAGCAGAGTGGTGACGGCCGAGACGGCGACCGCCACCGGATAGAGGAACGTCCCGGTGGCCCGGAGCGAGAGACCCAGCGCGGCGATGATGAAGGAGAACTCGCCGATCTGGGCGAGGCTCATCCCCGCCTGGACCGAGGTCCGCATCCCATTGCCCGTCAGGAAGGCGCCGATCGACACGCCGACGACGTTGCCGAAGACGACGACGCCGGTGAGCGCGGCCACGGCCGGCCAGTGGCGGGCGATCAGCGGCGGCTCGATCAGCATCCCGACCGACACGAAGAACACGGCCGCGAACATGTCCCGGACCGGCTCGACCAGTCGTGCCACCGTTCGCTCTTCGCCCGAACCCGCGATGAGCGATCCCGCGATGAATGCCCCCAGGGCGACCGAATACCCGAACGCCTGGGCGAGCAGCGCGATCGCGAAACAGATGCCGATGCTGGCGACGAGCGTGGTCTCACGGCGGTTCAGCCGGCCGATCGCCCGCATCAACCGCGGAACGATCAGCAGGCCGACCACCACCAGGCCGAAGAGGAAGGTCGCCAGCCGCGCAATCGTGGCGACCAGCGGCCCCGCCGCCAAGCCGCTGCCCGAGGCCACCCCGGTGAGGATGGCCATGAGCAGGATGGCGATGAGGTCCTGGACGATGAGAATGCCGACGACGAGGTCGCGCAGCTTCCCGCTGACGTGCTGCTCGTCGAACACCTTGGCGATGATGGTGGTGCTCGAGATCGCGATGATCGCGCCGGTGAACAGGCTCTCGAGACTGGTCCAGCCGAAGAGACGGCCGAGCATGAATCCCAGCCACAGCATCAGGCTGGACTGCAGCAGCGCCGTCAGCCCCGCGGACGGGCCGACCGCCACGAGCTTGGGGAAGTTGAACTCCAGCCCGAGCGAGAACATCAGCAGAATCACGCCCAGCTCGGAGAGGGTCTGGACGACCCCCACGTCGGCCACGAGCGGGATCGGCAGGTGTGGCCCGACGATGAGGCCGGCGATCATGTAGCCCAGCACCACCGGCTGCCGCAGCCACTGGAACACCACCGTCGTGACGGCCGCGACGGCCAGCACGATGGTGAGCGACCGGAGGAACTCGTGGGCCTCCAACATGCGCGGGGAATTACGCGCGCCGGCCCGCGCCCGTCAATCGCCCGTCAGGCGAAACGGCGGATAGCGATCGGTGGTGAGTAGGAGCGCGTACGCCGTCACCCGCAGCCCCCCGGCGCAGCACGCCGACCACGAAATCGAACAGTGTGCGTCAGCCCACAGACGTTCGCTGCCCGGCCGCCGCGAGCGCAAGGCGCGCGCCGGCACCGCGCATGATCTCCTGCGGATCACTCAAGCCATGACGCTCGACGTTCGACCGGGCCGTCCACAGCTCGATCGCCTCCAGCACCCGGCCGTGCGCCTGACCGACCCGGTCACGTAAGATCGTCCGCGCGCGGTCGGTCATCCCGCCGCCGGAGATCACGAGGGCCACCGGCAGCCCCTTCAGATCACCGAGACGGCGCAGATAGGCGAGCACCGGCCGGGCGGGGAGCCAGTTGTAAGATGGAGCCCCGAGGATCAGGAGATCGTAGGCCGACACGTCCCTCGGCGCCGCGCGGCTCGCGGTGGTCATGTCCACCCGCCAGCCGCGCGATTGCAGGCCCTGGGCAAGGGCGCGTTGGACCAACGGCTGAAAGCCGCCGTGAGTGGAGTGATAGACGATCAGCGCACGACCGGCGCCTCGATCGGCACCGAGCGTCACCACGTCGGACTCCACTTCGGTGTTGGCTCTGGCGGTAACGCCGAGATCATAGAAAAGGAACCAGGCGGCGAACACCGCCGCTGCGACGGCGAGGCCGCCAATTCCGGAGCCGGAACTCATGAGCCAGAGCAGCGTGGCCGGCACCGCCGCCCCGCCCACGAATGTCGCCGACAACCGCGGGACGAAGTGTCGCATGGCCCACGCAATGGCGAGGAGTACTCCCGTGATCGCACCGCCGCAGATCACGGAGGCCCACAGGGCACCGTGCAGCAGCGCGAGGATCATCGCTGCCGCCAGGGCGAGCAGCACGACGCAGACGATCGGGAACGCTACGCGCCATTGCCAGGGCGTGTATGTCATGGACGGAAGCGCCGCTCGGCATCGGCGCGAACGAGGCGGATGGCTTGCCAGCGAATGAGCAAAATGCCCGGCGAGAACACGGCCCAGTAGCGCCGGAACGGTGACCGCGCTGAGCCGTCGGTCGCCCGCACGCGAGTCTCCGTTCGAAAGCGGGATTGCGCCGGGCCCAGCGAGTCGACAGCGAGGGTCCAGGCGATCTTCACGTATCCGGCGCTGTCGAATGCCACGAAGCTCGCCGGCGACAGAGCGCGGAAATGCACATCGCCGCGCCACGGCTGCGTGACGGCACCCAGCACGAGCTCCCGACCGGGCACGTCCGCGAGGACCCCCCAGCCTATCGCCTCCAGATCTCCCAGGTTCAGATGCCGCGTTACGGCGTGCGTGTTCGAGAGGACTCCCTGGCGAGCGGTGAAGATGGCGCGCACGATCTCCGAGCGCTCGAGGTCGAATTCCCGGGCGGCCGCGTCGGTAAAGGCTGCAGGGGCGCTCACCCGGATGCCGTGCCGTTCCGCGACCTCGTACACGGGCATGAAGCGGTCCAGCAACGAATCGGAGGCGCTCGTGGTCGCGAGATGCCCGTAGCGCACCCAGGCCACGGTGAACCAAAGGCCCCAGCCGAGGACCGCGGCGAGGAGAGCGCCGGCCACTACCCACGGCACCCGTCGCACCACCCGCCAGACCGCCATGGTCAGCGCTGCAGCAGCGCGCATACCACCACCCTCCACGGTTGATGCGGAAACTGCGCACCGGTCGCGAGTCGGGTGTGAAGCGCGCGTGAAGCTCTCTTCGAGCGGCTTCAGCTCCCGGGGTGGTACTCCCGTTCGGTGTGGCCCGTGAGCTGTGAGCGGTAGAAGTACACGTCCCGCAAGTCCCCCGCGGCGTAGCGCGCCGCCTCGTCGTTGAAGTGCCGCGAACCGGGAACGCCGCTCTCGCCGCCGGCCGTGATCGCCTTGGCCCGCACGCTGTCGCCGAACTCCACGACAGCGACGAAGCTGTTCCCGCTCGTGCCGTACCACCGCTTCGTGTTGGGGTACGGCCGCGCGCCGAACGACGCCAGCGACCCCCACAGCGACGACGTGAACGGAACCGGAATGCTCGGTTGCGCGTCGTCGAAGTGCGGCGCGATGCTGTCGTTGATGCGCTGGAACCGGTTGATGTCGCCCCAAGGCGTCTGCCATGTCCCGAAATCGGCCGTGAGGGCCTCCGAGGCCGCCGCCAAAGCGCCGAGCAGCTCCTCGGGCGACGCGCGCTGCGCGACGTAGGTCTGGGCGGACATCGCTGCGGCCCGGGCCTCCCGGCTCACCAGGCGCATCACGCTCCCTCCCCAATAGACCGCCAGCGACGTCGGAACGGACGCCGCGCTCCAGCGGTAGTCCCAGCCGCGCAGCGCGGCGATCGGGTCGGCCAGCCGGGATGCGAGCGTGTCGTTCGCCGGTAACGCGTCGTAGGCTTTCAGCAGCGGCGGGAGCATCCGTTCGAACGAGGGGAGATAGCTGTCGAAGGCCGCGGCGGTGAGGCTCGTCATCGTCCAGTCCCGCGAGCCCGTCAGCACCCGCAAGGCATGCCAGCCGCGCGGCGTTTCCTCACTGCCGGTCTCGACGTAGCGGGGGAACGCTTCGCGCTTCGGACTCTCCGGACCCGCCGCCGACCAGGGCCAGTTGTTGGAGTTGTACAGCCACCCGCTGGCCGGGTTCAGCAGATTGGGTGTCTCGTCGAAGGACAGGACCCCGCGGTAGCTCGTGGCGGGATTGCTCCCATTCACGGGCGTGGTCCAATCGAAGGACGTATCGCGCCGCGGAATGTAGTTCGAGTGGAAGTACGCGATGTTCCCGCCGGCGTCGGCGAAGACCGTGTTGTTGGACGAGTTGGTGTGCAGCTCCATGATCCTGCGGAACTCGGCGTAGCCGCTCGCCTTGGTCCGCGTATACGATTGAATCAACGCGCTCATCGGGCTCTGCATCAGGCTCACGCTCACCCACCGGTCACCGACCTTCCGTACGACCGGTCCGTGCCGGGTGTAGTAGACGGTGAAGGTCTTGCGTGCCATGCCGGTGGCGGTCTTGAACGGCACCGTCACGGTGCGAACCGTCAGCGGCAGCTCCCGGTCCCCGGAGCGGCAGACGAAGCGGCCGTTCTTCTGGACCACGGTCTCGAGGAACTCGTCGATATTGTCCACGCCGCTCGAGGTATGCATCCATCCCGCGGTACGGTTGAACCCCTGGTACACGAAGAACTGCCCCCACGTGACGGCGCCGTAGGCGTCGAGTCCCTCGTCGCTCACCATCTGCAGCTCGGAGCGGAAGTAGAATGACGTGTGCGGGTTGATCCACAGCAGCGCGTGATGGTCGTGTGCGACCGCGGGAGCGATGGCGATGCCGTTCGACCCGCCGGGATCGAACGCGGGGTCCTCGCCGTCACCGCCGCCGGGTGCGGGCCGAGCCGAATCGCCGCCGTAGAAGTTCGCCAGATCGCTCAGGTCTACCCGCTCGATGTCGCCGCCGATGCTTCCCTCGCTGAACGTGAGCGCCATCCACGGCTCGAAGTGCGTGAGGACGCGGGGCTGCACCTCGGGATGCTTGTAGAGGTAGAAGTTCAGGCCGTCGGCGAAGGCGTCCATCAACTTCCGCAGCCATGCCGGGCTGGCGTGGTACACCGCCTGCATCGAATCGTGATCGATAAAGAGCTTCATGCGCAGGTCCTGCCACACCGCCGACTCCCCTTCCGCCTCGGCCAGACGGCCCATCGCATTGAGATAGTTCGTCTCGATGCGATTGAAGTCATCCTCGGCCTGGGCGTATTCCATGCCGAACACCGCGTCGGCGTCGGTCTTGCCGTACACATGGGCGATGCCCCAATCGTCACGGATGATGGTGACGGCGCGGGCCTCTGCTTCCCAGCGGGCGATGTCCCGGGCGACGGGGTGCTGGGGCGTCACGGCGGCCGCAGCCAGCACCAGTGCGAGCGTATGCATGCGATCAACGTTACGGCCGGACGACGCGCTCCGGCAAATGGCCCAGACCCGCCACCCGGTCAATACTCTCGTCTCGCGCACTGACTTGGGCATCCCCTGCCTCGATGAAGATCCTTTGCGATCACGCCGTAGGGCGAACACCGATTGACACCCGTCCGTGGCAAAATCACCATGATGTGGACATGCGGGACGCGCCATCACCTCTGGTGTGCCTTCACATTCGATCATAGGAGAAAGCTGTGAGACACTCGGTTCGCATGAGCGCGCTTGTGGCTGGGTTCGTGCTCGCCGCCTGTTCGAGTGCTACCGGTCCTGGCATCAGAGTGTCGAGCATCACGATCTCGCCGGACACCGTACATCTCATCGCACCCGACAGCGTTCAGGTGATCGCCAGCCCCCTCGACGGTCAGGGACACCTGGTCAGCGGCGTATCGATCATCTTCGCCTCTCCGGATACGGCGGTCGCCAGTGTCTCGGCATTGGGCGTCCTCAAGGCTGTCGGATTCGGCATCACGCGCGTAGCGGTATCGGGAGGCGGAGTCACCGCCCACCTGCCGGTGTTCGTCGGCACCAAGGCACTCTTGGGGTCCCGTCCGTTCGGCGCGGCGGTGAGTGCCAACGGCGTGGTCTACGTCACCCAGCTTGACAACGCCAAGGTGGCCCGCGCCGATCTCCCCGGCCACACATTCTCGTCGTCCGTGAGCGTTGGTTCGGTGCCCACGTCCGTGACGTTCGACTCCGCCGGAGGCACGGCCTATGTGACGAATCAGGCCGACTTCAACGTTGGAGTGATCGACGTGGCCTCCAACACCGAGACAACGACCCTCACGCCGCCCGGGAACTCGAACACCGCCGTCGTCCGGTCGGCGCCTCACGGGAAGCTGCTCTGGGTGACGACGACCGCGGACAGCCTTTTCGGCGTCAACGAGACAACGCGCACCATTGTATATCGCTTTGGAACCGGCGGCTCGGGCAATGGCATCGCCTTCACGTCGGCGAACGATTCGCTGGTGTACGTGGGCGTGGAGAGCGGCACGGTCGAGGAGATCAACTTCAAGGCCGACACTGTACTTCGCACATTTGCCGTCGGAGGTCACCCTCAAGGCATCGCGGTGTCGCCGGACGGGGCCGAACTGTACATCGCGGACGAGAACTCGGACTCCCTTCACATCTGGAGCCTTGCCTCCGGTGCTCGGGTTGCCGACGTCGGGCTCGACGGTACCGCCTTTGATCTCGAACTCACCCCCGACGGCACGCAACTCTGGGTGGGAGTAATCGGTGCGGGCGAGGTGCAGGTCGTGAACCGCGTGACTCGCACGATCGCCAGAACCTATGCGGTGGGCGGCACCCCGCGCCGGATCGCGTTGACGGCGGACGGTGTCACCGCAGTGGTCGCGAACGAGGGCGGATGGGTCCATTTCCTCAGGTAGACTGATCCCGACTCAAAGTGGGCCTGGGTAGAGTTGCACTACCGACCCCACGGACGATTCGCTCCGGCAGGTGGCTAGACCCACCGCCCGGTGAATGGCGGGACGACGAACCGGTTATCATTCGCGTCGACACCAATCCGGAGCGAAGGCTATTAGATGAGAGCGCCACTGCTCGGCCGCTTCGGGAGCTCACCCCTCCGCGCCGAGCTCCTGACCATCGAGCGGCTGGAGGAGCGGGCGAAGGCCCTCGCCGCCAGTTTCACCCTCGCCCGGAACCCGCGCCGCCAGGCCCGTCCGTTCTTCGCACGGCTGGAAGACAATGCGCGGGTGCTGCGCGCGGCCTATCGCGTCTTCTCCGATGACGTGCACCGCGGTGCGTTCATCCCCCCGGCGGCCGAGTGGCTCCTCGACAATTTCCATCTCATCGAAGGGGAGATCCGGGATACCCGGCACAACCTGCCGCGGGCGTATTACCTGCAGCTGCCCAAGCTGGCCTCCCGGGAGATGGCGGGGATCGCCCGGGTCTACGTCATGGCGCTGGAGCTGATCCGCCATACCGACGGCCGCCTCGAACGACAGCAGTTCGCTCGTTTCGTCACCGCCTACCAGACAGTGGCCCCCCTGACCATCGGGGAGCTCTGGGCCTGGCCCAGCATGCTCAAGCTGGCGCTCATCGAGAACCTACGGCGGCTCGCGGACGAGACGATCCAGGGACGCGACGCACGCCTCCAGGCCGACGGCTACCTCGCCCAGATCGACGACGCCAAAGAGACGATGCCGCTGGCGTCCCTCCCCGAGCGGTTGGAGACGGCCTACGTCGTGCGTCTGTTGCAGCGGATGCGTGAGTACGGCCCCCTCGTCTCCCCGGTGCGTGCCGCTGTCGAGGAACGCCTCGCCGTTCAGGGCATGACCGCTGAGGATGCGATCCGGACGGAGTATCAGGCGCAAGCGGCGGGACAAGTCTCCGTCGGCAACGCCATTACCAGCCTGCGCCTGTGTGCGACGCTGGACTGGACCCAGTTCTTCGAGAACGTCAGCCTCATCGAGCAAGTGCTGCAGCGCGACCCGGCCGGCGTGTACGGAAGAATGGATTTCCAGAGCCGCGACCGATACCGGCAGGCGGTGGAGGACCTGGCTGAGGCGACCGGAGAGGCGCAGCTCCGCGTGGCGCTCCGCACCGTCGAAAGCGCCCGTCAGGCCGCGGAGCAGCAATCCGCCCAGGACCCGTCCGCCCACGTGGGCTATCACCTGATCGGGAACGGCCGGCGCGACCTCGAGACCGACGTAGAGTATCGTCCCCGATTCGCCGGGCGCGCGCGGCGGTTCCTGTTCAGGCACACGACCGGCGTCTACCTGGGATCGATCGGACTCGTTACCGGCGCCGTCCTCGCGCTGGCCGTGGCGTACCTGCGGGCGCACGGTGGCAGTGTCTGGGGGCAGGTCGGAACCGCGGCGCTGCTGTTGCTGCCCGCCAGTGAGCTCGCTATCGCCGTGATCCAGCGTCTAGCCGCGCACCTCGTGGCGCCGCGCCGCCTCCCCCGCCTCGATTTCCTCGCCGGCATCCCCGAGGACGCGCGCACGATGGTCGTCGTCCCGACCCTCCTCACCAGCGTGGCCGGCGTCGCCGAGCTGCTGGAGCACGTGGAGGTCCTGGCCCTCGGCAACGTCGACCCGCGCATCCACTTCGCCATTCTCAGCGACTTCGCCGACGCCGCTACGCCGGAGCTGCCGGAGGACGAGGCGATCCTGAACGCCGCAACGGCCGGCGTCCGCGACCTCAACGCACGCCACGGCCAGAGCCGCACCGACCGGTTCCATCTCTTCCATCGGGTACGGCAGTGGAATCCCGCCGAGGGGTCGTGGATCGGCTGGGAGCGTAAGCGCGGCAAGCTCGAGGAATTCAACCGGCTGCTGCGCGGCGCCACCGACACGAGCTACCGCGTCCACGTGGGCGACCCCGACGTGCTGCCGGCCGTCCGCTACTGCATCACCCTGGACAGCGATACCCGGCTGCCGTTGCACGCCGCCCGCAAACTCATCGGCATCATCGCCCATCCGCTGAATCGCCCGGTCTTCGATCCCCGCCTGCGCCGCGTCACCGCGGGGTACGGCATCCTGCAGCCCCGGGTCAGCGTGACGATGGCGAGCGCGGCGGGATCGCTGTTCGCTCGCGTGTACGCCGGACATACCGGCGTCGATCCCTACACCACCGCGGTGTCCGACACGTATCAGGACCTGTTTCACGAAGGGATCTTCACGGGCAAGGGACTCTACGACGTCGATGCGTTCATGGCCGCCCTCGAAGGCCGGATTCCCGAAAACGCGCTGCTGTCGCACGATCTGTTCGAAGGACTGCACGCCCGCGCCGCCCTGGTGTCGGACGTCGAGGTGGTCGACGATTACCCCGCCAGCGTGCTCGCCCATGCCCGGCGCCAGCACCGCTGGGCACGCGGCGACTGGCAGATCCTGTTCTGGCTGTTTCCCCTGGTCCCGACCCGGAAGGGGCTCGAGCGCAACCGCCTCCCGCTCATTTCCCGGTGGAAGATCTTCGACAACCTGCGGCGCACCCTGGTGGCGCCCGCCACGGTCGCCCTGCTCGCGCTCGCGTGGCTGCGGCTGCCCGGGGATCCCCTGGTCTGGACCATCGGCGTGCTCGCCGCGATTGCCTTTCCACTATACCCGCTGGCCGTCCGGCTCGGCGTCGGTCCGGGGGCGCAGCAACCCCTGGGCGTGTTCCTCCGGATTCTCGGCGACGACGTGAAGGCGGCCGTCGCCCAGACGCTGTTGCAGATCACCTTCCTCGCCTACCACGCCTACGAGATGGTGCATGCCATCGCGCTCACGCTCGTTCGCCTCGTCCTGACCCAGCGCCGCCTCCTCGAATGGGAAACGGCCGCGGCCGCCGCCGCCCGGGCCGCGGGGCTGAGCCCTCGGGCCGGCGCGCTGCTGTTTCTCGCAGAGATGGCGGCCAGCCCCGTCATCGCGCTCTTCCTGCTCGGCAGCATCGTCGCGGCCCGGCCGAGCAGCCTCGCGGTGGCGGGGCCCCTGCTGGCCGTGTGGGTCGCCGCGCCGCTGGTGGCCTACTGGCTCAGTCGGCCCGTGCTGCCGGAGCGTCATGACCTCGCTCCCGAGGACCGACGCCTGCTCCGTCTCATCGCACGCCGGACCTGGCGCTATTTCGACACGTTCATGGGTGCCGTCGACCACGGCCTGCCCCCCGACAACTTTCAAGAAACGCCCGTGCCGACCGTCGCCCACCGCACGTCTCCGACGAACATCGGCATGGGTCTCCTCTCGACGCTGGCGGCGCACGACCTCGGCTTCATCGGTACCGGCGAGCTGGTGCAGCGGCTCGAGGCGACCTTCTCTACCGTCGAGGAGTTGGATCGCTTCGAAGGCCATCTCCTCAACTGGTACGATACGACGACGCTGGCGCCGCTGGCGCCCCGGTATGTGTCGACCGTGGACAGCGGGAACCTCGCCGGCGCGCTCCTGGCCCTGGCGGAGGGCCTGGACCAGCTCGCGGGCGAGCCGGAGTCGGCCGCCCGGATCTGCGGCGGTCTGGCCGACACTGCGGAAATTGCGCAGCAGTGCCTGCGCCGTTTGGCGGACTCGCCGGCCGCGACCGGCAACGGCATGGCGGACCTGTCCGCCGCCGTCTCGTCCATCCTGGAGAGAGTGGAGGCTGCCGATGACGCAGCGTCCGGGCTGTCGCACGCCCGCGACCTGGGCCCGGCGCTCTCCGAGTCGATCGCGCGGTTTGAAGGCGAGGGGCCCGCGTCCCCCGACCGATCCGAGGCGGTCTATTGGTCGCGGGCGTTGGCCGCCGAGCTGGTAGCCCCGCAGGAGGACCCGATGGGGCTCGCGCCGCGCCTCGAGACGCTGGCGCGACGCGCCCTCGACTTCGTCGAGGGCATGAGTTTCGACTTTCTCTACGACTGGCAGCGCCAGATTTTCGCCATCGGGTATCGCCTCGCCGACGCCGAGGGAACGGGCCGGCTCGATCCCAACTGCTACGACCTGCTCGCGTCCGAGGCCCGACTCGCCAGCTTCGTCGCCATCGCTAAAGGCGACGTCCCCGACGGCCACTGGTTCCACCTCGGGCGGCTGCTCACCAGCGTGGAAGGCGCCCCGACCCTGCTGTCGTGGAGCGCCAGCCTCTTCGAATACCTCATGCCCCTCCTCCTGATGAAGAGCTATCCCGGGACGTTGCTGGACCAGTCGTGCCGCATGGCGGTGCGCCGACAGGTCGAATACGGGAAGCAACAAGGGGTGCCGTGGGGAAACTCGGAATCGGCCTTCAACGTCGTCGATCACCACGGGACCTATCAGTACAAGGCGTTCGGCGTCCCCGGTCTGGGATTGAAGCGCGGCCTGGGCGAGGAGCTGGTGGTGGCCCCGTACGCCACGGCCCTGGCGGCCATGGTGGACCCGGAACGGGCCGCCCACAACTTCCGGCGTCTGGCCGGGGAAGGGCTGGAGGGCACGTACGGGTTCTACGAGGCGATCGATTACACGCACCGCTCGACGGATGACGGTGAGAGCGCGAGCGAGCCTCGGCCCCATGGCTCTCGCGGGACCGTCGTCCGGGCGTTCATGGCCCACCACCAAGGCATGAGTCTGGTGTCGCTGGCCAACGCCCTTCTCGATGCCCCGATGGTGCAGCGCCTGCACGCCGATCCCCGGGTGCAGGCCACCGCGCTGCTGCTGCAGGAGCGCGTGCCGCGCCACGCGCCGATCACCCGGCCCCGGCCCGCCGAGGAGACGCGGGTGCCGGCGCCGGCCGCCGCCGTCGCGGTGCGCCGTTTCCGGTCGCCGCACACGCGCTACCCACACGCTCAGTTTCTCTCGAACGGCGCCTATACCGCCGTCGTCACCAACGCGGGCGGCGGGGCCAGCTTCTGCCGCGGTAAGGTCGTCACCCGCTACCGCGAGGACTCGACCCGCGACCCGGGAAGCCAGTTCCTCTACCTGCGCGACGTGCGCAGCGGATCGGTGTGGTCGGCCGCCTACCATCCGACCGACCGGGAGCCGGAGGAGTATCGGGTCACCTTCCATGCCGAGCGCGCCGTGTTCCGCCGCCGTCACGAGGACATCGCGACGCAGCTCGACATCGCGGTTTCCACCGAGGACGATGTCGAGGTCCGACGCCTGACGGTGATCAACCGCAGCGATCGCCCGCGCGAGCTCGAGATCACCAGCTACGCCGAAATCGTCCTGGCCACCGCCGCCGCAGACCTGGCCCACCCGGCTTTCAGCAAGCTCTTCGTCGAAACGGAGTACTTGCCCGAGAGCGCCGCCCTGGTCTGCGCGAGGCGCCCCCGGGCGCAAGACGATGCCGGCGTGTGGGCCGTTCACGTGCTGAGCGTGGACGGACGCATGCAGGGGCCGGTGGAGTGGGAAACCGACCGCGGACGGTTTCTGGGGCGGGGTCGCGGCCCCGACAATCCGCAGGCGCTCGATGGGCGGGCGCTCTCGGGCACCACGGGGGCCGTGCTCGATCCGATCGTCAGTCTGCGGCAACGCATCCGCCTCGCCCCGGGCGGATTCGTGCGCCTGTCGTTTGCCACGGGCATGGCGGTGAGCCGGGATGCCGCGCTGGCGATGGCCGACAAGTATCACGATCCCAGCGCCGCTGCACGCACCTTCGCGCTGGCCTTCACCCATGCGCAGAGCACGTTGCGGCACCTCGGTATCTCGAGCGACGATGCCCAGCTCTACGAGCGCCTCGCCTCCCGGGTGCTGTACACCGACGCATCGCTGCGCGCCGGACCGGAAGTGCTGGGGCGCAACGTGCTGGGACAGCCGGGACTGTGGGCGCAGGGCATCTCCGGCGATCTCCCCATCCTGTTGGTGCGCGTCGCCTCGGGAGACGATTCCCCGCTCGTGCTGCAGGTCCTCCAGGCCCAGGAGTATTGGCGGCTCAAGGGCCTGAGCGCGGACCTCGTGATCATGAACGAGCACCCGGTGAGCTACGTCGACGACATCCACGTGCAACTCGCGGCGCTCCTCGATACGGGGCCCTGGGGAGCGTGGAAGCACCGCGCGGGTGGCGTGTTCCTGCTGCGCGCCGATCGCATGAACGAAGACGAGCGGCGCCTGCTCGCCAGCGTGGCCCGGGTGATCCTCGACGGGACGCGCGGCGACCTGTCGAGCCAGCTCGACTTGCCCTACCCCGAGCCTCACTGGCGGCGTGAGCACGTCGCCGAACCCGCACGCCGGACCTCAGCACCCGACGCGGTTGCGATCGAGACGCCCGCGCTCACGTTCGCCAATGGGACGGGCGGCTTCGCCGATGGCGGCCGTGAGTACGCCATCGTGCTCGACGGTGACCAGGAGACGCCCCTCCCCTGGGTGAACGTCATCGCCAACCCCGATTTCGGCACGGTGGTCACGGCCTCGGGCTCGGCCCACACATGGGCGGAAAACAGTCGCGAGAACCGCCTCACCCCCTTCGCCAACGATCCCGTCACCGACCCGACGTCCGAGGCGCTCTTCGTGCGGGACGAGGACGACGACGACGCCTGGTCGCCGACACCCGGGCCGGTGCGCCGCACGCCGGCGAGCGGTCGGTTCGTGATCCGGCACGCGGCGGGCGTCTCCCGGTTCACGCACGCCTCACACGGGATCCTCCACGAGGTCGCCGTCTTCGTGGACGCGCAGGACCCCGTGAAGTATTCCCTGTTGACCCTCACCAATCGGAGCGGCCGGCGGCGGCGATTGAGCGTGTTCGCCTACAACGAATGGCGCCTCGGGCCGCCGCAGCCTGGGGACCACCTGCATGTGATGACGGAGCGTGACGAGGAGACGGGCGCCGTCCTGGCCACGAACCCGTACAATCAGGAGCTGGCCGGGCGCATCGCCTTCGCGGCCGGCAGCGAGGTGGCGAGCTCGGCCACCGGCGACCGCCTCTCGTTCCTGGGTCGAAACGGCTCGGTGGCCCGACCGGCTGCTTTGCGGCAGCCCGCCCTGTCCGGCCACTTCGGGGCGGGACTCGATCCGTGCGCCGCGCTGCAAATCCAGATCGCCTTGCGCCCCGGGGAGAGCCGCCGTCTCGTGTTCGTCCTGGGCCAGGGACGGGATCGAGCGCATGCCCGTGAGCTGGTGCGCCGCCAGTGCAATGTCGCCGCCGCCGACACCGCGCTCCGGACGGTGGAGCGATTCTGGGCCGACACCCTCGAGACGGTCCAGGTGCGCACCCCGGATGACTCGTTCGATCTCCTCATGAACCGCTGGCTCCTGTACCAGGATCTGAGCTGCCGGCTCTGGGCACGCACCGGCTTTTACCAGCCGAGCGGCGCGTTCGGATTCCGCGATCAGCTCCAGGACGTCATGGCGCTCGCGCTCGCGCGGCCCGAGCTGTTCCGAGCGCACATCCTCCGGGCCGCCGGCCGCCAGTTCCTGGAAGGTGACGTGCAACACTGGTGGCACGAGCCATCCGGCCGTGGCCTGCGCAGCCGCTGCTCGGACGATCTGCTCTGGCTGCCGTACGCGGTGGCGCACTACGTGGACACGACCGGGGATGCGAACATTCTCGACGTGCCCGTGCCGTTCCTCGAAGCGCCGGTCTTGGCCGCCGGCGAAACGGAGACCTACGGCCAGCCCCGGATGTCCGATACCGCGACGTCACTGTTCGACCACTGCCTGCGAGCCATCGACAAGGGCGTCACGGCCGGCGCTCACGGCCTTCCCTTGATCGGCAGCGGCGACTGGAACGACGGGATGAACCGCGTGGGGCTCCAGGGCCGCGGGGAGAGCGTCTGGCTCGGGTGGTTCCTCTACACGGTGCTGCGACAGTTCATCCCGCTGTGCGAGCAGCGGGACCCGGACAGGGCTGCGCGCTATGCCGGGGAAGCGAGCCGGTTCGCGCACATGCTCGAGCGGTCCTGGGACGGGGAGTGGTACCGACGGGGATACTACGACGACGGGACTCCGCTGGGCTCGGCGCAGAATGACGAGTGCAAGATCGACTCGATTGCGCAGTCGTGGGCGGTGTTGTCGGGAGCCGCGCCCGCGAGACGTGCCGAGCAGGCAATGGACGCCGTCCGCACGCAGCTGGTGCGGCGCGGCGCGGGGGTCGTGCTGGTGCTCACGCCGCCCTTCGATCAGTCGGCGCAAGATCCCGGGTACATCAAGGGATATCCGCCCGGGGTGCGCGAGAATGGAGGCCAGTACACGCACGCGGCGGTGTGGACGGTGATGGCGGTGGCCCGGCTCGGGAACGGCGACGAAGCGGTGGAGCTGTTCCACCTGCTGAATCCGATCAACCACACACGGAGCGCCGCGGACGTCGACCGGTACAAGACCGAGCCGTACGTCGTGGCCGGCGACGTCTACGCCCACCCGGCTCACGCCGGGCGTGGCGGTTGGACGTGGTATACGGGATCGGCGGGCTGGATGTACCGCGCCGGGCTGGAGAGCATTCTCGGCCTCAAACGACACGGGACGCGGTTCGAGCTGGATCCCTGCATCCCCGCGGCGTGGGCGGAGTACTCCATCAGCTGGCGCCATGGGAGCACCATCTACGAGATCTCCGTCGCCAACCCGGATCACCGCTGCCGGGGAATCGCGGCGGCGGAGCTCGACGGCGACGCGATGGATCCCGCGAATATTCCCCTCGTCGACGACGGCGCGACGCACACCGTGCGCGTGGTGTTGGGGGACCAGGCGCACTCCGACGCGCGCAGAACCGTCGGCGCATCGGCCCGGACCTGACAAAGCCGGGGGTTGACTTTTGCCGATACAATGAGGATATTGCTCTCCGAGCGTAGGGCCACGGCATGGTGCCGCTGGCTGAACACCAGTGAGACCGATCGGAGGACCTGGGCATCGCCTGAGGTTCTCCTTTTTGTTTTCTGACTGTCCGCTCAGTCTCTTAGTATGGAGTCATCAACAGATGGCACGCATCAACGGTATCGTGAAGTGGTTCAACGACGCGAAGGGGTTCGGTTTCATCACGCCGGAAAACGGCGAGAAGGACTGCTTCGTGCATCATTCCGCGATTCAGGCACAGGGCTTCAAGTCCCTGTCTGAAGGCGAGCGCGTCGAGTTCGACGTCGTCCAGGGCCAAAAGGGCCCGGCGGCTGAGAACGTCGTCAAGCTCTAACCACCAGCGGTACCACAAGAAGCACGGCGCCCGCTCGCAAGAGCGGGCGCCGTGTTTTTTGGGCGGTGGTGGTTAAACCCGCAGCGCCCGCTGCTGCCGCGGCTCCGGCTCGTGGGAGCGCAGCACGATCTTCATGGCGTGCGTTTCGAGATCGATGTCCCAGGTGGCGATGCGCGGACGCACGTAGACCTCGTGATCGGTCACGGTGAGCGAGTCGGCGGTGACGTCGAGGAAATCGATCAGCCGCAACCGCATCTCGATGTGGGTGCAACCCTCCCGGTTCGCCGCTACCCGGATGCCCACCTCGTCGTCCAGCTGACGCCGCACGAACCCCTGCGCCACCTCCAGCAGCCGCTGGGCGATGATGATCTCGAGTGCCGGATCGCCCTTCTTCTCGGTCAGACGGCGACTCAGCGCGCGCGCCCGGGTTGGCTCGCACAGATCGAGCAGCAGCTTCCGCACCTTCTGGTCCGGCCGCCGATGCCCGCCCGTGTCCTCCTCGCGCTCGGCGCGGGCGGACGTGGAAAGCTCGTTGCGGTGCAACCGCAGGAATTTGGTCATGCGGTCGTACACGTCGGTGCGACCCGGGGCGGGCGGACGGCGGCGTCCCGCCAGCAGATCGGCGATGTAGGACTCCGGCACCTGCATCGCTTCCGCCAGCTCGCCCGGCGTGCGCTGCAGCTCCTTGAGCCGGCGGCGCATGAGCTCACTGACCTTGAGGGGGTGCTTCATCGGCGCGGCAGCCGCCATCGGGACTCCTCGTGTGATCGCGAGAACAACCCGCTGGCGGCGTACAGCCAGGCCGGGGGTCGACGAACCGGTAAATATCGCTAGTTCTTGCGTTTCGTGCAGACTTCCGAGCCCCGACGGGCCTTCCGGGGGGGGGCGTCAGGCCGGGAACGGCCCGTGAGAGCGCCACCGCGCGCCCTATATTGTCCGGGCGCGTTCCTGGAGACCCGCAATGTGGCTGGCTGTCGTCATCGCCCTGGTCGTCGTCTGGGCGGTCGTGGTGTTCAACCGTCTCACCCAGCTGCGCCAGCTGAGCGCCAATGCGTGGGCCGACATCGACGTCCAGCTCAAGCGACGCCATGACCTGATCCCCGAAGTGGTGGCCGTCGTGAAGGGGCACGCCGGGTACGAGCGCCAGACGCTCGAAGCGCTGGCGGCTGCGCGGGCGCGCGCGGTCCAGGCCGTGGGCCCCGCGGCGCGCGCCCGGGAAGAGGACCCCGTCGCCGGGGGGCTGCGCAACATCTTCGCGATCGCCGAGGCCTATCCCGACCTGCAGGCGGCGGCCAGCTTCGTCGCCCTGCAGCGCACCCTCACCGACGTGGAAGACCACCTCCAGAACGCGCGCCGCTACTACAACGCCGTGGTGCGCGACTTCAACACGGCGATCGCCCAGTTCCCCACCATTCTCTTCGCGCGCCTGATGGGATTCGCCCCGCGGGAGTTCTTCGGTCTGGACGATCGCGCCGAGGGTGCCGTGCCCAGCGTCGAGACCGGCACATGAGTCGTCGCGTGAGCCGGCGCCTTGCGCTCCTGGCGATCTCCCTTGGCTGGACCGCGCCCCTCGTGGCGCAGCGCTCGCTCGCGATCGAGCGGTTCGACGCCACCATCCAGGTCGAGCGTGACGGCGCCATTGTGGTGGCCGAGTCGATCGTGGCGCGTTTCACCGGTTCGTGGAACGGCGTGTACCGCACGATTCCGGTGGAATACCACACCAGTCAGGGCTTCAACTGGACCCTGCGCCTCGAGCTCCTGAGCGCCACGGACGAGAACGGACGCGCGCTGCGGGTCGACAAGAGCCGCGAGCGGCACTACGCCAAGTTCAAGATCTGGGTACCGGGCGCCCAGGACGCGACGCACACCGTCGTGCTGCGCTACCGCGCCCGCAACGGGCTGCGCTTCTTCGAGGATCACGACGAGCTGTACTGGAACGTCACCGGTGACGAGTGGGATGTCCCGCTCGACGCGGCGTCGGCCCGCATCGAGCTTCCCGCGGGTACGTCGGGCATCCGGGCGATTGCCTTCAACGGCGCCTACGGCTCGACCGCACAGGAGGCGACGCTCGAGACCCGCGGTACGACCGTCAGCGTGGTGATGCCCCACGCGCTCGGCTACCACGAGGGGTTGACCGCCGTCGTCGGATGGGACAAGGGCGTGGTCACGCCGCCGAGCACCGGCGCCCGGGTCGCGGGGTTCCTCGGCAGCAATTGGCCACTCGCCATCCCGATCCCCGCCTTCCTGCTGGCCTTCGCCGCCTGGCGCCGCCGCGGCCGGGACCCGCGCCGCCTCCCCGTCACGGTCCAGTACGACCCGCCCCAGGGGTTCACTCCCGGGGAAGCTGGCACGCTGCTCGACAACGCGGTGGACATGCGCGACATCACGGCGACCCTCGTGGACCTGGCGGTGCGTGGCTATCTGCGCATCGAAGAAGTCGACGAACGCATGCTGTTCGGGCTCATCGGAGGGCGGGAGTACGTGCTGCATCGGCTCGAGCCGGCCGCGCCGGGGGCTCCGCTGGCGCCGCACGAGCAGGGGGTGTTCGACGGGATTTTTGCCAGTCGCGGGACGACCGTAAAGATGTCGGAGCTGGAGAACCATTTCTACACCAAGTTGCCGGGGATCCGCACGGCTCTCTTCGATCGATTGCTGGAGAAGGGCCTGTACCACGCCCGCCCGGATCGCGTCCGCGCGCGCTGGACCGGCGGGGGCATCTTCGCCGGCGTCCTCATCGGCACCCTGGGCGGTGCCGTCTCCGGTCAACTGCTCATGACGCCGGTGCCGTTCATCGTCGCGGGCGTCGTCGTGGCCTTGATCCTCCTCGCCTTCGGCTCCGTCATGCCGGCCCGCACCGAGACCGGCGCCCGCATGCTGGAGCAGGTGCTCGGCTTCGAGGAGTTCCTGCGGCGTGTGGAGTCCGAGCAGTTCAAGCGCGTGATTCTGGACAAACCCGAGCTGTTCGACCGCTACCTGCCCTATGCGATGGCCTTCGGGGTCGAGAAGAATTGGGCCCGCGCGTTCGAGGGGATCTACACGCAATCACCCACGTGGTATGTCGGGACGGGCGGCGCGGGGTTCAGCCCGAGCCGCTTCTCGAACAGCCTGTCGGCGATGTCCAGCAAGGCCGGCTCCACGCTGTCGTCGTCGCCGCGCAGCTCGAGCGGGTCGGGATTCGGCGGCGGGGGGTCGTCGGGCGGTGGCGGCGGCGGGGGCGGCGGCGGCGGGTTCTAGCCGCGAAGACGCGCCCGCTCATGGATGCGGCTTCCACGCCGGCTGGTCGCCCTCGGTGACGACACGAACGTTGGAGCCATCCGTGTTTGCCGTGACGATGTAGTCGTAGATGTCGGGGTAATCTCCGTAGGCTTGCACGACGGCCAGCTGGGTTCCGTCCGGCGACCAGGCGGGCCCCCAACCGAGAAGGCCCACGCGTGTCACACTGCCACCAGCCGAGCTGATCAGCACGATCTGATCCGCCCCGTAGCGAGTCGTCACGAACGCCAGCGCGGAGCCGTCCGGCTTCCAGGCGGCGTCGTAGTCGCGCGCCGGGTCGCTCGTGAGCCGTGCGAATCCGCTGCCATCGGCGTTGACGACGCAGATGTCGTCGTTGCCGGCAGCCACCCGGCAGTCGAACGCGATTCTCGTCCCGTCCGGGGACCAGGCCGGGCTTCCCAGGAAGCCGACATTCTTGGTCAGCCGTACCACTCCGGAGCCGCTGGCTGCCATTACATACAGATCGGTCGTGCCGGCGTGCGTCGCGGCGAACGCGATCTTCAGGCCGTCGGGTGACCAGGTGGGGTGTTGATTGGCCGCCCCGTCGAGGGTCAGGCGGGCGTACCCCGTGCCGTCGCCGTCGATCGCACAGACGTCCCCGCCGCACTCGAAGGCGAGCCTGGAACCGCCCGGCGACCAAGCCGGCGCCCATCCCGCAGCGACCGGATGAGCAGCGGAGCCGTCCGCGTGGACGACGGTGATCGTCCCATAGTAGGAGAACGCGATCCGCTCGGCAAACACGCAGGAGGCGTTGAAGCCGACGTCCACAGTGCCGTTGGGGGGCACGCTCACGGCGCGGACCGTTCCCCCGCTGACCGTGCAGTTCCCGCCGATACCGGTGAGCCGTACCGTGTGCGGTTCCGCGGTCACGCCGGAAATGGTGATCGCGTCGTTCGCGCGGGCCGGTGCGCGCCAGTAGCAGTCGTTGGGTGAGCGGTCGACGCAGACCCGGTAGGCGTCCGGATCGACATCGGTCCCGGTTGTGGCCGTCCGGACCCGCACGCCTCCGATCGCGAAACACGTGAGCGCGAACGGCACATCGGCGCCCGCCTCGACCGTGCGCGGGTTGTCGCCGCCGACCGTACAATTGTCAGGCACGCCTTGCAGTTCTACGACGTGGCTGCCGGGCGCCACGGGTACGGTCACGGCGCTGTTCGCCCCGATCGGCGAGGAATTCGGCCCGCAATACTCCGCGTCATCGTAGTCGTAGGTGGGGTCGAGGCACACGTAATAGCCAGCGGGAGCGAAGGAGGTACCGCTGGTCGCCGTGGTGATATGCAGGGCCGGCGGCGAGCACGCGACGACGAACGCCACCTGGGCCGTCTCCCCCCGCGAGTTGTGGGCGGCCCGGGGATTGTCGCCGCTGACGGCACAGTTCGCCGCTAGGCCCGTCAGCAGGACGGCGTGCCCGCCGGTGTCCACGGTCAGCGTCACGGAGCCGTTCACCGGCACCGCCCCCCCGGCCCCGCAGATCGTCCCGCCCTGTCCGTCGGGGGCAGGATCGATGCACGCGGCGTAGCCATCCGGATCGGGCGCCGCGCCGCTGGTTGCGGCTGTGATGCGCAGCGATCCCGTGGGCTTGACGATGGCAAAGGCGGTGCTGCTGAGGCCCGTGAGCCCCCCTGCGCTGGCCGTGAGCGTGTATCCTGCGCTCACCTGCGCGATCGACAGATCCCCGAAGGTCGCGATCCCACCGACGGCGCGCACCGTCGTGGTGCCTGACAGCGTCCCCGGGGTCGGGTTGCCGCCAAGCGCCACAGTCACGCTCTCTTGAAATGCGGTCGCGACGTTCCCGAAGGGGTCGAGAGCCGTCACCTGGACGGGCGGCGTGATCGCCGCGCCCCCCATCGCATCGCTCGGTTGCACCGTGAATCCCAGCCGAGCGGCCGGAGCGGCAGCGATCGCAAAGGCGGCACTGGTCGCGCTGGTGAGCCCGGTCGCCGTGGCGGTCAACGTGTAGCCCGGGCCCGCCTTGTCGAGGTACAGGTTCGAGAACGTCGCGACTCCATTGACCGCCGCGATACCCGTCGTGCCGGTCAGCGTGCCGCCGCCGGGGTTCGTCCCGACCGCCAGCGTCACGACGTCCATTGCGCTGGTCACCGTGTTGCCCGAGGCATCCTCGATCGCCACGCCGATGGCCGGGCTGATCGCTACCCCGGCGATCGCGTCGGTCGGCTGCGAGATGAACACGAGCTTTGTCGCACTGCCGGCGGTGATGGCGAACGCCGTACTGGTTGCCCCAGTCAGCCCGTCGGCCGACGCCGTGAGCGTGTAACCCGTGCCCGCCCGATCGATCCTGAGGTTCGAGAAGGTCGCGACCCCGTTCACCGCCGTCACACTCGCCGTGCCCGCCAGGGTGCCACTCCCGGGATTGGTCCCGATCGTCACGGTCACGACGTTGGTCGCGCTGGGCACCAGGTCGCCGGATGCATCCTGAATCGCCACGGTGACCACGGGATCGATCGCCACACCGGCCGTGGCGTTGCTCGGTTGCACGGTGAACGCGACCTTTACCGGTGGCGGGGGCGGAGCGATCGCATCCGTGCAAGCCACGACCGCGAGCCCAACAGCGCACGCGAGCCACTGTTTCCCGCTGTTACCGATCACGGCGATCCTCCTGGCGCTCCGCTCTCTCACGGGGGCGCGGGGTCACGCCGTGCACGGCGCAGCCGCCCGAACCGGTCGGCGCACCCACGGGACCGCACGTCATCGGATTGAATGGGGCGGGCGGCTCGAGATTGACGATCGAGCGGAGCTTCAGATTGTGCGTATTGAGGATCGCCACGTTGCCGGCTGCTCGCAGCCCGACCGGCAGCACGTGGCCTGCGATCGGCTCGCCGCCGCCGAAGGCATCCGGTTGGTTGTTGCCCACGCCCGGGACCTGGTCGAACCGGATCGAGCCGAGCTTCGTGACCGGTGTCGTGGTCAGGTCTATCACGATGACTTCGTCGGAGAGCGGCGAGCTGCCGAACCCCAGCGTGCCGTCTGTGGTCATGTTGAAGCTGTGCCACGAGGGAGCGCCGAGCACGCCGCGATCGGTTAGCGTCTCGGTCACCAGATCGAGCGTGTAGATGTGACCGCCGCCGCCCGTGGAGGCGATGACGACGTGGTCGCTGTCCCGCTTGATCATGCCGCAGGCGATGAAGCCATCGGTCGGGATCTCGTTGATGAAGGTCATCGTGGGCACGTCCACCACCGCGATGCCGCTCGGGTTGAGCGAAATGAAAGCGCGTCGGCTGTCGGCCCGGAACACGGTGCACACCGGGGCCTTGCCGGTCGCGGCGCCGATGTCGAGGCTCGCGCTCAGAGACCAACTTCGGTGGTGTTCGTCGACCAGCATCTTGGTGACGGTCTTCGTACCGATGATGGCGACGAGGGCGGTGGCGCCGTTCGGTGAGACCTTGACCTGGTGTGCCAACGTCGGGGCGACGTGGAGGGTCTGCACGACCTGGCGGGCGCGGGCGTCGATGACGTAGACGTTGCCGTCGGTCATGCCGCCGACGTACGCGAAATCGGGGGTGTGGAACGTGATGATATGTGGCCCGGCTCCGGCCGGGAGAGTGATGCGATCGATCGGAGACAGGTCCTCGAAGATGCGAATGAAGATCACGCTGCTGTCCTGACTCGTCACCCACAGCTCCCGGGGCATCCTGGCTTCGTCCCGGTCGTGATCGTCGCGCTCGCGAGACGTCTGGACCTCTCCCCGGGACAACCGGCCGACACTGGTCTCGTCGGAACACCCGACGGCCATCAACCCCGCGAGCACCGATGCGAGACGAACGAACCGTCGTGCGCTGTTGCGCGACGTCATTGGGACCTCCCCTTCCGCAAGTCGTCCTGGAACGCAGTGCAGGCCTTCTCTGCTCACCAGGATTGAACGGAAGGTCGGTCGGGTGATTGCGTGCGAAGGGAGATCCGGTCGCGCGGAACCCGGGATGGGACGATCAGCATCGGTTACGCGGCGGCGAGCCCGGGTGTCAAGTCGACGCCCGCGCGAGCTTCATCCTGCAATCGTCACGTTGGCCCGACGAACTGCGCAGCTCGTTACGGCTGACCCGCGACCTTGACGGGCACGCCCCAACTGTCAGTGAATGTGCCGTCGCCGAGCGCGCCCTCAGAATTCCCCCCCCAGCAGTACGCGACACCGCCTTGGGAGAGACCACACGCGTGGAGCATGACCACACCTACGGACGCAAAGGTGAGCCCCCCCGAAACCGGAAGGGGGACCGCACTTGCCCCAGGATTGCGCCAGCCCCAGCAGTACGCCGCACCGCCAGTTGTCACCCCACAGGTGACGTACCAACCGGCGCTGATCCTCCTGAAGACGAGCCCACCGGTGACCGGCACTGGGCGTGCGCTACATGGGGCGGAATTATAGGGATCGAAGACGCATACCTCCGGCCCCGTCGTGCTCCCGCTGCCGAGCTGGCCAGCGCCGTTGTCTCCCCAACAGTAGGCGGCGCCAGTCTGCACCATGCCGCAAGTGAAGTCATACCCGGCGCTGATCTCCGTGAACGAGAGACCGCCCGCCACAGCCACGGGTACATGGCTGCAGGGATAGGTCGAGCCCTCGACGCTGCACAGTTCCGGTCCGGTCGTGGCTCCGCCGCCGAGTTGGCCGGCACCATTGCCCCCCCAGCAGTATGTCGCGCCCTCCGTGGTCAGGCCGCAGGTGTGGACTTCCCCCGTGCTCACCGTTACGAACGTGAGTCCACCGGCGACGGGCACTGGCGCCGGGCAAACCCAAAACCCGTTCCCCGGACTCTGGTCTACGCAACTGCTGGCCGACGTGGCGGAGTCGATGCCGAGCTGCCCGTAGTCGTTGGAGCCCCAACAGTAGGCCGCACCGTCCGTCGTGACGCCGCAGGCGTGGCCGACGCGGAAGCTGAGCATTTTGAAGCTGTGCCCACCCACTACGGGGAGCGGTTTCGGACACCCCCATTGCGAGCAGCTGTTCGCCACCGTCGCCGAGTCGAACAACCCCTGGGTCACTCCCCAATACGGACCCCAGCAGTACGCAGCCCCATTAGTCGTCAACCCGCACGTGGCATCGTACGCAGGGATGACCGACGCGAAGGTGAGCCCGCCGGCCACCGGGACAGGCGTCGCGCTGACGTCGCCGTAGGTGCCGACGCCGAGCGCGCCATTACTGTTCCCTCCCCAGCAGTACGCCTTGCCGGCGGTCGTCACGCCGCACGTGTGGGCGTAGCCCACGCTCACCGAGTCGAATACCAACCCGGTTTCCGGGGGCGTGATCCCGGTCGTGAATCCCACCTCGACAACGGAGTCCAGCCCTACGCCGTTCACGTCACGAACCGCCCGCGTGACGACGAGCCGGTAGTCCGTCTCACCGGCGAGGAGAGTGTCGGGATGAAACTCTGCCCTGATGCCCGCGGAATCACTGAACTGCACCGTACCCGGGACGGGCGTTGAATCGCGCCAGAGCTGCACGGACCCCGTGGTCAACGTGCCGGGGTCGATCGGCTCGCTGAAGACGACTACCACGCTAGCGTTGAGCGGGACGTCGTGCCCGCCCCTGGGCGGGCTGGTGCGCACGACCACCGGAGGCCGAACGGCACGTACCACCTCACTCCCTTCGAGTGACGCCGAGGACCCGGCGCGCGTGATTTCGATCGCGAGGGTGTCCCCGACGTTCGCGGCGATAGCGACCGGATCGAATCCCCCGTTCAGGACGACCGCCGTCACGGACTGCGTGCTCGCCAGATTGCGGATCGTCGCCTCTCGCCCGTCGGGCACCGACCCGGGCACCAATGAGACGTAGGACACGCCCGCGCTGACCGGCGCGGCGGCGGACGCGCGGACGCCCCCCTGCACCGCGCTGGACTGGACCGGCGCTGACACGACGAGGCCTGGGAGGATCGGTGGGGTCCCCGCATTGGGTCCGCTGCCGTCCAAGCAAGCGGTCGTCGCCGCGAGAGTCACAGCAAGGACCAGTGATGGGACCGCCGTCATGCGACGCATCAAAGCCCCCGTCATGGCTGGCCCGCGACCTTCACGGGGACGCCGCTGGCCGTCGTCATGCCGTTGCCGAGCTGGCCCTCGAAATTCCTCCCCCAGCAGTACGCGGCGCCGTCCGTCGTGACGCCGCAGCTGTGGCCGTCATACGTTCCGCCGGCGCTCAGCATCGCAAAGGACAGCCCGCCACTGACTGCTACCGGCGTCGTCGCTATCACGGGTGTTCCCGTCCCATTGCCCAGGCCTCCCTCATCGGCCTTCCCCCAGCAATAGGCCACACCGAGGCCCGTCACCCCGCAGACGTGCATGGGCCCCGCCGTCAGCGCAGCAAACGCAAGCCCGCCCGCTACCGGTGTGGGAGTCGGTAAGGGGTCGGTCGTCAGGCCCGTACCGAGCACACCGGCGCTGTTATTGCCCCAGCAATACGCCGTGCCGGCTCCCGTAAGGCCGCAGGCCAAACCGGCCCCAGTGACCACTTGCGTAAAGGAAAGCCCGCCTGCAACCCGAACGGGGACGAGACTGCACGGTCCCATATCGCCGCATTGGTCCGGCCCGGCCGTGGAGCCGGTGCCCAGCTCACCGGCGCCGTTGAATCCCCAGCAGTACGCGGTGCCGTCTGGCGTAAGGCCGCAGGTGAAGAAGACCCCCGCACTCACAGTCGCGAATGTGAGCCCGCCCGAGACGGCGACAGGCGTCGAGCCGCTGAACTGCCCGTTGCCCAGCGCGACGTACGTCCCCCAGCAGTACGCGGCGCCATCCGTGGTCACGCCGCAGGTGTGATAGTAGCCGACACTCACCACCTTGAAGGTGAGTCCTCCCGCGACACGCATGGGCGTCGCACATCCCCAAGTGGACTCGTGGACGGGGCACGCGTAGTCCGCTCCCAGGACGCCGTCGCCCCAGCAGTATGCGGACCCGGTGGTCGTCACACCGCACGCTCTGAGGGCGCCCGCGCTGAGCGAAGTGAATGTGAGCCCCGCGGAGACGGCGGCGGGCCAGGTGCTGCAACTACTGGCTGATGGACACTGGTCCGGGCCTGGCTCGGCAGTTCCCAGGGTCCCCGCGTCGCCGTTCCCCCAGCAATAGGCGCTGCCACCGGTCGTCAGACCGCAGGTGTAGTCGCCCCCGGCGCTCACCGAGGCGAACACCAGGCCCGTTGGGGGCGTTGCCGGGACGACGTCAAATGCAGCACTGGTGGCGCCCGCCAAGGTGCCGGATGCGACCGTAAGGCTGTACCCTGTGGCCGCTTTCTGAACCCAGAGATCGCGGAAGACCGCAACTCCGTTGACGGCTGCCACGGTTGCCGTGCCACCGAGATAGCTGCCCGGGTTGGCTCCGAGCGCTGCAGTCACCGTTCCCGTCGCGCCCGTCACCGCATTACCGGCGGAGTCCTCGATCGTCACCACGACCGCCGGGCTGAGTACGGCGCCCGCTGTCGCGTTGCTTGGCTGTACCGTGAAAACGAGTTTCGCGGCGAGCTGCACGCTCGGACCCGTCGTAAAAGGCACTTCCAGCGCCGAGTCCAGCGCCAGACCGTTCACGTCACGGATCGCCTGGGTGACGACGAACCGATAGTCCGTCTGCCCTGCGAGCAAGAGGTCCGGATGGAACTCCGCCCGGAGGCCGACGGAATCGGCAATCCTCACCGTGCCCGTGACGGGCGTCGTGTCGCACCATACCTGGACCGACTGCGTGGTCAACGTCGCCGGGTCGATCGGGTCGCTGAATACCACCACGATCGCAGCGTTGAGTGGCACGTCGTGCCCCCCCTTGGGCGGGCTGGTGCGCACGACCACTGGCGGCCGCACCGGTCGCACCAGCTCTACTGCCCGCAGCGGCCCCACCGACCCGCTCCGCGTGATCTCGATCGCCAGGGTATCGCCTACGCTGGCGGCGATGGGGATTGGATCGAACCCACCGTCCATGACGAGCGCCGCGACCGTCTGACCGGTCGCCAGATTCTGAATCGTCGCTTGTCGGCCGTCGGGTACCGACCCCGGCACCAACGAGACGTAGGCCACGCCCGCGCTGACCGACGCGGCGGCGGACGCCTGGACGCTCCCCTGCACCGCACTGGACTGGACCGGCGCTGACACGACGAGGCCCGGGAGGGTCGGTGGGGTCCCCGCATTGGGTCCGCTGCCGTCCAGGCATCCGGTCGTCCCGGCAAGAGTCACAGCAAGGACCAGTGATGGGACCGCCATCATGCGACGCATCGAAGCCTCTGCGTTCGAAGTCATGCCGCGCGTCATGGCTGGCCCGCGACCTTGACTGGCACGGGGCTGTCAGTTGTCGTGCCAGTGCCGAGCTCGCCGTGGGCGTTGTATCCCCAACAGTAGGCAACGCCGCTCGTGGTCAGACCACAGGTGAGGTACGGCATGAATGTCCCCGGGCTGACGACCTGGAACGACAGCCCTCCCGCAACGGCCACGGGCGTCGGGTTGGCATGAATGATCGTGCCATCACCCATGCGTCCGTCGTCCCCGTCACCCCAGCAGTAGGCCGCGCCCGTCGGTGTGACACCGCAGATCGTCAACCCTCCCCCCTCGAGCGCGGTGAACGTGTGTCCGCCCGTCACCGCCACCGGCACCGTGCTGCAGGCGAACGGGAAGCCGCCTTGCAGGGGGCATTCTTCTGGTCCGGTCGTCGTGCCGGTACCGAGCTCACCAACTCCGTTATCACCCCAGCAATACGCTGTGCCCGCGGTCGTGATACCGCACGCAGATTGGTCAAGAGCTGAGACCGTCATGAACGACAGCCCGCCCGCCACTGCCACGGGAACCTGGCTAGATGATCCGAGCGTGCCGGTGCCGAGTTGCCCCTGCCCGTTGCCGCCCCAGCAGTAGACAGCGCCCGTGGTCGTGACGCCGCAGGTGCCGTCATTGCTGGCGCTCACGGCGGCGAAGGCGAGTCCGCCCGCGACGGGCATTGGCGTGGGGCACACCCAATACCCATTCCCCGGACTACGGTCGATGCAGCTGCGCACCATCGTCACGGAGTCAACACCGACGAGCCAGCCTTTGCCCCAACAGTACGCCGAGCCGTTCGTGGTCACGCCGCAGACGTGGTCGACACTGACGCTGACCGATCGGAAGGTGAGTCCGCCCGCGACGGGCACGGGGTTCGTGCAAAGGAGCTCCCCTATGTTGGTGTCGTGGCAGGTGCTGAGTGTGGCCGAATCCGCACCGAGAAGCCCTCCAACAGTGTGAGGTAATGAAGGGCCGCCCCAGCAGTACGCCGCGCCACTTGTTGTCACGCCGCACGTGTTGTAAACGCCCGCGCTCACCGACGCGAAAGTGAGCCCGCCGGCGACGGCCACGGGCGTCGCGCTGCGGGCCGTCGTGCCGTTGCCGAGTTGGCCCAATTCGTTGTCCCCCCAGCAGTACGCGGCACCCTGCGTCGTCACCCCGCAGGCGAAGGCTGCACCTGCGCTCACCGACGCGAATACCAAGCCTGTTGCGGGGCTGATCGTGCCGGTTGTGAAAGACACCTCGAGAGACGATGCGAGGGCCACGCCGTTCACGTCCCGGATTCCCTGCGTCACGACCAGTCGGTAATCGGTCTGGCCGGCCAGCAGACTGTCCGGGTGAAACTCGGCCCGGACGTGCTCGACATCGGCGAACCGCACCGTGCCGGCCATCGGCGTGGTGCCGCTCCACAGCTGGACCGAGCCCGTATCTGCTGTCGCCGAGTCGATCGGTTCACTGAACACGACCACGATGGCAGCGTTGAGCGGCACGTCGTGCCCCCCCTTGGGCGGGCTGGTGCGCACCACCACGGGCGGCCGCACCGGCCGCACCAGCTCAAGAGCCTGCAGCGGCCCGGCCGACCCGTTGCGCGTGATCTCGATCGCCAGGGTATCACCGGCGCTCGCGGCGATGGGAACCGGATCGAACCCCCCGTTCATGACAACCGCCGTCACGGATTGCGTGGTCACCAGGTTGCGGATCGTCGCCAGTTGCCCGTCGGGCACCGACCCGGGCGCCAATGAGACGTAGGCCAGACTCGCGCTGACCGGCGCGGCGGCGGACGCCTGTACGTTCCCCTGCACCGCGCTCGACTGGACCGGCGC
>Ga0326730_1000052_pt1 | contig 34908 bp, 29 predicted proteins | sample MHFSIPfraction_3_FD_207740 | JGI IMG/M metagenome (GOLD analysis project Ga0326730, IMG submission 207740) | Lab enriched peat soil microbial communities from Michigan Hollow, Ithaca, NY, United States - MHF7AN SIP fraction | ecosystem: Environmental > Terrestrial > Soil > Wetlands > Peat...
GCGCAGGCGAAGTTCGCCGGTGACTTCGGGAACGCGACGCCCGTCGCGGTCCTGTACGTGGTCGACGAAGGCACGATCTACACGCCCGAGAATCTGGCGAAGATCGACGCAATCACGAAATCACTCGACGGCTGGGACTACGACGCGCGCACCGACGAGCGCAAGGCGGAGAAAGATCGCCTGACCAAGGAGGGCAAGAAGACACGCGCCGAGATCAACGCGGAGCTCGACCGGCTTTTCCCTCCGTATCCAGTGAATCACGATCAGGTGCGCTCGATCACTCACCTCTCGACGCGCGTCGTGATCTTCGAGAAGGACGGCACGCTGAATGCGGACCTCCTGATGGAGAACCCGCCGGACACCCAGAAGGAAGCAGACGCGATCCGGACGCGGGCAAACGAGCTGATGCCCGACGAGGCCAGGCGGTTGCTGGTCTCGCCGGACGAGAGGGCGGCGCTGATCACGGCGGGCTTCGTCACGGACCGACTCTCCAATCTCCAGATCTACCGCGCGGTGTTCAATCACTTGATGGCGCTGCAGAAGCGCGAGGCGGATGAACACCATCATGTGTACATCACAGGTGCGCCGCTCGCGGTCGGGTATCTGATCGAGCACTCGCGCGAGATCGGGATCTCCGTCGTCGGCGCGATCTTCGCGATCTTCGCGCTGCTCTGGGCGTACTTCCGCCGCTGGCACGGCGTGCTGATCCCGATGGTGGCGGCGTTCGTCACGGTGATCTGGGGTACCGGCTTCACGGGCTGGGCGGGCATCGCCTTCGATCCGCTCGTGCTGGTGATCCCGATGTTGATCACCGCGCGCGCCGTCTCGCACACCGTACAGATGGCCGAGCGCTTCTTCGAGGACTACGAGCGGCTCTACCCCATCTACGGCGATGCGGAGCGCGCCAAGCTCGAGGCCGCGGCGATCGCGATGGGCGAGCTGATCGTGCCCGGCACGCTCGGCATCCTCACCGACGTCGCCGGCTTGCTCGTGATTCTCGTGACCACGATCCCGCAGATGCGCGACCTCGGCGTGTTCGGCGCGTTCTGGGTCGCATCGATCGCGGTCACCGTCGAGATACTCCATCCAATCCTCATCTGCTGGCTTCCCGCGCCGAAGGAACACCGTCACTACACGCCGACGATCATGCGCCGCCTGGTCGGCTTGCTCGGCGACTTGGTGACTGACCCGCGCGGACGCTGGGTCGTCGTCGGCGCCTTCGCGACGATCTTCATCGCGTCGGGCGCGGCGGTGGCCGCGTGGTCGACGATCGGCGAGGCGAAGCCCGGCATTCCGCTGTTCTGGCCGAATCACCCGTTCAACCAGGCGATCGCGAAGATCGGCGAGAAGTTCGGCGGCGCCGACAATCTCACGATCTATGCGGAGGCGGACCGCGACGAAGGAGTCAGTGACCAGGACGTGCTCGAGAAGATGCAGCTTCTCGAGCGCAAGCTGAGGGCGGAGTCGGGTGCGATCGCCGTCGTGTCACCGGTGGCGATCGTGCGCATCGCGAGCCGGAACTTCCGCAATGGCGAGCCGAAGCAGGAGATGATCCCCGAGGGCTCGGCCGCGCGCGCGTTCCTGATCTTCCTGCGGCTCAACAGTGCCCCGGGTGCGCTGTCGTCGATCATCAACGTCAACGGCCGGGTCGCGCAGCTCACCGCGTTCTACCGCGACCACAAGGGCGGGACCATACGCAGAGCGGTGTCGGTGGCCGAGGACTTCATCGCGAAGAATCCGATGGGCGCGATCTCGATCCGCCTCGACGAGCACCACGCGGCTCCGGGGGCGCCTTTCTGGGACCGCGAGCGCGTGCTCGACTTCGTCCACTACATGATCGGGCCGCTCTTGCCGGCGCGCGCGCACACGCTCGAGGTCCTGCGCCGCGAGGACGAGGCGTACGTGCCGTTCGAAGTGAAGACGACGGCGAAGGAAGGTCTGCCGCCGTGGATCGAGGACTTCCGCAAGCGCGCGCTCGAAAAGTACGGGAAAGAGAAGGAGCACGTGAAGCCGGGTCACACGTTCACGTGGCCGGCCCGGCTCGCCGAGTGGGATGCGCAGAGCGTCGACCAGTGGTTCGAGAACGACGATCTGCGTATCCGCGCGGTCGCCGTGAACACGCAGGACCTCCTCGTCGACGACCAGAAGGCGAAGGGCTCGGCGCCGACCTACCAGCCGACTCAGTCGTGGACCCGCGGCGTGCAATTCGTGATGGCGGGCGGCGCCATGGGCACGCTCGCGGCCGTGAACGACGAAGTCGAGCGCGGACATCTCGCGAACATCTCGCTGATCCTGTTCGTGATCTTCGTGCTGCACTCGGTGACGTACCGCTCGGCGACGAGCGGCGGGATCATCTTTCTGCAGCTCGCCACGGCGACCTTGCTGTCACTCGCGTACATGGCGGTCCGCGGCGTCGGGCTGAACATCAACACACTTCCGGTTCAGGCCGTCGGGGTCGGGGTCGGGGTCGACTACGCGATCTACATCGTCGACCGCATCCGCCAGGAGATGGCGGTGCACCGCAATCTCGACGAGGCGATCCGCACCGCGGTGCGAACGACCGGCATGGCAGTCACTTTCACGGGTACCACCGTCGTCGGTGGGATCGGCTTCTGGGTCTTCTCGAACCTGCGCTTCCAGGCCGAGATGGCGCAGCTCCTGATCGTGCTGATGGCGATCAACATGATCGCGGCGGTCACGCTCGTGCCGGCGCTGTACTCGATTCTGCGGCCGGGGGTTGCGTCGTCGCTCATGCGCCGCGACGAAGCCGAGGAGCAAGTAGGTGCGGAGGCGGACGCCGCGGGCTGAACGCGCGCTAGAGGAGCGCGAGCTGCGCGCCACCCGGTCTGCGGAACGCGGCGCTCGAGAGCTCCGGGCCGCGCGCGGGAATGTCATGCCGTTTGCGCGAGAGCGCAACGAGCTCGGCGACTTGCTCGGCGAAGATACCCACGCCGCGGTGCCGTACACCGAACTGCGTCGCGTTCAGCTTCCCGTCGCGGATCGACTCGATGCGGTGAAGGACCTTCTCGCGGCGGTCTGGGAAGTGATCGGCGAGCCAGGCGGAGAACAAGTCCTTCACGGAGTAGGGCAGGCGGACCATTTGCCAGCCGGCCCAGCGCGCGCCGGCCGCGGCAGCGGCCGCGACGAGCGCGGGAATCTCGTGGTCCGTGAGCCCGGGCACGATCGGCGCGAGGTTCACGCCGACGGGAACCCGGGCGCGCGCCAGAGCCTCGAGCGCCGCGAGTCGCGCGCGAGGCTGTGCCGCGCGCGGCTCCATCTTGCGCGCGATCTCGGGGTCGAGGCTCGTGAGCGACAACGTCACCGACACCGCGTGGTGTCGCGCCAGCTCTTGCAGCACGTCCGTATCGCGAGTGACGAGGCCGCTCTTGGTGATGAGCGAGCAGGGATTTCGAAAGTCGGCCAGTACCTCGAGACAGCGACGAGTGAGTCGCAGCTTCTTCTCGATCGGCTGATAGGCGTCGGTCACCCCCGAGATCCCGATCACCTGCGGCTTCCAGCTCGGCCGCGTCAGCTGCCCGCGCAGCAGCTCGGGCAGCTCGTGCTTCACCAGGATCTTCGTCTCGAAGTCGAGCCCGCTCGAAAAGCCGAGATACTCGTGAGTGGGCCGGGCGTAGCAGTAGATGCAACCATGCTCGCAGCCTCGATAAGGATTGATGCTCACGTCGAAGCCGACGTCTGGACTCTGGTTGTGCGCGATCGCGGAGCGCGAGGCGTCGCGCAGATACTGTGTGCGCGGGTCGGGCGCGAGCTCGTCGTCGAATCCGGACTCGGGCTCCGGCTCGATGGCCGCGTTCTCGAAGCGATTCGGGGGTGCGGCCTGCGTGCCCCGGCCGCGAATCGGCTCTCGGTAGCGGGCCATCTCGCAAGCCTATACGAAGATAAAGCGAAAATCCATCTCGCCGAACACCGACGCGAGCGGCTTGATAGAGTCGGGAAACCAACGCCGGAGGACTGCCATGAGCGAGCTGCTTTACGAAAAGGACGGGCCGATCGCGACCCTCACGCTGAATCGACCCGAGCGACTGAACGCGATCTCGGGCCCGATGCTCGCGGCGCTCTCGGAGCGGCTGATCGAAGCGAACGGCGATCGCGACGTGCGCGTGGTGATCCTCACCGGCGCAGGTCGGGGCTTCTGCGCGGGGCTCGACCTCCAGGACGCAACGAGCGGTGCGGGGATCGGCGGAGGCGGTGGAATGCCGGCCACGCTCGACCTGCGGACGGCGCCGCCGACGGTGCTCCACTCACTCGACAAGCCGGTGATCGCCGCGCTGAACGGCGGCGCAGCGGGCTACGGCATGGACCTCGCGCTCGGCTGCGACATCCGCATCGCCGCGAAGCGCGCAAAGCTCGCCGCCGCATTCACGAAGCGCGGTGTGTTGCCCGAGTCAGGGGGGACGTGGCTTCTGCCGCGGCTCATCGGCTGGGCAAAGGCCGCCGAAATCATCTTCACCGGCCGAACCCTCGACGCCGACCAGTGTCTCGAGCTCGGGCTCGTGAATAAGGTAGTCGCCGACGACAAGCTACTCGACGAAGCGCGCGCGCTCGCGAACGAGATCGCGGCGAATGCACCGCTCGCCGTGCAGGGTGCCAAGCGCATGATGCGGATGGCGCTCGCCGAGCAGTTCGACGACCACGTGCACCACGTCTACCTGCAGCTCCTACCGCTGTTCCAGAGCTCCGACTTCCGCGAGGGAATGAAGAGCTTCCTGGAGAAGCGAGAGCCCAAGTTCCAAGGGCGCTGACGGGCACACCCCAGACTTCGGTCGTCGCTCGGGCGACCGGAGAAACGCATCAGGGACGAACCGCGCGGGTGACTAGCACCCGCGCGGAGTCAGCTTAGTAGCGGTCGCGATCTCGATCGCGGAAGCCGCCGCCGCCGCCGCGCGGACCACCGCCGCGCGGGCCGCCGGGACCACCACCGCCGGGACCACGGCGCTCGTTCGCTTCGCTGACGCGGAGCTTGCGGCCGCCGAAGTCCTGACCATCGAGCGCGTTGCGCGCAGTGTCAGCCGCGTCGTTTTCCATTTCGACGAAGCCGAAGCCGCGCGAGCGACCCGTCTCGCGGTCCGAGATCACGTTCGCCGATTCAACTCGGCCGTGCTTCTCGAACAGTGAGCGGAGGTCCGCGTCGTTGGTTGTGTACGGAAGGTTCCCGACATAGAGCTTCTTGCCCAAAACAATGTTCCTCGGTGCCTGGTTCTCCATAGAGCTGGAGCGGCACCCTACTCGCCTTGAGCTCCGGGCCGGCATTTCCGGCGGCGGAGCCCATGCAAAGACCTCCGGAATGGAGGCCACCGGGGCGGAGCTTATCACAGGACTGCGACGGAGCCCGCCTATTCTTGGAAAAAGGGTCGCGCGCGCGCAGGGGTAGCCGGGAACTTGCGGCCTCAGGAGCCGAACGCCTTTGCGTAGTCGACACTGAGCCAGCGCTCCGGACGCAAGCGGACGACGATGTTCTCCTCATCTTCCGCGCCGCTGGCAGCGAGGTATCCGTCGCCGAGCTCCGAGCCCAAGTAGCGGTGCGCCAATACGCGGCGGTGTCGCTCGAGGTCGGCGCGCTCGATCCCTGCGATCGGCCCTTCGACGGAGACGTACTTGTACGGCGGCGCCTCTGTCTGGACGCAGAGACTGATGCGATCGACGAGCAGGAGCAGCTTTCCCTTGCGCGAATCGCGCTCCGTCACGAACCAGACTTCACCGCCCGGCTCGTAGCCGTACCAAACCGGCACAGTGAGTGGCCCGCGCATCCCGTCCGAGATGGCGAGCACGCCCACGCGCACGTCGGCGAGAAAGGTCTCCCGCTCGGTGCGTGTCATCCGGGTGTCGGCCATGGCGCGTGCGGCTCAGGCGTCGAAGACGATGACGCTGCGGGCCGCAGTGCCCTTGCGCATCTCGTCGAAGGCGTGATTCACCTGGTCGAGCTTCAGGCGCGCCGAGATCATCTCGTCGAGCTTCAGCTGACCCGAGAGATAAAAGTCGACGTAGCGCGGCATGTCCACGCGGAAGCGGTTGTCGCCCATCATCGAGCCGACGATCTTCTTGGCGCTGATCACGACGTCGAGGCCGGGCAGCTCGACCGTCTGCCCGATCGGCAGGATCCCGACCCAGATGGCGGTGCCGCCCTTGCGGATCATCGCGACGCTCTGTGCGGCGGTCTGCTTGGTCCCGATACACTCGAATGTGTAGTCGACGCCGCCCGGCACGAGCCCGTGCACCTGCATGACCGCGTCCGAGTCTTTCGCGTTCACGCCGTCGGTCGCGCCGAGCGTCTTCGCGAGCTCGAGCTTCCAAGGCATCGTATCGACAGCGATGATCCGGCTCGCGCTCGCGATGCGGCAGCCCTGGATCGCGGCGAGGCCGACTCCGCCGCAGCCGATCACCACGCACGTGCTGCCCGCCGGAACTTGCGCGGTGTTCAGCACCGCGCCCACACCGGTGGTGACTCCGCAGCCGATCAGCGCGGCGCGGTCGAGCGGCATGTCCTTGCGGATCTTCACCACCGCGTTCTCGTGCACGAGCATCTTCTCGGCGAACGACGAGAGATGCGCGAACTGGTTGATCGCCGCGCCACCCTTCGACAGCCGCGGCGGCTCCCCCGGCTTGCGCATCGTCGCCGCGCCGCCGCACATGTTCGGACGGCCGGTGAGACAGTACTCACAGGTCCCGCAGAACGCCGACAGACACCCGATCACGTGGTCGCCCGGTTGAACGTGAGTCACGAGCTCGCCGACGGCCTCGACGATGCCCGCGGGCTCGTGGCCGAGCACCAGCGGCGGCGGGACGGGAAGCCCCGCCTCGATCACGTGCAAGTCGCTGTGACACACGCCGGTGGCGACGGTGCGCATCAGCACCTCGCGCGGCCCGGGCCGGCTGATGTCGATGTCCTCGAGCTCGAGCGGCTGTTTGAATGCGCGCATCACGGCAGCTTTCATGGGTTCCTCCCTTTCGAGTCGAATTCTGTCACGACGCCAGGCCGAGCAGCTTCTCGGCGAGCCAGCGGCGCTGGTGCATCGCGTCTCCGAACGCGGGCCGCGTCGTCTGCGCGCGCTTCAGATACAGGTGCGCGTCGCAGTCGAGCGTGAACCCGAAGCCGCCGTGCAGCTGCACCGCGCGTGACGCCGCGAACACGTACACGTCGCAGGCCTTGGCCTTCGCCATGCGCGCGAGCGCCTCGGCGTCGGCGTCGCCCGCGTCGAGCGCGGTGGCTGCCGCGTACACGAGCGAGCGCAGCCCCTCGACGCCAATCAGCACGTTCACCAGCGGGTGCTTCACGGCTTGAAACGAGCCGATCGGCTTGCCGAACTGCTCGCGCGTCGCGGTGTACGCCGCAGTGAGTGTGAGCAGCGCGTCCGCGCCGCCCGCCATCTCGGCCGCCAGCGCGACGCACGCCCACGGAGTCAGCTTGGCGAGGACTTCGTCGGCGCTCGCGGGCAGGAACGCCGCAGAGTCGAGCTTCACCGCATCCAGGTTCACGCGCGCGCTGCGGCGCGTTCGATCGAGCACGACTTCGGGCTCGATGCGCGCGCCTGCGCCGCGCGCGGGGACGATCGCGAAGCGGTCCGCGCGCCGCGCGACCAGGAGGTCCGCGCGCTCGGCACCCCAGACCGCGTCGGATCCCGCGGCGAGAACGACGCGTGACTCGCCCGAGGCCAAGGGCTCGAGCCAACGCTCGCGCTGCGCTTCAGAACCGCTCTGACCGAGCGCCAACGCAGCGAGCGTCGACGACAGGAGCGGGCAGGGGAGGAGCCGGCGGCCCGTCTCCTCCAGCAACACCGAAAGGTGTACGGCACCCAGACCCGCGCCGCCGTACTTCTCGGGCACGCACAGCCCCAGCCAGCCGAGAGAGCCGAGCTCCTTCCAGTCGGCGGGATCCTCGCCCGCGTCGCCGTCCGCGAGCGCGCGCACGCGCCCGATCGGAAAGCGCTCCTCCAGCCAGCGGCGCGCCTCTGCGCGCAACAGCGCGTGCTCCTCGTCGTAGCGGATTGCCGTGTTCATCGCGTCTTCGGCTGGCCGAGCACGCGCTCGCCGAGGATGTTGCGCAGGATCTCGCTCGTCCCGCCGGCGATCGTCATCGCGAACGAGTTCAGATACGAGCGCTGCCACTCCGCATTCGCCGGCGCGTGCGGATCGCCGATCCAGAGCGCGGCGCCCGAGCCCTCGAGCTCGCACGCGAAGTCGGCCAGTGCCTGTCCGTGCTCCGAGCTCGCGAGCTTCGACTGGAGCGGCAGCGCCTCGGGCCGATCCGCGACTAGCCCCGGAATGCGCGCCCGCGCGGCGTTCGCGCGGAGCGCCGTCTCCTCGATCCAGAACGCGGTGAGTCGGTCGCGCACGACCGGATCCGCGAGCGCCGGCCGGCCGTCGCGCTCGAGTGACTGAGCGAGCCGCGCGAGACTCGCAACCTGTTCCCCGGGGCCGCCGACGAACTGCCCGCCCGCCGAGCCCTCTGCCGCCCCGCGCTCGAACTGCAGGGTGGCCATGGCGATCTCCCAGCCCTGGCCCTCACGCCCGATCAGCGCCTCGACGGGGATGCGCGCGGCGCTCCAAATGACTTGGTTGAAGCCGCCCTCGCCGGTCAGCTTCACCAGCGGCTGCACCTCGACTCCGGGCACCTTCATCGGCGCCAGAAAGTACGAGATACCGGCGTGCTTGACGGCCGACTCGTCGGTGCGGGCGAGCAGGATACACCAATCGGCGTAGCGCCCGAGCGTGGTCCAGACCTTGTGGCCGTCGATCACCCACTCACTGCCCGAGCGCACCGCGCGCGTGCGCAGCGACGCGAGGTCACTCCCCGCGCCTGGCTCGCTGAAACCCTGACACCAGACCTCGTCGCAGCGCAGGAGCGGCCGCAGGAACTTCTTCTTCTGTGCCTCCGTGCCGAAGCGCAGGATCACGGGCCCGGCCCAAGATAGGGCGACCAGGTTCAGCAGAAACGGCGCGCGACCGCGCGCGAGCTCCTGGTCGATGACTCGCTGCGTGCCGCGCGGCTTGCCGGCGCCGCCGTACTCGCTCGGCCACTCGGCGCCGACGTATCCGGCGTCGTACAGCTTGCGCTGCCAATCGCGCAGCCACTGAAACTGTCGATCGTCCGCCACCTCGAGCGCGCTCTGCGGAAGCTTCCAACCCGGATCGCCGGGATGGTTCGCCCGAATCCACTCGCGCACCTCGGCGCGCAGACTCTCGTGTTCGTCCACGCGCGCGATCATACTGGAACCCATCATGCGGCTCTTCGACCTCTTCGACTGGCACGCGCGCGAGCGGCCCGACGCCGCGTTTGCCTACTTCGCGGGCCGCGAAATCCCGTACCGCGAGGCGATCGCGCGCACGAATCAGATCGCGAACGCGCTCGTCGCCGAGGGGCTGCAGCCGGGCGCGCGCGTCGCATTCCTCTCGAAGAATTGCGCCGAGTACTCGCTCTTCTACTACGGCGCCGCCAAGGCGGGCGTCGTGCCCGTGCCTCTGAACTTCCGCTTGGCACCGCCCGAGTGGAGCTACATCGTGAACGACGCGCGCGCGGAGCTCTTGTTCGCGCGCGGCGCCTTGGTCGCCGCGATCGAGCCCGTGCGCGCGGAGCTCGCGACGGTGAAGCGCTGTCTCGCGCTCGACGCGGAGCCGCCCGCGGGCTGGGAGAGCTACGACCGCTGGCTCGCGCGCAGACCGTCGTCGCGGCCGGCTCTCGACATCTCCGACTCCGCAGACGTCTACCAGATGTACACGAGCGGCACGACCGGCCGGCCGAAGGGCGCGGTGCTGCAACACCGAGCGGTGACGGCGAACGCGCAGCAGATCTCGGCAGTGACTCACGTCTCGGCGGGCGAGCGCTATCTCATCGTCGCGCCGATGTACCACGCGGCGGCCGCGGTCTCGTCGTTCTGGGTCATCGCGCAGGGCGGAACCCTGTACATCCAGGAGGACTTCGCCCCGGGCGACGTCGTGCGCGCGCTCGCGGAGGAGCGGATCGTCGCGGGCATGTTGGTCCCCGCGATGCTCCAGGCTTGTCTCGTCGGAGTGCCCGACGTGGCGAAGCGCCGCTACGAGTCACTGCGCGCGATCATCTACGGCGCGTCGCCGATCGCGGTCGAGACCTTGCGGCGCGCGATCGAGGTCTTCGGCTGCGGCTTCGCGCAGGGCTTTGGCATGACCGAGACGACCGCGGCCGCGACGTTCCTCCTGCCCGCCGATCACGAGCGCGCGCTGCGCGACAAGCCCGAGCTCCTGCTCTCGTGCGGCCGCCCGCTGCCCGGCACCTCCGTGATGATCGCCGACGCCGACGACCGCGAGGTCGCGCGCGGTCAGGTCGGCGAGATCCTCGTGCGCGGCCCGCAGCTCATGCGCGGCTACTGGAACCTCCCCGAAGCCAGCGCCGAAGCGCTGCGCGGCGGCTGGATGCACACCGGCGACGCCGCCAGGATGGACGACGAGGGCTACGTCTACATCCAGGACCGCGTGAAGGACATGATCGTCTCGGGCGGCGAGAACGTGTATCCGCGCGAGATCGAGGACGTGCTCTTCAAGCACCCCGCCGTCGCCGACGCCGCAGTCATCGGCGTGCCCGACTCACAGTGGGGCGAAGTCGTGAAAGCGATCGTGGTGCTGAAACACGGCGCGAGCGCGACCGAAGGCGAGCTGATCGAGCACGCGCGCAAGCAGCTCGCGAGTTACAAGCGCCCGCGCTCCGTCGAGTTCGTCGCGGAGCTCCCGCGCAACCCCAGCGGCAAGGTTCTGAAGAAGGATCTCCGCGAGCCCTACTGGAAGGGCCACTCGCGGAGAGTGGGCTGACTCACTCAGCCGTTGATCTTCTCCAGAACGTTTCCGTCCTGACCGCCGCCGCCGAAGGCGCCGAAGACCGCGTTCAGCCCGCCGTCGATGCTGAGCCCGACACCCGTGATGAACGACGCTTCGTCCGAAAGCAGGAACGAGACGACGCGCCCGATCTCCTCCGGCTGACCGACGCGCCCGAGCGGATGCGCGGCTGCGAGCACGCCCTCGGTGAACGCCTTGTTCTTGTGCAGTGGACCGAGGATCGGTGTGTCGATCACGCCGGGACAGATCGCGTTCACGCGGATCTTGAACTGCGAGAGATCCGCGACCGCGCACTTCATGAGCCCGAGCACGCCGTGCTTCGAAGCGCAGTAACTCCCCATGCCGCCGCCGCCGCGCAGGCCTGCGTCGGACGAGGTGATCACGATCGCGCCGCCCTTGCGGCCGTCGCGGATCGCGCGCGCCGACGCCTGCAGACCGTAGAAGACACCCGAGAGGTTGATCGCGATCGTGCGATTCCACTCTTCGAGCGTCGTGTCGAGCACCGACGACGTCGCCGCGATGCCCGCGTTCAAGTGCGCGAGCTGGAGCGCGCCGAAGCGCTTCACGACCGCGGCGACCGCGCGTTCATTGTCCGCGGGATCGCTGACGTCGAGCCGCAGGCCGATCGCCTCGCCGCCCGCGCGCGTGATCTCCTTCGCGACCGCCTCCGCTCCCTCGCCGTTCAAATCCGCGCACGCGACGCGCGCGCCGTCGCTCGCCAGCTGAATCGCGCTCGCGCGCCCGATACCCGACGCCGCGCCCGTCACGAGCGCGGTCTTCCCGAACAACTTCCCCGCCATCTCTGGTCCTCCCTGCGCGCAGCATACCGCGCGGGGCGGGTCGCTTGCTGCGACCCGCCCCGCGGCGGCGCGCGCCTACGGTGGGGGGAAGCTCGAGATCGACGCCGACCGCTTCTTGGCCTGGAACTGCGATCCGTCGTCGATGATGAAGTCGCCCGGCACGGTGCTGTGACCGGAGCCGGTGAGCTTCACCTTCGCGGAATCGAGACAGTCCTGGCCCGCCAGGTCCGAGAACGTCAAATCCATGATGCCCTCCATCGTGGCGGTCGTCGTACTGCCGGCGCAGTCGATTGTGACCTCGACCGGCACAGTCACCGCTTTGAGCGTCGCTCCGCCGCTCTTCGTGGTCTGGACGCCGCGGAGAAGATCGAAGCTGACCTCGCCGACCGTTGCGATCAGGCCGAGCGGGTTGGTCTCGATCGCCGCGATCGTATTGTCGTTCGGGAAGCCGCAGTTGATGAAGAAGTAGATTCCTTGAGTCTTGGTCGCCGGGGCCCCGGTGCAGAGTTCGAAGACGTCTTTCACAGTGCCGGTGACCTTGTCGGGCTTTGAGTCGCCACTGCCCGTGGTCATCTGGGTGACCGTCTTCAGGGTCATCGTGACCGGGTGAGCCGTGGTGGCGCCGCCGGCCTGCGCGCGCAACGGCGCACCCAGGCTGAACAGCGCCGCAGCGGCGATTGCGAAGCGAAATCCGAATCTCGAAGTCATGTCTCCCTCTCTTTCTTGTGAGCTTCTTCCGAGTCGTACGGTCGCGGCTATTGCAAGGTCGGTGCCTCCCGAGAGCGCGCCACGCCCGTCCCTTTCTTCCACATGGGTCCATGCACCTCAACGGCTCTCTGCGAGTGAGCCGTGTAGACTCAGCCGCGTTCACCAGAGGAGAGCGCATGGCACTCGCGCCCGATGCCCCGCACAACATCGCCGTATACATCGACCTCGAGAACGTCGCGATCGGTTGTCGCGACGCCCGCTACAAGGTCTTCGAGGTCGCGCTCGTGCTGAAGCGCATGATCGACAAGGGGAACGTGGTCACGCGCCGCGCGTACGCGGACTGGACGAAGTATCCCGAGTACCGCCGGCCGCTGCACGAGAACGGCGTCGAGCTCATCGAGATGCCGGGTTCGAAGCTCACGGGCAAGAACAGCGCCGACATCAAGATGGTGGTCGACGCGCTCGAGCTCTCCTACACCAAGCCGCACATCGACACGTTCACGATCGTCTCGGGTGACTCGGACTTCTCGCCGCTGGTCGCCAAGCTGCGCGAGAACAACCGGCACACGATCGGCTGCGGCGTGAAGAACTCGACGTCGCCGATGTTCATCGAGCACTGCGACGAGTTCATCTACTACGACGATCTCGTGCGCAAGACCGTCGAGCGCAAGCCAGCGCCGAAGACGGCGAAGGAGCTGCCGAAGAAGCAGCAGGAGGCGTTCGAGATGCTGCTCGACGCGGTCGAGGCGCTGCAGCGCGAGAACAAGGAGCTGCACGGGTCACTCGTGAAGGAGACCATGAAGCGCAAGAACCCGGGCTTCAACGAGGAGTATCACGGCTACCGCTCCTTCTCGCGCTTGCTCGAGGACGCGCAGAAGAACAAGCTGATCGCGATTCACAAGGACGCGCGCAGCGGAACCTACGTGATCGACGAGGTGCTCGAGGAAGCGAGCTAGCCGCGCTTCTTCCTCGCGGTCTTCGCGGCCCAGCGCGCCGCCCAGTCGTGGAGCGGCGCGAGCGCGGCGAGCAGTGACTCGCCCTCGGCGCTGAGCGCGTAGCCCGAGCCCGGTGCGTGCTCGACGATCCCGGAGTCACGCAGCTCCGCGAGCCGCTGGTTCAGCACCGTCGGCGAGACCTCGTCGCACCGCGTCCGCAGCGCGCGGAAGCTCTGCGCTCCGTGGCGCAGCTCCCAGAGCACGCGCAGCGCCCAGCGGCGGCCGAGCAGATCGAGCGCGGCCATGATCGGCCGTCCGGTGCGCGAGCCGCGCACCGCGGCGCCGGGTCTGGGGGTCGCCACGGGTCGCCTCCTTGTGCTACTGAATCGGTAGCAGTAAGCTACGTTTACTGTAGCACAGAGGACCGCGATGACCGAGCAGAGACTTGCCCCCGCGCTGCCGCCCCATACGCCCGCGATCGACAAGGCGCTCGGCCAACTCATGCCGCCCGGCGTCGAGCCGCTGCGCCTGTTCCGCACGCTCGCCCACAATCCGCGCGTGCTCGAGCGTTTCCTCGCCGGCGGGCTGCTCGACAAAGGCAGCATCACGCTTCGCGATCGAGAGCTCGCCATCCTGCGCACGACCGCGCGCTGCGGCTCGGAGTACGAGTGGGGCGTGCACGTCGCGTTCTTCTCCGCCCGCGCCGGTCTCTCGGCCGACGAAGTGCGCGCGACCTGCGCGCGCGAGCTCCCGGCCGGTGTCTTCGGCGAGCACGACCGCGCGCTGCTCGCGCTGTGCGACTCGCTGCACGAGCGCGCGGACGTGGACGACGCACTTTGGCGTAGGGTCGCTGCGGAGTTCGCGCCCGATCAGATCGTCGAGCTCGTCGTGCTCGCGGGCTTCTACCATACGGTGTCGTTCGCCACGAACGCGCTGCGCATCGAGCTCGAGGCCGGCGCTCCGCGATTTCCCGCGTGATACGATCGCGCCGCGATGAGTGACACGCGGCGCACCGAGGAGCTGCTCGAGAAGCTGACCCTCGACGAGAAGGCGTCGCTCACGGCCGGCGCCGATCTCTGGCACAGCGTCGCGATCCCGCGGCTCGGCGTCCCGGGGCTCGTGCTCTCCGACGGGCCGTCGGGCGCGCGCGGCGTGCACATGGGCGAGGGCGCGACGTCGGCGTCGTTCCCGTGCGGCACGGCGCTCGCCGCGACCTGGAACCCGGATCTCGTCGAGGCGGTCGGCGCCGCGATCGCCGAAGACGCGCGCACCAAGGGCGTGCACGTTCTGCTCGGCCCGACGGTGAATCTGCATCGCTCACCGCTCGCGGGGCGCAACTTCGAGTGTTACTCGGAGGACCCGCACCTCTCGGCGCGCATCGCGACCGGGTTCATCCGTGGCGTGCAGAGCCGCGGCGTGTCCGCCTGCGTGAAACACTTCGTCGCGAACGACCAGGAGTTCGAGCGCATGTCGATCTCGTCCGAGGTCGACGAGCGCTCCCTTCGCGAGCTGTATCTCGTGCCGTTCGAGGCGGCGGTGCGAGAGGCCGGTGTCTGGTCGCTGATGTCCGCGTACAACCGCGTGAACGGCACTCACGCGAGCGAGCACCCGTGGCTGCTCGGCGACGTCTTGAAGCGCGAGTGGGGCTTCGACGGGCTCGTGGTCTCCGACTGGATCGGCACTCACTCGACCGAGGCGACCGCGAACGCGGGCCTGGACCTCGAGATGCCCGGCCCCGCACGCCATCTGGGCGCGAAGCTCGCGGCCGCGGTGCGCGCGGGTGCGGTCAGGGAGTCGGTGCTCGACGAAGCGGTGCGCCGGCTGCTGCGGCTGGCCGAGCGCACGCATGCATTCGACGAGGCGCCTCCCGAGCGCGAAGGCGCCGTCGATCGGCCCGAGCACCGCGCGCTCGCGCGCCGCGCTGCGGGCGAGGCGATCGTGCTGCTGCGGAACGCGCGCGAGACGCTGCCGCTCGCTGCCGAGCGCCTGCGCAGTCTCGCGGTGATCGGCCCGAACGCGAGCGTCGCGGTGATCCAAGGCGGGGGCAGCGCGCGCGTGCGCCCACACTACGCGGTGTCGCCGGTCGAAGCGATCCGCAAGCGCGTCGGCGACGGCGTCGAGGTTCACCTCGAGCCCGGCTGCACGAGTCACAAGACTCTGCCCGCGCTCGGGCCCGGCCTGCTCGACGGCAAGCTGCGCGTCGAGTACTGGAACGGGCACGAGCCGAGCGGCGCTCCGGCGCTCGTGCGCGAGTCGCGCGAGGCGGTCTTCACGTGGTTCGGCAAGTTCGCGCCCGAGATCGATCCGCGCGCGTTTTCGGTGCGAGTCACTGGCTCGCTCACGGCACGCGAATCGGGTGACTACGAGTTCGCGCTCGTCTCCGCAGGCAAGAGCCGCCTCTTCGTCGATGGCGCGCTCGTCGTCGACAACTGGACCGAGCAGGCGCCGGGCGACGCGTTCTTCAATCTCGGCTCCGCCGAGAAGCGCGCGCCGCATCGCCTCGAAGCCGGGCGCAGGGTCGACGTCGCCGTCGAGTTCGCGAACGTCGATCGGCCGATGCTCGGCGGCCTGAAGGTCGGGTGTCTCGCGGCCGTCCGCGCCGATCTCTTCGAGCGCGCGGTCTCGCGCGCGGCCGCGAGCGACGCGGCGGTCGTCGTCGTAGGGCTGAACGACGAGTGGGAGAGCGAGGGACACGATCGCGTGTCACTCGCGCTTCCCGGCCGCCAGGCGGAGCTGATCGAGCGCGTCGCTGCGGCGAACCCGCGCACGATCGTCGTCGTGAACGCCGGCGCGCCCATCGACCTGTCCTGGCTCGAGCGCGTGCCCGCCGCCGTGCAGCTCTGGTACGCGGGCCAGGAGTCGGGCAACGCGCTCGCGGACGTGCTCTTCGGCGACGTGAATCCGTCGGGCCGGCTGCCGCACACCGTGCCGCGCCGCCTCGAGGACACGCCTGCGTTCCTGAACTGGCCGGGCGAGAACGGCCGCTCCGTCTACGGCGAGGGCCTGTTCGTCGGCTACCGCTGGTACGACGCGCGCAAGATCGAGCCGCGACTGCCGTTCGGTCACGGTCTCTCGTACACGCGCTTCGACTACACGAATCTGCGTACGTCGCGGACGCGGCTGCGCGCGGGCGAGTCACTCGAGCTCTCGCTCGACGTCTCGAACCGCGGCGCGGTCGCGGGCCAGGAGGTCGTTCAGGTCTACGTGCGCGACGTGGCCGCGCGCGTCGCGCGCCCCGAGCGGGAGCTGCGCGCGTTCGCCAAGCTGCCGCTCTCAGCGGGCGAGACGCGGACGGTCTCGGTCACGCTCGGCCCGCGCGCGTTCGCGTTCTGGGACTCGGGGGTCAAAGACTGGGTCGCGGAGCCAGGCGAGTTCGAGCTCTTCGTCGGCGCGTCTTCGCGCGATCTCCGCGCGCGCATCTCGGTCGTGCTCGAGCCTGCCTGACTCCGCGACTCCCTCCCTCACTCAGATGCAGCCAGTCGAAAGTGAACCGAGATTCGCGAGCGCCCGCCGCAGCACGGTCACGTCCAGGATGGTGCACGTGCCCGGGCCGTTGCCGACGGGGCCGGCCACGTTGCACTTCCCCGGCGCCGCGGGCGTGGATGCGGATGCGAGCATCGCGCGCTCCGCCGCGACGTCCGCGTTGGCCGCGATGCCGTCGGCAGTCACGTCGCCGCACTGATCGGCGTCGCGAACTCCGTCGGGCTGCGACGAGTCACCGACGCCGCCGCGGTCGATGCCCATGCGCGGACCGGAGAGCGGCGGCACGCAGGTGTACGTGAGCTCCTGGCCGGGAGTGGCGAGCGCGCGCAAGCTCGCGTCGGTCCGCACCGGATCCGTGCTCTTGTCCGGCGTGAACGTATTGGTCGCCGAGAGCCACCAGCCGCGCGTCACGCCGCCGACCGTCTGCTTCACGACCAGGTCACACTCGTTGTGCGGCGGCGGGTCGACGTCCGCATAGGGCGTGAGCGCGCGCGCGATCAGGAGGGCAATCCGACCCGTCACCGCCGAGTCACCCGAGTTCGCCGCGGTCAGAGTCACTTGCTGCCCGACGATCGGCGCGAGGTCCGACGGGAACGCCATGATGAAGTTCGCGAGGTTGGTGCGCGTCACGGAGCCCTGGATGCCGAACCCGGTGGTCGCGTCGCTCGCGTTGCTCGGGAAGGTGAACACCTTGCCGCCCAGGAAGGACTCCACCGTGTCGATCGAGCCATCGTTCAGATAGCCAAAGCCTCGGACCTGCTCGATCGTCGGGCCGCCGTGCGCGGGCGTGTTGGACTCACTGTTGGCGAGCATCCCGAACATGCCCACCTTCTGATAGGCGTTGCGCAGGTGCGGCACCTTGAAGTGCTGCGTCAGACCTTCGAAGGTCGAGAGACCCCCGGTCCCGAAGAAGCCCTTCGCTTGGTCGAGCGTGTGACAGCCGTTGCAGGTCTTGATCGTGTCGGAGATGCTGTTCGGGTCCGAGTAGAAGAACGCGCCCGCCCCCTGCGACGCGGTGAGTGTCTGGTCGAAGTTGCGGATCGGGTTGGGCGGGAGCTGCACCTTCAGGATGAAGTTGGCGAAGGCCTTCATGTCGTCATTGCTGAGCGTATCCGCACGCCCGAGCAGACCGACGAACGCGACGTTGAACTTCAGGAACCCCTGGTTCTCGTCGAGCGCGTTCGGGTCGCCGTCGAAGTTCAAGCCGCGATCGCTGAAGCCGCCGCCAGAGCGATCGCCGCGCCAGTGCATGGGCCCGTCGTGCTCCATGCCGCGCAGGGTCTGCGTCGTCATGGGACCCTTGAGTGGGTGGAAGTCGATGTTGCTGCCGGTGCCGCCAACGAGCGCGCCAGCCACGATCGCGGGCCCGCTGGTGCCCGAGCCGATCTTCACGAACGGGTTGTTGTTGAAGAGCACTGCGCCGTCCGGCTGGCCGAGATCCCAGGCGAGTGAGTCGAAGTCCCCGAACACGTGACACACGGCGCACGATGCCTCGCCGTTCGACGAGGTGAGATGCGTGTCGTACAAGAATCGGCGGCCGGTCGTGATCGCCCCTACCTCGGGGCTGTGGACCGTGATGTGCTTCTGGCCGACCTCCGCCTTCGCGGCGGGGTCGACGATCGAGATGCCGTCGTCGAAGCGCGTGTACACGTAGAGGCGATTGCGCGCCTCGTCGAGCACGACGCCGCCCGGACCGCCAGCGGACAGCGGAATGTGGTTGGCCGCATTCGGCGTGAACGAGTTCGGATCTGACGGCGGCAGGGCGAGCGCGGCGGTGTCGACGATGCCGATCTCCTGCGAGCCGAACGCTGCGACGTACAGCGTGCTGCCATTGCTCGTGATCGCCATGTCGGTCGGGATGCCGAGGCTCGCCTGATTCACCGCGACGGAAGCGACCGCCGGCGCGTAGTCGATGTGCTTGTTCAGGTGGCGGGTCGAGACCGTCGACGTGCCCGTCAGGATCGAGATACGCGCCTTGTGCAGCTCGCCGCGCAGGTTCGGAGTTCCGAAGCCCTCGAAGCGGTCCATGTTGTTCGCGTCGGTGTTCGACACGTACACGGCGCCCGAGACCGGATTCACGACCATGTTGAAGAGGATGGTGCCGACGTGATCGAAGACCGAGGTCTGGACGGGGAGCGTCGCGTTTGCGTCGATCGCGAACACGTCGTGATCCGGCAGCTGGAACTGCACCACGTCGTCGTGCGTGCCGCCGGCGGAGTCGACCCAGGTCGTCCCCGACACGTACTTCAGCATGACACCCACTTGGGGGGCGGGCAGCGGGTCCGTGATCGGCGGCGGCGGCTGCGGCGCGGGCGAGAGGTTCGGGACGGGCAGGCTCGGGAGCGGGCCCGGGGTCGGGAGCGTGCCCTGCACCACGGCCGTCGTCTGATCGCCCGAGTGAAACACGGCGGCGTAGACCTTGTCACCGAGTTGTGTCACCGCAAGCGCGCGCGGCGTGTCGCCGAACAGGCTCAGGATGGTGATCGGCTTGCCGCCGAGCGCGGCGCCGGGCGGTGGGCCGTCGAGGTCGTTCGCGTCAAACACCCATATGTCGCTGCGCGGGACGCCGCCCGCGAGCAGCTGTGGATCGCCCGGCCGGTTCTGCCCGCGGTGCGCGGCGGTGATGAACGCGCGGCTCTTCGACGGCCCGGCAAACACGATGTCACGCGGCTCGTCGCCCACCAGCAAGGTGCGAGTGACTCGGCGCGTCGGCACGTCGACGATCGAGATGCTGTCCGAGAGGTGGTTGACGACCCAGACCTCGGTGTCCGAGCGCGCCGCGACGGCGACGGGCTCGAGTCCGACGGGCACCGAGCCGACGTGCGCGAGGCCGGTCGCGGACACCGAGAAGATCTCGAGGCGCGCATCGGGGATGTTGCACGCGAACAGCAGCGCGCCGTTCGGGGACAGCGCGAGCGGTCGCACGGGGCCACTCTCGAAGAGCGTGTAGTTGGTGCCTTGGGCGGCTGCGGACCCCGCGGCCAGAAGACACAGCAGCGCAGCGCAGAGCCGGCGTCCCATTCCCTTCCCTCCAGCGAAAGTCGAGCCCGCGGAACCCGGGCTCGAGATCGGGCGATGCATCCCGGCCGCGGATGATACGCCCAACGCCACGAGGCGGGGAAGAAACCCCCGGTCAGCCGTTGCAGCCGGCGGACGGCGCGGGACCCAAGCCCGCGAGCGCACGCCGGAGAATGACGAGGTCGACGATGTCGCAGCTCGCCGGGTCGCTGCCGACGGCGCCCTCGACGTTGCACTTGCCGGGCTCGGCGGGGGTCGAGAGCTGCGCGAGCAGCCGTCGCACCGCCGCGACGTCTGCGGCAGTCGCGACGCCGTCGGCAGTCACGTCGCCGCATTGCTCGAGATCGAGGATGCCGTCGGGCTGCGATGCGTCCCCGATCCCGCCGCGGTCGATGCCCATGCGCACGCCGGAGCCGGGCGGCGCGCAGGTGAACGTGAGGTCCTGTCCGGCGACGTTCGCGAGCTGGCGCAGATCGGCGTCGGCGATCGCGGCCTCGGCGCTGGAGTCCGGCGTGAATACGCCCGGCGCGCTCATCCACCAGCCGCGCGGCTTCCCGGCGATCCGGCCCTTCACGATCAGGTCGCACTCGTTGTTCGGTGAGCGGTCGACGTCCGCGTAGGGCGTGCCCGCACGCGAGACCAGCAAGCCGATGCGCGCAATCACCGCCGGGTCATTCGGGTCGTCACTTCGCAGAGTGACTTGCTGCCCGACGATGGGCGCGAGGTCCGACGGAAACGCGAGCACGAAGTTCGCGACGTCCGTGCGCTGCGCGTCGCCGCCGAAGAAAAAGAAGAAGTCGCTCGAGAGGAAGCTCACGATGTTGTCGGTCGAGCCATCGTGCAGGAAGCCGAAGCCGCGCACCTGCTCGCTCGAAGGCGAGCCGTGGCCAGTCACCGCGCCGATCGTGCTGCGGCCGAACATGCCGACCTTCTGATAGGCGTTGCGCAGGTGCGGCACCTTGAAGTGCTGCGCCTCGCCCGAGAACGAGGTCAAGCCGCCGGTGCCGAACTCACCGAGCGCGGGATTCAGCGTGTGACACCCGTTGCAGTTCTTTCCCGGCATGTCCGAGGGCCCTCCGGCGAAGAATGCCTGTCCGGCTGCTTGCGAAGGGGTGAGTGTTCCCTCGAAGTCTCGGATCGGGTTCGGCGGGAGCTGGAGCTGCAGCGCGTAGCTCGCGAACTGCTGCATCTGCGTCGCCGTGAGCTCGCTCGCGCGGCCCAGGAGGCCGACGAATGCGGCGTTGAACTTCAAGAAGGCCTGGTTCTCGTCGAGCGCGTTCGGGTCCGCGTCCCAGTTGGGTGTGCGGGTGCTGAAGCCGCCGCCCGAGCGATCGCCGCGCCAGTGCATCGGCCCGTCGTGCTCCATGCCCCGCAGTGTCTGCGTCGTCATCGGCCCCTTCAGCGGGTGGAAGTCGATGTTCGACTCGCCGCTGCTGTCGACGACCGCGGGCCCGGCCGTGCCCGAGCCGACCTTCACGAACGGGTTGTCGTTCAGCAGGACCGCGCCGCCGGGGGAGGGCACGCCCAGATCCCACGCGAGTGAGTCGAAGTCGCCGAACACGTGACACACGCCGCACGAGGCCTCGCCGTTCGACGACGCGAGATGTGTGTCGTAGAGGAAGCGGCGCCCGTCGACGATCGAAGCCGACTCCGGGTCGTGCACGCGCGTGTGACTCAGCTCCATGCGCGCGATCGGGTCGATCACGGAGAGGCCGTCGTCGAAACGCGTGTACGCGTAGAGGCGGCCATGCGCCTCGTCGAGCACGACGCCGCTGGGACCGCCGCCCGACAGGGCGATGTGGTCCGCCGTGTTCGGGTCGAACGAGTTGGGGTCACTCGGGGGGAGCGCGAGCGCCGTGGTGCCGATGACCCCGATCTCCTGAGAGCCGTACGCGGCCACGTACAGAGTGTTGCCGTCGCTCGTGACTGCCATGTCGGTGGGAATGCCGAGGCTCCGCTGATTCACGTCGAGCGGCGGGTCATCGTCGTCGTAGTCGATGTGCTTGTTCAGATGGCGGGTCGAGACCGTCGATGTCCCGGACAAGATCGAGATACGCGCCTTGTGCAGCTCGCCGCGCAGGTTCGGAGTTCCGAAGCCCTCGAAGCGATCCATGTTGTTCGCGTCCGTGTTCGACACGTAGACCACGCCCGAGACCGGATTCACGACCATGTTGAACAGGATCGTGCCGACATGATCGAAGACCGAGACCTGCGCGGGCGGGTTCGCGTTCGCGTCGAGTGCGAACACGTCGTGGTCCGGGAGCGAGAACGGGACGCTGTTCACATGAGTCGCGCCGGCGGCGTCCGCCCAGGTCGTGCCCGACACCTGCTTCATGAGCGTGCCGACGACGGGCGTGGGCAGTGTGCCGGTTCCCGGCGGCGGCAGGGGGAGTGACTGGAACGGGCCGACCTGCGGAATGAGTCCGGCCGGCAGGGTGGTCGTCTGATTGCCCGACTGGAACACGGCCGCATAGACGGTCGCACCGTCGGGAGTCGCGGCGAGCGCGCGCGGCGTGTCGCCGAACAGCTCGAGCAGCGCGATCGGCGTGCCGCCGAGCGCGGCGCCGGGCGCATTCGCGTCGAAGACCCAAACGTCGCTGCGACCGACTCCGGCCGCGAGCAGCTGCGGGTCGCCGGGGCGATTCTGCCCGCGATGCGCGGCGGTGATGAACGCGCGGTCGTGCGCGCTGCCGGCGAACACGATGTCGCGCGGCTCGTCGCCGACCAGGAGCGTACGAGTCACTCGGCGAGAAGACACGTCGACGATCGAGACACTGTCCGACAGGTGATTGACGACCCAGACCTCGCCGTTCGTCCGGGCCGCGACCGCAACCGGCTCGAGCCCCACCGGAACCGCACCCGTGTGGACGAGGCCCTGCGCCGTGACCTCGAAGATCTCGAGGCGTGCGTCCGGGATGTTGCACAGGAACAAGGTCGAGCCATCCGGAGACAGCGCGAGCGGGCGCACCGGGCCGCTCTCGAAGAGCGTGTAGTTCTGATCCGCGGACGCGGTCGCCGAGCTCAGGAGCAGGAGGAGCGCGATGGTTATTGCCCCAATCAACGCTTGCCTCCGAGCCCTGCGAGCTACTCTTCCCCGAGCGATCATACGTCGCGGGACGTCCAGCAGTTGCAGAATCTTGTGTGCCAGAATGGTCCAGCGGAGGGGAATCGATGAAGAACAACGTCGGCCTTTTTTTGGCGAAGCGGGCTTTTCTGAATCCATCGCTCGAGGCCTTCGTCGACACGCACTCGGGCCGGCGTTTCACTTTCGCCGAGCTGAACGCGCGCGCGAATCGCACCGCAAATTTCCTTGCGCGCGAGCTGAGCGTGAAGAAGGGCGAGCGCGTCGGCCTGCTCTTGATGAACGGGCCGGAGTTTCTCGAGAGCTTCTTCGCGATCGCGAAGCTCGGCGCGATCTGCGTGCCGCTGAACTGGCGCCTGGTCGCCGACGAGCTGCAGTTCATCCTGAAGGACTCGGGCACCCGCACCCTGATCTACGGCGGTGAGTTCGCCCAGACCGTGGCGGAGCTCGAGAAGCGCGGCGCCACGGACGTGCGCCACTGGGTGCACGTCGGAGCCGCCGCGACCCGCGCGGCCGGCGCGCTGGACTACGAAGCTCTGCAGCGCGCGGCCTCCACGGAGGAGCCCGAAGTCACGGCCTGCGACGACGACCTCCTGTACATCATGTACACGTCCGGCACGACGGGTCTCCCGAAGGGCGCGGTGCACACGCACGGGACGGCCATGTGGGGCGTGATGACGATCGCGGCCACCGCCGAGATGCGCTTCAAGGACCGCTATCTCGTGTCACTGCCGCTCTTCCACGTGGGTGCACTCACTCCGATTACGGGCAACGTCTACCGCGGCGTGACCAGCATCGTGATGCGCGCGTTCGATCCGACCAAGGTCTGGGAGCTGATTCAGTCCGAGCGAGTCACTGTCGCGCTGAAGGTGCCCGCGATGCTGAACTTCATGCTCCAGACCTACGATCCGGCGAAGTACGACCTCTCGACCCTGCGCTGGATCATGTCTGGCGCCGCGCCCGTGCCAGTCACTCTGATCGAGGCGTACGCGAAGCTCGGCATCGAGATCCATCAGGTGTACGGACTCACCGAGAGCTGTGGCCCTGCATGTCTCATCGGTCCCGACGACGCGCTCGCCAAGGCGGGCTCCACCGGCAAGGCGTTCTTCCACACCGACGTGCGCGTGGTCGACGACAAGCGCGAGGACGTCGGCCCCGGCGAGCAGGGCGAGGTGATCATCCGCGGCCCGCACGTCATGAAGGAGTACTGGAACCGACCCGAAGCCACGGCCGACACCATCCGCGACGGCTGGCTGCACTCGGGCGACGTCGCCACTGTCGACAAGGAGGGCTTCGTCTACATCCAGGATCGCATCAAGGACATGGTGATCTCGGGCGGCGAGAACGTGTACCCGGCCGAGATCGAGAACGTGATCCTGGGGAATCCCAAAGTCGGCGAGGTCGCGGTGATCGGTCAGCCGAGCGCGAAGTGGGGCGAGTCTGCGTTCGCCGTCGTGGTGAGGAAGGATGCCTCACTCACGGAGCGCGAGGTGCTCGATTGGTGCCAGGGGAAGCTCGCGCGCTTCAAGCAGCCGCGCGCCGTCGGCTTCATCGACGTGATTCCGCGCAACCCCTCTGGGAAGGTGCTGAAGCGCCTGTTGCGCGAGCAGTTCCCCGGTCCCGCGCCCGAGTGAGTCGCCTGCTTGAGCGCTTGGTGAGATGGCCCTAATTCGGGGGTACGGCGCTTGTGCGTTGCCGCCCGGAGACGATGGTTCCGGGGTGGCACTGGCTGGGACCGCCTCGCGTCGAGCGACGCTCGCCAATTATCTGCTGCTGACGTACGGCGTTCTCGTCGTGAACGTCGCCGGATTTGCGCGCGCGGCGGCGCCCAGCGATGCCCTCGGCGCCGGCTTCGCGCTCGCCGTGTGCGCGACGTATTCCGTGCTCTACCTGGCGCCCGTCGCGCTCGTCGTCGCCGTGGTGTCGCTCGCGCTGCGAAGCGGCGGGCGAATGGCGCGCGCCGCCGTCAGCACGCTCGCGGTGGTGGGCGGCGCGGCACTGCAGATTTTCATCTTTGGCGACCGCTTCCTGTTCGGACTCTACGGCTTTCACCTGAACGGCTTCGTCTGGAACCTGGTGACGACGCGCGGCGGAATCGAGTCGATGGATGGAGGCGCGGATACGATTGCTGCATTCGCGGGCATCGCGGCCGCATTCGTCGCGCTGCAAACCGGGCTCTGGTTCGCGGCGACACGCGAACGTGTCGGCGCGAGCTTGGTGAAGCTGCGCGGCGGACGCGCCGCCTGGGCCGGGCTCGCCTTGTTCCTCGCGCTCGGCGCGGCGGAGCGCGCGGTCTACGCGGTCTCGTACGCCGTGCACCGCAACTCCATCCTCTCGGTGGCGGACGCGTTCCCGATGTATCTGCCGACGCGGGCGCGCAACCTGACGCGCGCGCTCGGCATCCGCTCGCCCACGGACGCGGTCGCTCTCGAGGCGTCGCGCGGCGTGATCGACTATCCGCTCCGGCCGATCGAGCGAGTCGCGCATCCCGCCTACAACGTTGTCTGGCTCGTGTCCGAGTCACTGCGCGCGGACGCGCTCGATCCCGAGATCATGCCGGCGACGACCGCCTTCGCGGCGCGCGCGCTCCGCTTCCGCCAACACTACAGCGGCGGCAACAACACGCGCATGGGCATGTTCTCGATGTTCTACGGTCTGTACGGCGGTTACTGGTTCGCGTTCCAGGAGCAGGAGCGCGGGCCGGTGCTCGTCGACACGCTGCTCAGCGACGGCTACCAGATGCAGCTGCGCACCAGCGCGCGCTTCACCTATCCCGAGTTCGACGAGACGATCTTCGCGCGCGTCCCGCGCGAGGACATGCACGAGGGTGACGGTCGGCCCGGCTGGATGAGCGACCGCGAGAACGTCGCGGGCCTGCTCGACTTCATGGACCGGCGCGACCCCGCGCGGCCGTTCTTCGCCTTCATGTTCTTCGAGTCACCCCACGCGCGCTACGACTTTCCGCCCGAGTCGGTGATTCGCACGCCGTATCTCGAGAGCCTGAACTACGCGACGATGGACCTCGAGCGCGACATCGGCCTGATCAAGAACCGCTACCTGAACGCGTGCCATCACCTGGACTCGCAGCTCGCGCGTGTCTTCGAGTATCTCGACCACGCGGGCCTGCTCGACTCCACGATCGTCGTCGTGACCGGCGACCACGGCGAGGAGTTCATGGAGAAGGGCCGCTGGGGACACGCGTCGGCCTTCACCGAGGAGCAGACGCGGGTGCCGCTCGTGCTCTACGTCCCCGGCGAGGCGCCCGCGCAGATCGACCGCATGTCGAGCCACCTCGACCTGCCCGCGACGATCCTGCGCCTGCTCGGCGTCGTGAACCCGCCCTCCGACTACTCGCTCGGGAACGACCTGCTCCACGGGCCCGAGCGCACGTCGACGGTGGTGAGTGGCTGGGACGACCTCGCGTACGTCGACGCGCAACACAAGGTCGTACTGCCGCTCGGCCGCTTCGATCTCGCGCGGAAGCGCCGGGTCACCACGCGCGACGACGCCGCGCTGCCCACGCCGGATGCATTGCTCGCCGCCGATCACTCGCTCGTGCTCGATCTCCTGCGCCAGCTGACTCGCTTCGGCCGATCGCGCAGCTGAATCGGCGCCCACGCGCCTCTGATAGGCTCGCGCGATGCGACCGCGTCTTCCGTGGGTGTTCGTGTGCCTGACGCCGCCGTTCCAAGCTCAGCCCGACCACTTCTGCTTCTTCGACTAAGCTGGGGCCAGCAACCAAGCTGACCCCAGAAGGAGAGCGGCCATGACGCTCGAGATCCGAGACGCCGAGCTCTTCGCAGTCACCTCAGAGTCACTGACTCTCTCGTTCGCCGTCGCCGACGCGTCCGGACCAGTGGCGGCCCGCGCCCGAGTCCTCGTCGACGGAGAGGTGCGCGCGGTCTCCGAGGGTCCCGCCGGCACCCGCGACGTGCGCATCGAGGGACTCACTCCGGACTCGGAGCACCGCATCGAGATCGAGGCCGACGGCGCGCGGGCGGCCCAGCCGACCCGCTACTTCCCCGGGCACGCGCGCACCTTGCCGGCCCCGCGCGGCGAGTGTGTCGCGCGCTTCGCCACGCTGAACGACCTGCACTTCGGCGAGGAGCGCTTCGGCGGCACCTTGCAGGCCGACGGCGAGTACGGAGAGCCCAAGCCCGGCTACCCGATCGCGCGCGAGACCGACGGCGACGCCCCGTACTGGCAGGTGATGAACGAGGACGCGGTCGCGGACATCAACGCGCTGGGCGTGGACGCGGCGTTCATCAAGGGCGACATCGCCGACCGTGGCCTGCGCCACCAGTTCGAGTTCGCGGCGCGCACCTTCTCGCGCTTCGAGATGCCGTGGCACGCGTTCCTCGGCAATCACGACCACTACGGGCGGCTCGTCGGAGAGGAAGTCGACGGCTACGCAATTCTGCGTCAGCCGCCGGCGCCGCGCGCGCTCGATCTCGGTGGCTGGCGGCTGCTCCTGCTGGACACCGTCGAGCCGGGAGAACACCACGGCGTATTTCCCGATGCGCGCCTCGACTGGCTCGCCGAGCAGCTCGCCGAGACGCGCGAGCGCTCGCAGCCGACCCTCCTACTGACTCACCATCAGCCCGTTCCGCCCGAGCATCGCCACAGCTATCCGAACTCGATCGGGATCGTCCCCGAGCACTCGACCCGGATGTTCGACTTACTCGGCAAGAACCCCCAGGTGCAGGGCGTGCTCATCGGTCACACGCACCGCAACCGCGTGCGCCGCTACGCGGCCTCGGGCGCGATTCCGTTCGTCGAAGTGCACTGCGTGAAGGACTACCCCGGCGGCTTCGCGGTGTACGAGCTCTACGACGACGGCACGTTCCGCCAAGAGGCGCGCCGCACGTCCAGCCCCCGCGCGCTCGCGCACTCGACGCGCTGCCGCGACTTCTTCAACGGCGGCTACCGCGACTTCGCGCTCGGCACCCTGGCCGACCGCGCGTGGCTGGCCGGGGGGACGCGCTAAGTCGTCGACAGGTCTCCGATCAGTGACTCGCGCGAGTCACCGCGGATCTCGGTCGCCTGGCGGTAGTTCGGGTGATCGACGCGCAGCCGGACCGAGACGTTCCGGTCGCGGACCTTGCGTGCCAAGGTGGAGCCGAGCGGGAAGCGCACGTACTGAACGGCCGAGATGCGGTCGCTCTCGAACTGCTTCGGATCGAACGTTGCGCGGACGGTCTCGGAGCCGACGTCGAGGAACACGTGCTCGTCGATGCCCACCAGGCGATCGAGCTCGGCGCGCACGCGCTGCATCTCGGGGATCTCGATCATGAGCGTCGCCGAGAGCTCGTCCGCGCGCGGCACGAGCTCGTTGTAGACGCCGATCTCGTCGAGGATCTTCTCTTCCTTCACCGCGCGCTCGGCGCGCAGCATCTCCTGGATCTGGAACAGCACCGTATCGCGATTCTCGAAGATGAAAGTGAGTCGGTCGCCCACCGAGATTCGGCGCGGCTTCTTCAGCGCGATGGTCTTCTCGAGGAACTCGGGTCGGATCCGCTCGTAGGCGACGAGATCGAGCACTTCGTCGCGGCGTACGCCTCTCATCGCGCGGGTCCGAATCCATAGGCCTCGGCGAGCAACACCACGGGATGGACGGCTTCGCGCCCGGTGCGCTCCAGGATTCGCAGCGCCGCGAGCGGGCAGTCGGTCGCGACGCGCTCGGGCTCGGCCGACTGGATCTCCATCACCATGCGGCCGGCGACCTTCTGACTCTGTTCCCACCAACGCGCCTTCATGCCCCACGTGCCGTCGACCCCCGAGCACGCGTCGACGAGTCGTACGTCGTCGGACACGAGCCCCAGGAGCTGCAGCGAGCGGAACCCGATGCTCTGCGCCTTCAAGTGACAGGGCAGGTGGTACGCGATGCGGCCCAGCTTCTTCGCGAAGTCGCGCTTCAGCGTCTTCGCCGCGGCGAGCTTGAAGATGAACTCACCCAGGTCGAGGGTCGCCGCGGCCACGGCGCGCGCGTCGTCCGTGCCGAGTAACTCGGGGTACTCGTTCTTCAGCTGGTACGAGCACGTGGGACCGGGCACCACGACCGGCAGCCCCGCGCGCACGCGCTCGATCAGCCCGGCGACCACCTTCGCCGCGTTCTTGCGCGCGCTCTCGAGAGCGCCGCCGTGCAGGAACGGCGCGCCGCAGCACGCGTCGTACCCGTTGTCGACCGCGACGCCGCTGTGCTCGAGCACCGCGACGGCCGCGCGCGCCGTGTGCGCCTCGCTGTACTCGACGAAGCAGGTGGTGAACAGGATCGCGCGCCCGTTCTCACCCGACACCGTTCGGTGTCGATCGAGCTCCTTCGAGAACGGCTGCTTCTCGTACGTCGGCATGATCCAACGCCGGTCGATGCCCGTGCCCTTCTCCATCAGCAGCCGGATCGCGCGGTTCTTGAACGCCGCGTTGGTGAGTCCCGACGAGAGACACGAGGCCTTGCCCATCCGGTCCTGCTGCGCGCCCAAGCGCTCGGGGAGCGGAATGCCTTCCTCGCGGGCTTGCACGAGCTTGGCGCGGCTCATCAGCTTCGGGAAGTCGATCCCCCACTCGTGCGGCGGGTGGTAGGGGCAGTGGTTGTAACAGAGCTTGCACTGGTAACAGAGGTCCACGACCTCGCGCATCTCGGCGCCCGTGAGCTTCGCCGCCTCCTGCTCGTGGCGATCGATCGACTCGAACAGCGATGGGAACGACGGGCAGAGCGGCAGGCAGCGCCGGCAGTCGTGGCACTTCTCGAACACCCGGACCATTTCGCGGTCGAGTGACTCGCGATCCAGATACTCTGCGTCGTGCAGGCTCGCGTTCTTCAACTACAGCTTCGGCAGCGAGTCGAGCGCCTTCTGGAAGCGACCCGCGTGCGACTTCTCGGCCTTGGCGAGTGTCTCGAACCACTCGGCGATGTCCGCGAAGCCCTCGGTGCGCGCGTCCTTCGCCATGCCGGGATACATCTCGGTGTACTCGTAGGTCTCGCCGGCAACGGCGGCGCCCAGATTCTTGTCGGTCGAGCCGATCGGCTTGCCGGTCGCGGGATCGCCCACGCGCCGCAGGAAGTCGAGGTGACCGTGCGCGTGACCCGTCTCCGCCTCCGCCGTGTCGCGGAACAAGCCGCCCACGTCGGGATGTCCCTCGATGTCCGCTTGCTTCGCGAAGTACAGGTAGCGGCGGTTCGCCTGTGACTCACCGGCGAATGCCTCCTTCAGATGTCCGTGCGTCTTGGTGCCCTTCAGATCGGCCATGCGATTCTCCTCAGTCCGTTGGTTTCACGATGCGGCCCCCGCCGACGAGCCGTGCGACTCGCACGACTCACAGAGGCCGAAGAAATCGATCTTGATGCGCGACGCCTTGCGTCCGCGCGCGCGGCGCAGCTTCTGCGCGAGCGAGGGGGGCGCCTGCAGGTGCAGGTCGTCGATCGCGCCGCAGCGCTCGCAGATGAAGTGATGGTGCTGCTTCGGGTTGCCGTCGTAGCGCGCGCCGCCGGCGGCGGGCACTTCGTCGACGACGCCCTCGGAGACCAACACCTCGAGATTCCGATAGACGGTGCCGAGCGACAGGCTCGGCATGCGCCGCAGGAGCGCCGCATGAGTCTGCGCGGCGGTCGGATGCTCTTCGCTCGCGCGCAGGTATTCCAGGATCAGCGCGCGCTGGCGCGTTCGGTTGCGGCGGCGCGGCTGGCTCGGCGATCGAGTCTTCACGCTGCGGAGCATAGGCGCCCGCCACACCGGGCGCAAGCACAATCAGGAATCATTCCTGATTTTTGCGAGCGCTATGCTCTGCCCATGTCGAGCCCGCGGATCGAGATCGAGTATTGCAGGCGCTGTCGTTGGCTGCTGCGCGCGGCCTGGGCCGCGCAGGAGTTGCTCACGACCTTCGAGGCCGAGCTCGGCGAGGTCGCGCTGATCCCGAACGACGTCGGTGGCGTGTTCGAGGTCCGTCTCGACGGCGAGACCTTGTTCTCGCGCGCGGCCGCGGGGCGATTTCCCGAGGCGGCCGAGCTGAAGCGTCTGGTGCGCGACCGAGTCGCGCCGGATCGCAAGCTCGGTCACGTCGACGGCTAGACGCGCTCGAGCCGGATCGCGTCCTCGGGGCACGCCGCCACGCACAGCCCGCAGCCGTGACACGCGCCACCGTTGACCGCGAACGCCTGCCGGTTCCCGTGCGCCCACGCCTTCAGTCGCCCGACGAACGAGAGCGCGCGGCGGTCGTCGGGTGAGAGCGCGCGGATTTCGAACACCGAATACGGACACACTCGAACGCAGCTCTCCTTGGCTTCGCAGCGGTTGCGATCGATCACCGGCGCGACGACGCCCGGCGGATGCTTGCACGGCTCGCTCACGTCGGCGCTCCTCCCTCCGTCGAGCCGGTATAGTGCACGAATGAGTCGAGTGCGGAAGCTCGCGGTTCGGGACATCGAGATCGAGGTCGAAGAGGCGGGGCAGGGCGCGCGCGCGTTCGTGCTGGTGCACGGGTTCACCGGCTCGCGCGACGACTTCCGCGAGCAGATCGCGCCGCTCGCGGAGCTCGGCCGCACGATCGCGCTCGACCAGCGCGGTCACGGCGGCAGCACGAACTCGGGCAAGGCCGAGCTGTACACCGTCGCGAATCTGGTCGAAGACCTGCGCGGGGCGTTCGACGCGCTCGGCCTCGCGCGTGCGGATCTGCTCGGCCACTCGCTCGGCGGCGTCGTGGCACTGCATTTCACGCTCGCGTATCCGGAGCGCGTGGCGTCACTCGTGCTGATGGACACGTCGCCGAAGCCACTCAAGTTCCGTTTCAACGAGAGCGTGCGCGCGAGCATCGCCGCGTTCGCGCGCGAGCAGGGAATGGGTGCGTTCGCCAAGCGCATGCGCGAGATGGCGGCGGAGAACAGGGCGGTGCCGCCGTCCGCCAAGCGGACGGAGGAGCGCATGGGATCCGACGTCTTCTGGGAGCGAATCCAGCGCAAGCACGAGGCGATGGATCCGATCGCGTGGGACGCGCTGAGCCAGGAGTTCGGGAAGCTCGCATCCGTCGTCGAGCGGCTCGGCGAGATTCGCTGCCCGACGACCGTGATCGTCGGCGCCGAGGATGCGCCGTTCCTCGAGCCGTCCGACGAGTTGGAGCGCGGTATCTCGGGAGTACGGCGAGTCACGATTCCCGACGCCGCGCATAGCCCGCAGCTCGAGAACGCGCCGGCGTGGCTAGAGGTCGTGCGCGCGCATCTCGTCCGCGCGCGCAGCTGACGAACGATCGTGCAGCGCTGCCGAAGTTTTCGGCAGTCACCTGCAGGGAATCGAGACGCGGTGCGTTATGCGCCGTTTTCGCGGCTGGCACGGAGCCTGCACAACCGGAGATCGGCAGCAGCAATGACCGGTACGAGGCCGCACTGCCGGACTCCCTCCCGTAAGGTGGCCAGGCCGGTCACAAGTCTTCCCGACACGAGCGCCCCCCGGATCGCAAGGTCCGGGGGGCCAACGTTTAACCGCGCCGCGGCAAGCTAGACTGCGGCGCACGAGCGGAGGACCCCCCATGGCGAAGAAGACCTTTCTCACCGACGTCCGTACTCTTCGGAAGCGCGCGCGCGAGCACATCGAGCAGGGCGCAGTCACGAAGGGCTATCGCGCGAAGCGAGACACCGTGCTCAAGCTCTTGAACGACGCGCTCGCGACCGAGATCGTCTGCGTGCTGCGCTACAGGCGCCATTACTTCATGGCGTCCGGGATCCACGCGCAGAGCGTCGCGGCCGAGTTTCTGCAGCACGCGAACGAGGAGCAGGCGCACGCCGACCAGATCTCGCAGCGCATCGTGCAGCTGGGCGGGGCGCCGAACCTCTCGCCCGAGGGGATGCTCTCGCGCTCTCACTCCGAGTATGTCGAGGGCGAGAATCTCCTCGACATGATCAAGGAGGACCTCGTCGCCGAGCGCGTGGCGATCGACAGCTACCGGGAGATGATCGACTACCTCGGCACGAATGACTCGACCACGCGGCGCATGCTCGAGGGCATCCTCGCGATGGAAGAGGAGCACGCGGAGGATCTGTCGACCTTGCTCGCCGAGCTGGACCAGTGACTTTGCGCGCCCGCGCCGCGATCGTGGGCGTGGCCGAGACCGACTATGTCCGCGGCGCAGCAGAGCTCCCCGAGGAGCTCATGCTGCGCGCTGCGCGCGGGGCCATCGAGGACGCGGGACTCACCCCCGCAGACATCGACGGCCTCATCCCGCCGTCGGGCTTCACGACCGCGGAGACGCTCGCGGCCAATCTGGGCATCGCCGACCTGCGCTACGCCGTGACGGTCAACATGGGCGGCGCGAGCCCCGTCGCGGGCCTGCAGAGCGCCTCGCTCGCCGTCGCAGCCGGTGTGGCTTCGGCCGTTCTGGTCGTCGTCGGCTGGAACGGCTACTCCGCGCTGCGCCCGAAGCCCGGGGCTCGGCGCCCGCGCCTCGGCTTCGCGCCGACCGCGGCAGCGGAGCAGATCGTGGACTTCTACCTGCCCCACGGCGTGATGCTGCCCGCGCAGATGTACGCGTGGATCTGCATGCGACACAAGCATGTGTACAAGATCCCCGACGAGGCGACCGGCAGGGTGGCGCTCGCGTGCCGGCGCCACGCACAGCTGAATCCGAAGGCGTTGCTGCGCGGGAAGCCGCTCAACATGGCGGAGTATCTCGCGTCGCGCTGGATCTCCGAGCCCTTCAGGCTCTACGACTGCTCGCTCGAAACGGACTGCGCGGCCGCCGTGGTCGTCACGAGCGCGGAGCGCGCGCGCGACCTCCGCCACCGGCCGGTGCACGTGCTCGGCGCGGCCGAGGGCCATCCGGTTCCGGCCGACGACATTCCGAGCCGGCCGGATCTCTTCCGCGTGGGTCTCTCCTTCGCGGCGCCGCGCGCCTTCGCGCAGGCGGGAGTCACTCCGCGCGACGTCGACGTGCTCGGGATCTACGACTGCTTCACGTACGTCGTGCTCCTGCAGCTCGAGGCGCTCGGCTTGTGCGGGGCCGGCGAGTCCGCCGCCTTCGTGGCCGACGGCAACATCGAGCTCGGCGGCCGCTTTCCGCTGAACACGCACGGCGGCCTGCTCGCCCAGGGACACGCGTGGGGCATGAATCACGTCGTCGAAGTGACTCGCCAGCTGCGCGGCGAGGCGGGCGCATCGCAAGTGACAGGTGCTTCGCTCGGCCTCGTGACCGGCTGGGGCGACCTCGGCGACGGCAGCATCGCCATCTTGGGACGCGGGCCGTGAGCGACGCGCCTCCCGCCAAGCCCCGGCCCTCGCTCGAAGGCTTGAACGGCGAGTTCTACCGCCGGCTCGCAGCGACGCGCGAGCTCGCGTTCCAGTGCTGCGACGCCTGCCACCGACTCCAGCATCCGCCGCGCCTCTTGTGTCCGAGCTGCGGCTCGGCGGCCCTCAGCTTCGCGGCCGCGAGCGGGCGCGGTCGCATCTACACGTGGACCGTGACTCACCAAGCGCTGGTGCCGGCGTTTGCGCGCGAGATACCGTACGCCGCAGTGGTCTCGGAGCTCGAGGAGGGCGTGCGCATCGTCACCGGGATTCGCGAGATGACTCCAGATATGCTGTCGCTCGGCCTGCCCGTGGAGGTGGTCTTGGAAGAGGTGGCGGACGGTCTCGTGCTGCCGTTCGTACGGCCCCTGCGGAGTTAGCTGCGATGCCGATGGATCTGTCGTGGATCGGGCGCGAGCTCGGACCCAGTCCGATCGCTTGGGGTCCCGATGACTGCATGCTGTATGCGCTGGGTGTCGGCGCCGGCCCCGACGAGCCGGGCTTCACCACCGAGAACACCGAGGGCGTCGAGCTGCGCGTGCTGCCGACGTTCGCGACGTCGATCAGCCGCAGCGGCTGGGGAGAGCTCGATGCGCTCTCGTTCGGGAGTTACAGCGCGCACCAGGTCGTGCACGCGGCGCAGAAGATCGAGCTGCGCCGCGAGCTCCCGACGACCTGCCGCGCGCAGGCGACCCTGCGCATCGCGGGCATCTGGGACAAACGCGTCGGCGCGATGGTCGAGCTCGTGACGACCGCGGTGGATCCGACCTCGGGCGACGAGCTCTTCCGCAGCA
>Ga0326730_1000053_pt1 | contig 34764 bp, 24 predicted proteins | sample MHFSIPfraction_3_FD_207740 | JGI IMG/M metagenome (GOLD analysis project Ga0326730, IMG submission 207740) | Lab enriched peat soil microbial communities from Michigan Hollow, Ithaca, NY, United States - MHF7AN SIP fraction | ecosystem: Environmental > Terrestrial > Soil > Wetlands > Peat...
GCGCGATGCGCTCGCAGTAGCGCGCCGCGAGTCGCTTGCTCTGGTAGTCGACGAGGTCGGCGGCGAAGCCGGCGACGCGACGCATGAGCTGCGCGGAGTCCTTCGCCGACGCAAAGCGCCCGAGCGCCTCCTGCACCGGCGCGAACGCGGGACCGAGCGAGCGCTCGGCGCGCTCGAGTGAGTCCTCGTCGCCGATCGCCGGCGGCGTCGTGTCGGCGATGAGCTCCGTCGCCAGCTCCGGCTCGGCCGCCGCCGCGCGTCCCAGCGCGAAGGCGCGCAGATTGGTCTCGGTGGCGACGCCGTTCTCGCGGATCGCGCGCTCGAGCGCCGCCGCCGAGAGCGGCACCAGACCGCGCTGCCAGGCGAACCCGAGCAGCACCAGGTTCGCCGCGAGCGGCTGGCGGAGCGCGGCGTCGGCGAGCAGCTCCGCGGGAAGGAGCGCGAGCGAGCGAGTCACCGGGCGAAGCGGCTCGACGAGTGTCTCGAGCGCCGGCTCGCGGAAGTTCGGATTCGCGACGTCCGCGCCCGTCGGCACGTAGACCGCGTGCGCCACGGCGTGCGTGCGCGACGGGTCGAGCGCGCGCAGTGTCTCGCGATCCGCCGCGCCGAGCGGATCGAAAGCGAGCAGTACGTCGGCGCGGCCGGGCTCGACGCGCGCGCTGCCCTCGACCGGCTCCGAGGAGAGCACGCAGTGCGACACGACCTTGCCGCCGCGCTGCGCGAGCCCGGTCTGGTCGAGGTGCGCGGCGAACAGGCCGTCGTGCTCCGCGGCGCGCACCAGCAGCGCGTCGATCGTCACCACGCCCGTGCTGCCGATGCCGACCAGGAGGAGCTCGAGCCGGCGCCCGTCCCAGTCGAGCGTCGGCGGATCGGGCAGCGGGGCAGTGAGTCGTGCTTCGAACGGCGCCGGCGCGTGGCGCGGCGTCTCGATCGAGATGAACGCGGGGCAATCGCCGTCGAGACACGCGCGGTCGTCGCTGCACGAGCTCTCGTGCAGCCGCGTCTTGCGCCCAAGCGCGGTCTCGACCGGACGCAGCGAGACGCAGGAAGACTTCAAGCCGCAGTCACCGCAGCCCTCGCACACGTCTTCGTTGATCGAGACGCGCTCGCTCGGCCGGGCCCGGATGCCGCGTCGCTCGAGCCGCTGCTTCTCGTTCGCGCACAGCTCGTCCCAGATCATCGCGGTGACTCCGGGCTGGTCGCGCAGCGCGCGCATCGACGCGTCCCAGTCCCGGCGCGCCACGATGCGCAGGCGCGGCTCGCGCAGCGCCAGGTCGGCGAGCTCGGGGTCCGTGCTCATCGCGTCCACGCGGCTCACCCCGTCGGACAAGAGGTCGCGGGCGAGCCCGAGCAGTGACTTCGCGCCGATCGCGCGCTGCCCGCCGGTCATCGCGACCACGCCGTTCCAGAGCAGCTTGAACGTGATCGGCACGCCGGCAGCCACGCAGGCGCGGACCGCGAGCCGACCAGAATGGAAGTAAGTCCCGTCGCCCAGATTCTGGAACAGGTGACGCGTCTCGGTGTAGGGCTGCAGGCCGATCCAGTGCGCGCCCTCGCAGCCCATCGCGCCGATGAAGCGCACCTCCCGCTCGGGCATCCAGAGCGCCATCGTGTGGCAGCCGATGCCTCCACCTGCGGACGACCCCGTGGGCAGGCGCGTCGAGGCCGAGTGCGGGCAGCCGCTGCAGAAGGTCGGAGCACGCGTCGGCGCAGCCGCACCCTCGGCGCGCGCCAGCGCGGCCTCGAGTGACTCGAGCTTCTGGCTGATGCCCGGCGCTCGCAAGCGCTGCGCGAGATATGGCGCGAGGTCCTGCGCGAGAGTCGCGCCCGAGATCTCGGCGCGGCGCGCGAGCCACGGCTCGCCCGACGGCCCGCGCTGGCCGAACACCTCCGGCCGGGACTCGGCGCCGTAGAGCGCGGCGCAGATCTGCTCCTCGAGATACCCGCGGCGCGTGTCGACGACCGCGATCTCCGAGAGCCCGTCCGCGAACTCGCGCACGCGCCCGGACTCGAGCGGCCAGACCAGATCGATCTTCAAGAGCCGGATCCCGAGTCTCTCGCGCGCGGGCTCGTCGAGCCCGAGCAGCGCCAGCGCGCGCTCGAGCTCGCGGTACAGCGAGCCCGCGGCCACCAGCCCGATGCGGTCGCGCGCGTGGCGCGACGCGATCGGGTTCAAGCCGTTGGCCGCGGCGAAGCGGCGCACCGCCTCCATGCGCCCGAACACCAGGTCCTGCTCGATGCGCAGCACGTTCGGTGGCAGGAGGTGAACGTCGAAGCGCGGCGAGAAGCGGGCGCCCTGCGCGTCGAACTCCGGCCGCTCGAACTCGCGTTCGAGCCCGTCGAGCTCGAAGATTTGACCCGCGTCGGCGACGTCCGCCACTACGCGCATTCCGGTCCACACGCCCGCGTAGCGCGAGAGCTCGAACGCAGCGAGCCCGAGGCGCAGCACGTCCGCCGAGTCCGCGGGCGCGAACAGCGGCACGAACGCATGGGCGAACGCGTGCTCGCTGTGACTCGGCAGGGACGAGCTCTTGGCGAACGGGTCGTCGCCTACGACCGCGAGCGCGCCGCCGAGCCGAGCGCTGCCGACGAAGTTCGCGTGCCGGATCGCGTCGAGCGCGCGGTCGAGGCCCGGCGCCTTCGCGAAGAAGATCCCGATCGCCCCGTCCCAGCTCGAGTGCGGAAACACTTCGAGGAGCTGCGTGCCCGCGACCGCGCTCGCCGCGAGCTCCTCGTTCAGGCCCGGCGAGAGCCGCACGTTCGCGCGCTCGAGCAGCGGCGAGAGACTCCGCAGCAGCTGGTCGAAGCCCGCGAGCGGCGAGCCCGGGTAGCCCGAGAACAGCGCGCCGACCTTCAGGCCCGAGCGCTGGTCGCGCCGGAGCTGCTCGAGCGCGAGCCGCACCAACGCCTGGAGCCCGGTCAGGTGGACCCGACCGCGCCCGCGCGTGTAGCGCTCCCAGAGCGGCAAATCCGGCGGGAGCAGGGCGTTGGCGCTCACGTCCGAGTGATCGGACCCCTCACTCCTAGCCTTGAGGCGACAGTGACTCTCGAGGCGGAAGTGACTCGTCTGACGTCAGTGACTAGCGGGCCCGGCGAGAGAGTCCGGCAAGCGGAGCGCGCAGCGAGGCGAAGCCGAGCGTAGTGCGGGTGGCGCGCGGCCGTCCGCGCGCCGGGCCCCGCTAAGACCAGTCACTTGCCGGCGAGAGGTGCGACGATCTTCTCCGCGAAGCTCTCGACGACTGCGGGATCGCGGCCCTGGATCACGATGTACGAGAAGCCGTAGCGCTCGCGGCGCTTCTCGAGGCCGTCGCGGATCTCGGCGGGCGAGCCGGTGAGGAACATCGGGCAGTCGGCGATCTGCTCCGGCGTCATGCCGGTGTTCGCGCCCAGCGCCGTGCGCAGGCCCTTCGGATCGTCGGTGATCGCCACGACGAAGGTCAGCGAGTTCACCTCGATGTCCCCGAACTTTCGGCCCGCGGCTTCCGCGCCCTCGCGCACCCAGCGCAGCTTCTCGTCGAGCTTCTCCGGTGCGAGGTCGGCGGCGGTGCGCGCAGTCACTTTGCCTTCGACCAGGCTCGGGTTGATGCCGACGATGTCCGCGTGTCGGCCGGCGAGCCTCAGCACCTTGGGTCCGCCGCCGCCGATCAGGATCTTGGGGCTCCGGAACGCGGGCTCCGCGGCGCGCGCGATGTTGGTCACTCTGTAGTGTTTGCCCGCGAACGTCGTGCGCTCGTTCTGCCACATGCTCTTGATGATCTGCAGCGCCTCCTCGAGGCGCGCGATGCGCGTGCCGGGTGAGTCGTAGGTCATGCCGGCTTCGTCGTAGTCGGTCTGCATCCAGCCCGCGCCCAACCCGAACTCGTGACGCCCGCCGGACAAGAGCTGAATCGTCGCTGCGCCCTTCGCGTGAATCACCGGGTGGCGGTAGTCGACGTCGTACACGAGCGAGCCGACGTTCAGGCGCGTGGTCACTGCGGCGGCAGCGGAGAGCAGCGCCGTCGGGTCCCACTGTGGGCCGAAGTGATCCGGCACGAACACCGTCGAGTAGCCCATGCGCTCGAGCCCGCGGATGCGCTCGGCCCATGACTCGGGAGGCAATGCGTGGATCTGCACCGCGAAGCGGAAGGGTTTGACCATGTGCGGATCTTACGCGAACGCGCCGCGTTCCGGAGATCGGCGTCGGGATCCGTCTGCGCTTCCCGCTACGATCCCGGCCGATGATCGACACGATCCACGCGGTGCAGACCCCGGAGGGGGTCGACCTCGCGCTGCCGGTGGCCGGGCCGGTGCCGCGCGCGCTGGCCTACGCGATCGATCTCGTGATTCAGAGCGTGGGTCTCTCCAGCGTGCAGACCATCTTGTTCTCGGCCGGCCAGAGCGGCTTCGCGGTCGGCCTGTATCTGATCGCCGGGTTTCTCGCGAACTGGTTCTATCCGGTGCTCTTCGAGGTGCTGTCTCACGGCCAGACGCCGGGCAAGCGCATTCTGGGAATCCGCGTCGTGCACGAGAACGGCACGCCGGTCGGATGGTCGGCTTCGGTGCTGCGGAACTTCCTGATGGTCGCGGACTTTCTCCCGGTCCTGTATCTCGCCGGAATCACCTCGATGTGCATCGACGCGAGCTTCCGCAGACTCGGCGACCTCGCCGCGGGCACGCTCGTCGTTCATGCGGAGCGGCCGTCGCGGAGGCTGCGCAAGCGGGAGGTCGAGATCGCGGAGCGACCGGTGCCGCCGCCGGTGCCACTCACTCTGGACGAGCAGGGGGCGGTGATCGCGTTCGCGGAGCGCGCGCCTTACCTCTCGAACGCGCGGGCCGCCGAGCTCGCGGCGATTCCGGCCGCACTCACGGGCGCCGACGAGCCGCGCGCGCGGCTGCTCTCGATCGCCGCCTGGCTCCTGGGGCGCCCCGCGTGAAGCTCGCCGCGTTCGAAGCGCAGGGCCGCGCGCGCTGGGACCGACTCACTGCGCTCCTGGATGCGCTCGAGCTCGGCAGAGCCGGGGCCGACGGCCCGACGGTCGGCGAGCTCCCCGCGCTGTATCGCCACGTGTGCAACGACCTCGCGCTCGCGCGCGATCGCCAGCTCTCGACGGCGCTCGTCGCCGAGCTGAACGAGCTCGCGCTGCGCGGCCATCAGCTCCTGTATCAGGCTCGGACCGGTCAAGGCGCAAACGTCGCGGCGTTCCTGGTGAGTGACTTCCCGCGCGCGGTGCGGCGCGAGTGGCGGCTCGTGCTGCTGTGTCACGTGCTCTTCTACTCACTCGCCGCGGGCATCGGCGCGTTCGCGTATCGCAGCCCCGACCTGATCTACAGCTTCATCGACGAGGCCGGGGTGCGCAGCGTCGAGAACATGTACGACCCCGAGAGCGGCAGCGTGACCAAGGGACGCGCCGCCGAGGACGACGCGGCGATGTTCGGCTTCTACATCTGGAACAACGTCTCGATCGCGTTCCGCACCTTCGCGAGCGGGCTCGCGTTCGGCGTCGGCACGCTCGCGAGCCTGGCGTACAACGCGCTCGACTTTGGGCTGGTCGCGGGTCACTTGGTGCGCAAGGGCGCGGCGCAGCCGTTCTTCACGTTCGTGATCGCGCACGGCGCGTTCGAGCTGACGGCGATGCTGCTCTCGGGCGTGGCGGGCATGCGGCTCGGCCTCGCGCTCGTCGCGCCGGGACCACGCACGCGGCTCGCGGCGCTGCGCGCCGCCGCGCGCGAGAGTCTGCCGATCATCGCCGGCGCGGCGCTGATGCTCGTGATCGCAGCGAGCATCGAGGCGTTCTGGTCGCCGCGCCGGCTGCCGGCCGAGCTGAAGTACGCCGTCGGCGCGAGTCTCTGGGGATTGGTGGCGACCTGGCTCGCCGTCGCGGGGCGAGTGAGTGGAGACTGAGCGGATCGCGGTCGCGGTGCGGCCGCGCGGCAGCCTCGAGGCCGCGGACCTCGGCTTTCGGCTGGCGCGCGAGAACTTCCGAGCGCTGTTCGGCGCGCACGCCGCGGTCGTGATCTCGTTCGCGCTGGCGCTCGGGCTCGCGCTGCCGAATCAGCTCGCGCTCGCTGCGGCGCTCCTGTGGTGGCTGAAGCCGCTCTACGACCGCGTGGCGCTGTACGTGCTCTCGATCGCGCTCCTCGGGCGCGCGCCGAGCATCCTCGAGACGATCGCGGCGCTGCCGCGCATCGTGTTCGGCTCCGGGCTGCTCGCCTCACTCACTTGGCTGCGACTCAGTCCGACGCGCAGCTTCAACACGCCCGTGCTGCAGCTCGAGGGGCTGCGCGGCCGTGCGCGCGTGCGGCGCGCGCGCGTGCTCGGCGGGCGCGAGTCGGCGACCGCGGTCGGAGTCATGGCGGTGTGCAGCTCGTTCGAGCTCGCGCTCGTCGTCGCGGGTCTGCAGATCGCCGCGACCTTCCAGCCCGAGGGCACGGCGCTCGACTTCTGGAGCGACGCGCTGCTGGGTCCCGGGCGCGGGCTGCTCGCGTTCGAGGTCGGCCTGTACACGCTCGCGATCTGCGCGGTCGAGCCGCTGTATGTCGCGGCGGGCTTCGCGCTCTACATCAACCGGCGCGTGTGGCTCGAGGGCTGGGACGTCGAGCTCGCGTTCCGGCGCCTCGAGCGACGGATGAGCACGGCCGCCGTGGTCGCGGTCGCGCTCTCACTCGCGCCTGCGCCGCGCGTGTACGCCGACGACGCGCCGCGCTGCGCGGTCGACTCGGCCGAGGACGCGCGCGCCTGCATCGACTCGGTGCTCGCCGAGCCGGACTTCGCGAAGACCATGAAGGTCGAGATCTGGCGGCCGCGGAAGATGAGCGGGGACTTCGACTTACTCGGTCCACTCTGGCGCTGGATCGGCTCGCTCTTGTCGCGCGGGATGCGAATCGGGGCGTGGCTCGCGGTCCCGGCGCTGGCGGCGCTGCTCGCGGTCGCGATCGCGCGCGGGCTGCGCACGCGCCGCGCCGCCGAGTCACCGCCCGCCGAGAGCGGGAGCGCCCTGCAGCGCGGCTTCGACCTGCGACCCGAGTCACTCCCCGACGATGTGCTCGCCGCGGCGCGCGCGCGCTTCGCGGCCGGCGATGCGAGCGCGGCGCTCTCACTTCTCTACCGGGCGGCCCTGGTCGAGCTCGCGCGCCGCTTCGGGCTGCGCCTGCCCGCGAGCGCCACCGAAGGCGAGTGCGAGCGCATCGCGCGGAACGCCGCCGACGGCTCGCTCGCGCAGGACTTCGCCGCGCTGGCGCGCGCTTGGCTCTACTGCGCCTACGCGCACCGGCCGCCCGCGCCCGAGGAATTCGAGGCGCTGTGCGCGCGCTGGATCGCGGGCTTCGGGGCGCGAGCATGAGTGAGTCGGCGCCGCGCCGCCGCTGGGTCGGCTGGCTCTTGCTTGCGGGTCTCGCAGTCGCGGTGTTTCTCGCGACCTGCGAGCGCGACGAGGTCGAGCTGCCGCGCGGTTACGTCGGCGAGGCCGCGCGCAATCACTACTTCGCGGCCCAACGGCTGCTCGCGCGCATGGGCATGCCCGCGAAGAGCTTCTCCGACGTCGGCGCGCTCGCTTCGCTCCCGCCCGAAAACTCGACTCTGGTCCTGCCGACCGCGCGCCGCGCCGTCGACGCCGAGACCTCTCAGCGCCTGCTCGAGTGGGCCGAGCGCGGCGGACATCTCGTGGTCGTGACTTGGGAGCTCTGGGACGACCCGAACCGGAACGCCGACCCGATTCTCGACGCGGTCGGGGCGCGCCAGTTCCTGAACGGCGACGGGCAGGCCGACCCGAACGACGCCGGAGATGGCGAGCCGGAGTCGCGGCGGGTCGCCGAAGTCGAGTTCCCGGACCGCGACGAGCCGCTCCAGGTCCGCTTCGATCCGCGCTTCCGGTTCGAGCTCAGCGACGCCGCGAGCGAGTCAGTCATGCTCGAGATCGCCGACGACGCGGGCTCGCACTGGGTCACTCTGCGCCGAGGCAAGGGCCTGGTCACGGCGCTCACCGACGACATCTTCATGACTCAGCCGCAGATCGGTGAGCTCGATCATGCGGAGCTCGTGTATCGGATGAGCCGGCTCGGCGGCCACCGCGGTCCGGTCTGGTTCGTGTACGGCGATCAGCATCCGTCCGCGGCGCGCCTCGTGTGGCGGCACCTGTGGATGGTGGCGGCGAGCGGGCTCGCCCTGCTCGCCCTCTGGCTCTGGTCGGCGTCGCGGCGCTTCGGACCGATCGCGCCCGACGCGGTGCAGGCGCGGCGCGAGCTGATGGAGCACGTGCGCGCGTCCGGGCGGCTGCAGTGGCGGCGCGGGGGCGCCGGCGCTCTGCTGTCCGCGGTCCGCGAGGCGCTGCTCGCGCGCATGCGCGAACGGCATCCCGGCTTCCAGTCACTCACGCCGAGCGAGCAGGCTCGCCGGCTCGAGACACTCTCCGGCGTTCCGAGCGCGCGCGTCGCCGACGCGCTCGCGTTCGGCGCCGAGCCCGACCCCACGCGCTTCATCGCGAAGATCGCCATCCTCGAGAAGCTCAGGAGATCCCTATGACGGACGCAGTTCCGACCCCTCGCGCCGATCTGGCGCGCGCCGCACAGCTGGCGCAGTCACTCCGCGACGAGATCAAGAAGGTCTTCGTCGGGCAGGACGCCGTCATCGAGCAAGTGCTCGTGGCGCTGTTCGCGGCGGGTCACGTGCTGATCGAGGGTGTGCCCGGCCTGGGCAAGACGCTCCTGGTGCGGGCGCTCGCGCGCGCGATCTCCGGCTCGAGCGCGCGCATCCAGTTCACGCCCGATCTGATGCCCGCCGACGTCGTCGGCCACGTGCTCTACGAGGCACAGACCGGCGAGATGCGCCTGCGCCGCGGCCCGGTGTTCACGAATCTGTTGCTGGCCGACGAGATCAATCGCGCGCCCGCGAAGACTCAGGCCGCGCTCCTCGAGGTCATGCAGGAGCGCCAAGTGACTCTCGAGGGCGAGTCACTGCTCGTGCCAGCGCCGTTCATGACCTTGGCGACGCAGAACCCGATCGAGCTCGAGGGCACCTATCCGCTGCCCGAAGCGCAGGTCGATCGCTTCCTGCTGAAGGTGCACATCGACTACCCCGAGGCGGCCGAGGAGCTCGAGCTCGTGCGGCGGCTCGCGGGCGGACAGGTCGGCGACGGGCTCGACGTCTCGCCGATCGTCGCGGTCACCGACGCCCCCGGGGTGATCGCGCTTCAGGCCGCTGCGGCGGCGATCTTCGTCGACGAGCGCGTCGGCGAGTACGCGGTGCGCCTGGTGCGGGCGACGCGCACCTGGCCCGGGGTCGCGATGGGTGCGGGGCCGCGCGGCGGGCTCGCGCTGGTGCGCGCGGCGCGCGCGCTCGCGTTGCTCGCAGGGCGGGCCTTCGTGACTCCCGACGACGTGAAGGAGATTGCGCCCGCCGCGCTGCGCCATCGCATCCACCTGTCGCCCGAGGTCGAGCTCGAGGGCCAGCGCGCCGACTCACTTCTGTCGGCGATCCTCGCGCAGGTGGAGGCGCCGCGCACGTGAGTCCCGAGCGGCGGCTGCTCGCGTTCGCGGGCGCGTGGCTCGCGCTCGCGTTCGCGGCGGCGTTCGAGCCACGGCTGCTGGGGGCGTGGTCGGCGGCGGGGATCGGGCTCGCGCTCGCCGCGCTCGGCGACGCGCTCGTCCTGCAGCGCGCCGGCCCGTTCGAGGCGACGCGCGACGTGTCTTCGGCGCTCTCGGTCGGCGTGGTCGAGCGAGTGACTCTCTCGATTGCGAACGGCGGGAGCCTCCCGGCGCGACTGCGCATCTTCGACCACCACCCCGCGGGCTTCGAGGCGCGCGGCGTGCCGCGCGAAGCGGACCTCGCAGCGGGCGAGCGCGCGAGCTTCGCGTACGAGACGCGCGCGCTCGGCCGCGGCAAGCACCGTTTCGGCCGGATCGAGCTGGTCGCGCGCTCGCCGTTCGGGCTGTGGCGGCGGCGCATCCTGGCCGGCGCCGAGCAGGAGCTGCGGGTGTTTCCGAACTTCCGAGCCGTGTCTCGCTACGAGCTGCTCGCGGCGGCGAACCGCACCGGCGAGCTCGGCGTGCGGCGCCGGCCCCGCCGGGGCGAGGGGCTGGAGTTTCACCAGCTGCGCGAGTACCGCGAGGGCGACTCACTGCGGCAGATCGACTGGAAGGCGACGGCGCGCCTACACCGGGCCGTGTCGCGCGAGTACGAGGAGGAGCGCGACCAGCAGATCGTCTTCCTGCTCGACTGCGGCCGGAAGATGCACGCGCGCGACGCCGAGCTCTCGCACTTCGACCACGCGCTCGACGCCGTCCTCTTGCTCGCGCACGTCGCGCTGCGCCAGGGCGACGCCGTCGGACTCTCGACGTTCAGCGGCGAGCGCCGCTTCCTGGCCGCGCGCAAGGGCACGCAGCAGCTCCGGCGCGTGCTGAACGCGGTCTACGACCTGGAGAGCAGCACGCGCGCGTCCGACTATCTCGCGGCGGCCGAGGCGCTGGCGGGCGCGCTTCACAAGCGCGCGCTGGTCGTGGTCGTCTCGAACCTGCGCGACGAGGACCACGAGGACCTGCTCGCCGCGGCGCGGCTACTCGGCCGGCGCCATTTGGTGTTGGTCGCGAGCATGAAGGAGCGCGCGCTCGCGCAAGCGCTCGACGCCCCGGTGCGCGACCTCGACTCGGCGCTCACGACCGCGGCGACGCATCAGTACGTGCTCGCGCGGCACCGCGCGCACGAGCGCCTGCGCAAGGCGGGCGTGCTGGCGCTCGACGCCGAGCCGCAGCAGCTCGCGATCGCGCTGGTGAACGGGTATCTCGACGTGAAGCGCAGCGGGATGCTGTAGAGAGAGCATCGGCCTCGGCGCGCGCGGGCGGTCGCGCGGCCTCTCCTCGGCGCTCGCGAGTACGCTCGAAGCCTCGTCGAGGTCCGCGCGGCCGCCCGCGCGCGAACGGCGCCACGGCAACTCGAATGACGGGGTCCGGTCCTTCGAGCTCAGTGACTGATACCGCGAGGCCGAGCGAGGGCCGTCCCGAGCGAGGACGCAAGCGCGAAGCGCGCGCAGCGAGCCGCAGGCGAGCGAAGTTAGTCGGAGGCGAGGCGAGGGCCGTGCCGAGCCGAGCCCGCAAGCGACGCAGTCGCGCGCAGCGAGCCGCAGGCGAGCGAAGTTAGTCGGACTAGTCGACGATCGAGATCGCTTGCCGCGGGCAGAGGCGGACGGCGGCTTCGACCTTGCGGCGCAGTGACTCCGGAGGGTTCTCGATCAGGATGTGCAGGAAGTCGTTCTCGTCGACCTTGAACACCTCGGGTGCCTGATCGACGCAGACCGCGTTCGCTTCGCACAGATCGAAATCGACGACCACCTTCATCGCGCACTCCCCGGAAGTTGCGGCCCAGGTAGCCTATCACGGGCCGCCGGGCGCGCGCCGCGCGTCGAGAAAGCTCACGAAGACTGCAGAGTTGCCGCCGGCGATACGCGCGAATCAGCTCGAGCTGCGCGGACGCGGACCGCGGCGAACCGGCGTCCCGCGCCTCAAGGTCGCGCCGGGGCGCGACGAAGAAGCGGGCGAGGAGAGCGCGCGTGTCCGCCAAAATCCGCCTGCGAGCAGCGTTGTGCTTGGCGCTCTCACTCGTGGACATGGCCGAGGCACGGGCGGAACAGCCGCCGCCGCGCCTACACATTAGTGCGACGCGCGTGGCTGCGGCGCCGCCGCCGGCAAACCTCGGCCCGGTCTGCGTCGTAGACCCGATCGCGCAAAACCGCTAATCGATCGGGGCCATGCAGAGGCCCAAGTGAACGAGCGGGAGAAGCGGATCGTCGCTACGGCGGTCGCGCTCGCGGAGGAGGGCGGCTTCGAGGCCGTGCGCCTGCGCGACGTCGCGGCGCACGCCGGGGTCGCCCTCGGCACTTTGTACCGGCACTTCCGCGGCAAAGACGACTTGCTCGTTGCCGCGCTCGCGAGCGAGGCGGAAGGGCTTGCCGCGCGCATGGCGGAGACTCCGGCGTCGGGTGAGACGGCGCTCGAGCGAGTCACCGACTACTTCGCGGCGGCGACCCGGACCCTGTGCCGCAAGCCGAAGCTCGCGCGCGCCGTGCTGCGCGCGGCGAGCTCGGACGATCCGGAGCTCGCGGGGAAGATCCGCACCTTCCACGGCGTCGCGAGCAGTCTCCTCATCGCCGCGCTGCGCGACGACCCGAGCGCGACGCTCGCCGACGCCACGCCGCGCGAGGCGCGCGTCTGCAACATGCTGCAGATGGTCTGGTTCGCCGCGCTGCTAGGCTGGACGAGCGGTCAGTACAAGCAGAACGAGGTCGTCGAGCAGGTCCGGAACGCGGCGGAGCTGGTGCTCGCCTAGAGCGCCCGCGCCATCCGCTCGAGGATCTCGCGCAGGATCGGGCGCGAGGTCGCGAAGTTCAGGCGCACGAACGTCTCTCCGCCCGGGCCGAAGCTCCGGCCGTCGGTGAGCGCGACCCTGGCGCGCTCGAGGAAGAAGTCGAAGGGCGCGGCGCCGCCGAGATCGAGTGCCGCGCAGTCGAGCCACGCGAGATACAGTGACTCGGGCGAATGGTGCACGATGCGCGGCATGCGCTCGCGCACGAACTCCGCGAGGAAGCGGCGGTTCCCGTCGAGATACACGAGCACGTCGTCGAGCCACGGCTGCGCCTCGGTCCAGGCGATCTCGGTCGCGGCCAGGCCGAACGTTCCCAGCCCGCCGCGCACGTGCGCCGGCACGGACTTGAAGCGGCGCAGCAGCTCGTCGCTGCCGAAGGCCGCGACCGCGCAGCGCAGCCCGGCGATGTTGAAGCCCTTCGTCGCCGAAGTGACCGTGAGCGTGCGCGCCTCGACCTCGGGGCCGAGCGAGGCGAACGGGATGTGGCGGCGGCCGGGGTACACGAGGTCACTCTGAATCTCGTCGGACAGGACGAGCAGGCCGCGCTCGAGCGCCACGCGCGCGATGCCCTCCAGCTCGGCGCGCGTGAACACGCGGCCGGTGGGGTTCTGCGGGTTGCACAGAAGCAGGACGCTCGCCCCCGAGTCACAGACCCTGCGCAGCCCGTCCAGGTCGAGCTCGTAGCCGTTCGCGCCGCGGACCAGCGGATTCACGAGCAGCCGGCGGCCGGTCTCGCGCACGGCCTGGAAGAACGGCGGATACACCGGGGGCTGTAACACGATGCCGGCGCTGCGCTCGGTGAGCGTCTCGAGCGCGATGTAGATGCCCTGCACGACGTCGGAGAGCACGACCACGCGCTTGGGATCCACCGTCCAGCCGAAGCGCTCGAGCATCCGCTTGGCGAACACCGTCGGCAGCGCGGACGGGGTGGGGTTCTGCGGATAACCGAGGTCGTGAATGCGCACCGCCTCGGCGAGATGGCGCGAGATCGGCTCCGCCACGGGGAAGTCCATGTCCGCGACCCACGCGGGAAGGACGTCGGCGGGATAGTCCGCCCACTTCTCGCCGCGCCTGCGCCGCAGCTCCGCGAGGTCGAGGTCGTCGAAGTTCACGGCGCCGATTCTAACGGGAGCCGCTCGCGTTGGCCGGCTCGCAGCCACACGAGCTCGAGGTGCGGCGGCGGCTCGCCGGGGAAGAGACGCGCTACGCCGCGCGCGTACACCGCGAGCTGCGCGCGGTAGCGGGCGCGTGAGTCCGGGTCGGGCGCGCGATCGGTCTTGTAGTCGGCGACGACCAGCCGGCCGTCGGCGGGATCGCGGTACAGGAGGTCCAACGTGCCGCTCCACGCCCGGCCGTCCGGATCGCGGAGCAGGAGCGGCAGCTCGCGGCCGAGTATCTCGACGGATGCCAACGCCGCGGGCAGGGCGCTGGCGAGAAGTGAGTCGAGGACTCCGCTGGCCTCCGTCGCGACGTCCGCCTCGGCGGCGCCGGCGCGGAGCGCCGCGCGAGTCGCCGCCTGCTGCAGCAGCGCGCGTGCGCGGTCCTTGTCCGAGAAGTCCCAGCGCTCGAGGAGCTCGTGCAGCGCCGTGCCTACCGCCTGTGCGACGGGCCGACGCGCGGCGGTCCACGGTGACTCGAAATCCTCCGAGTCAGTATCGGGACTGGCGTGCTCTTCGGCTTCCTGCGAGACACCCGAGGGCCGCATGAGCGCCGGGCGCGCAGCCGCACGCGCCACCTTGCCCGCGGCCTCGGCCCGCTCGAGGGCGCGCACGGCGTTCAATGACTCGGGGGAGGGGAGCTCCATCTGCGTTGCGAACGGGGCCACGATGCGCTCGACCGGGAAGGTCCAATCCCGCAGCAGCCGTCCGAAGGAGCCCGGTCCAGCAACCCGATCGCGCTGCGCGTCCGCGACGATCAGTCGCTCGCGCGCGCGCGTCGCCCCGACGTACAAGAGCCGGCGGAGCTCGGCGTCTTCGTGCTCCGCCTCGATCCGCTCGCGCTCCATCCAGGTCGAAGACGACGCGGCGCGCGTGCGCACGGCGAGTGAGTCCTGCTCGCGCGAGAAGCACAGCGCGTCCTCCCAGTCCGGCGGCCTGCCGCGCGCCAGATCCGGCAGGATCACGACGTCGAACTCGAGCCCCTTCGCGCCGTGGATCGAGAGCACGCGAACCGCATCGGTGTCGGGTAGCGGCTCCTCCGCGGAGCGCCGCCTCTCCTCGCGCTCCAGGGTCTCGACCCAGTGACTCAACGGCCGCTCGGGCGCGGCGCCGGCGCGCGCCGCGAGACGGTCGAGCATTGCGGAGAGGTCGACGATGCGGCGCCCGCCGTCTACCGCGGCGCGGTGAAGCCCCAGGAGCGGTGTCTCGTCGCGCAGCGCCACCAACGCCTGCGCCAAGGGCTCAGTGTGAATCCGCTCGTGCCAGAGCGCGAGTGACTGGAACGCGCGCGCGAGGTTGGGCACCGCGGCCGCGTCCGCCGGCGCGACGGTGTACAGCCAGCGGCCGTTCGCGCGCGTCGCGTGAGTCGCCAGCTCCGCATCGGGAACGCCGCCGAGTGGGGAACGCAGGAAGCCGACCACCGCGGGCGCGTCGGCGGGATTCGCGAGCGCGCGCAGCAGCGCGTCGAGCTGTTGCAGCGCCGGGTCGCGCTCCGACTCGAGCGAGCGACCCACCCAGATCGGAATGCGGCGCGCCTGGAACGCGCGCACGTACAGGTGGACGTCGGTGAGTGCGCGCAGCAAGAGCGCCACCTGCCCACAGCGGAAGTGCTTGGCGCCCACCTCTCGGGCCACCCAGCTGGCGATCACGTTCGCCTCGAGCTCGCGCGCGTCGCGCGCGGCCGTCGGCTCGCCGATCGACCAGCGCTCGAGGCAGGGCTTGCCCGCGGGCCCGCGCGCCGCCTCGAGCCCGTCGTATCTCACGTAGGCGGCGACTGACTCGTCCGCATCGGCCGGGCGCGCCAGGATCTCCGTGAACAGCGCGTCGAGCGGCTTCAGCAGCTCGGGCACCGCCCGAAAGTTGCGAGTGAGTACGAGCTCGCGCGCGCCGCGCGTCGCGAGGATGCGCGCGACGGCGGTCTGATAGGCCGCGATGTCCGCCCCACGGAAGCGGTAGATCGCCTGCTTCGGGTCGCCGACGATGAAGAGACTCCCGGGGCGGGCCGGCCCGCCGCTCTGCGGCTCCGCGATGAGAAACACGATCTCGTACTGCAGCGGGTCCGTGTCCTGGAACTCGTCCAGAAACAGCACCCGATAGCGCTCGCCGACCGCGCGCCGGACGTCCGGGTGATTCGCCAGCAGATCGCGAGTCAGCACGAGCAGGGCGTCGAAGGGCAGAACCCCGCGGCGCCGCGCCTCGCTGCGGACCCGGCGCGCGAACGGCTCGATCAGCGCGAGCGCTTCGCGGAGCAAGTCGTCGTCGATCTTGCGCAGTCTCTTCAGCGCCTTGTAGAGCTCGTCCGCCAGCGCCTCCGCTTCGGGGTGCTTCTTCGACTTCGGCGCGCTGCCGACTTCCAGCAGGCCGCGGATCCCGCGCGTGCTCGCGAAGTCCGCGCCCTCGAGAGCCCGCCGGAACTCGTCCGGGCCAAAGTCACGCAGAGACGCGAGCACGCGACGCGCGGAGACCACGTAGCTCTCGGGCCCCTGCGCGGGCGGAGCCTCGATGCCCAGTGAGTCGGCCTCGGCGAGCACCCGATCCAGCCATGAGCCGAGCACCTCGCGGACTCCGGGCAGCGGCTTGGCGAGTGACTCGTCCGAGATCGCGAAGCTCGCCGCCGCCTGTGCCAGGGTCTCGAGCTCGCGCAAGGCGAGCAAGTCGAGCACGCGGGCGAAGCGCTCGCTGCGCGCGCCTTCGAGCCCGTCGGGCCCGGCCAGGAAGCGCTCCCAGAGCTCGTCGACCAGCTCCGCGAAGCGGCCCCCGGTGTCGACGGTGAAGTCGGGATCGACGCCGGCCTCGATCGGATGGCGGCGCAGGAGCCGCGCGCAGAATCCGTGGATCGTCGTGACCTCGGTCTCGGCGAGCTGCCGCAGCCGCGCCCTCGCGCGCTCCGCGATCACGCCGAGCGAGAGTGAGTCGCGCGCGCGCAGCCAGGCGAAGGCGCGGTCCGCCTCCTGGCCCTCGTCGTGTTTCTCCTCGAGCGAGCCTTCGCCGCGCGCGAGGAGTCGGGCGAGCGCGGCCTCCAGGCGCCGGCGCATCTCGGCCGCCGCCTTCTCCGTGAACGTGATGGCGGCGAACGCCTCGGGCGCGAGGTCGCGATCGACCATCTGACACAGCAGCCGTTCGACCAAGACACTGGTCTTCCCGCTGCCCGCGCCCGCCACGACGACGAGGCTCGCGTCGAAGGAGTGCGCCGCGACGTCTCTGGCCCCAGCGTCGCTCACGCCTTCACTCCCGGCAGGTCGAAGTAGGCGCTCGCCGAGTCATGGGTCGCGATGCGCGCAGCACTCTGCGGATGCTGGACCCGGCACGCCACGGTGTAGGGACACCCGCGGCAGGCCTTGTCGGGCGGGCGATTCGACGTGGGGAAGAAGCCGACCCGCAACAGCTCCGCGAGCGCTGCGAGCGCGCGCCGCGACAGTCGCTCGAGCTCCGTCGCCGAGACGTACCGCTCCTCGTCGCGATCGCGATCGCGATCGCGCTCGGGGCGCAGCGGCACCGTGAGTGTCTCGCCGCGCACCTCCGCGTCGGGCTCGCGCGCCGCGACCGCGAGCGTGTAGAGCGGAATCTGCAGAGCGGTTCCCCGCGCGATCCCCAATGCGTTCAGCGGGCGGTCGAACTGTCGGCTGGTCTTGTAGTCGCCGACGCGGATCTCTCCGTTCGCGAGCCGCGCGATGCGGTCGATCGTGCCCTTCACGACCAGTGACCCGTCGCCCGCGCGGACCCGCGCCTCCACGTCGGACTCGGTGTCGAGCGCGGTGACGCCGTGCTCGAGGAGTGACTCGAGGTCGCGCTCGAGGAAGTCGAGGAGAGCGCGCGCGATGGTGGCGCGAAACGCCGCCCAGGCCGTGGGGTGCCGCTCGCGCACGCGCGCGCGCTGGCGTGCCTCGATCCGGTCGAGCGCCTCGGGGACGAGCGCCCGGGCGCGCGCCAGCGCTACACCGGGCGGTGTTCCCGCGGCCAGCGTCCCACCCGCGAACAGATCGCCGTAGATCGCCTCGAGCGCGTCGTGGACGAAGTCGCCGGCTTCGTTCGCTTCGAGCTCGTCCGGCGAGAGCGGCTCGAGCGGGTTCGCGCCCAGCAAGCGCGCGAAGAAGGCGCGGAGCGGGCACTGCCCGAGCAGCTCCAACTGACTGGGCGAGAACGCAGTGGGTAGTGCGAGGGCGCCGCCCACCTCGGCGTCGTAGGGCAGTGACTCGGCGCGCAATGCGTCCACGTGCCGCACCAGCTCGAGTCCGGCGCGGAGTGTCTCCGCGTCCGGCGCCGGCAGCCGCGCCGCGATCTGCTCGAGCTCCTGAGGATTCCCGGTCGCGGCGCAGAGCGCGTCGGCCGTGCGCAGCAGCTCCGGTGCCGCCGCCTCCCATGCCTCGGTCTCTTGGGCCAGCAAGTTCGTGCCCGGCGCGACGAAGGGAAGGGTGTGCAACAGCGCGGACGGACTCTGCGCACGGCCGGACGAGTCACTCTCCGCCCACGACAGCACCACGCGCTCGCGGGCTTGAGAGAGGAGCAGGCCCAGGAGAAACCGGTCCTCGTCGGCGACGAGAGTCCGCACGGGCACCGGGCGCCGCAAGCGCGCCCGGAGCGCCAATCGGACCGCGTCCGAGAGAAACGGATCTTCCGAGAGGCCGCGTGGCCAAGCGCCGTGCACCAGGCCGATCGCGAACAAGTGGCGGCAGGGCACCGCGCGCGCTTGGATCGCGTCGAGAACCCGCACGCCGCCAGCGTCCTCGGCGAAGGGTGCGGAGGTCGGCTCGCGCAGCGCTGCGTCGAAGGCCCGCCCGATCTCGTCGAGGTGGAGCGGCTCGGCGACGTGCGCGGCCGCGCGCACCAGGTCGAGGCGCGCCACGGACTCGAGTGAGTCGCCGACTTCCTCGGCGCTCGCCCGGCCGAACAGCTCCGCGCCGAGCTCGCGGAACGCGCCGGCCGCAGCCGCGAAATCGCGGGCACCCCCGATTTCGGCCGCCGCAGTGGCGAGCCGCGCGATGACTCGCTCCAGCGCCGCCATCTCCGGCGAAGGCGTCGCGAGCACGCGCAGCGCCGCGTGCCAGTCGCGCTCGCCGCGCAGAACCGCGCCCTTGCGAGCGACTCGCTCGGCGAGAGCGGCGACGCCGGGCGCGAGGCGCTCTCCGAGGCTCGATCCGAGTGACTGCGCGACGCGAACCACCGCCGCGCGCTCCAGATCGCGAGTCACCGCCTGCGCGAGGTCGAGCCAGGCTCGTCTCTTGGGCCACGCGAGAGCGGGCACGCGCAGCGACGACGTGAGCGGAATCCCGTATCCGCCGAGAATCTGCTCGAGCCACGGCGCGTAGGGCTCGAGCGAGCGAGCGACGATCTGGATGTCACTGGGCGGGGTGCCGCTGGCAATCCGCTCGAGCACCTCGCGGGCGACGCCCTCGAGCTCGCCGCGCGGCGAGCGCGCGCGGCGGACGACCAGGGCGCCCGGTGGAATCTCTCCGTCGGGGTCGAGCGCCGGGTCGCCGACCACCTCGGTCGCCTCGGGCCTGAAGGACCACGGCCACTCCGCGCGCAGGCGCTCCGCCCACGGGCTGCCGAAATCGGGCTGTAAGAAGCGCAGCGGAAGTGACTCCGCCGCCGCGTCGAGCAGGTCGCCGACCGAGCCGACGAGTTCCGTCGCGCCGTGCACCTCGATGCGCGCGAAGCCGCGCCGCGCCAGGTAGTCACGCGCGCCGCGCCGTGCGAGTCGAAAGAGCCCGACGCGATCGAATACGCCGCCCTTCTCCAGCCGCTCGAGCGCGCGCTCGAGCGCCGAGTAAGTCGCGGCGAGATCCGAAGCGGACGCGGGCAGCTCGTTCGGCGGCACGCCCGCGTCGCGCAGGTCTCGGAGGGTCGCGGCGAGCGCCGTCGCGAGCCTGGGACGGTCCCGGAGTCTCTCGCCCAGCGCGCCCTTGCCGCGCGCACAGAGCGCGACGAGCTCGGTCATCTCCGCAGCGTCGAGGAGCGCTCGTACCGGCGTATCCGTCTCCGCCGCGCAGCGCTCGGCCAGGCCGCGGAAAGTCACGAACTCACGCCCGAGCAGGGCGCCGGCGGGTGAGTCGTCGAGCGCGCGCAGCCGTCGCTCGCGCAGCACGCGCGTCGACGCCGCGATCTCGAGGACGCGCTCTACACCGCTCAATGTCGTGCCGTTCGCGCTCTCCTAGCGCAGGTCGCGGAAGAAGGCGCGCACGTCCTCGACCAGCGCCTTGGGCTCTTCCAGAGCGGCGAAGTGACCGCCCGACGGAAACACGGTGAAGCGCTTCAAGTTGAACCCGGCCTCGGCCCACTTGCGGGGCGCCTTGTACAGCTCCTTGGGGAAGATCGCGCCGGCGGTCGGCACCGTGATCTTCTCGCTCGCCGCGCCGAAGCGGCCCGCTTTCATCGTCTCGTAGTAGAGCCGGGTCGACGACGTGATCGACTGCGTGACCCAGTAGATCATCACGTTCGTCAGAATCTCGTCCTTGGTGAAGCGCGACTCGAGGTTCCCCTTGCAGTCACTCCAGGTGCGGAACTTCTCGACGATCCACGCGGCCAGGCCCGCGGGCGAGTCGTTCAGCCCGTAGCCGAGTGACTGCGGCTTCGTGCCCTGGATCTGCTGGTAGCCGGTCTCGTTCTTCTGGAAGTTCCCCATCTCGCCGAGCCAGGCCATCTCTTCGGGACTCACCCCCTCCATCGGGTTCGCCACGCCCGCCGGCGGGCCGGCCACGATCATGTTCATGTGTATGCCGGCCACGTGCTGGGGATCGACGCGCCCGATGTGCGCGGTCGCGATCGCGCCCCAGTCACCGCCCTGCGCGCCGTAGCGCGAGTAGCCGAGCTGCGCCATGAGCGCCTTGTTCGTCTCCGCCACCTCCGTGATGTCGAAGCCGGGCTTCCTCGGCGCCTCGCTCCAGCCGTAGCCGGGCATCGACGGACACACGACGTGGAAGGCGTCTTCCTTCTTGCCGCCGTGCGCGACGGGATCGGTGAGTGGTCCGAGTATCTTGTGGAACTCGAACACCGAACCGGGCCAGCCGTGCGTGATGACCAGCGGGAAGGCGTTGGGCTCGCGCGACTTCTGATGAATGAAGTGAACCTCGAGATCGCGCACGCGCGTCTTCCAGTGATCGAAGCGATTCAGGGCGGCCTCGTGCGCGCGCCAGTCGTACTTGTCGCGCCAATACCCGACGAGCTCGCGCAGATACGAGAGCTCGGTGCCGTAGTCCCAGCCTGCGCCGTCGAGCTGATCGGGGAAGCGCGTGCGCGAGAGTCGCTGCTTCAAGTCCTCGAGCACGCTGTCGGGCACCTGGATCGTGAAGCGCTGCATGGCGGTCTCCTCGCGTGGGTCGGTGATGCGCCATTCGACCACCGCTTGCCGTGTGACCGCAACCCGGCGCAGTCACTTCCCCTTGTTCAGGTTCTTCAGCGAGACCGCGTGGCGAACTGCGCGGTCGGCCTCGGGCGCGGACACGAACTCCCACGACTCGCGCCGCCAGCCCGCACGCAGCCGGAGGTTTGCGAACGCCTCGCCGACGGGATCGATCACGCGCGGCGCGCCGCCGCCCTCGTTCGGGTCCTTCGGATACTCGGCCCGGTCCTCGCTCCAGCGTCCGACGTAGTAGCCGACGTCGATCGGCTGGCCCTTGGCGTCATACGACGCGTAACAGAGTGGGTACAGCGTCTGGAGGTCGAGCCAGAGCTCGACGCGCCCGAGATCGGGATCGCCGCGCTCGATCCCCTGGCGCGGAACACCCTCCAGCACGAGCGCGCGGCGCAGATCCCAGCGATCCGAGGCCCACGACAGCCCGTACGGCCCGAAGTCTCGCTGGGGCTCGGCCGGGTAGCCGGCCTTCACCGTATTGATCGGCGCGAGCACGTCTTGCGTGCCCAGCGCGCGGAAGACCAAGAACTGCGGTCGCAGCTCGAGTCCCTCGAAGCCGCTGCGCTTGGGTGAGATCGTGGTCAAGTCAGCCGAGTTCGAGTTGCCGAGCGCCGCACTCGCCTCGGCGGACTGCGCCTTCGGGCTCGGGTCCACGGCGCTCATGCCGATGCTGAACGAGGGCACGAACAGGCCGTCGATTCCGCTCGAATCGACGCGACGGACTCTGCGCATCGTGGCCACGTACATGTGGAGGTCGTCGGAGCGCGCGGCTTCGGCTGCGCTGGCCACGTCGCGGTATTGCTGCCACGCGAACTCACGCGCGTTGAACGGCTCCATAAAGCGACCGCCCGCGACCCAGAGCAGGGTGCCTGTGTCCGGAATGCGGTAGCCGTCGGCGGCGCGGTCCGCGCGCCAGCCGAGCTCGCGCTGCCAGATCTCGCCCTCGAAGGGCTCGGCTCCGCTTGAACCGATGAGATCGACGGTGCGGAACTTCCCGCGGAAGCCGGCCGCGCGCCAACGAGACACGAAGTTCCAAGCCCACATCGCGCCGGCTTGTGAGTCGTCGCGCGCGATCGCGTCGGGCGGAAAGGGCAGACCGGCGACGTGATCGGCCAGACCGCCGTCGGCCAGTAAGTGCGCTTGACCGCGAAATTTCTCGGTCGCCGCCGCGAACGAGGCCGGCGGCGAGTAGTCGCGAAAGCACGGCCCGATCTCGAGCTGCATGCCCTCGAAGAGAAAACGCTCGCGGTTCTCCCAGATCGGCGGAGGCAGATAGCGCTGGATCTGTTGCATGCGCTTGCCGTCGATCACCTCGCCGACCTTGAGCTCGAACGGCGCTGCGTCTTCGCCGAGTGGCCAGCCGCGGAGCCGAGACGCGCTCGCGCAGCTCCCCTCCGGGGGTATCTCCCAAGGCGAAGGCTCTGCAGCAGCGCCGACTTGCGCCGTCGCCAGCCAAGCCAGAAGGCCGAACGCGAGACACTGGGCAGATCGAGTCATCGCGACACTCCCTCGTGCGAACGCCCTTAGTGGTGTACCGAGCGGCCGAAGAAGGTGACGAGTCACTTCACATCTCGGATTCGGACGCCGGCGGCGGGCCCTGTCGGAATCCAAGTTTTCACGCGGCGACCCTGCGTGAGAAGCTACCGCGATGGCATTCAACGGACTCGGCATGGACATGGGGAATCTCGCTCGGCTCTCGCGGGCGGAGACGAGGTCGATCAGCCCGGAGAACTTCACGGGCGCGAAGGGCAAAGGGGCGATGGCCACGGACGGGACCGGCGCGGTCGCGGCGCGCGATCTCGGCCAGGGCTGGAAGGTCAATCCGTTCGTCGTCATCGAGCCGGGCGCTACGTTCGAGCTCGCAGACATTCGCGGTCAGGGCGCGATTCAACAGATCTGGATGACTCTGGCGCGCGCGAAGTGGCGGCACGCGATCCTGCGCTTTTACTGGGACGACCAGGAAGCGCCTTGCGTCGAGTGTCCCACCGGTGACTTCTTCGCTTCCGGCTGGGAGCAGTTCGCGCAAGTCACTTCGCTGCCGGTGTGCGTGAATCCGGGGCGGGCGTTCAACTGCTACTGGGAGATGCCGTTCCGCAAGCGCGCGCGAGTCACCATGACGAACCTGTCGGACGAGCAGCTCTACGTCTACTACCAGATCAACTACACGCTCACCGAGGTGGCCGAGGACGTCGCGTACTTCCACGCGCAGTTCCGGCGCACCAATCCGCTGCCGTACAAGCAGGTCTACGTGATTCTCGACGGCGTCCGGGGCTGGGGTCACTACGTCGGGACTTACATGGCCTGGGGCGTGAACAACACCGGCTGGTGGGGCGAGGGCGAGATCAAGTTCTACATCGATGGAGACGGCGAGTTTCCGACCATCGCCGGCACCGGCACCGAGGACTACTTCTGCGGCGCCTACAACTTCGATCCCGGGTCACTCGAGCGGCGGACGGACCCGGCGGCGTCTCACTACCAGGAGTTCACGACCCCGTACGCGGGGCTCCCGCAAGTGATTCGCCCCGACGGCGTGTACCAGTCGCAGCAGCGCTTCGGGATGTACCGCTGGCACATCCCCGATCCCGTGCGCTTCCAGCACGATCTGCGGGTCACGATCCAGGCGCTCGGCTGGCGCACCCACCGGAAGATGCAGTATCTCCCGCTGCAGGACGACATCGCGTCGGTGGCGTTCTGGTATCAGACTTTGCCGACGGCGCCGTTTCCGGCGCTGCCCGATCGCGACCACTTGGAGGTGATCTGATGACTGCGACATTGCAGCGCTTGCGCGCGAAGGACTCACTCGACGCCATGGAGCAGGCCCTGAAGGACGATGGCGGCGTGATCGTCGAGGGCTTCCTCGAGGCGGACGTGATCGCGCGCATCAAGGACGAGGTCGCGCTGGCCCGGGCGGCGGCGAACCCGGGCATGAAGCATCTGAACCCGGCGATCCAGTTCTTCTACGGCGACAAGACGCGGCACGTAAACGGGATGGCCGCCCAGTCACGCACGTTCGCGACCGAGGTCCTGATTCACCCGATCTATCTCGCGCTCTGCGACCGCATCCTGCTGCCGTCGTGCGCGCGCTACCAGCTCAACCTGGGCCACTTGATCGACCGCGGCCCGGGCGCGCAGAACCAGCTGCTGCACCGGGACGAGGTGGTGTGGGTGCATCTGCCGCAGCCGCACGCCGAGATACAGCTCGCGTCGATGATCGCGCTCGACGACTTCCGCGTGGAGAACGGCGCGACGCGCATCGTGCCGGGCAGTCACCGCTGGCCGCGCGCGCGCCAGCCCGAGGCGCACGAGATCGCCGACGCCATCATGCCGGCGGGCAGCGCCGCGATCTATCTCGGCTCGACGATCCACGGCGCCGGCGCGAACACGACGCAGAGTGAGTGGCGCCCCGGTCTGCACATATCGTACGTGCTCGGCTGGCTGCGCACCGAGGAGAACAACTATCTGGCGGTCCCTCCCGAGATCGCGCGCACCTTGCCCCGCGCCGCGCAGGAGGTGCTGGGCTACGCGGTGCACGACGCGATCGCGAGCGCAGGCGGCTACCTCGGGATGGTGGGGCTGCGCGATCCGGTGGAGCTGATGAGCGAGGGGAAGCTGTAGTGCTCGCGCCTTCGATTGACAGTGTGAGTCCACAGGCGTAACAAGAACTCGTCGGTCGAGGCCGAGCCCAAGGAGGCAAGAGGGGCTCGCCCTGAGCGGTCGGATCGCGGACTCGGCGAACGACCGACGCCACATGCCGCTGGGCGAGCGCGCGGGTGCTCCGGCGACTCCGCCGGGGACGTCAATCGAAGCCAGGAGGATCGGGGACGATTCTCTCGACGAGGCAGCGCTGAATTGCGGCGCATCATCCGCCGCGGCGCTGCGATGTTTCTCGCCGGTGTTCCCCGATCGCGAGTCTCACCAACGAGCGTGGCTCACTCCTCGCGCAGGAAGTCCCGAGGTCGCGCGCCGCCGTCACCCGCAGCCCTCGCAGCACTCGAGGGCCCCGGACCCGAGGCTGACTCACCGGAAGTCGGGTGAGCACGGGAGTAAGTCGGCCTTCGCGTCAACCACGGGCCCAGCTTCCGTCGCGCGCGCCTCTCAGTTCGCCCGCCGAAAGCACATCGCGCGCGCTCTCGGAAGTGACTCATCAGGTGCGCGCTGGTGGTAATGCCGTTGCCGCGGTAGAGCGCGCTCGGCCGGGGCAACACGGCGCAGACCGCGAGTCTGTTTGCCTTCTGGGCCTGCGAGGTGGGAATCTCACGCCTCGGCTCGCCGCAGACCGCGCGCGAGCCGGCAAGGGGAAGGGCGTGAGGGCTCTGGTCACCGGCGGCAATCGCTACATCGGGCTCGATCTCGTGTTCGAGCTCGCACGACGGGGTCACGATGTGACCGTAGTCAACAGTCACGTCGCCCCGCTGCCCGATGGCGCCAAGCGCGTTCACGCCGACCGCCGCGTGCCGGGCGAGCTCGAGCGCGCGCTCGCCAGTCACCGCGACGCGTTCGACGTGGTGTTCGACAACACGGCCTACGTGCCCGCGGACGTCGTGCCCATGGTGGAGCTCTTCCGCGAGCGAGTGGCTCACTACGTGTTCACGAGCTCTCAGGCGGTGTATCGGCGCAGCTTCGTGCAGCCGATCCGCGAGGACTTCCGCCGCCATGCGCCGGACGACGCCGACCCGCGCAAAGCCTACGGCGTGGGCAAGGTCCAGTGCGAGGATTATCTCGCGAGTGAGTGGCGTGAGAGCCGCTTCCCCATGACGTGTCTCCGCGTCGGCCACACCCTCGGACCGCGCAGCCCGGAGCCGTCCCGCGACCCCGCGTTCTTTGCGCGGCTCGAGGCCGGCCGGCCGGTCCTGATTCCCGGCGACGGCTTCGCGGCGCTGCAGCTCGTGCACACGAGCGACGTCGCGCGCTTCATGGCGTCGCTCGTCGGCAACGATCGCGTGCGCGGCGAGAGTTACAACGTGTCCGGCGCGGAAGTCACGAGCATCGTCGGCGTCGTGCACCTTATTGCGCGCGCCATGGGGGTAACGCCCGCGATCGTCGCAGTTCCGATGGACATCGCGCGCAAACAGCGCCCGCCGCTGGTGCACTGGGGCGAGGCACTCACCGGCTCGGCGCTGCTCTCGATCGAGAAGGCGCTCCGCGACGTCGACTGGTCGCCGCGTTTCTCGATCGAAGACGGCTACCGTGACTCGTACGAGTGGTACAAGCGCGAAGGGCGCGCAGCGTACTCGTTCGACTGGAGCGCGGAGGATGCTCTGCTGCGCGAGCTGGGGCAGGGATGAGCGAAGCTCTGATACCCTCCGGCCCGTGATCGATCTCTACTACTGCCCGACGCCGAACTGCCAGAAAGTCTCGATCGCGCTCGAGGAGCTCGGGCTCCCCTACCGCGTGCACCCGATCGACATCGTTGCCGGCGATCAGAACGATCCCGCCTACGCGGCGATCTGCCCCAACCGCAAGGTGCCCGCGATCGTGGACTCCGACGGGCCGGGTGGCGCGCCGCTGACTCTCTGGGAGTCAGGCGCGATCCTCGTGTATCTCGCCGAGAAGGGCGGCGCGCTCCTGCCGCGCGACCCCGCGCGCCGGGCTCACTGCCTGCAGTGGCTGTTCTGGCAGATGAGTTACTTGGGTCCTATGATGGGTCAGCTGCACCACTTCGTGCAGTACGCGCCCGAGCGCCTGCCCTATCCGATCGAGCGCTACCGCAGCGAGGTGGAGCGGCTGCGTCGGCTGTTGAACAAGCAGCTCGACGGGCGCGAGTATCTCGTCGACGAGTACTCGATCGCGGACATCGCCTCGGTCCCCTGGATCAAGACGTTCGGCCTTCGCTACGCCAACGCGGAGCCGTATCCCCACCTCGACGCGTGGGCCGACCGCGTGTTCGCGCGGCCGGCGGTGCAGCGCGGCGTGCGCGTCGACCTGGACAAGATTCGCCCCGTCGTCGTCGGCGCGGCGCCAGTCACCGATGAGGTTCGGCGGCACCTGTTCGCCTCGTATCAGAAAGGCGACGGCTCGACTCAACGGAAGTCGTGAGACCGCAGCAGTAAGTCGGCCATCGCATCGCCGTCGAGTCTCTCGAAGCGGCGCGCGCGGACGTGAATGACTCCGTCCTGGTTCTGCACGGGACCTTCGACGAGCAGGATTCCCGCGGACTGCACGAGCGCGCGATGGCGCTGGAACATGTCGGGCACGACGATCGCGTTCGACGTTCCGGTCTCGTCCTCGAGCGTGAGGAACAGGAAGCCCTTCGCGGTGCCGGGGCGCTGGCGCACGATCACCGCGCCGGCGATGCGCACCCAGCTTTCATCGCGCGCGCCCTTGAGCTCGGCGGCGGCGAGCACGCCGCGGGCGCGCAGTCGCTCGCGGAAGTGACTCATGAGGTGCGCGCCGGTGGTGATGCCGGTGCCGCGGTAGTCGGCGACGGTGACTTCGAAGGGCGTCATCTCGACGAGCGGCGAGGGCGTGGCTGACGTGGCGCCGGACAGCAAGCCGCCGCGGAGCGCCGCGACTTGCCAGAGAGCCTCGCGCCGCTCGAGGCCCAGGCTCGCGCACGCGCCGATCGAGGCGAGCTTGTCGAGCTCGTCGCGGTGGAGCTCGGTGCGGTGCGCCAGATCGCCGAGTGACTCGAAGGGCGACTCCGACGCGATGCGCTGGCCGACGTCTTCGCGCAGCCCGTCGACGTAGCGGAGGCCGAGGCGCACCGACTTCTCGTCGGTCACGTGGCACAGCCAGTCACTCTCCTGCACGTCGATCGGCAGCGCGGTCACGCCGTGGCGGTGGGCGTCCTGCACCAGGGTGGCCGGGCTGTAGAAGCCGAGCGGCCAGTGATTCAGCATGGCGGTGAGGAAGCACGCCGGGTGGTGCGCGCGGATGTAGGCGGAGGCGTAGGCCAGAAGAGCGAAGCTCGCGGCGTGACTCTCCGGGAAGCCGTAGAGCGCGAACGAGCCGATCTGCTTCACGACCTCCTCTTGCGCATCGGACGCGACGCCCTTCTGTGTCATGCCCGCGCGCAGCTTGCGCACGATCTCGCCCATGCGCTCGACGGAGCGCTTGAAGCCCATGGCGCGGCGCAGCTCCTCGGCCTCGCCGCCGCTGAAGTCGGCGATCGTCATGGCCATGCGCAGGAGCTGTTCCTGGAAGAGCGGCACGCCCAGCGTGCGCTTCAAGATGGGCTCGAGATCCGGATGCGCGTAAGTCACTTTCTCGCGGCCCGCGCGGCGCTTGAGATACGGCTGCACCATCTCGCCGGTGATCGGGCCCGGGCGGATGATCGCGACCTCGACCACCAGGTCGTAGAAAGACGTCGGCTTCATGCGCGGCAGGGTCGCCATCTGCGCGCGGCTCTCGACCTGGAACACCCCGGTGGTGTCGCCGGCCTGCAGCATCGCGTAAGTCACGGGGTCGTCCGGCGGGATGCGCGCGAGCTCGACATCGGCGCCGTCGTGCACGCGCACGAGCGGAATCACGTCCTCGAGCACGGCCATCATGCCGAGGCCGAGTAAGTCGATCTTGATGATGCCGAGGTCCGCGCAGTCGTCCTTGTCCCACTGAATCACCGCGCGCCCGGGCATGCGCGCGGGCTCGAGCGGCACGACCTCGTCGAGCCGGCCCTTTGCGATCACCATGCCGCCGGAGTGCTGGCCCAAGTGTCTCGGCAGGTTCTGCGCCTCATGCACGAGCCGCACGAGATGGCGGACGCGCGGCGCGTCGGGACTCACTCCCGCGTCGATGAGCTGGCGCTCGAGCAAGTCGTGCTCGTCGGTGAACTCGTGGCGCGAGACGAGCTTCGCGAGACGATCGATCTGCTCTTCGGCGAACCCCAGCACCTTGCCCATCTCGCGCACGGCGCTCTTCGCGCGGTAGGTGATCACGTTCGCGGTCATGCCCGCGCCGCTCGCGCCGTAGCGCTGGTAGACGTACTGCAGGATCTCCTCGCGCCGCTCGCCCGAGGGGAGATCGACGTCGATGTCGGGCCACTCACCGCGCTCCTCGGAGAGGAAGCGCTCGAAGAGCAGCTCGTAGCGCACCGGATCGACGGCGGTGATGCCGAGCGCATAACACACGATGGAGTTGGCCGCGGAGCCGCGACCCTGGCACAGGATCCCGCGCGCGCGGCATTCGCGCACCAGATCCCAGACGATCAGGAAGTAGCCCTCGAGCGACAGCCGCCCGATGATGCCGAGCTCGCGCTCGAGCTGTGTGCGCGCCTTCTCGGGAACGTTGCCCGCGTAGCGCTCGCGCGCCCCCGCGAACGCGAGTCGGCGCAGCAGGGCAGGAAGTGACTCGCCATTCGTCGGGAAGTCGGGGAACTCGTAGCCGAGGTCCTCGAGCCGGAACTCACAGCGCTCCGCGACTTCGAGCGTATTCGCGAGCGCAAGCGGCAGGTCTGCGAAGCGCTTCGTCATTTCGGCGGGTGAGTGGAGGTGTCGCTCGGCGTTGGGCAGGAGCAGTCGGCCCGCGTCGTCGAGCTTCGCTCCGTGCGCGATGCAGGTGAAGGCGTCGAGCAGGCGCTTGCCCTTGGCGTGCGAGTGTCTCACGTCGCCGGTCGCGAGCGGCGCGACACCCGTCGCGAGCAGCCGCCGATTCGCGCGCTCCTCGTCCGGGTCGCGGTGGCGCCAGACTTCGCCGAAGGTGTCTCCGTCGCCGAATACGTCGCGCGCGGGAGTCACGAGCTCGGGCTCGCGCACCAGCGCGACCAGGCCGCTCGAGAGCTCGCGCAGCTCGGGCCAAGTGACTCGGCTGTGCGGCTTCTCGACCCGCGTGTGGCCGAGCGTGAGCAGGCGACACAAGTTCTTGTAGCCCGCGCGATCCTTCACGAGCAGAGTGAGTCGCCCGCCGTCGGGAGGCGGATCGGACTTTCTCTTCCGCTTCTCGTCGCCCAAGAGGTGCACGCGCGCGCCGCAGATCGCGCGAATTCCCGCTTCGCGTGCCGCCCGCGCGAACCTCGGCAGCCCGTACACCCCGTGCACGTCTGCGAGCGCCATCGCCCCGTGTCCGAGCTCCGTCGCCCGCGCGATCAGATCTTCGGGCGCAGAGCTGCCCTCGAGAAAACTGAAGGCGCTACGCGCACCTAGCTCGACGAAGGGGGGTGAGGCCATGGCGACGGGTCCGGCGATTTTCGCCGTATATTCGCCTGTAGGTCAAGCGCTTCTCTTAGGTGGGCACACCTGAAATAAACCAATCTCAGTTGACATATCCAATGAAATTGATGTAAATGGCCAGCTGTGAGTACGCAGCAAGCTCGCGCTGATGTCGCCCCGCCAGAGTTCCTGCAGCTTGCCGGGCATCCCCTGCGTTGGCGCCTCCTGGCTGAGCTGGCCCGGAGCGACCGCATGGTGCACGAGCTGACCGGCTTGGTTGGCGAGCCTCAGAACCTGGTCTCGTACCACCTGGGCAAGCTGCGGGATGGCCGCCTGGTATCCGCGCGGCGCAGCTCTGCCGATCGCCGGGACGCCTACTACACGGTGGACCTGGCCCGTATCGGCGGCCTGCTATCGGCGAGCGGTGGCGCGCTCCACCCGGGTCTTCGTCTCACTCGAGCCTCGCCCGACGGTGCTGCGCCAGGCTCGGTGAAGGCAGTGAAGGTGTTGTTCCTGTGCACCGGAAACAGCGCGCGGTCCCAGATGGCCGAGGCACTGGTCATTGCGCGGTCGGGTGGGGTCATCGAGGCGTACAGCGCCGGAAGCCATCCCAAACCCGTGCACCCCAACGCGGTGCGAGTGATGCGAGACGAGTACGGCCTCGACCTGTCCGCTCACGCGTCCAAACACCTGGACGCGTTCGTCGACCAGCGTTTCGACTGGGTGATCAGCCTGTGTGACCGGGTGCGCGAGGTGTGCCCGCCGTTCCCCGGCCACCCCGAGACCATCCACTGGAGCATCGCCAACCCCGCGGCCGGCGATGGCGACGACGACGCCACCTACCCGCTGTTCCAGCAGACAGCCGCCGAGCTCGCGACCCGTATCGGGTTCTTGCTCGCCGCACTCACTGATCGAATCCCACCTGAGAGCCAACGAGAAAGTCATGAGTGACTGCAGCGAGATGGTCAGCGTCCGCTTCGAGGTGGGACCTGAAATGAACCAAGGAGTGGATCGAAGAAGGTTCATCACGGGAGCTGGCGTCGCAATCTTGACCGTGCAGTATCTGCCCTTGATTGCGCATGCCTCAGGAAATTCGCCAAGTGACTCCAACGAAGCCGCCGAAAACCTGATCATCCGTTCGGGTCCCGGATTCATACCCCATGCGCATGATCTCCTGATTCCCTACGCGGTTCTGAGTGCGGCGCCACTCCAAGGCGTGACGCTCGAGTCAACCAGAGCCCTGTTTCACACGCACGATGTGGTGCTGACCCAGGAACAGCTCATCGTCGTGAACCAGGGAGGAACGGCTACCGCAATAGGCGGCAGCCACCTCTTTGAGATCGCGTTGGCCGCCGCGCTCAGCGATCGAACCCCCACCTGATGAAGGCCAAGGAGAAAGTCATGAGTGACCGCAATGAGATGGTCAGCGTCCGCTACATGGTCGACGACGTCGAGAAGGCCGTCGCCTTCTACACGAACTTCCTCGACTTCAAAGTTCTGACGAGCTTCCCTCCCGCGTTCGCCGACGTCGCCCGCGGAAACCTGCGGCTGCTGCTCAGCGGACCGACCAGCTCCGCGGGGCGGCCGATGCCGGATGGCACCAAGCCGCGACCCGGCGGCTGGAACCGCATCCACCTGATCGTCGACGACATCGACGCCGAAGTCTCTCGACTCCGCAGCGCCGGTGCTCCATTCCGCAACGACCTCCTCGTCGGACCTGGCGGCAAGCAGATCCTCCTCGAAGACCCCTCGGGCAACGTGGTCGAGCTGTTCCAACCCGCCGCCATCCCGCCTCGCTAAGCGCGCGTCGAGAGAAGGAGACACGATGGACAAGCAGACACTACCGACCCGGGCGCTGCTGGCGTGCGGCGCCATGGCCGGTCCCTTGTACGTGACTGTGACGATGGCCCAGGCACTGACTCGCGAAGGCTTCGATCTGAAGCATCACCGCTTCACTTTGCTGACGACCGGGGACCTCGGCTGGATCCACCAGGCGAACATGGTGCTGGTCGGGGTGCTGACCGTGCTGCTCGCGGTCGGCGTGCGCCAGATTCTGCGGACGGGCCGCGGCGCGGTGTGGGCGCCACGGCTGCTCGCGCTGTTCGGAGTGGCCTACATCGTCGGCGGCGTGCTCAGAGCGGATCCGGTGGCCGGCTTCCCGGCCGGTGCGACACCGGAGATGGCGCGGACCACCTGGCAGGGGATCGTTCAGAACGCCTCACGTGGGGCAAGCTCATTCCTCCTCATCGCGACGAGCCTGGTGATCGCTCGGTGGTTCGCCGCGCAGGGGGACCGGGGCTGGGCGTGGTTCTACGGCATAGCGATCCCGATGGCGTTCGTGGCCCTGGCGGCGGTTGGGTTCTCCATCGGCATCAACCCCGTCGCTCCGGCCTTTCTCGCGACGCCCTGGATCTGGGTGACTGCGCTGGCCGTACACATGTACCGACGTGCGGTAAAGCGACGTACTGACGTTCCAGCGGGCCAGGGGACAAGCGCTCATCTGGAGCTCGATTCGCTAGGCTGAGCGAAGCGGTTCAAGGCGCTTCGAGTCACTGACTCGAGATGGCGGAAAACGAGTCACTCCCGGATCTCCTGCCGAGAACCCATGAGACTCGCGAGGAAGAGCGTAGAGCCTTGCACGTCATCACGCTCTTTGCGATTCCGTTCTAGTGGGACGGCGAGGCGCGTGATACCCGCCGTCCAACAAGGCGCTGCAGCAGGCGCGGCACCTGTTCTGGTCGCGGGCGAGCGTGGTACGTTCGGAGTAACACCAATCGGGCGGTGGGCTGGCGTTGGCGGCGGGCGCCGCGCAGCTGGGCGCCTAGTCGTTAGGCGGCGGAACAGTGTCGCGAGAACCTATCGAGTACGAAGCGTTCAAGCCGTCTCATCTGGCTGGGGTGGCTTCTCTCTGCCGAGAGCTCGGCTGGCCGTCCTACAGCGACGCCCCTACAGCACTCATCGCCTTCTCAGCGCCTGGCACCGTAACTTGGGTCGCATCGTGCAAGGGCGAGGTAGTTGGCTTGGTTCATCTTCTGAGCAACGGAGTGGTTCACTCGCACTTGTCGCTAGTCGGCGTTCTACCTGATCACCGGCGCAACGGTGTTGCCCGCCACCTAGTGACCACGGCGTTCCGACTCGGCGGCGGCAAGTGGCTAGATCTTTGCGCCGAGGCTGGTTCAGAACAGTTCTATCGTTCGTTCCAGCACCGCGAGGGCTTGGGGTTTCGGGTCTATCCCGGCGAGCCCGCCGCCTAACAAGGCGCTGCAGCAGACGCGGCGCAGTTCGGGGCGGCGGCTGGGCATAGCTTCGAGGTAACACAGGCTGTCGTCGGGGCGCCGAGCAGCTGAGCGCCTAGACGTTATTCGGACATGACTGAAGAAACTCCTGTTCATTCGAATGGAGCTGTAACTAGGCCGACGCTGGTGACGGCGTCGGTAACGTGCATGGCGCTTTCGACGACGCTGGCTGCGGTCCTGACAACCGCTGGGTTGCTTGGGCTCTGTCCGTTGCCTGCGGGGGCGAGTCATGTTCCGAACATGCTCACGGCAGTGTTTCTGGCATTCGTGACCTGGGGAATCGCGTCGGGTCGCGGTTGGGTAGTTTGGTTGATGGGCATCTTCTACGTCCTCGGATCACTGCTCGGGGCGTTGTTCTTTCTGCAGAAGCCGGAGATCCTCGGCCTGATGACCGCAGGCCTTATCGCCGCAGCATTGACTCAGCTCACCCTGCAGACAACCGCTCTGGCGCTCCTGTGTCCGCGAGCCTCTCGAGCCTGGTTCAGGCGACGCGACCAGTATCGCTAGGCGGCACTGCATGCGTCTTTGGTCATTGCACCCGAAGTACCTTGATCGGCAAGGCTTAGTAGCGTTATGGCGCGAGGCTTTGCTGGCTCGGGCGGTTCTTCGCGGCGCGACGCGCGGGTACACCAACCATCCCCAGCTCGATCGCTTCAAGGCGCACCCACATCCGCGACTGGCGATCAATTCGTATCTCGCCGCGGTCCATAGCGAAGCCACTAGACGCGGCTACGCCTTCGATCGGTCGAAGATCGGTCCTGTCCGGGCGATTCAGTTCATCCCAGTCAACTCGGGCCAAGTCACGTCCGAGTGGTTGCATCTGCAGCGAAAGCTGGCGTCGCGCAGCCCGACCATGCTGGCTCAACTCGGCGAGGTGTCTGCCCCCTCGTGTCACCCGCTGTTTCGTCGCAGACCGGGGCCGGTGGCGTCATGGGAGCGGGCGTCGGTGGCGCCTGACATCACGTGAGGTATTCCAGGAATGCACAGCCAGTCACAAACAAAGTCGTTGCCTGGCTGTTAGGCCGCACACAACGAGCGCATTGCTTCATGGCGCGCGCCAAAGAGGAGGAGCCGACATGGCCGTCCCCCTAATCGAGCAAGTCAAGATCCAAGCTCAGGTGCTGGTGCCACTTGTTCGCGCTCTTCAGTCCGAGCTCGGCGAAGAACGCGCCAACGCCTTAGTTCGCAAGGCAATCGGGCCGCTCTATCGGCAGTATGGTGAGGCGTGGTGGGCACAGGGGGCGGGAAACTTCGACCGAGTGCTGAGTACTTCGTTCCAACGGTTCGCTTCTGGTGAGGCGCTCGACTACCAGGTTGTCAAACGGACACCAGACACGTTCGATGTCAACGTCACCGGGTGCCGGTACGCCAAGTTCTACCAGGAACTTGGCGAGCCTGAACTCGGCTTCCTTCTCACTTGCAGCGCCGACTTCTCGCTCGCTGAGGGGTTCGCAGGGGTCGAGCTGACCCGTACGCAAACCATTATGCAGGGAGCAGCCCACTGTGACTTTCGGTTCAAGCTAAAGCAGGCACAGCCGTGACCTGCTCC
>Ga0326730_1000054_pt1 | contig 34138 bp, 31 predicted proteins | sample MHFSIPfraction_3_FD_207740 | JGI IMG/M metagenome (GOLD analysis project Ga0326730, IMG submission 207740) | Lab enriched peat soil microbial communities from Michigan Hollow, Ithaca, NY, United States - MHF7AN SIP fraction | ecosystem: Environmental > Terrestrial > Soil > Wetlands > Peat...
CGTGGACCGCACCGCAGTCACAAGACCCTTCGAGCATGGCCAACTCAGAACCCCTCGCGCTGTGACCTTGGAAGTCAGATGAAGGCGCCGTCGTAGAAGAACTCCTCGCGCGTGACGACGTCGTTCTTGACGGTGTAGACGCCCACCTCTTCGTGCTTCGCGCGCGCGCCGCCGGCCTTGGGTGTGAACTCGATCGCAGTGTAGACGGCAAACCGGCCGGAGCTCGCGTCGGCGTCGCCGCAGAAGAACGGCCCGCGCAGGTCCTGGCTCTGGATGTTGTTGGCGCCCTGAAACAGCTCGGATTTGTGGATGACCGCCTCCTTGCCGACGGTCCCCTTGCCGTCGCCTTCGACCGAGACCATCTCCGGCGCGTACAGGGCGCGCATGAATTCGAAGTGCTTTCCGCGGCTGCACAGGTCCATGAACTTCCCGGCGACCGTCCGAACGCTCATGATCGATCCTCCTCGGCTGCTCCTGCCTCAAGACTATCAGCGCGCCGCGGGGACGTGTGAAACCCGGTCGTCGCTCGTGCCGTCTGGTTGCATGAAGCAACCGAACTCCCGTACGCTCGGGATGTCCGGTCCGCTGTCGAGGAGAGCCGCTCATGAAGCCTGTGTGCCTGGTCATCGGTGCGGGTGCGGGGATCGGTGGAACGGTGGGTCGGCGCTTCGCCGCGGAGGGCTACCACGCGGTCCTGTGCCGGCGCACCGACCTGGACGGACTGACTCATCTGGTGGACAAGATCGAGAAGGATGGGGGCTCGGCCTCGGGCCACCTCCTGAATGCCATCGAACCGAACTCGATCGAGGAGCGAGTCACGGCCGTCGAGGCCGAGATCGGTCCGATCGAGGTCGCCGTCTACAACCTCGGAGCCCAGATCGGCGACCGGGCGCTCGACCAGACTTCACTCAAGGCCTTCGAGACAGGGTGGCGACTGGGCACGTTCGGGCTGTTCCGCCTGGCTTCGGTCCTTCTTCCGCGGATGGCCGCGCGCGGCAAGGGCACGCTGCTCGTGACTTCGTCGACGGCTGCGGTGCGCGGGAATTCCGGCCAGCACTCACACGCGGCAGCGATGGGCGGGCGGCGCATGCTCTGCCAGTCACTGAACGCGGAGTTCGGCCCAAAGGGCATCCACGTCGCCCACATCGTGATCGACGGCGCCGTGGACGCGCCGGACACACTGGGAAAGATGCTGGGGCCGGAGCGGTTCCAGCAGCTTCGAGAGACTCGCGGCAACGAGCACGACGGACTCATGCTTCCCGCGCAGATCGCGGAGACCTACGCGCACTTGGCGAAGCAACATCGCTCCACTTGGACGCACGAGATCGACCTGCGCTCGTTCTCCGACAGACCTTGGTGGAACCACTGACTCGAGGAGGCTCGAAGTGACTGACGCACCGAGTGAGGTTGCCCTGATCGTGGGCGGCGGTCCCGGCATCAGCGCGAGCTGCGCGCGGCTGTTCGCGAAGAACGGCATGCGTGTGGGCGTCGCAGCGCGGGACCCGAACAAGCCGGTGTTGCTCGACCTCGAGAAGACACACGCCGTGCGGCGCTACGCGTGCGACGCCGCCGCTCCCGAAGAGGTCGGTCTCTTGTTCGAGACCGTCGTACGCGACCTCGGCGCTCCGAGACTCGTGGTCCACAACATCGACGGGCGGTCGGCGGCGATCTTCCGCAAGAAGATCACCGAGGCCGATCCCGCCGTCGCGCTCGAGACACTCCGCAACTCCGCGTTCAGCGCGTTTCTCGTCGGCCAGCACGCGGCTCGAGTCATGCTGCAGAACTCGCCTGGAGTCACCGGCGCCCGGGGCACGATCGTCTTCACGAACGCGAGCGCGGCGCTGAAGGGCTTCCCGTTGAGCGGCGCCTTCGCGATGGCGTGTCACGCGAAGTCCGGGCTCGCAGAGAGCATGGCGCGCGAGCTCGGGCCCCAGGGCATTCACGTCGCGAGCGTGCCGATCGACGCAGCGATCGGCTGGACGCGGGAAGACGGCACGCGCGCTCACTGGGCCGCGGGAGCTGCGGTGGACGACAACATGGCGGACCCGGACTTCATCGCCGAGACCTACCTGCAGCTGCATCGCCAGCACCGCTCGACCTGGGCGTTCGAAGTGGTGCTGCGGCCGTGGACGGAGAAGTGGTGACTCCGCGGGTCGAGTTCCACTTCGACTTCGGGTCGCCCAACGCGTATCTCGCGCACCTGGTGATTCCCGCGATCGAGAAACGCACGGGAGTCAGGTTCACGTACGTGCCGGTGCTGCTCGGCGGCGTGTTCAAGGCCACGGGCAACGTCTCGCCGGCCGTCTCGCTGCGCGGGATCAAGAACAAGCCCGAGTACGAGGCGCTGGAGATGCGGCGCTTCCTCGCGCGGCACGGAATCACTCGCTTCGCGAGCAACCCCCACTTTCCCGTGAACACGCTCCAGATCATGCGCGGCGCGGTCGCCGCCCAGCGCCTCGGCTGCTTCGCGCGCTACGTCGACGAGGTGTACCGGTACATGTGGGCCGACCCCAAGAAGATGGACGAGCCGGAAGTGATTCGCGCAGCGTTCGTCGAGTCCGGCCTGCCCGCCGACGAGTTACTCGCGCGCGCGGCGGACCCCGAGGTCAAGCAGGAGCTGATCGCGAACACCGAGCGCGCCGTCGCGCGCGGCGTGTTCGGGTCACCCAGCTTCTTCGTCGGCGACGAGCTGTTCTTCGGGAAGGACCGGCTGCGCGACGTCGAGGAAGAGATCGAGGCTCGGAAGGCGCGCTGAGCACCCTTCAGCGCGTTCGGGTAGAAGGGCTTCTGGACGCGGTACGATCAGGCATGCCGACGCGCGCCGCGGAAGGAGCCTCGCCGTGACTGCACCGAGTTTGGAGGGCCAGCGCGTCGTCGTCATGGGCGGCAGCTCGGGCATTGGGTTCGCCGTGGCGGAGCGGGCGATTCGGGAAGGCGCTCAGGCCGTCGTCGGATCGAGCGACGCCGCTCGCGTCGAACACGCGGTAAAGCGTCTGGGCTCCGCCGCCTCCGGCTCGGCCGTGGACGTGCGCGACGAGGCGAGTGTCTCCGCTTTCTTCCAGCGACACCACGCGTTCGATCACCTCGTGTTCACCGCCGGTGACTGGCCCGCGCTGCGCACCGGGTCGGCCGTCGCCGAGCTGGATCTGCCAGGCGCCCACGCCGTATTCGCGGTGCGCTTCTGGGGCGCGCTCGCGGCCATCAAGTACGCCCAGCGCTACATCTCGCCCGCCGGCTCGATCACCCTCACGAATGGCGTGGTCGCGCACCGACCTCGCAAGGGTGCCGTGCTCAACACCGCGATGGCCGGCGCGATCGAGCATCTGACACGCGCGCTCGCGGTCGAGCTCGCGCCCGTGCGAGTGAATGCCGTGTGTCCCGGCTTGGTGCTCACCGAGGTCTGGAACGGCATTCCCGAAGACCGCCGCGAGGAGCAGATCCGCCGCATGACCGCGCGGCACCCGCTTCCGCGCGCCGCCGACCCCGGCGAAGTCGCCGAGGCGTACCTCTACCTCCTTCGCGCCACTTACTCGACCGGCCAAGTGCTGATCGTGGACGGCGGCATGACGTTGGTGTGACTGCGGCGGTGAGCAACCCGCCCGACATCCTCTCCGCGCGACGCGTGCTGTGCGTGCAGCCGCACTACGACGACAACGACCTCGGCGCGGGAGGCACGATCTCCGAGCTCGCCGACCGTGGCGCGGAGATCCACTACCTGACCGTGACTGACGATCTCGCGGGCGTGCTCGACCCGAGTCTCTCGGACGCGGAAGCGACCGCTCGCCTCCGAAGTGAGCAGGCGCAGGCGGGCGCGGCGATCGGCGTCCACTCACAGCACTGGCTCGGTTATCCCGACGCCGGTGACTGGGACGTCTTCGCGGCGCGGCGCGAGATCATCCGGCACATCCGCACGCTGCGGCCCGACGTCGTCTTCACGCCCGACCCGTGGCTGCGCCACGAGCTGCACCCCGACCATCTGCGCACCAGTCACGCCGTCGCGGAGGCGTGCATGTTCCATGGGCTGCCGCGGATCCGCACCGGCGCCGAGGTCGACCGCGACTACCAGCCGCATCCCATTCGGGCCGTCGCCTTCTACTTCACGGCGGAGCCGAACCTGGTGGTCGACGTGACTCGCACGCGCGAGCGCAAGCACCGCGCGCTCGACGCCTACCGGGCGCAGTTCACCCCCGAACAGCTCAAGTCACTGCACCGCGGGCTCGAGGCGAAGGAGCGCGGGTGGGCGAGCGGGCACTCGTTCGCATTCGGCGAGGCGCTCCGCGTCCTCGAGCCGAGACGGCTCCACGTCGACATCTGACCGCCGCGCAGCCGCGGGCTCGAGGAGTCATACTCGTCGTCAGGAGGCTCGCGATGAATGAGCCCAGCAGCGCACCGGAGATCTCGATCGACCTCGCCAATGACCCTCGCGCATCCGCGGCGCTCGCCGCCCTGGCGAGAACCACCGCCGTGGCGAAGGACGTCGCCGGACTGCTCTGGGTGCTTCGCTACGCGGACGTGGAGAGACTCGCCACCGATCGTGGGCTGCGCGGCGTGGGCCTCACCATGTTCGACATGATGGGCATCGGCGAGGGACCGCTGCGCCGGTGGTACGGGTCGATGATGCTCACCACCGAAGGCGAGAAGCACGGCCGACTCCGGCGCTTGGTCCACGCGGCGTTCAAGCCCAGGGCGGTCGACGGACTGCGCGCGGCGACGCGCGAGATCGTCCGGGCGAGCTTCGCCGAGCTGAGACGCGAAGGTGGAGGCGACTTGGTTCGCGCGCTCGAGTACGTGCCCATGCGCGTGATGTGTCGCCTGCTCGGAGTTCCCTACGAGGACGTTCCGATCTTCGCCGCATGGGCCGATGCGCTCAGTCGCGCGTTCACGTTCATGTCGCCGCAGCAGATCGACTCGGCGACCGACGCCGTCGGCGGGTTGCTCGAGTATCTCGACGAGCTCGTGGATCGACGGCGGCGCCAGCCCAGTGACGACCTCATCTCGGCGCTGATCGCGGCGCGGGACCAAGGCAATCGCCTATCAAGAGAGGAGTTACTCGACATGGTCGCGAACCTGCTCGTGGGCGGTCACGACACGACCGCGAGTCAGATCGGGTGCTCTCTCTTCGAGCTCCTCGAGCACCCCGAAGTCGTCGTCGAGCTCGCGGCGCGGCCGGGCAGCATCGCTTCGGCCGTGGACGAGACACTTCGTCTGGAACCGGCGATCGGCGTCCTTCCTCGCACGGTCGTCGAACCCATCGAGATCGCCGGAAGCACCCGGCCGACCGGCACGCTGCTGTGCCTCGCCACCTCTTCCGCAAATCGAGATCCGCTGGTATGGGACCGCCCCGACGATTTCGTGCTCGACCGCTTCGAGACACCCGGCGCGCCGCGCTTGCTCACGTTCGGAGCGGGTTCGCACTACTGCCTGGGAGCCAGTCTGGCCCGCATGACCCTCGCGGAGACGGTTCTCGGCCTCGTCGAGAACCCGTGCGATCCCACCGTCGATCTGGCGGACCTCGAGTGGCGCATGGTCCTCGGGCGAAGCCCCGTGTCACTGCCGGTAAAGCTCGTCTGACACGGGCTATCTCGGCGTCACGGACTCGCGATCGCCCACGGGATCGAGTGTCTCGTCGAGCGCAACGAGCGCGCCGCGCAGCGCCTCGGTCTCGGCGCGCGCCACCCTGGGCGAAGTCGTCGCTGCGGTCGCGTCGATGGGCGCGGGAGCGGCGTCGTGCCCGTGTTGTCCCGCGGTATGACTGAACGAGCTATGCCATGCTCGACCGCGACTCACTCGCCGATCTCGCGGCCGACTCGGCGCTAGTTGGCCGGGGGCGGGTCGACGGAGCGGACCGAGCCCTGGATCGCCCACCACAAGCGCTGCTTTCGCTTGCCGCAGGCGCTTTGGGCGAAGACTTCGGGGTCGCGGTCGAGCGCGACGACACTCTGGTTCGCATCGCTGGGATCGGGCTTGCGGCTGTAGCCGTCGAGCCAGGTCACAGTGAGTCGCTGGTCGTCCCGATCGAGCTTCAGGAATACCTTGCAGGTGATCTCGGTCGGCGGACGAGTCACTCTGGCCTCCCCCCTCGCGACGGCGTGCCGGCCCGGCGCCACTGCGTGCACTTTCTTCCAAACGATCTCGCTCGGTTCAGCACGGCAGGCGTCGAGCACGCGCGCGAGCCCGGCCCCGATCGGCACACTCCCGACCTTGGCCTCCGGCACCTCTCGGTGCTCGTAGCCCTGCAGAAAGCTCAGGATCCGCCTCTGCACCGACTGACCCAGCTCCGCGAACTGCGCGCACGTGAGCTTGGTCGCGTCGACCTGGCTCGGCGCTCCGGCCGCGAGCGAGAGCCACGCGCACGGCAGGATCAGCAGTCCCTTCCAACGGGTGCCGAGGTCGAGAATCATCGAGCCCTCTTTCGTTCCGATGGCGACTCACTTCGAGCGCGTGTGATTCGCGCGCGACTCACTGCAGCTCGAAGGCGCCGATGTCGCACGTCCCGGCGCGCGCCACGCCGCGCTGATCGTTGGCGGGGCAGGTCCCGAGGACCGCGTCGAGCGCCGGGCTTCCGGCCAAGAGCGCGTGCGTCTTCGTGGGACCGCCGTTGTCCTGGAGCGGCCCGATGCGCGGATCGACGGCCTTCACCGGCTTCGGACCGCCGGTGATGTTGCCGGTTGTGTCTCCCGTGACTGCGCAGCCGTCGATCCGACCGATGAGATTCGAGCCGTGCGACTCGATCGGGCCGAAGCAGTCGAACGGGGCATTCTTCGCGAGCAGTGTGTTGGTGACCGCCGCTGTGGTCCCGAGCTCGGTCCACAGTCCCGCTCCCTCTCGCGCCTTGTTGAAGGCAATCGTGACGCTAACGAGGCTCAGGACGCCACCGGTCTCGAGCTGGATCCCGCCGCCCTTGGCGCTGTGATTGCCGCTCACGGTCGTGTTGGTCAGAGTCAGCGTGCCGATGCTCGGGTCGAGCCCGCCGCCTTCGCGCTTGGATTTGTTGCGCGATACGAGTGAGTCGGTCACGGTGACCGTGGCGCCGTCGTCCGAGTTCATGCCTCCGCCGGTGTCCGCAGCGCTGTTGCTCGACAAAGTGACTCGAGTCAGATCCGCCGCCACCGAGCCGTCGAAGCTCACGCCGCCGCCGTCATTTCCGACCTTGTTCTTCGTCACGACGACGTCGGTCAGCGTGCAGGTGCCCGCCTCGCACGAGATCGCGCCGCCGCTGTCCCCCGCCTTGTTCCCGGTGAACGCAGAGCTCTCGACCGAGAGCGCTCCGACGCTCAGGATACCGCCACCGTCGAGCTCGGTCGTTCCACCTTTCACGGTCACGTGGCGCAGAGTGAGTGCGCCGCTGGCCAACACTTCAAACGCGCGATCCTTGGCCTTGTGCGCATCGATGATGGTTCCGCCGGCGAGGTCGCCCTCGATCGTGACATCCTCGGTGACGTCGAGATCCCCCGCCAAACCCGTGACGTCGTCGCCTTTGCGTGTGAGTCGGTACGTGCCGGGGTGGAGCGTGATCGTGTCGGCACCCGGGGTCGCGTTCGCCACGAGCACCGCCTGCCGCAGGGAGACACTGCCCTTGGCTCCGCCCGCCGGATCGGGATCATCGAAGCGCGTGACGTCGATCGCCGTCCCCGCCATACCCGAGACACTCGACAAGCCGAAGATCGCGGCGGCCAACCCAAGGGAAATACGACGCAGCGTGTGGTTTCCCATTTCTTCCTCGCTCCCTCGGCCCGCTCGGTTCCCGGCGGCGCAATGACTCATTATGTCACAGCCGCCGAGCCCGGGGCGCCGCGCAGCTGGAAGTCGAGTGAGTCGCCGAGCTCCTCGATCGCTTCTCGTCAGCTCTTCAGCCGCATCGGCCCCATGTAGTCGCGCTTCCCGAGCGGCACGCCCTTCATTCGCAGGATGTCGTACGCGGTCGTGGCGTGGAAATGCAGATTGGGGAGCGAGAAGGACATCAGGAAGCCCTCGGCGGTGAAGGGCAGCTTGAAGTCACCCATCTGGAACGTGACGTCCCGGCCCTGAAGCGCGTCGATTCTCTCGCGTGAGGCCTTGTCCAGCTGCGCGCGCGCGTCGGCGATCAACGCCTGCAGGGCCGCGTAGTCCTGGTTCATCGGGCCCGACGGCGGACGGAAGACGCCCGCCTGGGCACCGGCGATGGCGCCCGCGGAGTGATGCGCGACCGCGATGACCTGGAAGCGGAACGGCAGCATGTCCGGGTACAGCCGCGTCTCGACGAGCTCGGCGAGAGAGATCCCCTGCGACTGGCAGTGAGTGAGTCCCTTCTCGAGAAAGCCGGCGACCCCGCCGAGCACTTGCTGAAACGAGGCCACGCTGACGTCGTACAGAGGGAGTCCCATGTCTTGGCTGCTCCTTGCGGCGACGATGAATTCGCGCCGGTCGGCAGGATACGCGGAACCAGCACGATGTGGATCGGGGCCGCACTCACGCGATCGCGGCGGAGTCAGCCGCCTGCTCGGAAGACGTGTACGATGGCCGCGCGGGGGAGCGCCCCGCAGGAGGACCGACGGTGGAATTCGATCTCATGACCGGAGGACTCACCTGGGAGAAGAGCGCTGCGCTCGCGCGCGAGCTCGAGTCCGCGGGCTTCTCGGGGATGCTGTTCACCGAGGCGGGCACGGTTCCCTGGATGATGATTGCCGCGGCAGCAACGGCCGCGCCCACGCTCGCGTTCTGCACGGGCATCGCGGTCGCGTTCCCGCGCAGCCCGATGATCTCGGCGCAGATCGCGTGGGAGATGGCGCAGAACACCAAAGGGCGCTTCCGGCTCGGCCTCGGCAGTCAGGTGCGCGGCCACATCGTGCGCCGCTACGGCGCGCTCTGGGACAAGCCCGCGGCGCAGATGCGCGACTACGTGGCGGCCTTCAAAGCCTGCATCCGCGCGTTCCGCGGCGAGGCGAAGCTCGAGCACGACGGGCCCTACTACAAGCTGAGTCTCCTGCCCGCGCAGTGGGCGCCGCCGCGCCACGACTACGAGGACGTGAAGATCGACATCTCCGCGGTGGGGCCGCTGATGTGCCGCGTCGCCGGTGAGCTGTGCGACGGCGTGCACGTCCACCCGATGCACTCGATGCGCTACATCGAGTCACGCCTCCTGCCCGGTCTGGCGGAGGGCGCGAAGCGAGCCGGGCGCAAGGTCGAGGAAATCGACCTGATCGTTCCCGTGTTCGCGATCCCCGGGGACACTCCCGAGGCGCGCGCGCGCATGATCCAGGTCGCGCGCACGCAGATCGCCTTCTACGGCTCGACCCCGAACTACGCCTTCCAGTTCGACGACCTGGGCTTCGCGGGCACGACGGCCAAGCTCGGCGCGCTGATGAAGAAGGGAGACATCGGCGGAATGGCGAGCGCGATCAGCGACGAGATGCTCGACCACTTCGCGCTGATCGCGCGCTGGGACGACATGGCCGACGCCTTGATCCGCCGCTACGCCGGCAAGGCCGCCCGCGTCGTCAGCTATCTCGCGATGGGCGACATCCAGCAGAACCCCGCGCACCTCGGCCGCTGGGGCGAGATCGCAAAGGCAGTGCGCGCCGCCTGAAAGGGATCGCGAGTCACTCGCGGAGGCGGCATGCCACCTGGAGCTGCTGTCGACCCGGTCCGCCCCGGGCAGTTGCAGTCGGTGATCTCGTCGGGCGTCTCGTCCAGCTCGACGTGGACCGCACCTCAGTCACAAGACCCTTCCAGCATGAAGATTTGACTCAAGCCTCGCGGCAGAACCGCGCGATGCTCGCCGCGGTCTCGCGACTCACTTCGGGGCAGGCCATCGCGAAGATCTCCGTGCCGTGGATCGTGCCCATCACCTGGCGGCATCGCGCCGGCACTCCGGCGCGAAGCAGCAGGCGGTAGAACTCGATGCCCTCGTCGCGCAGCGGATCGCATTCGTTCACGCTGATCACGGTCGGCGCGAGGCCCCTGACGTCCTGCTCCGACGCGAAGCCCGGCCACGCGAGCGGATTCTTGTGCTCGAGCTCCTGGATCCCATAGGCCATCGCGCCGCGGTTGTTGTGCAGGTCGAGCAGGATGCCGTTGTTCTCGATCGAGGACGGCAGGCGCTCCTGCGGCCAGTGCCCGGCGATGTAGGGGCAGAGCGCGTAGAGCCCGCGCACGAGTCCCATGTCGCCGTCCTGCTTGAGCTTGAGCCCCGTTGCCAAGGTGAGATTCCCACCGCCGCTCTCGCCCGCGACGATGACGTGCGCAGGGTCGACGCCGAGGCGGGCGGCATTCTCGTGGAGCCACTTCACACCCGAGACGCAGTCGTTGAGACCCGCCGGGAACGGCGCCACCTCGGGCGCCGACGAGGGAGTCAGCGCGTTGCGGAAGTCGACCATCGCCACCGCCACGCCCTGCGCCGCGATGATGCGACCCCAGCTGCGGTACATGCCGTCGAAGCACGACATCATCTGCATGCCGCCCCCGTGGATGTAGTAGACGCAGGGCTGCGGCTCGCGGGCTTCGGGCCGGATCAGCTGCACCTTGATCGTGTTGCCGTCGGGCGAGGAGCGGAGCTCGTGCGTCGCGACGGAGAGGCCCTTCGACGGCGCGATCTGCTCGTTGTCCATCAGGTCGAACACTTTGACCATCTGCTCGCGCTGGGCGATCGCCTCGGGCCGGTTGACCTCCGCGAGCAGCTCGTCGCGGCTGCGGACATCGCTCTGGGTCATGCTGGGGAACGCGGCCATCGCGGCCTTGATGCGCGGGTCGATGCGCCGGTCTTCTTGGAGCTTGCTCACGTTGGTCTCCTCGCGTGGATCGTTGCCCCGCATCTTAGCCCTGGGCGGCCTCGTCCGGGCGCGCGGCGACGAAGCGTACCTCGACGCCGCACCGGCGCTCTTGCTGCCGTTCCCTGGCAGACCCAAGATCGGGCGAGCGAGTGACTCAGACCCCGCTGCCGGTGCGCAGCGTGATTCCGCCGTCGACCTTGATCTCCTGACCGGTGATGTTCATCGCGTCGTCGCTGGCGAGGAAGCACACGAGCTTGCCGATGTCCTCGGGTGTCTGCTCGCGGCCGAGCGGCGCGGCCTGCTTCACCGCGGCGAGGAAGATCTCGCGCGCTGAGAGATCGCGATACTCCGGGCGAGTCAGCTTCATCACCATCGCGAGCCCCTCCCACGCTCGCGTGAAGAGGAAGCCCGGACAGATCGCGTTCACGCGGATGTTCGACGGTCCGAGCTCGAGCGCGAGTGACTTGGTCAGGTGAACCACGCCGGCCTTCGCCGCGCCGTACGCGGCGAGCTGCGGCGACGGCACCAGCGCCGCGATCGACGCGATGTTGACGATCGTCCCCCCGCCGCGCGCGCGCAGGCGCGGGATCGCCGCCTTGCAGCCCGCGAACGTTGTGCGGAGGTTGTTCGCGAGCTGTGAGTCCCACGACGCCTGCGGAAGATTCTCGAGCCCCGGCCCGGTCGGAATCTCCTCGGGCCGAATCACTCCGGTGCCCGCGCCCGCGTTGTTGACCATGACGTCGAGCCCGCCGAACTCGCGCGCAATGCGCTCGGTGGCCGCCGCGATCGCCTTCTCGTCCGAGCAATCCGCGGCGATGCCGAGCGCGCGCCCGCCGAGTGACTTCGCGGTCTTCTCCGCCTCCGGCCCGTCGATGTCGACGATACCGACCGCCGCGCCCTCCGCGACGAGACACTTCGCGATGCCCGCGCCGATGCCGCGCGCCCCGCCCGTGACGATGCCGACCTTCCCCGAGAGCCTCATCGCGTCCACCTCCTCATGCTCGATCGGCCGATCCTCAACCACGCGCGTGCGCCAATGCAAGTCGCGCCGACTCGCGGCGCGCTGGGCCGGCCGAGACGTCGCTCTACACCGAGCGCGAGCGGGCCGCCCTCGCGTGGCCGGAGGCGGTCACGCTCGTCGCCGACGGCCACGTGCCGGATGACGTGTACGCCGAGGTCAGCAGTCACTTCACGGAGCAGGAGGTCGTCGCCGGCGACTACAGGCCCGGTATGTTCAAGCACCTTCCGAATACGGTGCCGCGATCCCCATTTGTCGGAGCGCTGTGATGCCCAACGTGAGCCGCAAGAAACAAAGGAACGGAAAGTCTCCATCTCGGATGATCGACGAGAGGATCAAGGAGCTGGGTGACTGGCGGGGCAAGATGCTCTCCCAGCTCCGCGCCTTGATAAAGCAAGCCGACCCCGACGTGGTCGAGGAGTGGAAGTGGAGAGGGGTTCCGGTGTGGTCTCACGACGGATTGATCTGCACCGGCGAGACGTACAAGAACGTCGTGAAGATGACCTTCGCCAAGGGAGCCGCACTCGAGGACCCAGCAGGCCTCTTCAACTCCAGCCTCGATGGCAACACCAGGCGTGCCATCGACTTTCACGAGGGCGAGAAGATTGACGAGGAGGCATTGAAGGCTCTGATTCGCGCGGCGGTGACGCTGAACGCGTCCCGCTCCCATGGCCGCTCGAGCTGAAGGGGTAGACGCGCCGCCTGCAACGCCGTTGGTCGTGAGTCGCGGATCCGCTGCGAACTTGCTCCGCTCGCGTGCGACACAGCTTCAGGTCTACACAAGGTCGTGTAGCTCAGGCCAACAACTCGGTGGCAGGTCGCGATTGCCGCTGACTTGCCGGTGTCTTCACCGCGAGACTCCGATTTGTTCTACTAGCCGCCATTCCGAACACCAGGAGGGGTCTGATGAGGATTCGTGTTGGGCTGTTGTCGTCGTTGTTCGTGCTGACGAGTGCTTACTGCGCGGTGGGCGCCGCAAACGCGCTGACCCTCTACGAGAGATTCGCCCTACCGGGCAGTCTGGACTCGTGGCAACACTATTCGCTCACGCTCGCACCGGATGCCTGGCTCATCGCGCCGACCGCCGCAGACATCGGCGCGCCCGGTGGGCCGCCGGCCTCGATCGCACAGATTCAGAGCGTTCTAGGCAGTCTCGCTTCGGTGGAGATCGGCGCCGTGTGCACGAGCCCGACGTCCGGAGCCACCACCTATCCGTGCGGCTTGGCCCTGGACAACGCGGATCTCGCCGGCCTTGCGATGGACGACTTCAGCTCGCTGAACGGATGGAAGGGCACCGAGAGCAGAGTCGTCAGAGCCATCGGCTCGAGCTCCTCGGACGGCAATCCCGGCGGCATGGCCACGATCAGTCCGTTCACCGGCGGGACCACGCTCTTGACCTTCCTGGCGCCTGCCGCCTACCTCGGAGACAAGTCGGTGGCCTACGGCCAGATGCTCTCTTTTGATTTCGAGACGCGCAGCAACCCCGCCGCACCCACCGTGAGTTACCTCTACGGCGTGGCCATCCTGTCGACCCCCGAGCCCGCCGCGGGCGTGCTGATTCTCGGCGGTCTGTGCGTGCTGGGATGGCGAATGCGCCGCAGGCTGCCGCAGGACTGACTCGCGCCAACGCGGCGAGCACACCGAGGGCGACGGATCGCGACGTCATTTTCCAGACCGCGTCTTCGCACGAGTCGCGCGTGTCAAACTAGGCGCGCACAAAGCCAGAGGAGACGGCCGTGCTTCTTTCCGGCCTGCGCGTGGTGGAGATGGGCTTCTGGGTCGCGGGTCCTGCGGCGGCGGGACTCATGGCGGACTGGGGCGCGGACGTGGTGAAGATCGAGCCGCCGCGCGGCGATCCGATGCGCCAGTTCTACCGCGCGCTCGCCGGCGTCGAGCTGCCGTCGTGTCCGGGCTTCGACCTGGACAACCGCGGCAAGCGCTCGGTGGCGCTCGACCTCGCCGAGCCGGACGCGCGCGAGGCGGCGCGGGCGCTCGTGCTCGGCGCCGATGTCTTCATCACGAACTATCGCCGCGACGCGCTCTCGCGGCTCGGGCTCGACTACGAGTCACTGGCGGCAGAGAACCCGCGGCTCGTGTACGGCCACGTCACGGGCTACGGCCAGGATGGCCCGGATGCCGGGCGCGCGGCGTACGACATCGGCGCGTTCTGGTCGCGGGCAGGAATCGGCTCGATTCTCGCACCGGCGGGCGGCGAGCCCGCTGGCTCGCGCGCGGGCTTCGGAGATCACATCACCGCGAGTCACTGCCTCGCCGGCGTGCTCGCGGCACTGCTCGCGCGCGAGCGGACCGGCAAAGGTCAGCTGGTCGACGCCTGTCTCTTGCGCAGCGGGATCTACACGATCGGCTTCGACGTGACTCAACAGCTCGCCTTCGGGGGCGTGCTGCCGCTCGGCAAGCGCGAGGACACACCCTCGCCCACCATCACGTCGTTCAAGTCGGGCGACGGGCGCTGGGTGTGGATGCTCGGCGTGGAGGCGGAGCGGCACTGGCCGCGGCTGTGCCAGGCGTTCGACCTCGCCTTGCTCGCCTCCGACCCGCGCTTCGCCACAGTGACTGCGCGAGCCGCGAACTGTCGCGAGCTGATGCGCATTCTCGACGAACAGTTCCTAAAGCGACCCCTCGCCGAGTGGCTCCCGCGCTTCGACGCCGCCGACCTGTGGTGGGCGCCGGTGAATACGCCGGCCGACGTCGTGCAGGATCCCCAGGCGATCGCCGCGCGCGCGTTCGTCGACGTGCCGGACGGCGCGGGCGGAACGCACAGAAGCGTGGGCTCACCGGTGTTGTTCAGCGGGGCCGACGTGACTCCGCGCGCGAAGGTGCCGGCGATCGGCGAGCACACGCGCGACGTGCTCGACGAGGTACGGCGTCCGCCGCGCTAGGCGCTCGATCCGCTCGACCTCGCCGGCGCCGTCGCGCGGAGCTCGCGCACGTCACGCACGAGCAAGACCACGGCGGTGGGAACGACGATCGCGGCGGAGGCCCCGACCAGCGTCGCGGTCGCGCCGAACGCATCGAGCGCGAAGCCGGCGAGCACCTCGCCCAGGGGAACGAGCGCGATCGAGCCGACCGCGTCGTACGCGGAGACGCGCGAGAGCGCCGCGGGGTCCACGTGTGTGTGCAGCGCCGTGTACCACAGCACGCCGAAGAGCTCTCCGGCTACGCCGGCTGCGAACGCCGCTGCCGCGATCCATGACACCGCCAGCGGCCCGATGAGAGTGAGTGGCAGCAGCGCGAACGGAAAGCAGCACAGCGTGGCGGCGAAGATCGGGCGCGGGAAGTGCACGCGCAGCGCCACGAAGCCTCCGGCGATCAGCCCGAACCCGTTCGCGCTGGCGATGATGCCCCACGCCGCCGCGCCGCCGAGCGCGCGTTTCGCGATCACGGGGCCCACCACGGCGTACGTGCCGAACCAGCCCACCAGCATGACCGTGAACTGCAGGACGATCGTCCAGAGCCAGCGGTGACTCGTGAACTCGCGCCAGCCGCCCCGCAGCTCGGCGAGCAGTGACTCGGTCTGGGTGCGTTCCTGCGCGCGCTCGCGCACACCTGAGACCAGGACGGCGCTCGCCACGAACGTGACCGCATCGATCGCGAGCGCGACGCGCGCGCCGAGCTTCGCCGCCACGATGCCCGCCGCCGCGGCACCGAGCCCCATGGCCGTGCTGTTCGCGATCGCGAGAAGCGCGTTCGCCGACTGGAGTCGCTCGCGCTCCACGACGAGCGGCACGAGCCCGACTGCCGCCGGGTGCTGGAGCGCAAGGGCGGTGCCGATTACGACTTGGAGCAGGACGAGCGCCGGCAGCGACGCGAGCTGCAGCGCGAGTAACAGCGCGATCGCGGCCTGCGCCGCCGCGGCAGCCAGGTCGCCCGTCACCATCTGCGCGCGCCGCGAGCCTCTGTCCGCGAGCGCCCCGGCAAAGATCTGGAACACGACCTGCGCTCCGGACGCGGCCGCGATCACCAGCCCGACGTCTCGGGCAGAGCCGTGCATGTCTTCGAGCACGGCGAACGGCAGCGCCACGGGCGCCATCGGTGTGCCGAAGGCGGAGATCAAACGCGCCGCGAAGACGCGCGCGAAGTTAGGATCCCGGAGCGGCGCGAATCGAGACTCCATCCGCGGCACAGCCTAGTGCTTCGCGCCGAGCGACTCGCGCTGCGCTCCGACTCAGCCCTTCGCCGGCCGCAGCTTCCAGCGGATCGGCGCGCGTTTGATGCCGCCGACGAAGGACGAGCGCACGCGCTCCTCCTTCCCGGTGCGCTCGAATGACTCGAGCCGCTCGCGGATCTGGTCGAAGACGGTGCGCAGCTCGAGGCGCGCGAGGTGCGCGCCGAGACACACGTGCTCACCGCGACCAAAGCCAACGTGATCGTTCGGCTCGCGGTCGATTCGGAAACGGAACGGCTCTTCGAAGATCTCCTCGTCGCGATTGCCCGACGCGTAGAAGAGACAGACTGACTCGCCCTTCGCGATCTTCGTGCCGCGCAGCACGTAGTCGCGCGTGGCCTCTCGAGTGAACTGAATCACGGGCGTGGTCCAGCGCACGATCTCCTCGATCGCCGAGTCGAGCAGCCCCGGGTTCGCGACCAGCCGCCGCCACTCGTCGCGGTTTTCGTAGAACGCGAGCATGCCGCCGGTCATCGCGTTGCGCGTCGTCTCGTTGCCCGCGACGACGAGCAACAGGTAGTAGGACAGGAGCTCGAACGGCTCGAGCCGCTTGCCTTCGACCTCGCCGGTGGCGACGACGGATACCATGTCGTCCTGCGGTTGCTTGCGCCGCCGCTCCGAGAGGTCGCTGAAGTACTTGAACAGCTCGGTGCGCGCGCTGATCAGTGTCTCCTCGGTGGTGCGGCCCTGCTGGAACTCGGGATCCTCCGGGGCGATGGTCTCGTTGGTCCAGCGGAAGAGCAGCCGCCAGTCTTCGCCCGGCACGCCGAGCATCTCGGCGATCACGGCGATCGTGATCGGCGCCGCCACGTCCTGCACGAAGTCACACACGCCCTTGTCACTCGCCTCGTCCAGGATCCGGCGCGTGATGCGCTGCACCTTCGGCGCCCAGTGCTGCACCATGCGCGGCGTAAACTGCTTGGCAGTCACCGCGCGGTAGCTGCGGTGCTCGGGCGGATCCATCGTCAGCAGGTGGCGCAGCTTCGTCTGGTCGGGCGGGATGTCGCGCGTGAACACGGCGAGCCGCGGCTCGATGATGAAGTCGGTCGGGTTCTTCCCGATCTCGACGATGTCCGCGTGCTTCACGATCGCGTAGAACGGGTCGAAGTTGTCGCCCGTGAAGCGGTGCACCGGCGCGTGCTTGCGCAAGAAGGTCCACTCCGCGTGCGGGTAGCCATTCGCCTCGTAGTGCGCGGGCGAAATGACGTCGAGCTTCTCGAGCGCGAGGCCTTCGAGGTTCGGCGAGGCGTCAGCGGTCATCGGCGGCTCCTCCAGGCTCGAAGCATAATCCGATTCGACCGGCCGGCGCGCGCGGGGAGCCCGAGCGGCCGCTCGCTCGCGCGTTCCGTTCCCCGCGGCAACGTCTCGGGCGCGCCGATCCGCAGCCGAAGTGAGCTTCGACGTGCTCTACTCCCGTCCATGCTGACGATTCACCATCTCGGAGTCTCGCAATCCGATCGCATCGTGTGGCTCATGGAGGAGCTCGGCCTCCCGTACAAGCTCAAGTGGTACAACCGGGGCGCGGACGGGCTGATGCCGCCCGAGTATCTCGAGCTGCACCCCGCGTCGACGGCGCCGGTGGTGGAAGACGACGGGCGCGTGCTCTCCGAGTCGGCGGCGATCCTCGAGTACATCTGCCATCGTCACGCGGGCGGGAAGCTGACGGTCGCGCCGAGTGAGTCGAACTACTTCGACTATCTGTACTGGATGCACTTCAACAACAACGTGCAGGGCATCTTCTTCGCGAAGCTCGCACACGCGGGCAGGACCGACGCGGACGCGGAACGGGTGGGCGGCTTCATCAAGCGCCGCGAGAGCGGCTACTACAGGTATCTCGAGCAGAGACTCGGCGAGGTGCCTTATCTCGCCGGTCCCGAGCTCACCTGCGCCGACATCATGGTCACCTTCAACCTGACTTCGCTGCCGCTCTTCGGCGGACGCGGCATCGACGATCTGCCCAACGTGCAGGCCTACGTGAAGCGGATCGGGCAACGCCCGGCGTACGTGCGCGCCATGGAGATCGCGGGACCCGGCGCCAAGCCGGGGGAGCGGTGACTCACTAGAACGAGGCCGGCACGAGCGCCGTGCGAGCTAATGCTCGTGTGAGTGGCCATGGACGAGATCGTCTCCGGCGCGAGGAGCCAGGAGCGCTCGGTATTCGGCGGTCGACATGCGCGGCAGCCGCTTTACCAGCGCGACCAGGTCCCAGAGCTCGTCCTCGGAGTGAGTCGGCCCGAAGGCCGGCATTCCCGTCATCCGCACGCCGTTTGCGGTCACCCAGAACACCTCGGCGGGGCTCCAGTCGTCTGCCACCTTCGCCAGGAGTGGAGGTTCGGGGTTGAGGCCCTTGCCGACGACCCCAGGGTCCCTTCCGGGCGCGCCGTGACAGGAGGCGCACATCGCATCGTAGGCGCGCGCGCCCTCGTGGACGTGGTCGTCCCCGTCGAAGGAAGGAGGCGGAGTGACTCCGCGGGCGTGCCTTCTGACCGAGCTCTCCATCGTGGTCGAGAGCATCCAGCGCGTCACGGCCCAATGACTCGAGGTCGCAGATACGTCGGCGATACCCGAGTAGACGAAGGCGCTGCCGCCCGCCACCACGGCGATGCACAGACCCAAGCACGCCAGCGTGATCTTCACATCGGTTCCTCCTCGAGCGTGTCGGCGGACCCCACGGAGCACGCGTCGTTCCGTACGCGCGGTGAACCTGCTCTTGGACGCATCAGCGAGTGCCTTAGACCTGGGCATTCTCGCGACCACGGTGCGGGTCGCCGCTTGCGCGCCCGCTCGGCGCCGCGGCCGGTCTGGGCCTGCTCTCTCTCTCCGCTGTCGCGCTTCAAGCGTCCGACGCCGCACGAGGAATCGGCCGTGTGGTCCTCGGGAACCGCCCTCGGACTGCCCCTCGGAGGTAGGCCCGGAGCACTGGAGGCTCCGAGGGTGCGGCGGACTCGGTCGAGCGGCCCGCAGCTTGCTAAGAGCCGCAGGGGATGGCCGTGCGCGGGTCCGGTTTGCTCGCCACAGGAACATCGACTGTAGGAGGGATGAAATGTCACGGATACACGCTCTGGTCCTCGCTCTCGCGCTGGGCACGCTGCCCGCCATCGCGCTCGCAGAGGACACGTCGAGTCACAGCTTGGAACAGGTCCTGATCGACTCGGCAAGCACGCCAAAGGAGCATCAGGCGCTCGCGAGTTACTACGCCGGGAAGGCGGCGGAGGCGCGCAAGGAGGCCGAGAGCCATCGCTCGATGGGCAAGACATACAGCGGGGCGAAGGGATCGCAGCTCGCGGCGATGAAGGACCACTGCGAGAAGCTCGCGACCCTCTATGACGAGCAGGCAAAGGAGTTCGACGCGATGGCGGCGGCGCACACGGCCGCGGCGAAGAAGTGACTCGCACAGCGAGCGCTTAGAGATCCGCTACTTCGCCAGCGGCGGCGCCGAGACAGCGCAGCGGGGCTCGGGCACTCACGTCGCGCCGCGAACGTGCAGCGGCGGCTTGTGGAGTGCCGCGCACAAGCCGCCGTGGCAGCGATGCAGGATCGCGATCGCGTCGCCCGTGTTCGCGACGATGTGGATGCGCGCGCGGTCTTCGGGCGAGATCGCGCCCTGGTCGACCATGACGCCGAGCTGCTGCAGCAAGCCAGACCAGTAGTCGCCGCCGAAGAGCAGCACGGGGAAGTGCGGGATCTTGTGTGTCTGCACGAGTGTCAGCGCTTCGAAAGCCTCGTCGAGCGTTCCGAAGCCGCCGGGGAAGATCAGGAACGCGCACGAGTAGCGCACGAACATGAGCTTGCGCGCGAAGAAGTAACGGAAGGGAACCTCGCGCTCGACGAATGGATTGGTGGCCTGCTCGTTCGGTAGCTCGATGGTCAGGCCGACACTCACGCCGCCGCCTTCTCGGCACCCGCGGCTCGAGGCTTCCATCACGCCAGGTCCGCCGCCCGTCAGCACGTTGAAGCCGGCGCGCGCCACCTCACGCGCGACGCCGCGTGACTCCGCGTAGACCGGGTCGTTCGGCCGAGCGCGCGCCGAACCGAAGATCGACACGGCCGGCTCGATGCCCCGCAATTGCCCGAAGCCGCGCTCCAGCTCCGCCTCGATTCGCGCGACGCGCGCCCGATCGTCGGACGAGCTGCCCCATCCGATGCTTTCCAGCGCCTCGGGAGAGGCGGCATGCAGTTCGCGCATCTCCATCGTCTACGGGCTGCCTGGCCCGATGGTGACTCGGGAAGGGAGTGTTCACGCAAGCCGTGGTCACCATTTCCGCGCTGTCGCCGTATTGGGATCGAGGTGATCGTTGAGACGATCGGGGCAAGGGCCGGAGCTTCGCTGCCCGCACGGCCGCGGAGCGCCCGTGCGCCTGTGTAAGCCGCTTGTTCTCTGGATGTGGCTCGCCCTCGCCGGGTTGTCGTCCGCGCAAGAGGCCGCGCCACCGCTCGAGCTGGCGGCGGCGCTCGCCTCAGCGCGCGCCGACAATCCCGCGATCCGGGCGGCCGAGGCTCGGGTCGCCGCCATGCAGCAGCGCCCGAGCCAGGAAGGGGCGCTCCCGGATCCGATGCTCGGCCTCCGCTACCACAACGAGAGCTTCGATCGACTCACTCTCGGAGAGTCCGAGTTCTCGTACGTCGAGCTCTCGCTGGAGCAGGAGGTGCCCTTTCCCGGGAAACTCGGGCTCCGACAGCTCGTCGCGTCCCGCGAGGCCGAGCGCGAACGCGCGATGCGAGACGCGACCATCCTGATGGTGCTCGCGGATACCGCATCGCGGTATCACGAGCTCGCGCTGATCGACCGGACGACCGAGCTCTTGAACGAGAGCCGCGATGTACTGCAGCTGATCGTGCGTCTGGCGACGGCCCGCTATGGAGTCGGTGAAGCAGCGCAGCAAGACGTGCTGCGTGCGTCGCTCGAGCGCTCCGCACTCGAGGAGCGAGTCACGATGCTCGAGCAGAAGCGCACCGCCGCGGAGGCCGCGCTGAATGCTCTGCTCGGTCGCACCGACGCCGCGCCGACCCAAGAGCGCTTCGTCTTCACGCCGCCCGCGCCGCTCGAGTCACTCGACGAGCTCGAGCGACGCCTGCGCGATCGGGCGCCGGATCTGCGGGCGGCACAGGAGGAGGTGCAGCGCAGCGACGCCGCACTTGGGTTGGCGGAGCGCGGCTACTTCCCCGACTTCTCGCTGATGGGCGCCTACATGAACAAGAACGGACTCTTGCCCGAATGGGAGCTCGGCGTTCGAGTCACTGTGCCGCTCTACTTCTGGCAGAGACAGCGCGCCGCCGTCGCGGAGCAGCGCCAGACCAAACGCGCAGCCGAGCACGCGCGCGACGGAGAGCGCCTAAAGCTCGAGGCGCGGCTGCGAGAGCTTCACGCGATGGCCGCAACCTCGGGACGGCTGGTCGATCTGTACGACCGAGCGCTGATTCCGGAGGCAACGCGCACGCTGCAATCGGCCCGCGCCTCGTACGAGGTCGGGCGCGTGGACCTCCTGACCACCCTGAATGCATTCAGCGCGCTGCTCGAGTATCGGATGCGAGCGGCGGAAGAGCAGACCAACATGAAGCGCGCGCGCGCGGAGATCGGTCCGCTGATCGGCGAGACTCCGCTCGGTGAGTCGCTGGGCTCGGCGCCATGAACCGGCGCGTTCGCATCGCAGCGAGCGTCGTTGGGCTCTGCGTCGCCGCGTGCGGGCGGAACTCGAGCGAGCCCGCGCACCCGGTTGGCCATGAGACTCACGAGACCGGGACTGCGCCTCCGGCCGCGGAGTCGGAGGTGCCCGTCGACCGCGTCGAGGTCGCCGTTCCCTTCGAGCGCCGCCAGATGCTCGGGGTTCGCACCGCGCCGGTCGAGCGTCGGGCGCTCGTCCATGAGATCCGAACGGTGGGGCTGGTCGGAGCCGACGAGCGACGCGTGCGGAAAGTGCAGAGCAAGATCTCCGGTTGGGTCGAGTCACTCTCCGTGAGCTTCACCGGCGAGTTCGTGAAGGCCGGTGCTCCGATCCTCTCCGTGTACAGCCCGGAGCTCGTCGCGAGTCAGCGCGAGTATCTGCTCGCTCTCGAGGCGGCGCCGCAGAGTCGAGACGCGGGAGAATCGGCCAAGGGTTCGCAGGAGGGCGCGCTCCTGCGGGAGGCCGCGCGCAATCGCCTGTTGCGCTGGGACCTGACGCCGGCGCAGGTGCAGAGACTCGAGCGGTCGCGCCAGGTCGAGCGGGCAGTCACGCTGCACGCGCCGATCGGCGGCTTCGTCACCTTCAAGCCCGTGTACCAGGGCATGTACATCACGCCGGAGATGGAGCTCTACACGATCGCGGATCTGAGTCAGGTCTGGATCTGGGCGGATGTGACCGAGGAGGAGAGCTCGCTCGTGGCTGTCGGCATGCGCGCGAAGATCGAGCTCGCATCGCAACCAGGGGCGCCGCTCGAGGCCGTCGTGCGCTTCGTGAGTCCCGTGCTCGACGCGTCCACGCGGACAGTGCGGGTGCGCTTCGACGCTCCGAACCCGGCCGGAACGCTCCGGCCCGGGCTGTACGCGACGGTGCGGCTCGAGAAGCCGCTCGGCGAGGTCCTCGCGCTGCCCGACGAGGCCATCATCGACACAGGCCAGCGGAAGGTCGTCTTCGTCGAGCTCGAGCCGGGGCGCTACCAGCCGCGCACGGTCGAGATCGGGCGGCGCGGCGGCGGCGCAGTGGAAGTGCTCGGGGGCGTCGCAGCGGGAGAGCGAGTCGTCGTGAGCGCTCAGTTCCTGCTCGACTCCGAGAGCCGCCTGCGCGCCGCGGGCGGCGGCTCGCCGACTCACGGAGCGCACTAACGACATGCTCGAGCGCGTGATCGAGTTCTGCGCGCGCCGCCGCACGCTGGTGTTTCTGGCGGTGGGGCTGCTCACGGCGTGGGGGATCGCGGCGCTGCGGACGACTCCGCTCGACGCGCTCCCCGACCTGTCAGACACACAGGTCATCGTCTTCACCGAGTGGATGGGGCGGAGCCCGAATCTCGTCGAGGACCAGATCACCTATCCGATCGTGACCACGTTCCTCGCCGCGCCGAAGGTGAAGCTCGTGCGCGGCTTCACGATGTTCGGCATGTCGTTCGTCTACGTCGTGTTCGACGACGGGACGGACATCTACTGGGCGCGCAGCCGCGTCCTCGAGTATCTCGTGAAGCTCCAAGGGAAGCTTCCGCCGGGAGTCGCCCCGCAGATCGGACCGGACGCGACGGGCGCAGGGTGGGTCTTCGAGTACGCGCTCGTCGACGACACGCGGACGAGTGACCTGCAGCAGCTGCGCGGCTTTCAAGACTGGTCACTGCGCTACTGGCTCTCGTCCGTGCCGGGCGTCGCAGAGGTCGCGAGCATCGGCGGCTACGACAAGCAGTACCAGATCGAGCTCGACCCCGTGCGACTGCAAGCACTGAGCCTGTCGATCGGAGACATCGCGACGGCCGTGCGGATGTCGAACGGCGACGTCGGCGGGCGCGTGATCGAGCTTGCAGAGCACGAGTATGTCATCCGCGGACGAGGCTACGTGCGAGGCCGCGAGGATCTCGCGAAGATCGCGGTCGCGACGAACGAGTCCGGCACGCCCGTCCTGCTGGGAGACATCGCGCGCATCCAGGTGGGCGGCAACATCCGGCGCGGGCTCGCGGAGCTCAACGGCGACGGCGAGGCCGTGGGCGGCATCGTGGTCATGCGCTTCGGCGAGAACGCGCTCGGCGTGATCGATCGCGTGAAGGCGAAGCTCGCGGAGATGCAGCCCGCGTTCCCGCCTGGCGTGCGCGTCGTGACGACTTACGATCGCTCGGATCTCATCCGCGAGTCGGTGCAGACTCTCTCCGACAGTCTCGTGCAGGTGATGGCAATCGTCTGTCTCACCGTCGTCGTCTTCCTGTTTCACGTGCGCTCGGCGCTCGTGCCCGCGATTACGCTGCCGATCGCCGTCGTGATCTCGTTCATCCCGATGTCTTACATGGGACTCACGACCAACATCATGTCACTCGCGGGCATCATCATCGCGATCGGCGACATGGTCGACGGCGCGGTGGTCCTGGTCGAGAACGCGCACAAGAGGATCGAGCAGGCGGGACCCGACGCCGACCGCACGGAGGTCGTGATCTCCGCCGCGAAGGAGCTCGGTCCGCCGATCTTCGCCTCGCTGCTCGTGATCGCGATTGCCTTCCTGCCCGTCTTCACGCTCGAGGCGCAGGAGGGACGCCTCTTCAAGCCGCTGGCTTACACCAAGACTCTGGCGATGACCTTCGCGTCTCTGCTCTCGGTCACGCTCGTCCCAGCTCTGATGGTTCTGCTCATCCGCGGGCGCATCCGTCCCGAGCGCGAGAATCCGGTGAACCGATTCTGTGTAGATGCGTACCGGCCGATGCTGCGCTTCTGTCTCGAGCATCGGCGCGGTCTCGTCCTCAGCGTGATCGCCGCGATCGCAGTGACTCTCATCCCGTTCGCGCGTCTCGGGTCCGAGTTCATGCCGCCGCTCTACGAGGGCAGCCTCCTGTTCATGCCGATCACCGTGCCGGGCATCTCGATCGAGGAGGCGAAGCGACTGCTGCAGGAGCAGGATCGCCGCTTGAAGGCGTTTCCCGAAGTGGCGTCCGTCTTCGGCAAGGTGGGCCGCGCCGAGACTCCGACCGATCCCGCGCCGCTCTCGATGGTGGAGACGGTGATCACCCTCGAGCCGCGAGAGCGGTGGCGCCCGGGGATGACGCTCGAGCGACTCACTCGGGAGATGGACGAGGCGGTCTCGAGCCCCGGCGTTCAGAACGCATGGACGATGCCGATCAAGGCCCGGGTCGACATGCTCTCGACGGGGATCCGTACACCAATCGGCGTGAAGGTTTTCGGGCCCGACCTCGCGGAGATCGCGCGCATCGGTGAGTCACTCGAGCGGATTCTGCGCGACGTGCCCGACACGCGCTCGGTCTACGCGGAGCGAGAGCTCGGCGGATTCTTCGTCGACTTCATCCCCGATCGCGACGCGATCGCCCGGTACGGTGTGCGCCTCATGGACGTGATGGACGTCGTCGAGACCGCGATCGGCGGCCTCGACATCGATACGACGATCGAAGGGCGCGAGCGCTACCACATCAACGTCCGCTATCCGCGCGAGCTGCGCGACAGCCCACAGGACCTCGCACGCGTGCTCGTGCCCGTGCCGTTCCAGCGCGCGCAAACTGCGGAGTCACAAACGGGAGAGACGGCGATGGCGCCCGATCCCGGGATGCCCGTCGCAGGCGCACGGATGGCGTACGTGCGGCTCGGCCAGCTCGGGCGGATCGAGGTGACCATGGGCGCGCCGATGATCAAGGACGAAGGCGGTCAGCTCGCGGGTTGGGTGTACGTCGATACCGCACGCTCCGATCTCGGCGGCTACGTCGCCGACGCGAAGACCGCCGTCGCGCGCGAGCTCAGGCTCCCGCCCGGTTACTTCCTGAAGTGGACGGGGCAGTACGAGTTCATCGAGCGCGTGAAGGCGCGCATGCGCATCGTCATCCCGATCACCGTCGGAATCATCCTCGCGATCCTCGTCGTGAATTTCGGCGGACTCACTCAGGCGCTGCTCGTGCTCTCCTCGGTCCCGTGCGCAGCGATGGGCTCGGTTTGGCTGCTCTGGGCGCTCGGCTTCAATCTCTCGATCGCCGTCTGGGTGGGGATGATCGGCCTGCTCGGAGTCGCCGCCGAGACCGCGTCGATCATGGTGATCTACCTCGACGAGGGGTATCGGCGTTGGAAGAGCGAGGGACGCCTCCGCTCCACGCAAGATCTGATCGCCATGGCCATGGAGTCCGCGGGCCAGCGCGTGCGGCCGCTCCTGATGGCGGTCGCGATGAACATCTTCGGCTTGATCCCCGTGATGTTCGCCGGCGGCGCGGGGTCCGACGTCGCCAAGCGGATCGCGGCTCCGCTCTGGGGCGGGCTGATCTCGCTGACTCTGCTCACGCTCGCAGTGATTCCCGCCCTCTACGTCATCTGGCGCGAGCGCGAGCTGCGATCTGCGCCGCCATGACGATTCCCTGGCACGCGCGCTCGGCGGCAGAGACGGCGACTGAGCTCGGCAGCGACGCGCGGCTCGGACTCACTCGCGCGGAGGCCGCCACCCGACTTGCGGCCAACGGTCCCAACGAGATACGCCGCGAAGAGCGTCGTTCGGCGCTGACGATCCTCGTGCAGCAGTTCGCAAGCCTCGTGATCTGGGTGCTCATCGGAGCGGCGCTGGTCTCACTCGCCCTGGGCGAGGTCGTCGACGGAAGCGCGATCCTCGCGATCATCGCTCTGAACGCGCTGGTCGGCTTCGCGCAGGAATACCGCTCGGAACGTGCGGTTGCGGCGCTGGCGCGTCTCGCGGCTCCAGCGGCGCGCGTCGTACGCGACGGAGCGTCCGTGCTGGTTCCCGCTCGAGAGGTCGTGCGCGGTGACATCCTCGTGCTCGACGCGGGGGACCTCGTGGCAGCGGACGCGCGCCTGATCGACGCTGCATCGCTGCGCGCGAACGAGGCGTCACTCACGGGTGAGTCCGAGCCCGTCGAGAAGAACCCCGCGCTGCTCGAGCCGATCACGCCACTCGCGGATCGGCACAACTCGGTGTTCCTCGGCACGAGCATCGCCAACGGATCGGGGCGCGCGGTCGTGACTGCGACCGGAATGCAGACCGAGGTGGGCGGGATCGCGAAGCTCCTCGAGACGGCGACGCGAGATGAGACCCCTCTGCAGCGCCGCCTCGATCACGTCGCTCGGCGCCTGGTCTGGGCGAGCCTCGCGATCGTCGTGCTCGTGTTCGCGCTTGGTCTCGCCCGCGGGCTCGCGCCCTTCGAGCTGTTGATGACTGGCGTGAGTCTCGCCGTGGCGGCGATCCCCGAAGGCCTGCCCGCGGTGGTCACGCTCGCGCTCGCGCTCGGCGTCGAGCGCATGGTGCGCCGCAACGCGCTCGTGCGCCGGCTCTCCGCGGTCGAGACACTCGGCTCTACGGAAGTGATCTGCACGGACAAGACCGGCACGCTCACCGTCGGAACGATGACCGTGCGCAAGATCGTCGCCGCCGGCGAGGTGTTCCGTGTGACTGGCGAGGGCTACGCGACGTCGGGGGCGATCCTCTTCGATGGATTGGCAGAGCCCGGTACGGCGCGCGCGGGCCTCGAGGCGCTCATGTGGGCGGCCGCGGCGTGCAACGACGCGGAGCTCGTGCCACGGGGCGCCGACTCGGAGGCCGTCGGCGATCCGACCGAGGCCGCGCTGCTCGTCGCGGCTGCGAAGATCGGCATCCAGCGCAGGGACATCGACCGCGACTCACCCAGGCTGGCGACGCTTCCGTTCGATTCCGACCGCAAGCGCATGACGGTCGTGCGCCGGCGCGGCGGCGCGCCGATCGCGGCGGTGAAGGGCGCGCCGGAAGTCGTGCTCGAGCGCTGCACGCACGTTCGCACGGCGAGGGGAACGGAGCCGCTCGACGCGGCGAGGCGTGAGGGAATCCGCAAGTATGTCGCTCTGCTCGCCAGAGATGCGCTCCGCGTGCTTGCGTTCGCCGAGCGCCGCCTGGACCCGCTCCAGTCGGAGGCCGAGGTCGAGAGGGAGCTGACCTTTCTCGGCGTCGCCGGACTCCAAGACCCGCCGCGCAGCGATGCACGCGACGCCGTCGCTCGCTGCCAGCGCGCCGGGATCCGCACGGTGATGATCACGGGAGATCACCCGGACACCGCGCGTGCGATCGCCGCGGAGCTCGGCGTGCTCGGCGCCGGCGACGAGCTCGTGCTGGGGTCGGAGCTCGAGAAGCTCGACGATGAGTCACTTGCGGATCGCGTGCAACGCATTTCGGTGTACGCTCGAGTCACCGCCGGGCACAAGCTGCGCATCGTGCGCGCCTGGAAGGCGCGCGGCGCCGTCGTCGCAATGACCGGCGACGGAGTGAACGATGCGCCCGCGCTTCGCGAAGCCTCCATCGGCGTCGCGATGGGGCGAACCGGCACCGAGGTAGCGAAGGAAGCCGCGGACATGGTGATCACCGACGACAAGTTCTCCTCCATCGTCGCCGCCGTGGAGGAGGGCCGCGGGATCTTCGACAACATCCGCAAGACGCTCGGGTACCTGCTCGGGGGAAACGCTGCGGAGCTCGCCGTGATGCTTCTCGCGACGCTGTTCGGCACGAGCTTGCCGCTGCTGCCGGTGCAGCTGCTCTGGATCAATCTCGTGACCGACGGTTTGCCCGCGCTCGCGCTCGCGACCGACCCGATCGGTCCGGACGTGCTCGCGAGGCCGCCGCGACGCGCGGACTCACCGTTCGCGGACCGGCGGCTCCTCCTCTCGATCCTTACTACCGCCACTCTGACGACGGGGGTCACCTTCGGGACGTTCGTCTTCGAGCTGCGAGACGGCGCAGACCTCGCCACCGCGCGCAACGCGGCGTTCTCGGTGCTCGTATTCGCGGAGCTGCTGCGCGCCTTCGGGGCCCGCAGTGACACGCGGCCGATCTGGGAGCTCGGGTTCTTCTCGAACCTGCGGCTGTTCGCGGTCGTCGCAGTCAGTTTCTCGCTGCAGCTGGTGATCCACCACTACACCTTGATGGAGACACTCTTCAAGACCGAGCCGATCACCATGGCGCAGTGCGCCGGCTGGATCGGGCTCGGCGCCGTGCCGTTCGCCGGCCAAGAGGTTCAGAAGCTCCTCGCCCGTCGGATTCCGCAGCGCCTTGGCGCCAGAAACGCTTAGGCGGAGTGGAGCGTCACCCCGGGCCGAGGCGTGTGCGAGCTGCCAACCCGAGCGCGACACCCACGTAGGAGCCGAGGCCGGCTCCGAGAAGCCAGCTGCCAAACACTGCCCAGGACGTGCCATAGGACTGGAGCGCTACCCCGGGGGAGAGCAGAAGCAGCAGCATGGCCGCCGGTAGCAGCGGTCCGATCGCTGCGCGGCTCCTGCGACCCAATCCCACGAATGCAGCCACGGCTGCGACGAAGAGCGACGTCGTGATCCCGAAGCACAGCGCGCCGAGTGCGAGGCCGCCGGCCAGGCTCAACTGACTCCCCACTTCCGTCGTGGACCACCACTCCAAGAAGTGCTGGTTCGGGCAGGCCGCGCCGCAGACTCCGGCCACGCCGAGACCAATCAGACCGACGACGGCAGAGCGGGCCAACGGGAGCGACGGTGTTCGCACTCGCAGCAACGCGAGTGAGAGGAAAACGACGACGAGCGCCGACCACACCGCCGAGAAGACGACGACGTGCCACGGAGGATGATGCTCGAACGGATGCCCCGACAGCATCAGGACGAAGCCGACCGCTGCGAAGGCTCCGAGCGCACCCGCTGCTGCGAGCAGCCGCGCGGTTCGACCGCCGCGGAGCTCGGCGTCTCGTGCGACTGCCGCGATGATCCCGGAGCGAACGCCCTCTCGAATTTCGGGGGGTGTGTTCTTGGCTGCCATCCGCAGGTCTACCGCTGGCCAGACGGTTCGAGGCTACACGCTGTGGTGTACCCGCTTACCTGCAACGTGCACCGGTCCAGCGCGTAGCCGGAGCATCGCGCGCGACGCGATCTTCTTGACCGCGTCGACCGACTTTCCGAGCCGGGCCGCGATCTCCGCATATCCAATGCCCTGACCCTTCGCGGAGAGCAGCACGTAACTCTCCTCGGCCGAGAGAGTGTCGAGCGCCCGTGCGAGCTGCTCGCGGTCACCGAGATTGGCCGCTGGGTCGCTGCGCACGGCGACCGGCTCTCGATCTCCGATCGAGACCTCGCGGGAGCGGTACGCTCGCCGTTCGTCGTCGACGAGGAGCCGATGCGCGATGCGGAAGAACCAGGGCGCAAAGGCGCGCTCCGGATCGTAGGCGTCCCGCGCGCGGTGAACCCGCAGAAAGAGCTCCTGGTAGAGGTCCTGGGCGCGGTCGGGAGAGCGCGCGCGCTTGATGAAGTAGGCGTACGCGCGCGGCTCGTAGCGCCGGAACAGCTCCTCGAACGCACGGCCATCTCCGCTTGCGTATTGTTCCATCAGGGCCTCGTCGGAGACCGTTGCGAACTCCGCTCGAGGCGCCCAAACATGCATACGGAGCGGGCCTCACGAGGTGACTTCGCGCTAGCGGGTGCATGCGAGATGCCAGCTCAAGGCTGAGGACGCCTGCGCGCGCCGCGCCGGGCGGGGCAAGACGCCCCGCGCGCCGACCCGGTGGTGCCAGAGTGTCTCAAGAGACAACCCAGTCACCGATTCCGCTCGCGGCCGTAGTAAGCATCGTACAATACGGAAGACGGACGATGACCTACGCTCACGCTGACGAGGCGACCGTCGAAGTGCGCGCGGCGCCGGATGAATTGTTCGAACATCTCGACGATCAGGCTCGCCTCGGAACTCACATGGAAAAGCCGTCCATGATGATGATGGGCGGCCGGATGACCTACGAATTCGACGAGGCGAAAGGGCGCGCTGTCGGCTCAGTCATCAAGATGGGCGGAGGCTTTCTCGGGATCAGACTCTCCGTCGAAGAGGTCGTGACCGAACGCGATCCGCCGCGGCGCAAGGTGTGGGAGACACGAGGACACCCGCGCATCCTGATCATCGGCGCGTATCGAATGGGCTTCGAGATCACGTCGTCCGGCGCGCATTCCCGCCTGCGCATCTTCATCGAATACGATCGGCCGCTTTCTGCGATCGGCCGCGTCCTGGGCGGCGCCGCTGCGCCGATATACGCCCGCTGGTGCGTGAAGCGCATGGCGGACGACGCCAAGGCGCATTTTCAATAGCGGGCACGTTCGCAGCTCATGCACCGGTCGTCGCGCCAACGAGTGACGAGGGCCGCCGCCCCGGGGCGTGACTCGCAGCGCCTTCCGAAGTCACTCGCCGGCGCGGAGTTTGGCGATGGCCTGCCCTACGTTGTGCCGCATGGCGCGGACTGACCCGATGACTCGACGCGAGACGGCAAGGCCCTGGCTGGCCGCGCTCGCGCTGGTCCTGCTGGGGGCGCTCGCCTATTCGAACTCGCTCGGCGGTCCGTTCGTGCTCGACGACGTGCAGTCGATTCGGGACAACCCGCACGTGCGCGCGCTCTGGCCACCTGCGCACTGGCTCTCGCTCGAGCCACAGAGCTCGTTGTCCGCGCGGCCCCTCGTGACTCTGACGATGGCGCTGTGTCACGCGGTCTCCGGGCTCGACGTCGGCGTCTATCACGTCGTCAACGTCGCGCTGCACCTCTTGAACGGGGCCCTGCTGCTGGGCTTGCTCCGCGCGCACTTCGACGCTCGGGCTGCGTTCGCGGGCGCCTTGCTCTGGACCCTGCACCCGCTGAACACCGAGGCGGTCGACTATCTGACGCAACGGACCGAGCTGCTGCTCGGCACGTTCTACCTCGGCACGCTGTACGCCACTTCGCGGAACCGGCGCGGCGTCGCAGTTCTGTGTTGCGCGCTCGGCATGTTGTGCAAGGAGTCGATGGTGACTGCGCCCGTCGCCGTGCTGCTGTGGCAGCGCGCGTACCGCTACGGGAGCTGGCGGGATCTGTTCTCGAAAGAGCGCGCATTCCACGCGGCGCTCGCGGGCACCTGGAGCCTCTTGCTTGCGCTCCTGTTGCTGGCGCCGCGCTCGAACAGCGTCGGCTTCGGGCTCGGCGTGAGCGGCGTCGAGTACGCGCAGAACCAGGTCGTCGCCGTCGCGCACTATCTCCGGCTGGCCGTCTGGCCGATCCCACTCGCGATCTACTACGGCCCCGTCGAAGCCGTCGAGCTCCGCGACACGATCGCTCCGGGGCTCGTCGTCACGACTGCGATCGTGGCGGCACTCGCCCTGCTCCTCCATGCGCCGCGCTGGGGCTATCCCGGGGTTCTGTGTTTCTTGCTGCTCGCGCCGACGTCGAGCTTCGTGCCCATTGCGACCGAGGTCGCAGCGGAGCGCCGCATGTATCTGCCGCTCGCGGCCCTCGTGTCACTCGGCGTCGGCGCGTCGCTCGAGATCGGACGGCGCGTCGCGAAGCGCGGGCCGGCTTCGCGCCAACGACTGGTACGCGTCGCTGGGGGAATCGCGACGGCAGCGCTCGCCGCGGCGCTCGGCGGCGTGACATACGCGCGCAACGCGGACTACGCGAGCGCGGTCGCGCTCTGGCGGAGTCAGGTGGCTGCCAAGCCGGACCTCGCGCAGGGCATCGTGAATCTGGGCATCGCGTACGCCGAAGTCGGCGACGATCGCGAGGCGGCGTCGGCATACCGCCGCGCGCTCGAGCTCAGGCCCGACGAGCCGCGCACTCACTACGACTTGGCGCTGGCGCTCGACGGTCTCGGCGACGCCGACTCCGCCCTCGGCCACTACGAGCGAGCGGTCGCGCTCGAGCCGCGCTTCGAGGCCGGACAGCTCGCGTTTGCGCGCGCCCGGATCGCGCGCGGCGACGTCGCAGGCGGAGAGGCGGCGCTGCGCCGCGCGCTCGAGACACTTCCGAACTCGGCCCTGCTTCGCGTGGAGCTCGCGCAGCTGCTTCTCTCGCGCAGCGATGCTCGGTCGCTCGCGGAGGCGCTCGACCACGCGCGCCGAGCGGCGACCGAGACCGGCGAGCGAGATCCCGCCATCCTTCACACGCGCGCCGCCGCGGAATGGCGTTCGGGGCTCCGAGCGGAGGCCTTGCAGACCGAGGAGCGCGCGGTCCAGCGCGCGTCGGGCGCGTCACCGGAGCTCGCGTCGCGTCTCGCGGAGCAGCTCGCGCAGTATCGCGCTGCGCTCGCGCGCTGAGACCGCCGATCGCCTACACCAAAGTGCGTCACGCCCCGCCACGGAATCGGGCGCCGGCGGCGAGCTGTCGACCGGGCCCGCGACGGCTAGACTTCCGGCATGCGCTCCCCCGGCGCCGCCCTCGCCCTGTCGCTCGCGCTCCTGCTCGGCGCTGCGAGCCCCCGGACGGAGGGTCCGGCCGAGATCACGCTGACGCTCGACACCGTCGACGTGGTTCGCCCGCCCTCGGGCGAGCCCGGGCTCGGGTTCCTGTCGGGGCGGGCACTCGCACACGAGGGCGACCTCGAGCTCTTCGACGTGGTGTTCGTGATCGACACGTCGGGCAGCACGGGCGAGGCCTCGGGCCTGGGATCGCGTTCGAGCTGGCTCTCCCACCTTCCCGGAGTGCAGGTCTCGCGCGGCGACAGCGTGCTCGGCGCCGAGGTGGCCGCGATCGAGTCACTGCTCGACGGCTTCGACGCCCGCACCACTCGCGTGGGCCTCGTGAGCTTCGCGGGCAGTGACTACCCGAGCACGAACGCCTGGGTCGAGGCGCCGCTGACGTCGGACTTCTCGAAGCTGCGCAGTGCTCTCGCGGACCGCCTGCTCGTCGACCCGGAGGGCGGCACCGACCTCGCGGCGGGGCTGCTGCGCGGGGCGATCGAGCTGCTCGGGACCCGGAGCGCCGAGAGCCAGCCGCGGGCGCACGCGACCCGACACTTGGTGGTGTTGACCGACGGGATCCCCACGCTGCCGGAGTACAACCCGGTCGGCAAGGCGATCCGCGCCGCACACTCACTCGCGAAGCGCGGCATCTGCGTGCACGTCTTCGCGATCGGGCGCGAGGCGACGCGCGAGGGACGCGAGATCGCGCCCGTGGCGGAAGTGACTCAGGGCGAGTACCACGCCGTGCGGGACCTCTCGAAGCTCGCGCCGCTCCTGGCGCAGATCCAGTTCCGCTCGCTCCGCGAGCTGCGCGTCGAGAACAAGACGACCGGCGCGCCCGCGGTCGAGCTGGCGCACGACGACACCGGCGCCTGGTCCGGGCTCGTGTCTTTCATCGCGGGCGCGAACCAGATCGAGATCGTGGCCGTCGCCAGCGACGGCCGCGAGCGGCACCTCGAGCGCCAGGTCGTGTTCGGCAACGTGACACTCGACGCCGACCAGAAGGCGCGCCGCGACCGCCTGCTGGCGCTGCAGGCCGAAGGGGAAGCCCGCGCCAAGCCGGCGCCCCAGAAGAAGCTCGCCATCGAGCCCGATCGCACGGCGCCCGCGAACTAGCGGCGAGGCCCTCGGCGGACCCCGCCCGACGCCGCCATCCACATGCGACCAGCGCTCCAATGAAGGCCTGGGTCGTGCCGATGAGCAGCCGTGCGGACGATTCGACTCCTCACCGTCGCGGCGCTCGCTCTGGCGCTCAGCGCCGAGACTCGGGCGCCGGCGCGCACGGACTCGCGCGATCTGATCGCGCGCCTGCAAGGCCCGCGCGTCGCGGCGCACCGCGGCGGCTACGGGCTTCCCG
>Ga0326730_1000055_pt1 | contig 34042 bp, 30 predicted proteins | sample MHFSIPfraction_3_FD_207740 | JGI IMG/M metagenome (GOLD analysis project Ga0326730, IMG submission 207740) | Lab enriched peat soil microbial communities from Michigan Hollow, Ithaca, NY, United States - MHF7AN SIP fraction | ecosystem: Environmental > Terrestrial > Soil > Wetlands > Peat...
CGCCAGATCGCGGCGTCGAAGGCGCTGATGCGGTTGCGCCGCGAAAAGCTCCGGGCCACCGACGAGCTGATCGACGAGGCGGCTGGATCGCCGCCCGCCAGCATCGGAGCGCGGATCGATCTGGAGCGCGCCTTCGCGCAGCTCTCCGAGACGTCGCGGGCGGTGGTGTGGCTGCATGACGTGGAAGGCTTCACGCACGAGGAGATTGCCGAACAGATGGGCAGGACCGTGAGTTTTTCGAAATCCCAGCTGGCCCGGGCGCATGCGCGCCTGCGCCGCTTGTTGGTGGCGGAGCCGGAGGTTGGACGATGATGCATTGCACGATGGATGACCTGGTGGCGGTGCGCGACGGCGAAGGGTCCGTCTGGGCGCGCCGGCACGTGGAGGAATGTGATATCTGCCGGGGCGAGATGGACGCCCTGTACCAGCGGGTGGCGCAGCTGAAGGCGGTGCCGGCGCTGCGGCCGCCGCGCGACCGCTGGCCGATGGTGCGTGACGTGATCACGGCCGAGCGCTCCCAGCGCCGACGCCGCTGGGCACGTGGGGGACTGCTGCTCGCGGCGGCGTTCGCGGGGCTGATGGTGCTGCTGCCCCTGATGCACGGCCGGGCGTACGCCGACGAGCTGGCGCAGGTCAAGCAGCACTCGGCGCAGCTGGAAGACTCCCTGCAGCAGTACGACCTCGACGGGCGCGTGATGAGCGGCAGTGAGGCCGACCTCACCGCCCAGCTGGAGGACCAGATCGCGGCGCTGGACGGGCGCTTGTCGCAGATGAGCGAGCGCGCGGCGCAGGATGCTCAACTGGTGGATTTGTGGCGGCAGCGGGTGGACTTGATGCAGCATCTCGTGCAGGTGCGCGTCACCCGCGCCAATTACGTGGGCCTCTAGCGGGCCCTTGAGGAGAGGGAACTCATGATTCGCAAGTGGATCATCGCCGCGTTGCTGGTCGCCGGGATCGCCCCGGTGGCGCTCAACGCGCAGACCCCCCCCCCGCGCCCGCGGGCGGCTCCGCGGGCGGAGAACCGGGGTTTCTCGTTCACCGTCAACGGCAATCGCGCCCGCATCGGCGTGCTCGTGAACCGGGTGGCGAATGCCGAGTCGGACAAGTACGGCGCCAAGATCGACGCGGTCACCCCGGGTGGCCCGGCCGACAAAGCCGGCCTCAAGGCGGGCGACATCATCACGAAGTTCAACGGCACCTCGCTCGCCGGTGTGAGCGCCGATGAGGAGGACGAATCGGGCCCCGGCGGCAAGCTCGTGGACCTGGTCGGCGACCTCGACCCCGGCGATACGGTACAGGTGGAATACCGCCGCGGCGCGGAGACGAAGACGGCGACGCTCGTCACCGAAGAGCAGGACAACGTGTTCGGTGGTCGGCTCCCGTCGGTGCGCGAATTCGAGATGCCCAGGACCCCCATGCCGTTCATGTTCTCCGAGGGCGAAGGCGGCTTCACCATGTGCATGGGCGACGCCTGGTGCGACCTGGAGCTGGTGACGCTGAATGCGGATCTGGGCGACTACTTCGGATCCAAGGACGGCGTGCTGGTAGTCAAGGCGCCCGCCGACACCGCGCTGCCGTTGAAAGGCGGCGACGTGATCCTCTCGATCGGCGGTCGCAAGCCGACGTCACCCGCGCATGCAATGCGGATCCTGCGCTCCTACGACGCAGGGGAGACGGTTTCGATCGAGATCATGCGGCATCAACGCCGCCAGACTATCTCCTGGACGGTGCCCACGGCGGAGAGCCATTGGCGCCGGATGCGCGCCCCCCGCGGCGAGCAGAGCTACTGGCGCATGCCGGACGCGTGGCGCGAGCTGGCGCGGGCGTCGGTGCAGGGGCAGCTGCAGAGTACCCTGCGGGCGCGGCAGTTGTCCGAAGTCGCACGCGAGCGTGCCTTGCGCTCGCTGCAGGGGCGGCTGGACTCGCTGCGCACGAGGCTGCGCGAGCGGTTCCGCACCACCGCGATCTGACGGGGTGGCGTTCGGGGAGCGGGGAGCGGTCGCAGTGTCCTGGACTGCTCCCCGCTTCCGTGTCTAGCGCCGCCGAGGGCCAATCAGGATCGCATTCGTCACCAGCCGCGCCGTCCCGCGCCAGAATCCCCGAAACAGCGGATCGCCCAGAAACAGCACGACTCGGCCGTCGCCCTGGTTCTCCACCACCGCCCACGCCGTGCCCTTGAGCAGGCGCTCGGTGTTGTCGGGCCAGGTGAACCCCGAGAGCGTCAGCGAATCCGCGGTAAACACGACGGGGTTGGCGCCTTTGCGCGACAGCTTCCAGAAGGTCGAGCCGTCCAGGTAGACAGGCAGCTGGTCCTGCTCGTACCCGAGCGTGAGCCACTGCGTGCGATCGAGCGTCGCCCGGAAGATCGACCCGGGAAGCCACTCGGGCCGCTCGCGCGGCGGCGCGGTGGGGGACTCGAGCGGGGGCGCATCGGCCTGGATAGTGCTGTCCGCCTTCCCGCTGTCGGCGCCCACCGTGGCGATGGTCGAAAGCCCCACGTCCTTGTCCGCGGCGAAGTCACCCGCGCCCCCGATGCCGATCAGCACACCGCCCGATTGCACCCAGGCCTTCAGCCTGGCCACGCCACCGTCGCCCAGCTGGCGCTTCATCCGGCCGCCCGACCCGTCGGGTAGCAGAATCACATTGAAATCGTGCAGGTCGTCCATGTTGCCGATGGCGCTCAGCGAGACCGGTGTGAACGAGGCGCCGAGATCACGGGTCAGGAAGTGCCACAGCCAGCCGTAACTCGTCTCCGAGATCCCGTCGCCCGCGGCGACGAGGATCCGGGGCGGCGCGAGACTCGTCACCGCATCGGAGCCGGTCCCGGTGTTGCCCGTGTCGGCGAACGCGCTCTGCACCGCGGTCACCGGCACGCCGAGCGGCGGGGCCAGGGCACCGATCCGCTCGGCCAGGGAACCGGGGTTGCGCTGCAGCCGCACGACGAACGTGCCGCGCGGGAACGTCCGGCCGTCGGCGACGAGCGGATGCTGCGCCACCGCGACGTTGAAACCCTCCTGCTCCAGTGCCAGCACGAGTCGCGCGGCGCCGAGGTTGTCGTTGGGGAACACGTACGCGGAGCGGGCCGCCGAGGGCGCCGGCGGGGGGGCGAGCAGCGTGTCCGCTACCGGCTGGCCGCCGAGTGGCGCGGCGTCCTCCGTCCAGTACGCCTCGACGTTGAACGTGTAGGGTAGGGACCAGGCGGTGACATCGTAGAAGCCGTAGTCGTCCTTGTCGGCGTCCTCACCGCGTCGGCGATTGCGGTGGAAGCGCTCCACCTGGTCCTGGACGAACGGCCGCTCCAGCACGGCGTCCGGCTCGAGCAGGGCCTTGGCGAGGCGGCGCTGCGGCTGCGCCAGGTCCACGACGTAGCTCCCCGCCGGAAACGTACGACGCCCCGCCGCGCCGCCCATGTACGCGTGCGCGAGTGTCACAGCGGCGGGCTGCGTCAGGCGGGTGACTTCGATGCCGTTGTGCAGCAGCAGACCCACGACGTGCGCCGCCGTGCGGGCGTCGGATCCGGGCACCAGCACGATGCGCTTCATCCGGTCGGTCGCGGCCTCGTCCATCGCCGACTTGCGGAACGCATAGTAGTCCTGCAAACGCTCCCGTCGGTTGTGCGCCGCGGTCTCCAGGGTGGCGAGCGATGCGATGAAGTGGTGGGCGATGCCGTCCCGGAACGTCGTGATGGTGCCGTCATCCCGACGGATGTTGAACTGCGGCCCGCCGTCGGTCTCGTAGGTCATCCCGGTCGCGCCCTGGAACGTGGTCCACTCGTCCCAGTAACCGACGTAGAAGAAATCGAACACGCCGCGAACGAAGTACTGCCAGCCGTAGCGATCGAATGCGGCGGCATTGCCGCGGCCGAACACGTCGAACCAGTGCGGCGCCTGGGCGGGGAGATTCTGATTCACCGCCGGGGCGACCGGGGGGAAGAAGAACGTCTGCGTCGTCGAATGGTGATCCACGAACACCTGCGGGTGCCAGCGCAGGATGCCGTCCATCATGATGCGCGCCTCGGGCTGGCTCTGCGCCACGAGGTCGCGGTTCATGTCGAACCGGAAGTGGTTGTAGCGCCCCGTGATGCTCCAGGGCTCGTTCTGCTCGAACGCCCACGGATTGTCGGCGCCGACCGCGACCGAGTTGTACCAGGCGGCGAAGCGTTCGTGGCCGTCGGGGTTGGCCGATGGGTTCAGCACCAGCACGACGTTCTTGAGGATGTCGTGCGTCACCGAGTCGTCGCCGGCCAGCATCTGGTAGGCGACCTGCAGCGCCGCCTCGAATCCCGCCGGCTCGTCGCCGTGCACCGAGTATTGGAACAACACGATGACCGGCTCGGCCGCCGCGATCGCGTTGGCACGGGCGAGGGTCGTCCTGCGGGGATCGGTGAGCTCGGTGATGGCGCCGCGGATCGCGTCGAGGCGCGCCAGGTTCGCCGGATCGGAGATGATGAGGGCGCGATACGGACGGTGCTCCACCGTGTAGCCCCACGTCTCGGCGCGCACGCGATCGGGAGCGGTAGCGAGCAGCGTGTCGAGATAGCGCTGCATCACCGCGTACATCGTCTGTTGCTCGCCTGCCTGGTATCCCGTGATTACGTCCGGGCGCGGCACGGCAGGCCGGTAGGGTCCGCGTGCGTAGAAGTCGAAACGCTGGGCCCCGAGGGCGGGCGCGCAGAGCAGGAGTGCCGAGAGCAGTCGCATCGATCGCATGAACGGGCCACGGGTGGAAGAGGCGGCTGAATGTACCCGCCAGGAGTAGTCACGCAACTGTAATATTTTGATGTAGTTGGCTCCAGTACCCTTGACGGCCGTGAAACCAAGATATAACGTGGCCACGTATCTTACGTAGCATCGTACGTAGCATCTCAAGACATATCGAATAATCGTCGAACGGAGGATCGCATGAGACACGGATTCGATTGGAACGGCTTTGCCTTCGGGTTCGGGCCCCGGGGCTTCGCCATGGGCATGGGGCCGCGGCACCGCCGCCGCCGGCAGTGGTTCGAGTCGGGAGACATGAAGTACGTGATCCTGAAGCTGCTGCGCGACAAGCCGCGCCACGGCTACGAAGTGATGAAGGAGCTCGAGGAGCAGATGCACGGGTGTTATTCGCCCTCGCCGGGCACCGTCTACCCCACGCTCCAGTGGCTCGAGGACGAGAGCCTGGTGCGCTCGCGGGACGCGGACGGCAAGAAGGTCTACGAAATCACCGACGCCGGGATCAAGTTCCTGGAGGAGCACAAGGACGTGGTGAGCGACATCTTCGATCGCGTGGCCGAAACCGTCGAGGAGGCGCTGGGCGGCTCGATGGCCGAGATCAATCAGGGCGTGGCCCGGCTGATGAAATCGGTGTACCGTCACGGCTGGCGTGGCGGCGACGAAGCCCGACACAAGATCGCCGAGATCCTCGCGAAGGCCGCGAAGGAGATCGAGGAGGCACTCGCATGAGCCGCTCGTGGTGACGCCCGCCATCGAAACGCGGGCACTGCGCAAAGTCTACAAAACACCGCCGCCGGGAATGCCCCAGCGCGGCCAGAGCGGGCCCGTCGAGATCGTCGCCCTCGACGGGCTCGATTTGCAGGTAGGGGCCGGGGAGTTCTTCGGGCTCCTCGGGCCCAACGGCGCCGGCAAGACCACGACCATCGGCATCCTGACGACCCGCGTGAAGCCGACGTCCGGGGCGGCACTCGTCGCCGGCGTGGACGTCGTGACCGACGGGGTCGCCGTGAAGCAGCGCATCGGCGTCGTACCGCAGCGGCCCAACCCTGACCGCAGCCTCATCGTGATCGAGAACCTGGTGTTCCACGCCGCCTATTTCGGCATGCACCAGGCCGAAGCGATCCGGAAGGCTCAGGGACTGCTGGACATGATGGGCCTCGGCGACCGGGGCGGCGCGAAGGTCGACCAGCTCTCGGGCGGCCAGCAGCAGCGCCTCATGATCGCCCGTGCGCTGATCCACGACCCCGAGATCCTGTTCCTGGATGAGCCGACGGTGGGGCTCGATCCGCAGGCACGCCTCGACCTGTGGGAGCTGCTGCGCCAGATGCACGGCGAAGGGCGCACCATCGTCATGACCACCCACTACATGGAAGAAGCCGACCGGCTGTGCGAGCGCATCGCGATCGTGGACCGCGGCCGCCTGTTGGCGTGCGACTCGCCCCGCTCGCTCAAGGCCCAGGCGCCCGGAGGGACGCGCATCGAGCTGACGCTCGACGGTGATGCGGCCGCGGCTGCGGAGCAGGCCCGTGGCCAGGCCGGCCTGCTGCGGGTGGACGTTCAGGGCGCCGTGCTCTCGGCATACGCCGAGCGGCCCGGTGAGGTGCTTGCCTCGCTGATCCGCACCGCCGAAGCGGCGGGCCGGGCCGTACGCGACATCCACCTCGCCCCGCCGAGCCTCGAAACGCTGTTCATCTCCCTCACGGGGAGGAAGCTCACATGAGGCCGTCCCGACCCCCGGTGCCCGCGTCCCGGGTATTTCTGGCGCTCCTGGCGCGCGACCTGCGCGTCGCCCGTCGGGAGATCGTGTCGTTCCTCGTGCGCAGCACGCTGCAACCGCTGCTGTTCGTCGTCGTCTTCGGATATTTGTTGCCCAAGATGGGGTTCGTGCAGCGCGGCTACGGCGCCGCGCTTCTTCCGGGCATCCTCGGCATCTCGCTCGCCCTCTCGAGTCTCCAGTCGGTCGCCCTCCCCATGATGGCCGACTTTGGCTGGACGAAGGAGATCGAGGATCGACTCCTAGCACCCGCCCCGATCCGCCTCGTCGCCGCGGAGAAGGTCGTCGCCGGGGTGATCCAGGGTTTCGTGGCTGCGCTGTTCGTGCTGCCGGTGGCGCGACTCATCATGGGACCGATCGACGCCCTGACCCTCGCCCATGCCGGGACGCTGCTCGGCATCACGCTGCTCGGCGCCCTCGCGTTCTCGACCCTGGGTCTGTGGATGGGCACCGGGATTCCGCCGCAGCAGATCGGGCTGATGTTCAGCGTGATCGTGGCACCCATGATCTTCTTCGGCTGCGCGTACTACCCGTGGCAAGGGCTCACCCCGGTCCCCGTGATCAAGTACGCGGTGCTCGTCAATCCGCTGGTGTACGTCTCGGAGGGGATGCGGGGAGCCCTCACGCCGGGATTGCCGCACATGCCGTGGGAGCTCGTGGTGGTCGCGCTGGTCGCCATGTCCGCCCTGCTCTGGACCGCCGGGATTCGCACTTTCGAACGACGGGCGGTGAGCTGAGCGAATCGCTATCTTGGCGCGTGTGATCCTCGAAGCGTGCGTCGACTCGGTGGAATCGGCGCTCGCCGCCCAGGCGGGAGGCGCGCACCGCATCGAGCTGTGTGAAGACCTGCTCGAAGGGGGGACGACCCCCAGCGCTGGCATGATCGAGGTGTGCCGGGAGCGGCTGCAGATCCCCGTTCACGTTCTGATTCGTCCCCGCGGCGGGGATTTCGTCTATTCCGACATCGAAATCGAAGTCATGCAGCGCGACATCGCGCTCGCCCGCCGCCTCGGCGCGAAGGGCGTGGTGTACGGCGCGCTGCGCGCCGATGGGAGCGTGGACGTCGAGCGCACCAAAGCGCTGCTGGGCGTGTCGCGGCCCCTGTCGGTCACTTTCCACCGGGCGTTCGACTTCACTCCCGACGCCGACGCGGCGCTCGACACCTTGATCGCACTCGGCATCGACCGCGTGCTCACGTCGGGGCAGGCGCCTACGGCCGTCGAGGGCACGCGCACGCTCGCCCGTCTGGTGACCCGGGGGGCGGGCCGCATTCGCATCCTGGCCGGCGGGGGACTCACCGAAGAGAACATCGCGAAGGTCGTAGCGAGCACGGGCGTTCCCGAGGTGCACGTACGGGCGACCGCACTACTCGAGAGCCCGGCATCCTACCGGCCCCGCCATCTCTCGCTCTTGAAGCAGCCGCTCCCCAACGAGTTCGACCGCGCCGTGACGGACCCGGAGCGCATCCGCCGGCTCTCGGGCATCCTCGGGAAGATCGACTCCGCGCATCCGTGACGGCGGAAACGCGACGACCCCCCGCCAGAATGGAGCGGGGGGTCGTTCTGTCGGATCAGGGGGTTGGGTTACGGGTAAGCCTGCCGGCACCCGCCCGACCCGACGTTCACCCAGTTGCGCTGGATGAGGAAGTCCTTGCCGCCGAGATTCATGTTGGCGGTGGAGCCGTTGGAGGTCGTGTAGGTCGTACCGAAGGTCCAGGCGCACTTGTCCGCGTTCTCCGCGCCCTGGCGATCGTACCAGGCGTTGAGATCGGGATCGGTCGCCGCCTCTTCGGATTCGTGCGCGATGGTATTGACCTCCGCGTCGGCAGCCGGGTCATTGTTGGGGGACCCGTTCAGGGCGGAGCAAGCGCTCGGGAACTGCCAGTTGTACGGCTGAGCCGCGTACTTCACGTCGTTACCGTTCCAGCTGAAGTGCCCGTGATAGGCGCAGTACTGCGTCCCGAATCCGCCGCCCAGATTCACGCCCGAGCCCGTGAACACGAGGTAGACCGTGGAGGCGTTGAACGTCATGTTCCCGCTCGTGAACGCCTTGGTCACCTCGGCCCGGATCGCCGCGTCGGACGGCTTGGTGCCGGGGTTGGTGTTGTCGGCCCAGAACTGCGTGTACGTCACGCTGTTCGCGACCCGTTGCCCGGAGGAGTTGGTGTAGGTGTTATTGATGTTGAAGTACGGTGATGGGGCAAAGTGGTTGAGGAAGTAGCCCACCATCGAGCCGTCGGCCGAGCCTGCGCCCTTGGTCCCAGGGGTTGGACCGTTGTTGTAAATGCGACTCGTGCCCCAATAGATCGCCGCCACGTTGGGGGTGACGAGGATCGGCCCGCCATGATACTGGATTCCGGTGCCGCGGGCTTTGGGAGCCAGCTCGATGCCGGCCGGAGCGAATCCCCGCGCGGGCATGACGTGCACGCCCCAGCCCGCAGTCGCGGCGTCCGGGGTCAGTACTGCGTCGGAAGGTTGTGTGCCGTTGTCCTTGCCGCAGGCGGCGACGGCGATGGCGCCGCTCAACGCGATGAGAGTAACGCGGAATCTCATGCGGGTGATCCTCCGGGGTGACGGTTCGTCCGGGGTGAGGAATCGTCACCTAATCTGGAAATGTCGTGCCGCCGTGCAAGAGCGTCTGAACACCGGGATGGAGTAGGACACATGCCGACACGACGGGAAGTCATCCAGCAGCTCGCGGCGATCGGTCTGGCCGCGCCGGCCGTCCACCGGTTGCGTGACCTGTGTCACGCGGGCGGCCCGGCACTCGCGACGCCGAGCGCCGCACAGCGCGCCTGGCAGGATCTGGAGCTCGGCATGTTCGTGCATTTCGCCCCCAACACCTGGCAGGACAAGGAGTACGACGACCTGTCCAGCGCGCCCGGGGACATCATGCCGCAGGTCGACGCCGCGCAGTGGGCCGAGACCGCGCTGGCGCTCGGGGCGCGCTACATCGTCCTGGTGGCGAAGCATGCCGGGGGCTTCTGTCTGTGGCAGACCGACACCACCGACTATGGCATCCGCGCGACGCCGTGGCGCGGAGGCCGCGGCGACGTCATGGCGGATCTCGCCACGTCCTGCGCGTCCCGCGGCCTGAAGCTCGGCGTCTATCTCTCGCCCCGCGACGACCGGCACGGCGCCGGGCTCTCCGGTCGCTGCGCCACGCCGGCGGCCCAGGCCGCCTACGACACGCTGTATCGCGCCCAGCTCACCGAGCTGCTCACCCGGTACGGCCCGATCACCGAGCTGTGGCTCGACGGCTCGAGCGTGGTGCCGACGGGTGATCTCGTTGCGCGCTACGCGACCGATGCCATGGTGTTCCAGGGTCCCCAGGCCACCATCCGCTGGGTCGGGAACGAAGACGGCTTCGCCCCCTATCCGTGCTGGAACGGGCTCTATGCGGCCGACGCCCACACCGGCATTGCGACCGCGCTGCACGGCGACCCCACGGGTGACGTGTGGATGCCGGTCGAGGTGGACGTCTCGATCCGTCGCCCCAACTGGTTCTGGAGCACGACCAACGACAGCCACCTGATGTCGCTCGACGACCTCGTCGAGATCTACTACCGCTCCGTCGGGCGCGGGGCGCAGCTGTTGCTCAACCTCCCGCCCGACCGCACCGGTCGGATCCCCGAAGCGGACGCCCTCCGCGCGGCGCAGTTCGGCGATGAGGTGCGGCGCCGGTTCGGACCCGCCGTGGCAGAGACGGGCGGATCCGGGCCGATCATCACGCTCAGTTTCAACAACCCGACGCGCGTCGATCACGTGATCCTGCAGGAGGAGCTGAGCCGCGGGGAGCGCGTCCGCGCCTGGAAACTGGACGGCCTGGCATTCGGCCGTTGGCGCCGGCTCGGCGCGGGCTCGGCCATCGGTCACAAACTCATCTATCCGGTGCCACCCGACGGGTACACGATGCTGCGCGTCACCGTCACGGAGAGCGTCGGGTTGGCCGCGCTGCGCCGCCTCGCCGCCTGCAACGCCGGGGTGTCCCCGCCACGCACCTGGCAGGACGCCGCCCCGCTGTGGGCCGACGACGCGGTGGGACAATGGAACGGCGATTCGCTGAGCCTCGATCTGACGGAAAAGGTCGCCACCGCCGGTCGCTACCGGCTGCGGCTCGCCCCCGAGCGTGGGGAGGCGGTGGAAATCCGGGACATGGATCTGCACATTGGGGAAACGGCGGCGCCGACGCTCGCGAATCCCGTCCCCGGCCGCCGGGACGCGGCGTTCCTCACGATTCCGCTTCAGGGGAGTCGCGTCACACTCAAGGCGCGCGTGCGCGGCGCCACACACGGGACCATCCTCCTGCAACGCTGGTAGGCCGTCCATGAACAGATTGCTCGCGGTTCTCACCGCCCTCGTCGTCGCCTGTCGGCCGCACACGGCAGACGAGGGACCATCATCCGCCGCTCGCGAGCCGCGCCTGCCTACGGGCCGTTCGCTCGACCCGGCGGGCGTTACCTCGCCCGTGGGACAGATGCCGCTCGGCATCGCCCTCTCGCCCGACGGCCGACGCGTGGTGCTGATCCTCGGCGGGTGGCTCGACCATGGCATTCAGGTGGTCGATCTCAGGGGGCGCGTGACGCAGACGCTGCCGCAGTCGGCCTCGTTCGTCGGTCTCGCGTTCTCGACCGATGGCCGGACGCTCTACGCCTCAGGCGGTAATACCGACGTGGTGTACCGCTACCGCTGGACGGGCGACACGGCGAATCTCGAGGACTCGATTGTGCTGGCGCCGCGCGCCCCACGCGCGGACGGCACGCATTACCCCGCGGGACTCGCGCTCTCAGCCGATGGACGGTCGCTGTACGTCGCCGAGGACCTCGCCGATTCCCTTGCGGTGGTGGATCTGGCGTCCAATGCCGTGGTGCAGCGGCTGGCGACGGGGCGTTACCCGTACGGCGTCGCCGTCGGGACGGACGGGACGGTGTTCGTCTCCAACTGGGGGGCGAGCGCACTGTCGGTATTCGCGCCCGCCGGAGGCGGCCGGCTCGCGACGGCTCCGGCGATCGCCGCGGGGCGACATCCGTCGGCGCTCGTGATGAACGACAGTGGCACGCGGCTGTTCGTCGCTTCGGGAAGCACCGACCGCGTCGCCGTCGTGGATACGCGGGCGCGCCGCGTGCTCACCACCCTGCTCGATCCGCCGCCGGCGGGGCCGGACGAAGGCACGACGCCCGACGCCCTCGCCCTCTCCGCCGACGGCACGCGGCTGTTCGCCGCCGAAGCGGATGCGAACGCGGTGGCGGTGTTCGAGCTGTCGCCGGCGACCGCGGACGTCGCCACGGCCACGAGGTCCGACCGCCTCGCCGGGAGAGTCCCCGTGGGCTGGTATCCGACGGCGCTGCTGGTTCGGGGCGATACCCTGCTCGTGGCGAACGGGAAGGGCGCCGGCACACACCCCAATCCCAGCCACGTCAGATCGTTTGGGGAACGCGATACGACCTACACGCTCGGGCAGATCGCCGGCAGCATGACCATCGTGCCCGCGGCGCGGGCGAGCGGCGCCGAGCTCGCCGCCCTGACCCAGCGCGTGGCGCACGCCAACCGGTGGGACGAGCCCCGTCCATCGGGGCCGTCGTATCCGCCGTTCGAGCACGTGATCTACGTGCTGCGCGAAAACCGGACGTACGATCAGGTACTGGGGGACCTGACGCAGGCCGACGGCGACACCGCGATCGTCATGTTCGGTCGCGGGGTGACACCGAACGCCCACGCCCTGGTGGAACGCTACGGGATCTTCGACCGGTTCTTCGTGAACGCCGAGGTCAGCGCGGACGGGCACAACTGGTCCATGGCCGCGTACGCGACCGACTACACGCAGAAGACCGCGCCCATAAACTATTACGACCGCGGCGGGCGCAGCTACGACTTCCAGGGAGAGAACCGCGGGCAGGTTCCCGACGACGACGTCGCCGAGCCGGGCTCCGGTTACCTGTGGGATCTCGCCGCGCGCGCGCGGATCGATTTCGCCAACTTCGGCGAATTCACACGGGAAGAGCGGGGCGGGGGAGCGGATTCGGTCTGGTGGTACCGCGGCCTCAAGGCGTTTCTCGCGGCGCACACTGACACGACCTATCCCGGCTGGAACCTGGAGATCCGCGACCAACGCCGCGCCGACGTCTGGCTGGCCAACCTCCGGCGCTGGGTCACGGCCGGGCGGATGCCGGCGCTGCAGATCGTCTATCTGCCGCAGGACCATACGTCGGGCGCTGCCGCCGGCGCACCGACGCCGCGGGCCATGGTCGCCGACAACGATCTGGCGTTGGGCCGCATCGTGGAGGCGCTGTCCCACAGCCCGTTCTGGAAGAGCACCGTGGTGTTCGTGATGGAGGACGACGCCCAGAACGGCCCCGATCACGTCGATTCGCACCGGTCGCCGCTGCTCGTGATCTCGCCGTACACGCGGGGCGGCGTGCTGCACCGGTTCACCAACACGACGGACGCACTGCGGACAATGGAGGAGATCCTGCACCTGGATGCCCTCTCCCAGTTCGACCACTATGGGCGCCCGCTGCGCGACGTCTGGCGCGACACGCCGGACACGGCGCCGTTCACCGCGCTCACGCCCTCCGTCCCGCTGGACGAGCGGAATCCGGCTCGCGGCCGGGCCGCGCGCGACTCGCGCAGACTGGACCTGTCCGCGGTCGACGCGGCGGACATGGACCTGTTCAACCGGGTGTTGTGGATGGCGGTGAAGGGGGAGCAGGCGGTCTACCCCGGAACGCATCGCATGTCGGCGCTCGAAGCACGCCGCTCGCAGTGAGCCGCAGGCGGCTGTTCGGGGCGATCGCCGGGATCTGTGCGCTCGGCTGCGCCGGCCCACCGGCGACGGAGCGGGCGAACGCGACCCCCGAGCCACGCCCGATCGTCGTACTCGTCTCGCTCGACGGGTTCCGCTACGACTACCTCGACCGCTATCCGTCGCCTAACCTGCATCGCATCATCGCCGCAGGTGTGCGCGCGCCGCTCGTCGCGGCGTTTCCGACCAAGACCTTCCCGAACCACTACACGATCGTCACCGGGCTCTTCCCGGAGCACCACGGGATCGTGGAGAACACGATGTACGATCCGGTGTTCGACGCGCAGTTCGGGATCAGCGACACCGTCGCGGTGGCGGACGCCCGCTGGTGGGGCGGCGAGCCGCTGTGGGTGACCGCGCAGCGCCAGGGACGGATCGCGGCCTCGTTCTTCTGGCCGGGCAGTGAGGCGGCCATCGAGGGAGTCCGGCCGCGCTACTGGGAGCACTACGACCATCGGGTGCCGAACGCCGCCCGGGTCCAGCGGGTGCTCGACTGGCTCGCATTGCCCCAAGACCGGCGCCCGGCGTTCGTGATGCTCTATTTCAGCGACGTGGACAATGCCGGGCACGAGTCCGGGCCCGACAGCCCCGAGGTCCGGGCGGCGGTGCTGCGGGTGGACAGCGCGGTGGGGATGCTGCTCGACGGGCTCGGGCGCGCCGGGCTCGACTCCCGGGTCGACGTTGTCGTCGTCTCCGATCACGGCATGTCGCCCGTGACCCCGGACAGCGTCGTCGCGATCGACGACTATCTCCCGCTCGATCTGCTGGCTCGCAGTGTGGGCGGGAATCCACTACTCGGACTCTGGCCCAGGCCCGGGATGGAAGACAGTGTGTACCGGAGTCTGCGCGGGAAGCACCCGCATCTCGCCGTCTGGCGCAAGGCCGAAGTCCCCGAGCGGTTCCGGTACCGCGACAACCGCCGTATCGCGCCGATCCTCGCGCTGGCGGATCCGGGATGGTCGTTGGCGCTGCGCCGCGCGGACGTCGCCCAACACCCGGATCGCTTTCGCGGTGGCGCGCACGGGTACGACGATACTGTATCGGTGATGCGGGCGATCTTCCTGGGGGAGGGACCGGCGTTTCGCCGCGGAGTAGTGGCGCCGGCGTTCCGCAACATCCACATCTACGACCTGCTCGCGAAAATTATCGGCCTCGTGCCCGCGCCGAACGACGGCAGCCCCGATTCGACGGTGCTGCTGCTCCGCTAGGCGTTCTGCTCGAGGAACGCCATGGCCTCGGTGCGGGAGCGGAACACGCCGACCTGTTTGGTGCTGCGTCCCTCGAGCCGCCGGTAGCTCTCGTACATCCGGCCCAGCCCGAAAGCGTAGTCTCCAGGCGCCACGATGGCGAACTTGGACTGTGACTTCGTCGTGTCCATCGAGGCGGCGAGCTCCGCCAGCTGCTTGATGCGATCGACGGAGCGCAGGTCGATCTTCTCGACGTCGGTCATGTCCATCAGCTCGTCGTAGCCGTTTACCTCGGGGCGCGACCACACGTCCTTCTGGTACCCGAAGATGTCGTCCCCGGTGAGCGTGCCGCGGCCCGTGGCCATTACGAGCTGCCGGTCGTGATCGATCGTGTACTCGATGGGCATGATCCCCCAAACTGTGGTCCTGGGTCCACCAGGACAAGAAGGACATATTGGACCATGGACCTACAGCTCGTCATCCTCGCGGCCGGACTCGGCAGCCGCTACGGCGGCGGAGGGGGGGGCCTGAAGCAGATGGAGACGGTTGGCCCGGGCGGGGCGACCTTGATGGAGTATTCCCTCTACGACGCCCGGCGCGCCGGGTTCGGCGACGTGGTGTTCGTGATCCGCGCCGAAATGGCCGAAAGCTTCGACGGATTCGCGGCGCGCTTCGGGTCCCGGGTGCCCTGGCGCACGGTCATGCAGCGGCTGGAGGACGTGCCGCCGGGCGTGGCTGTGCCGTCCGAGCGCGTCAAACCCTGGGGCACGGCCCAGGCCGTGCTTGCGGCGGCGGAGGTCGTCCGCGGGCCCTTTGCGGTACTCAACGCCGACGATTTCTACGGTGCGGAGGCGTTCGCTGCGTTGGCGGGGTTTCTTCGTCAGCCTGGGTCCGACCGGCTGCCGAGCCACGCCGTCGTCGGCTATCGGCTCCAGGACACCGTCCCGGAGGGCGGGGGTGTGAATCGAGGCGCGTGTCGCGCCGATGCGGCCGGCTGGCTCGAGACGATCGAAGAGGTGACGGGGATCGTCCGGAGCGCCGACGGCCGCTACTTGGGATTGGGCGAAACGGGGAAGGTCGCACTCTCCGGCGACGCGCTCGTGTCCATGAACTTGTGGGGGTTCACGCCGGCGATCTTCGATACACTGCGCCGCGGGTGGCGTGAGTTCTTTCACTCGGCGCCGGGATCCCGCGAGTATCTCCTGCCGACGGTGGTGCGCGAAGCGGTGCGGCGGAAGGAATGTCGGGTGAACGTGCTCGAGGCGGGGAGCCGGTGGTTCGGCATCACCCATGCCGCCGATCGGCCGGCCGTCACCGCGGCGCTGCAGCGTCTCGTGGCGGAGGGCCGCTACCCGGAGCACCTGTGGGCGTGATCGAGGCCGACATCGCCCGGGCGTTCCGGTTGGGTGGCGAGATCACCGCCATCGCCCCGGTCCCGGGCGGCCACATCAACCAGTCCTACCGCGTGGACGTGCGCGGGTCGGGCGGGGCAGCGAAGAGCTTTCTGCTGCAGCGGCTCAACGCCGACGTCTTCCGCCGGCCGGGCCTGGTGATGGAGAACGTGGCCCGCGTCACGCGTCACCTGACGGTCAAAGCCCGCGCGGTCGGCCGAGCGTCGCCGGTGGCTCCCTTGGTGCTCACCGATCACGGCGCCGACTGGCTCTCCGACGCGCGCGGAGGCGTGTGGCGGATGTTCGACTTCGTGCCCGGCGCGGTCGTACGCGAGCGGGCAGAGTCAGCGGCCGACTGCGCGGCCGCGGGTCGCGCGTTCGGGGAGCTGCTGCGGCTCCTGGCGGACTGGGAAGGCCCACCGCTGCACGAAACTATTCCAGGATTCCATGACACGCGGGCCCGCCTGCTCCAGCTCGATGCGGCGATCCGGGCCGATGCCGCCGGACGCGTCTCGGGCGCTCGGGCGGAGATCGCGGCGATTCAGGCCGCACGCGGGCTGGCGGACGTGCTGCCGCCCCTGCTCGCGGGCGGTGACGTGCCGTTACGGGTCACGCACAATGATGCCAAGCTCGCGAACGTGCTGCTCGATGCGCGCACCGGCGCCCCGCTGTGCGTCGTCGATCTGGACACTGTGATGCCGGGGTCGGCGTTGTACGACTTCGGTGATCTGGTGCGTTCGAGCGTGAGTCCCACCGCGGAGGACGAGGCGGACCTCACGCGCATCGCTGTCAACCCGGAGTTCTTTCGGGCGTTGGCGCGCGGGTACATGGAAGGGGCGGGGGAGGCGTTGACCGCGCGCGAGCGCGACCTGCTGGTGTTCGCGGGCCGGCTGATCACGTTCGAGCAAGCGGTGCGATTTCTGACCGATCACCTCGAGGGTGACCGCTATTTCCGGGTCGTGCAGCCGGGACACAACCTCATCCGCTGCCGGGCCCAGCTCGCGTTGCTGGCATCCTTGAACGATTACGCCGGCGCGATGGAGCAGATCGTGGCGCGGCTTGCTTCAGGGGTTCGCGGGTCCTAGCGTTCTTCCCCGAACCCCTTCTGGACTGCCTCGATGGCTTCCGGCCGCACCGCCGCGCTGAACCGCATGCACGTCGCCGTCAAGGAGATGATGGACCAGCTCGAGCTGATCGGCAGTGAAACGCCGGACGGTCTCGAGGACCTGAAGAGTGCGGTCGACGAAGTGCGGCTGCGGCTGTGGGGGGTGCTGATGGCGGCCCACTCGCCGGGCGACAAGGGATTCGGCGACCGCTTCCGGCTGCGGCGCGTGACCGAGATCATCCAGGGGATCATCAAGGACGTGGACGCCGGGCGGCTGCAGATTTCACACAAGGACGGCGCCGACCTGGGGATGGTGGCGCGCGAGCTGGCGCGACGGGTGACAGCGGCACACGCGGGCGGGTAGCGCGTCCCGCAATCAGTGCGTGATCGCGAAGAACCACGCTGCGATGACCGGACCTCTCGGCGGGCGGGCTCCTGGCTGCGAGGGCGGAGCGCCTGGGGCGGGTACCGGGGCCGGGCCATACTCGGGCTGGAAGAGATACGCCACGTGTTTCACCGGGTCGACGGCGATCGTCTTGGCGCCGCGCATCGTGGAGACGGTGGCCACGACCCGGTAGCTGTCCGGCGCGTCCTGATGCACGACCGTGACGCTGCTGTCGCGCCCGGCGGGGATGTAGATGAGCTTCTCCACCGGGTCCCAGCCCAGGGCATCCACCCCATCGCCGTTCGTGATCGTGGCCACCACCTTCCCGGTCGCGGGATCCACGACCACCGACGTCTTACCACACCCTGAGATGATCCGGTTCGACGCGCGATCGTAGGCGATGCCCGTGGGGCCCTCGCAGGGCGCGAGGGGCCACGACGCCAGGACCTTCATCGTCATCACGTCGATCACCTGCATCGTGCCGGTGCCTTCGTTGTTGACGAAGATCCTGCCCTTGCCGTCGCTCGCTGCACCTTCCGGCCCGTTGTCCTCGAGCTGCGCAGTGCCGACGATGTCACCGGTCTTGGCATCAAGCGCGACGGCGGTGCCGATCGGGCGGCTGTGGTTTGTAAGGATGATCCGGTCGGAGAAGTCCTCGTACATGATGCCGTCGAGGCCGCCGGTGGGGACCGGGATCTTCCTGATCACGGCCAGGCTCTGGAGATCGAACATGGTCACCGTCGAATCGCCGCCGTTGGTGATGAACCCGTGGTTCGACCTGGGTGCGAGCGCGATCCCGTGTGTCCGAGGGGTGTCGGGAATGTCACCGATGATCTTGCCCGTCGCGCCATCGATCACCATGACGTGTGTCGCGCGGGATACGAACACGCGACCCGTACCGGGCTCCGCGGTGAGGTAGTCCGTGCCCCCGTCGCCGCCGATGCTGAACTTCGCGACGGTGAACGTCTGCGCACGGCTCACGGAGGGGCACGCGAGGGCCACGGCGATGGCGAACGCGGGAACGATGGCTGAGCGTCTGGTCATGCGAGTCCTCGAGCGGGCACCGGTTGAACGACAATCTCCAATGTAGAGGAACAGCCATCCTCCGCACGCGACGAACCCGCGCTACCTTCTCGGAGGGCATTCTCGATGCGTCGGACGTGGGTGCTGCTGCTTTCCGCCGTGATCCTGGGCGGAGTCGCGCTTCTGGGAGTCACTCACCCGGAGCTGGCCCGCGGCTTTGCGAAGACGCTGATCAGTCTCCCCCCGCTGTCGATCGCCATCGCGTTCATCCTCATTCTCGCGCAGGTGAGCGCGCAAGCCCTCCGCATGTGGGCGATCATTCCCCGTGACACGCCGCTGAGCGTACTGCGGGCAGGCTACGTCTTCACCGTGGGGGACTTCACCAACATCTTCATTCCCGTGCGAGGTGGCGACGCGCTCAAGGTCCTGCTGATCCATCGGGCGGAGAGCGGACGGCGCATTCCACTGACCACCGCGGCCGGGGCGATGCTCGCCGACAAGGTCGTCGATATCGGCACCTTGATCCTGCTGTGCACGTTCGCCGGGTTCCTGGGCCTCCTCGTGACCAAGATGTACGCGGCAGTGCCCCCGCTCGGGTTGGTACTGGGAGTCGTGGGGGGGGTTGCCCTGCTGTTCGCGGGGATCCGATATGCGCCGCGTGGGTGGCTGGCGGCCCGGATGGCCAGCCTGCACCGTCTGGCCCATGGCCTATCCGCCCTGAAGGATCCCGTGCGCTGCGCGGCAAGCGTAACGTTCAGCGTGGTCGCGCGCTTGGCGGAAGTGCTGGCGTTGCGGGTGCTGTGCAGCGCCGCAGGGTTCTCGCTCTCTCTGTCCCAGGTGTTGCTCGCGCTCGTGATCGTGAACCTCAGCGTCAGCGTTCCTGTGTCGCTCGCGAATCTCGGGGTGTATGAGGCCGGTCTCGCCTTCGGGCTGACCCGTGTCGGGGTGCCATTGCCCGTCGCGATCACGCTCGCCACGACTCACCACGCCCTGGAGCTGTTCGGGATCTCGTTCAGTGCGGCGAGTTACGCGTTCGCGGTTCACGTCTGGCCTCGGGAAGCTCCCGCCTCCAGGGCTGTGCCCGGGATCTCGGATTCCCATGCGCTGCCTACCGTACCGGCGCCGCCGTCAGCTTCTTCAACTCCCGCACCAGACGCCGCTGCGCCGTAGCGTCCTTCGCCGCGATGAAGATTGTATCGTCTCCAGCGATGGTGCCTACGACGTCGCCCCAGGCCATCCGATCGAGCGCCAGACCCACCGCGCTCGCTTCGCCGGGCGGCGTGTGCAGCACGATGAGCGAGTCGCCCGCCGTCTCGATCCCGATGACGTCCTCGGCCACACGCCGCAGGTCAGGGTCGGGGGAGTGCGCGGCCATGGACGGCTGCCGCTGGTAGGCGCCGCCCGACTTCACCAGACGCAGTGCCTTGATGTCGCGGCTCACCGACGACTGGGTGACGTCCCACCCCTCGGCTGCGAGCGCTTCCGCCAACTCCTCCTGGGTGCGGATCGCTCGCGTGCTGATCAGCTCGAGGACCTTGAGGAGGCGCTTGCGGCGCTCGGCGCTCACGGGGCCATGACCTCCGGAGCGAAGCCCGCCAGACGCTGCAGCGCGGTCGCATAGCGACGGCGCGCTTGGGCGCTCCACCGCCGGCGCGAGCCGAGGCGCGCGCGCACGGGGCCGAGATCCAGATTGCCGAGGCTCCCCGGGCTCTTGCGTCGGGCGAGGGGATCGACTGAAGCGAAGCGCTCGCCGCGCGCCAGCGCAGCCGCCACGGTGCGATAGGCGGCGCGAAACGGCTCGCCCGCTTCGGTGCGGCGCAGCACCTCGTCGGTGGCGAGCGGATCTCCCGCGAGCAGCGCGGCGCCCCGCACCCGATCCACCCCGAGCTGCGGCACGGCCGCCGCGAGCATGGCGAGCATCTCGCGCGTGCGATCGAGCCCCCGCAGCAAGGGCTCCTTGATGAGCTGGAAATCGCGATGATACCCGCTGCCGAGCTTCGACTTCAGCGACAGGACCGCGACGAGGTCGGTGTCGAGCGCCGCGGCGCGCGCGCGGGTCAGCTCGAACACGTCGGGGTTGCGCTTGTGCGGCATGAGACTCGACCCGGTGGCGAGTGCTCGCGGCAGCACGAGCAGACCGTATTCCTCGCCGCTGTACAACACCGCATCGGTGGCCAGCTTCCCCGCCTCGTGCCCCAGCTCGGCGCACCAGGCGAGCACGGCGGCCTCGAGCTTGCCGCGGCCGTTCTGCACCGTCGCCACGTTGTGCTCCGGCGCTGCGAACCCCAGCGCGCGAGATGCGGCGGCACGCTTCAAGGGCAGGGGGACGCCGTACCCCGCGGCGCTGCCCAGCGGGCAGCGATCGATGCGCGCCCACAGCGCCGGGAGCGACTCCAGAGTATCGAGCATCCCCTCGGCGAACGCCGCGGCCCAGAGCCCCGCCGAGGAGGGCATGGCGCGACGCTGATGGGTGTAGCCCGGCCACAGGGCGCTGCGGTGGCGCGCGGCGAAGCGTGTCAGCGCCTGTATCAGTGTCGCGGCCGAGTCGTGGATCTCGAGCAGCGCGGCCTTGAGGTAGAGCCGCAGATCGCAGGCGATCTGATCGTTGCGCGAGCGGCCGGTGTGCAGGCGCTGTCCCACGGTACCGAGACGTTTGGTCAGCCACTCCTCGACGGCGGTGTGAGCGTCCTCCTGCCGGGAGCCGATGCGCAGCTTGCCAGCCGTCGCAGCTCTGAGCCCGGCTCGCAGCCCGGCCCGCAACGCCCGATGATCCGCGGTCGAGATGAGGCCGGAGGCCCGCAATCCCTCGACGTGGCCGAGACTTCCCAGTACGTCCCAGGGGAGCAGGCGCGCATCCCAATGGCGATCGTCGCCCACAGTGTAGGCCAGCATCTGCGCGTCGGCGCCGTTGCCGCTCTGCGACCAGAGTGTTCCCGAACGTCGCTTCACGCGAGGTACTCCAGGGCCAGCCGAGCATAGAACGCCCGCGCCGCGCTCACCTCGGACACGGTCACCCATTCGTCGGGGGCGTGGCTGTTGCGGCTGGTGCCGGGACCGCACTTGATCGCGTCGCGGTCCTTGAGGAACACCCAGTCGGAGCAGGTGGGGCTGCCGAAGCAATGCGCCTCGGGACGCACCCGGAGCGCCGCGGCGAGCAGCCGGGAGTTCGCCGGCGTCTCGCACGGGACGAGCCGGTCCGATGTGACCACCACTTCGCTCGCCAGCGCGTGCCGCAGTGCATCGGCGATTTCGGCGTGCGACCAGGCGGGAGTGGTGCGGACGTCCAGCACAGCGCGCGCGACGGGCGGCGTCACGTTGCGGCCCACGCCGGCCTCGAGCATGGTCGGTGTGATGGTCGGGTGACCGAGCACCGCATGCGCCCGATCGCGTGCGACGCCTTCCAGCGCGATCAGGTCGCGGGCCAGCCGCTGTGTCGCGTTGACGAATCTACCGCCGCCGTTGCCATCGTCCGCGTAGCCGGCGTGGCGCTGGTCGCCGCGGGCGACGAGGTCGACCATCATCAGGCCGCGCTGCGCCACGGCGATATCGAGGTTGGTGGGCTCGCCCACGACCGCGGCATCGATCGAGCCCGCCGACGCTGCCAGCTCTGGCATCGAGGTGTGGCGCGTCTCTTCTCCATAGCCCAGCAACACCAGCAGGCGCCCGCGGGGCGGGCCGCCGTGTGCCGCCACGTCGTGCGCGGCCGCGAGCATCGCCGCCACCGACGCCTTGGCGTCGCCCGAGCCGCGGCCGTACAGGCGGCCGTCTTCGAACGTCGGGGTGAAGGGATCGCGGGTCCACCCTTCGCCGGGCGGCACGACGTCGAGGTGCGACACGAGCGCGAGGGTGGGGCCGTCCTGCTTGCCCTCGACCTCGATCGTCACTCCCGTCCCGTCGCGCTTCACCTTCAGATCCCAGGCGCGCGCCGCGTCCTCGACGCGGCGTGCCACGGACTCCTCGCTGCCGCTCATCGACGGCGTGGCGACGAGCTCCGCCAGGAGCGCGACCTCAGTCGGCCAGGTCGGCGTCAACTTCCGCAGCCTTTTCCTTGCGGCCGACGATCATCGTGCCGCAGCCGACGCCGGTGAACACTTCGAGCAGCAGCGAGTCGGGCGCGCGCCCGTCGATAATGTGGGTGCGCTCCACGCCCTTGGTGGCGGCGCGGATGCACGCCTCGACTTTGGGGCGCATCCCGCCTGCCAGGGCGCCGCTCGCCATCAGCTCCGCCAGGTCGCCCGGATCGGCGAACGTGACGAGAGTCGCGGGATCGTTCCGGTCCCGCAGCACGCCCGGGGCGCCCGTGAGGAAGATCAGCTTCTGCGCGCCCATGGCGACGGCGAGTGCTTCGGCTACCGTGTCGGCGTTGACGTTGAACACGCCGCCGTCCTCGTCGCCCGCCAGGCTCGCGACCACCGGAACGAACCGGGCGTCGAGCAGGGTCTTCAGGAGGTGGGGATCCACCCGGTCGATCTCGCCCACGTGCCCGAAGTCCACCTGGCGCGTGGTGCCGTCGTCGTCGGTGATGGTGACCGGCGGACGGCGATGGGCCGTGAGCAGCTCCCCGTCCACCCCCGAGATGCCCACCGCCTGGACGCGATGGCCCCGCAGCGCCGAGAGCACGGCGATGTTGAGCTGCCCGCCGTACACCATCGTCACGACTTCCAGCGTGCGGTCGTCGGTGATGCGCCGTCCGGCCACCAGCTCGGGCTCGATCCCGAGGCGCCGGGACAACGCGGTCGCCTGGGCGCCGCCGCCGTGCACCACGACGATGCGGATGCCGAGCGACGCCAGCAGCGCGAGCTGCGCGGCCACGCCGTCCAGCACGTCGGCGTCGTCCAGCACCTCGCCGCCCATCTTCACTACGAACACCCGGTCGCGGTAGGCGCGCACGTAGCGCAGCGCGCCCTTCAGCCCCACGATTCCTCTCGCCGGCTCGATCGCCACCGTCATCGCTTGCCTCCCATGATCTCGATCAGCAACGCCCGCTGGGCGTGCAGGCGGTTCTCCGCCTCGTCCACGACCACCGAATTGGGCCCGTCGAGCACGGCGTCGTCGATTTCGACGTTGCGTCGCACCGGCAGGCAATGCATCACGATCCCGCGTCCACCGCGCGTGGCGCGCAGCCGCCGCTCGGTCAGGCGCCATTCCCGGAACGGGGTGCGCCGCGCCCGCTCTTCTTCCGGCCGGCCGAATGCCTCGAGCGAGCCCCAGCTCTTCACGTAGACGGCGTCGGCGCCGGCGAGCCCCGCGTCGAGATCGTCGCACAGCCGCGCCGAGCCGCCCGCTTCGCGGGCCAGCCGCTCGACGAGCGCCTGGTCCTCGGGGTCGAGGTCGAAGCCCCTGGGGCGCGTGATCACCACCTCCATGCCGAGCCGGGCCGCGGCGAGCGCGGCGCTGGCGGGCACCGCGGTGGGGAGTGCCTTCGGGTGCCAAGCCCACGCCAGCACGAACTTCTTGCCGTGGGGGTCGCCCAGCCGCTCGCGCAGCGTCATGGCATCGGCTAGCGCCTGGCAGGGGTGGCGGCGCGACGATTCGAGGTTGATCACGGGCTTGTCCGAGTAGCGCGCGAAGTCCTTGATGAGACGGTCTTCGCGCTCCACCGCCCAGTCGGTTCCCTTGGGAAAGGCCCGCACGGCGAGGGCGTCGGCGTAGCGGGCCAGCACGCGCGCCGCTTCGATGACGTGCTCGACCGTCGTGCCGTCCATCACCACGCCCGGCTCGGTCTCGAGCGCCCAACTCCCTTTCCCGGGCTCCAGCACCAACGCGTGGCCGCCGTGCAGAAACATGGCGGTCTCCATGCTGCTGCGGGTCCGGAGGCTCGGGTCGAGGAAGATCATGGCGAGCACTTTGCGCTCGAGCCCGCCCGTGACCTCGCCGCGCTTCACCCGCGCGGCGAGCGCCAGCAGGCCGTCGATCGCCTCCGGGCTCCAGTCTTCCATCGCCAGGAAATCGCGTGACATCAGCGCAGCACCTCGGCGAGGCCCGCCAGCAGGCGGTCGGCCTCCGCGGCGCTGAAGGTGAGCGGCGGCATGAGCCGCAGCACCTGCGGGTCGCCGGCGGTGCCGGTGAGAATCCGCTCGGCGAAGAGCGCCTGCTGCACCTGGGTGGCGGGACGGTCGAGGTGCAGGCCCAGCAGCAGGCCACGGCCGCTGACCCGCGAAACGCCGAGCGCCTGCGCCCCGCGGGCGAGCTGGGCGCCGATCGCGATCGCGTTCGCGATCAGTCCCTCACGGTCGATCACCTCCAGGGTGGCGAGCGCCGCGGCGCAGACGACCGGTCCGCCGCCGAACGTGCTCCCCAGATCGCCCGTCTTGACCCCGGCGGCGAGCTTCGACCCCACGATCACGGCGCCCACCGGGAGTCCCGACGCGAGTCCCTTGGCGAGCGTCAACGCGTCCGGCGCCACGCCGTAGGACTCGGCGGCGGTGAACGCGCCGCAGCGCCCCACTCCGCACTGGATCTCGTCGAAGATCAGCGCCGCGCCGGAGCTGTCGCAGGCATCGCGCGCGGCCTGGAGAAACCCGGGGGCGCAATCGCGCGCACCGGCGAGGCCCTGCACGGGCTCGATGATCACCGCCGCGGTGGTGTCGTCCACCGCGCGCCGCAACGCCTTGACGTCGTCGAACGGTACACGCCGCGCGAGCGGCATCCCGGCGGCGCGCGCCCACGCCTGATATTTCTCGCCGTCGGTGCAGGCGAGCGTCGCGACGGTGCGGCCGTGCCAGCCGCCTTCGACCGCGACGATGCCGGAGCGTCCGGCGGCACGACGCGCCAGATGCAGGGCGTTCTCGTTCGCCTCTGCGCCGGAATTGCAGAGGAACACCCGGGGTCCGGGGATCGCGCACCGGTCGCCGAGCTCTTGCGCCAGGCGCTCCCGTTGCGGCAAGGCCACCGCGGCCGAATAGAAGAGCAGCGTCTCCGCCTGTCGTGCGATCGCCGCGACGACGTGCGGGTGGCAGTGCCCGGTGGACGCCACCGCGTGTCCACCGTAGGCGTCGAGCCATTCACGCCCGCTCTCGTCGATCAACCAGGAGCCACGGCCGCTGACGGGCCGCACCGGCATCTGGGCGTAGACGGGCAACAGCGGGGACGTGGGGACGTGGGGGAGTGGGGCGACGTTCAGCATGGATAGATCCCAGAAAGACGGAGTCCCGCGGTTTCTTCGAGTCCCAGCGCCAGGTTCATCGCCTGCACTGCCTGGCCCGCCGCACCCTTCACCAGGTTGTCGATCGCCACGCTCACCTGCAGCTCCGTGCCGTCTTCGGTCGCGGTCGCGCAGAGCAGCGCGTCGTTGGTGCCGACGACGTGGGTCAATTCGGGCGGTCGGGCGGTCAGGCGGACGAAGGGTCGCCCAGCATAGGCGCGCTGGTACCCGTCGACCGGGTTACCTCCGGGCTCGAGCCGGGCGTGCAGCGTGAGGTAGATGCCGCGCACGAACGGACCCGCATGGGCCAGGAGACGCGGCACGGTGCCGGTCCCGCCGCCCCCCGTCCAGCGCCGCCACTGCTCGGTGATCTCGGCGTCGTGGCGATGGCCCAGGACGCTGTAGGCGAACACGTTGTGCGCGCGGGCCGGATGGTGCGTGGTGGGCTTGGGGCCGATGCCGGCGCCCGAGCTCCCGGTGATGGCATACAGCGCCGGGGCCGCCGCGAGTCCGACGCGGGCCAGCGGATACAGCGCCAGCTCGGCGGCCGTGGCGAAACACCCCGGGACGGCGATCGCCCGGGCGCCGTGCAGCGCCGGGCCGCAGATGTCGGCCAGTCCGTAGACGAAGCGGCTGCGGAGTTCGGGAGCCGCGTGAGGGCCATAGTAACGCTCGTACAGCGCTGTGTCGCGCACGCGGAAGTCGGCCGCAAGGTCCACGACGAGACCGGGATCGGCCGCGAAGATCTCGCCCGCTAGGCGCGAAGATTCTCCGTGCTCGAGCGCCAGGAAGACCACGTCGCGGCCTCGGGCCACATCGCCCGGTGCGCCGTCCTGAAACGTCGCGTCGCCCAATGCGGCGAGCGCCGGATGGACGTCGGCCACCCGCTTGCCCGCCTGGCTGCGGCTCACGGCCATCCACTCGCTCACCGCGGGGTGCTGCGCGAGCAGCCGCAGCAGCTCACCGCCGGCGTACCCGCCGGCGCCGATCACGGTGACCTTCACGCCGCCGCTGGGGCGGAGGTCGAGCCGACCGCCCGGTCGGGGTTGACCGCGTCGCGCACCACGCCGACGAGCGCGGGCGCCTCGCGCAACGCGTTGTAGGCCGGGAGGCCCAGGGCGGTGCGCACGTACTGGCGGCCGACCTCGTTGTCGGTCGCGGGCCCGCTGATCACGGTGATCGGCAGATGGAAGTCGTTGCGGTACAGCTCGGCCGCGCCCCAGCAGCCGACCGGGTCGGGCGCGCACATCACGTGGGCCGCCGCGACCGCCATCAGGTCGGGGTCGCGCAGGATGTCCTGCACCCCGTATTCGCCCAGGATGCCGTCGCCCAGCTCCGCGACGATCACGTCGGGGCGGCCGGTGGGGTGCGCGGCGAGCCGGTTCAGGATCGCCTTGGCGAGCGGCACCGTCATCCCCGCATGCGTGCTGGCGGCTCCCGCGTCGTTGAAGGTGAGGGCGGTGGAGGCGCCAGCGTCGAGCATGCACAGGGCGTCGCGCATCAGGGAGACCCCGGTGAGCTTCGCCGCGGCCACGCGCAGCCCGCCGCGCGACAGGCCGCGCACCAGCTCCGTCGCGGCCGCCGTCTTGCCGGCGTTCATGCAGGTGCCGGCGACGTACACCACCGGCACCGTGCAGTCGAGACGGTCGGCCGGTGGGATCGCATGGTCGCGGATATGGGCCGGCCGACCAATCCGGTCGCCCAGCTCGGGGAAGGCCAGCACCGCGCCCAGGACTTGGGCCTTGAACGGAGGGCCGATCTCCGGGTTCGCCGACGTGCAGCGCCCCAGAATACCGCCCAGGTTGAGCACGTCGATCACGTCGCCTACCGCGATCTGCTCGGGGACGACGCCCGCGTAGCCGCGCAGAGCCCGCCGTTCTCCGAGCGTACCGGCGAGCACGTCACCGGCGCGCAGCGAGAGCATGCGGCCGTTCGTGTCCTCGACGGTGTTGTAGGTGTTCTTATCCTCGAGGATGCGGACGGCCAGGATGTAGCCCTCCTCCGCCACGATCGCGTCGCCCACGATCACTTCGCGGGACAGCGCGGCGTTCTTGGTACTGCTCGAGATGCGGTCCAGGCGGATCCGCGTGGTGACGACCATGGTGGCTCCTCTTATCGGGCGGCCGCGCGCGCGGCCAAGAGCGATGGAATGGAGGCGACGCGCGCGAAGGCGCGCGCTTCGTCCCCGGTCCAGAGCCGGGGCTCCTCGCCGTAGGTGGCGACGGCCGGGTCCATGAGCGAGAACGGGCTGCGCACGCCGGTCACCTGGAATCGTCCCGGGGCGAGCCGGACCCGCGTCTCGCCGGTGACGCGCTGCTGCGAGCTCGCGATCAGCGCCTCGATGTCGCGCAAAGCCGGGTCGAAGTACTGGCCTTCATGCAGCCGGTCGCCGTAGAAGCGGCCGAGGTGGTCCTTCCAGAACGTCTGCCAGCGCGTGAGCACGAGCTTCTCGAGCTCGCGGTGGGCGTGGATCAGCACCAGCGCGGCGCCCGCCTCGAATCCGATGCGGCCCTTGATGCCGAGCGCGGTCTCACCGGTATGCGTGTGGCGGCCGATCCCGGAACGCTGCGTGAGGGCGCCGAGCTGCTCGACCAGCGCGGGCCCCTCGAGCGCGACGCCATCCAGCGCGATCGGGAGTCCCTGGTCCCAGCCGATCACGATCTCGAACGGGGCCGGGGCGTCGGCCGGCGGGTCCAGCAGCTCGATGGGGGGCGCCTGCCAGGGATCGTGGGTCCAGCCACCGCCCCAGGTCGTGCCCCAGAGCCCCGCGTTGATCGAGTAGTCGCCCGACTTCGCCGGCACGGGGAGGTGACGCTGCTCGAGCCAGGCGATCGCCTGGGGACGCGTCAGCGCGGCCTCGCGCACGGGGGTGAGGATCTGGAGATCGGGCGCGAGGACGCGGAGCGCCACGTCGAAGCGGATCTGGTCGTTGCCGGCGCCGGTCGATCCGTGGGCCACGGCGGCCGCGCCGATGTCGCGCGCCACGGTGACCAACGACATGGCCTGCTGGGTCCGCTCGGCGGCGACAGACAGCGGATAGACTTCGCCGCGCAGCACGTTGCCCTGAATGAGGAAGCGAACGAATCGGTCGAAGACCTGGGTGCGCGCATCCACGGCGTGATGGCGTGCGGCGCCCACGGCCAGCGCCTGCGCGCGAATGCGGGCGCGGTCGGCCTCCGAGGCTCCACCGGTATCCACCCAGACGGTATGCACCGTCCAACCGTCGGCGGCGAGCTTGGCGGCGCAGTACGACGTGTCGAGACCGCCCGAAAAGGCGAGGGCGAGCGGCCCACGGCTAGGTTGCATAGTGCATAATTATGCGGTTCAGGCGGAGGATATGCAAGGGAGGAGACGGTGGGGGTTGGTGGAGGATGGTGGAGGTTGGTGGAGGATGGTGCAGGTGATTCCGAAGGGTAGGTTTGCCCGATGACCAGTGATCGGCCGACCGCGCTCGGCAACCTGCAGATCGCCGTGACGGCGTTCGAGCGCCAGCTCGGGGCCCTCGAGGAGGTCCCCTCCTCGGGACTGGAGGAGCTCAAGGGCGCGGTGGACGACGTGCGGATGCGCATCTGGAGCGTCCTCATGGCCGCGAATTCCAAGGACTACCGGGGATTCCTCGAGCGATTCCGATTACGGCGGGCGGCGGACAACCTGCAGGCGCTGGCGGCGGACGTGGACGCCGGGGTGCTGCACCTGGGGCACCGCGAGGCGACGGATCTCGCCAAGGCGGTGAAGGAAGTCGAGAAGCGGCTGAAGAAAGCGCTGAAGGTGGTCTAGCGCCCCCACATTCTTGGCATCAACCGCCACAGGCCGGCTCCGCTGACGACGAACACCACCGCCCACATGGCCGCTTGCGGCATCCTGCCGTACAGCGCGCTCCCCGCCCCGAACAGCGCCGAGTAGATAAAAGCGCACCCCAGCACCCACCCGAGCAGCGACTGAGGCAGGCTGTCGGGCGACGGCCCCACCCCCGCCTCGACGCGCACCGATTCCCAGCCTCGACCGGCCGGTCGCACCAGTTTGTAGAACGATACGAGCGTCGCACGGTCGGTGGGCGGGGCGAGGTAGGCGACCGACACCCATACGATCGTGGTGGCGAGGACCGTGAGGATGAGGGAGATGTGCCCGGGGACCGGATGACCCTCCCGTGCCGCGACGGCGAACCCGAGTGCGACGACGAAGGAGCTGACCATGGCCGCGACCTCGCTCCACGCGTTCACCCGCCACCAGAACCAGCGCAGCAGATAAATGAGACCGGTGCCCGCCCCGATCGAGAGAATCAGATCGAACGCCTGCTTCGCGGTGCCGAGGGCGTAGGTCACGAGTGCCGCGGCGGCCATGAGCAGCGCGGTCGTGAGCCGTCCCATCAGGACGTAATGTTTCTCGCTCGCGGTCCGGTTCAGGAAGCGGCGATAGAAGTCGTGCACCAGGTAGGAAGTGCCCCAATTGAGGTGCGTCTCGATGGTCGAGCGGTAGGACGCGAGCATCCCGGCGATCATGAGCCCCAGAAACGGGGCTGGCAAAAACCGCAGCATGGCGGGATAGGCCATGTCGTTGCCGATGAGCTTCGGATCGACGTACGGATAGGCCTGCGCGATGTCGCTCAGATGGGGAAAGATGATCGTGGACGCGAGTGCGACGAGGATCCACGGCCAGGGCCGCAGCGCGTAGTGCATCACGTTGAAGAGCAGGGTGCCCACCACGGAATCCTTCTCGGTGCGCGAGGCGAGCATCCGCTGGGCGATGTAGCTCCCGCCGCCGGGCTCCGCACCCGGGTACCATACCGACCACCATTGGATCGTGATCGGGATGATCAGCACTGAAAGGGCGACTCCCCAATCCCCGAAATCGGGTATCAGGTTGAGCGTCTTGGGGTCGATCTGAGCCATCAGCCCCCTGAGGCCACCCACCTGCGGCTGGCTCAGCGTGAAGTACGCCAGCGCGAATGTCCCCGTCATCGTGATGCCGAACTGGATCGAATCGGTGACCAGCACGCCCCACAGCCCCGAGACCGAGGCGAAGAACACCGTCACCACTCCGGCGAACAGCAGGGTGCGTCCCATGGGCCAGCCCAGCACGACGTTGGCGATCTTCGCCGCGGCCAGGTTGACGGTGGCCATGATGACGCAGTTGAAGAACAGACCAAGGTACACCGCGCGAAAGCCGCGCACGAAGCTCGCGGCTTTCCCGGAGTAGCGCATCTCGTAGAACTCGAGGTCGGTCAGGACCCCGGAGCGACGCCAGAGTCGGGCGTAGAAGAACACCGTGGCCATCCCCGTGAGCAGGAACGACCACCACAGCCAATTCTCGGCCACGCCCCGCTCGCGCACCATGTTGGTGACGAGGTTCGGCGTGTCGGTCGAGAAGGTCGTGGCCACCATCGAGACGCCGACGAGCCACCACGGTGCGGCCCGGCCGGAGGCGAAGAACTCGGTCGTGTTCTTGCTCGCCCGGCGCGCGAAGAACAGGGCCGGGATGAACGAGACGGCGACGGACAGCAGGACGACGACCCAGTCGGCCGAAGTGAGATGCATGGGCACCCGTTGGAGAAAGCGTCAAACCGGACCTGCGGCCGGGCTAAGATAGGGGTTTCCAAACCGGCGGACCATTCCCGGCATCGTACCACGACCCTCTTCGTAAGCAGGCATGCCATGCCGGCGTGTATTCGGACGATCTTCCTCATCGCGCAGCTCGGCTGCGCCAGCAGCACCGCCGCGGTCCAGCAGCCGCCGCTCGGCGCCGTGACCAGACTCGGTGACATGACTCAGGGCCGGGCACTCCACACCGCCACCCTGCTCCCCGACGGCCAGGTGCTCATCACCGGCGGCATGGGTCCCTCGGGGGCCATCCGTGCCGCGGAGCTGTACGATCCCTCCTGCGGTACGACTCACCCGGCCAGCCCGATGTCCGCCGGGCGGATGGGCCACGATGCGGCAACGGGAGCCTTCCACCCGGTGACCGGGGCCCCGGCTGCCCTGAGGCTCTTTCCCACGGCCACCACCCTCGCCGACGGATCGGTCCTGATCACGGGCGGCCACAGCGGCCGCGGACCGCAGGCCACGGTGTGGCGCTATCGGCCGTAATCTGCGTGTAGGGAGGTCGCGAAGTTCCGGGGAATCCCGCAGATTGCCTCATGGCGCGCTCGTTCGTTCTCGGGATTCTCCTGACGCTCATTGCGTTTCGTCCCGGTACACGTCAATCCGTACCGTCAACCCTCAATCTCATGCCGGTCCCGCGAGTGCTGTCGCTCGGGGAGGGGCGGCTGCGGCTCGACTCGAGTTTCACGGTCGCGCTCACCGGATACCACGATGCCCGGCTGGGGCGAGCGGTGGTACGCGTGATGGACCGGCTGTCGCGCCGCACGGCGCTCACCTTCTCACCCAGCCCGGTGCCCGATTCCAGCGCGCACCTCGTGATCGCGGCGGCCGCAGCGGGACAGGCGATCCAGACTGAGACCGAAGACGAGTCGTACACGCTCGATGTCGAACCGGCGCGCGCCGCGCTGACGGCTCCCACGGTTGTCGGCGCCTTACGAGGACTCGAGACGCTGCTCCAGCTCGTTGCGTCGGACAGTGCGGGCTTCTACCTCCCGGCGGTTCATGTCGAAGACGCGCCGCGCTTCCCGTGGCGCGGCCTGCTGGTGGACGCGGGACGCCACTTCGAGCCGGTCGAGGTGATCGAGCGGACGCTCGACGGCATGGCGGCGGTGAAGCTGAACGTGCTGCACTGGCATCTGTCGGACGACCAGGGGTTCCGCGTCGAGAGCCTGCGCTATCCGCTGCTGCAGGGCAAGGGCTCGGACGGCCTCTTCTACACGCAGGCCCAGATCCGCGCGGTTGTGGCCTATGCGCGCGACCGCGGCATCCGTGTCGTGCCCGAGTTCGACATGCCGGGTCACGCCACGTCGTGGTTCGTCGGGTACCCGCGCTACGCGAGCGGCACCGGGCCCTACGCGATCGTGCGCACCTGGGGTGTGTTCGACCCGACCTTCGACCCGACCCGCGAATCGGTCTACCTGTTCATCGACCGGTTCATCGGCGAGATGGCGGCGTTGTTCCCCGATCCCTACTGGCACATCGGCGGCGACGAGGTGAACGGGGTGGAGTGGGATGCGAACCCGCGCATCCGCGCCTTCCGCCGCCTGCACCACCTCGCCGATAACGCGGCGCTGCAGGTCTACTTCAATCAGCGGCTGTCCCGCATCCTGACCCAGCATGGCAAACGGATGGTCGGCTGGGACGAGATCCTGAATCCGGACCTGCCCGCCACGGCCGTCGTGCAGTCGTGGCGCGGGGTGGAGTACCTCCCGGCCACGGTGCGCTCGGGACACCGCGCGATCCTGTCGGCGCCGTACTATCTCGACCACATGGATTCGGCGGAGGACCACTACTACTTCGACCCGCTCCCCGATACACTGGGCCTGTCCCCGGAGGAAGCGGCTCGCGTGCTCGGGGGAGAGGCCTGCATGTGGGGCGAGCACGTCGGGCCGGAGACGATCGACTCGCGCATCTGGCCGCGGCTCGCCGCGGTCGCGGAGAAGCTGTGGTCGCCCGCGTCGGTGCGCGACGTGCACGACATGTACCGCCGTCTCGCCGCCACCAGCCTGCGGCTCGGCGAGGTCGGACTGCGCCACCAGGAGCACAGCGCACGCCTCCTGCACCTGGAGGTGGGGAATGGTCCGGACTTCCAGACCATGATGGCGTTGCTCGCCGTCTCCCAACCGGTCACTTTTGGCCAGCGCAACCGCATGGAGGAGGGGATGACCCAGCAGACGCCCCTCACCCGCCTGGTGGACGCCGCGCGCCCCGATCCACCAGCGCGCTGGGCTTCGCTCACGCTGATCGAGCGGCTGCTGGCCGACAGCGGCCGCACCCCGGCGATCGCCGACACGCTGCGCGCCATGTTCACGGCCTGGCGGGGGCTGCCGGCCGCGGTGCACGCCGCGGCGGTGCGCGCGCCGCTCGCCGGCGACGGCGTGCCGGTCGCCGATGCGCTCGGGCGGGTGGCGGCGGTGGGATTTGCGGCGCTCGATCGGGTGCAGGGGCGCACGCCCGCGACGGTGGCGTGGCAGGACTCGGCGCGGGCGACGCTCGACAGCGCGACCGGGCCTCATGGGCTGCTGCGTCTCGTCGTCGTGGATCCCGTGCGGTGGCTGGTGGAGGTCGCGCCGATCCGGCAGTAACATGCACCTCCCGACGCACGTTCTCTCCGGTTGGGCGGTGGCGAGCCTTGTGCCGCGCCTCACGCCGCGCGAGCGACTGCTGGCGATGTTCGCCGCCACGGCACCCGACCTGGACGGTCTCGCGATTCTCGGGGGCCGTGAGGCGTTCGAGACGTACCACCACGTGGTCGGTCACAATCTCTTTTTCGGACTACTCGTGACCGCGCTGGTCGCCGGGTGGTCGAGCAACCGGCGGACGATGGCGATCCTGTCGTTCGGCCTGTTCCATCTCCATCTCGTGATGGATTCGTTCGGTTCCGGCCGCGACTGGGGGATTTCGTATCTCTGGCCGC
>Ga0326730_1000057_pt1 | contig 33516 bp, 29 predicted proteins | sample MHFSIPfraction_3_FD_207740 | JGI IMG/M metagenome (GOLD analysis project Ga0326730, IMG submission 207740) | Lab enriched peat soil microbial communities from Michigan Hollow, Ithaca, NY, United States - MHF7AN SIP fraction | ecosystem: Environmental > Terrestrial > Soil > Wetlands > Peat...
ATCGGTGAGGATTCCGATTTCCCGCGACAGGACAAAAAGACCCCATGCACCTTTACTACAACCTGTCATTGATCGTCGGTATAAGCTGCGTAGCATAGGTGGGAGCCGTTGATCTCCAGGTTTCGGCTTGGAGGGAGGCAACAGTGAAATACCACCCTTCTTTTACTAACGATCTCACTCAGGCGGCAACACCGCCGAGGACCGTGACTGGTGGGTAGTTTGACTGGGGCGGTCGCCTCCCAAAAAGTACCGGAGGCGCGCGATGGTACCCTCAGTGCGGTCGGTAATCGCACGTCGAGTGTATAAGCAAAAGGGTGCCTGACTGCGAGCCCGACGGGGCGAGCAGGGACGAAAGTCGGCTTAAGTGATCCGGTGATCCCGTGTGGACGGGTCATCGCTCATCGGATAAAAGGTACGCTGGGGATAACAGGCTTATCGCGCCCGAGAGTTCACATCGACGGCGCGGTTTGGCACCTCGATGTCGGCTTGTCACATCCTGGGGCTGGAGAAGGTCCCAAGGGTCCGGCTGTTCGCCGGTTAAAGTGGCACATGAGCTGGGTTCAGAACGTCGTGAGACAGTTCGGTCTGTATCCGTCGTGGGCGTGGGAGCGTTGAGGGACGTCGTCTCTAGTACGAGAGGACCGAGACGAAGTGACCGCTCGTGTACGGGCTGTCCCGCCAGGGGCAGCGCCCGGTAGCGATGTCACGCGGAGATAACCGCTGAAAGCATCTAAGTGGGAAACTCTTCCCAAGATGAACGCTCCTGGAGCTTAAGCTCCCTAAAGGGCCCTGGAAGACTACCAGGTTGATAGGCGGCAGGTGCACGGAGGGTGACCTCTTCAGCCGAGCCGTACTAATCGCCCGTGCAGTTTGATCTCTCCCGGTTTTTCTACGGTTGGATTCCCAAACACATCCGTTTCTTCGGTTGCCACTGCGGTCGGCGCGCACAGCTGTGCGCGCCAACAGGAAATGGCTGACGACTAGCGCGCAGGGGCCACACCCGGTCCCATTCCGAACCCGGTAGTTAAGACCTGCAGCGCCGATGGTACTTCGCTCGCGAGGGCGTGGGAGAGTAGGCCGTCGCCAGCCACCCCATGAAGCCCAGTCCTCCTCGGAGGGCTGGGCTTTTTTATTTCGACGGTCGAGACGGACATGACGGTCGAGACGGTCTAGTCAGTAGAGACGGACCAGACGGACAGACGGCCAACTAAATCCAACACGACCGACCCTGCCAGTCGTTGAGTTGACCGTCCCGACAGTCTCGACCGTCCGTCCGTCTGATTAGTCTTCCCCATGCCCCAACCCCGCCGCACAGGCCACATCGCCATCGCGGGCGCCCCGAACGTCGGCAAGTCCTCACTGCTCAACCGGCTGGTCGGCAGCCATCTCGCCATCGTCAGCCCCAAGGCCCAATCAACCAGGCTTCCGGTTACCGGTCTGCTTACCGAGGGCGACACCCAGTTCGTCTTTCACGACCTCCCCGGTCTGCTCGACCCGCAGTACCTCCTGCACGCCCGCATGCGCGCCGCCGCGCTGGCCGCCCTCGACCGGGTCCATGTGGTGCTGCACCTGCATCCGGCGGCGGAGGCGCCCGCGCCCCCGTTCGCCTCCCTGGCCGGGCTCGCGAGCCCCCTCGCCACGCCCCTGGTCACCGTCTATACCAAGGCCGACCTGCTGCCGGCCGGCAGTGGCCTCAAGGCCAGACTGGCCGAGGGAGAGCGGCTGGTTTCCGCCGAGACCGGGGCAGGGGTGCCGGAGCTGCTGGAGCGCATCCGTGCCCACCTTCCGGAAGGCGAATTCGAGTACGATCCGGACGATGTGGGCACCCAGCCCCTGCGGTTCTTCGCCACCGAGTATGTCCGGGAGGCGGCGTTCGACCACCTGGAGGACGAGGTGCCGTACGGGGTCGCCGCGGAGGTGGAGGAGTTCCGCGAGCACACGCGGCCGGTGTACATTCGTGTCACGCTGCTGGTCGAGCGTGACTCCCAGAAGGGCATCGTGATCGGGCGCGGGGGCCGGACCCTCAAGGCAATCGGCCAGCAGGCGCGTATGCGCCTCGAGGCTCTGCTGGGCGAGCCGGTTTACCTGGACTGCTGGGTCAAGGTGCTGCCCAACTGGAGACGGAATGCCGCGTCGCTGGATCGGCTGGGGTTCCCGACGGAGGCGTCGGGCGGCAGGCGCCGGGCGTCAGGAGGTTCCGATGCCGCTCCTGAGTGACCGCCACCAGGGGCCGCTCCGGCCGCTCGCTGCTGACGCCTGAACGCCTATTCTCTCAAAACGCCCATGCCCCTCGCTCCCGAATTGCTCGAGATCCTGGTCTGCCCCAAGTGCAAGGGCGACCTGGAGTACCGCCTGGAGCCCGAAGTCCTGATCTGCCACACCTGCCGTCTGGTCTACGCCGTGGAGGACGGCATCCCCATCATGCTGATCGACGAGGCCAAGCCGCTTTGAGCGACCTCCTTGCCGCCGCGCGCGCCGAGGCCACCCGGCTGCAGCACGACTACGTCGGCACCGAGCACCTCTTTCTCGCCCTGCTCTCGCGCGACGACCCCTCTCTCGTCACCATCCTCACCGCCTTCGACGCCACCCCGGAGGCGCTGCGCGAGCGGCTGGAGAAGCGAAGCCCCCAGGGCCGCGGGGCCCCGGAGAACCCCGAGTCGATCTCGCTGCGATCGGGGGCCAAGCGCGCCATCGATCAGGCGCGGGCCGCCGCGGGTGGGGCCGAGCCTGGCCCGCGGCATTTCCTGCAGGCGCTGCTGAGCGACGGCAAGGGGGTCGTGGCCTCCAGCCTGGGTGATCTGGGTATCCCCGTCGCCAAGCTGCGGGAAGCGCTCGGAATCGCGCCGGCCGAGAAGCCGGAGAAGGCCGAGCGGCAGCCGCGGCCCGAGAAGGCGGAGAAGCCGGCCCCGGCCCCGGCCCCGGCGGCGCGCGAGGCGCCGGAGCGGACCGACCGGGGAGAGCGGGGTGATCGGTCGGCGCGGTCGGAGAAGGGGGAACGGCGCGACCGGCCGGATCGGAACGACCGGCGGGAGAAACCGGAGCGGCCTGAGCGCACCGACCGGCCGAAGAACGAGCGCCGCGAGCGGGATCGCGGGCCCGCTGAGCCCATGCCCAGCGCGCCGCTCCGGATTGCCCCGGTGCACGAGCCGTTTCTCACCTGGCGCAAGCTCCCCCTGCTGGTCATCCCGCTCAGCCTGTACTTCGCGTGGGGCGGCCAGTTCCCCGCCTGGCTGATCTTCGTGACCGCCTGCCTTGCGGTTCTCCCCCTGGCGGGATACATGGGCGAGGCGACCGAACACATCGCCACCCGCACCGGGCCCACCCTCGGCGGCTTCCTGAACGCCACCTTCGGCAACGCCGCCGAGCTGATCATCGCCATCGTGGCGCTGCAGGCCGGGCTGGTGGAACTGGTCAAGGCGTCGATCACTGGCAGCATCCTGGGGAACCTGCTGCTGATTCTGGGTCTCTCGCTGATCGCCGGTGGACTCGACAAGCCGATCGTCCGTTTCAGCAAGACGACGGCCGGCATCAGTGCCGGAATGATGGCCCTGGCTGTCACCGGGCTAATCTTCCCTGCGCTGTTTCACGGAATCCACTCGGGAGAGAACGCCTCGCTGGTGGAACTGCACCTCTCGGAGGCGGTCGCGGTAGTGCTGGCCCTGACCTATGCGGCCTCGCTGCTGTTTTCCCTCAAGACCCATAAACCGGTCCTGGCCGCAGACCCGCATCCCACGGAGGCGGCGCCCTGGGGCCTCGCGGCGTCCATCGGGGTGCTGGCTGCCGCCACAGTCGCCGTCGCAGTAGAGTCGGAGATCCTGGTGCACGCGGTGGAGGGGCTCACCGCCGGCAACTCGTGGATCTCCCAGACCTTCCTGGGACTGATCGTCATCCCGATCATCGGCAACGCCGCGGAACACGCCACCGCGGTGGTGGTGGCCCGGAAGGGGAAGATGGATCTGGCGCTCCAGGTCGCGATGGGATCGAGCGCCCAGGTGGCGCTGTTCGTCGCCCCGCTCCTGGTGTTCATCGGCGCGATCCTCGGACCCAGCTCCTCGGGGGTCTACATGAACCTGGTGTTCAGCCCCATCGAGGTGGTGGCGGTAGGGTTGTCGACGCTGCTGGCCGCGATTGTCACCCTGGACGGAGAGTCCCATTGGTTCGAGGGGGTGCAGCTGCTGGCCCTGTACGCTATGGTGGCAATCGCGGTGTTCTTCATCTGAACCGGTGCTCTGGCCGCGGGTGGACCGGCATCCGAATTGACAGCAACTCCGAAGGCTCCTAAGTTGCTTGTACTGAACCTCTTACGTATCGCCCGGGAGCCCTAGGCTGCGCACTCGCCCGACGGTCCTCTACCACGCGCCGCCAGGGCGCCCTGTGCCCGAGCTGGTGCGGCATTGGGCGGACACTCGGGAGTTCCCGCTGCTGGTATTGCCGGATCCGGAGGAGGTGCACGCGATCGTCCTGCGCGGGTTTCCGGCATTTCTGTTCGTGGATTTCGACGGGACCGGCGCGGCGGGCGTAGAACTGGTGCGGGCGCTGAAGCGCGATCCTTTCACGGCCATCGTGCCGGCGGTGATTCTTTCCGCCCGGCATGATCCAGCCCAGGTCGAGGGGTGGTTCGCGGCCGGGGCGGATGAAGTGGTGAGCGGGTTGTTCTCGCCAGCCGAACAGCGGGCCCGGATCGACGCGATCCTCAACCGGACCGAGCGGGATGTGTCGGTGCATCCGTCGACCCGGCTTCCGGGGACCACCGAAATCGAGCGGGCGATCCGGCGGAACCTCGATACCGGGGGCGAGTTCGCGGTCTGCTACGCCGACCTCGATCACTTCAAGGAATTCAACGACCGCTACAGCTACTACGACGGCGACCGGGTGATCTACATTCTTTCCCGGATCCTGCACGACGTGGTCAAGGGGCTGCTCGGGGTGCAGGGGTTCGTGGGACACATCGGCGGGGACGATTTCATCTTCGTGATCCCGCTCCCCGACGTGAACGAGGTGTGCACCGAGATCATCTCGGTGTTCGACACCCTGGTTCCGCTGCAGTACAACGATCAGGACCGGCGGGCCGGATATTTCTTCGGCAAAGACCGCCGGGGCCAGTTGCATCGGGTGCCACTGATGACGCTTTCGATCGGGATCGTGTCCAACCGGAGCCGGAAGTTCACCCACCCGGCCCAGGTGAGCGAGCTCGCAACCGAGATGAAGAGTTACGCCAAGACGTTGCCGGGATCGGTCTTCGTGGTGGACCGGCGGCAACAGTCCGACGCGGACGAGCCGACGGGCTCAGGCCGTTAGGGGGACGCATGAACGTCACTTGCCCGTCGTGCACCACCGTCTACCGGGTCGATCCGGCCAAGGTCCCTGAGGCCGGAGTCCGGGCACGCTGCAAGGTGTGCTCGGCGATCTTCCCGGTGACCAGGACGGTGGCTGCACCGGCCGCCGGAGCGGCCGATGTGGACGCGACCATTCGGCGTCCGGCGATCGACCCGCTCGCGGCCACCGCGGATCTCGACGCCACTACCAAGCGGGCGGCGGGGATGCCGCGGCCCCCGGTCGCCGATGTCGATGCCACCATCAAGCATCCGGCGGTCATGCCACGGCCGCCGGTCGCCGATGTCGACGCCACGATCAAGCATCCGGCGGTCAGGCCGCCGGTGCCGGCAGACGTGGACGCGACGGTCCGGCGCCCCGCGATCACCCCGGACCTCGATCAGACCGCGCGGCGCCCGTCGCTGCCGGCGGACCTGGACGCGACCGCGCCGCGGCCGCCAGTACCGGCTGAGCTGGAGGAGACGGGCCCGAGGCCCGGCGTTCCGGGAGACTTCGAGCCGGCCGCCCCGGTCGGCGCCGACAGCGGAGTGGACACCACCGCCAAGCGGACCTCGATGCCGCCGGACCTGGATGAGACCGCCCGGCGGCCCGCGACCGAGCCACTGGTGCCTTCGGCCGCGACCATTCCGGCCAGACCGCCGGCCTTGCCGCCACCGGCCCTCGGCCGGGCTGGAACGGCGCCGCCGCCGGCGGTTCCCGGTGGCCCGCGACCAACGGCTCCGCGCCAGTTCCCTCCGCCTGCCGGTCCGGCCTCACGCGGATCGGCCATGCCGCCTCCGGCGGTGCGGGGCACCGGGGTCGCGCCCCCGGCGCCGGTCCTCACTCCCCCAGGACCGCCGCCGCTGGTGCCGCCGGGACCGCCGAAGATGCCGGCTGCGTCCCCGGTGGCGGCGGCACCAAGCGCCCCCGCGCGCCCGGCCGGACGGCCGGTGAATCCGTTCCTGACCCAGGATCCGGCCCAGAAGGCCCGACGGCTGGCCCGGGCGCTGATCAGCGATCTCGCGGTGTACTACCCGGACCGGCGCAAGGAAGGCCTGGCTCAGGGAACGCTCAAGCAGCTGTTCCAGGAGGAGATCCAGAAGAGCTGGGAAGAGTTTACCGACCAGGTGGGCAAGGAGCTGGCGGAATCCACCACCTACTTCAACGACGCGCTCAACGAGATTCTGGCGGGCGGGCAGAAGGTCTTCTAGACGGGAGACGTGAGCCGTGAGACGTGAGACGGGCCGGGCCCCACCCGCTCCGTCTCACGTTGCGCTTTCCGTCTGTACTCCACCCATGACTTTCATCCACCAGCACGTCTCACGGCTCACGTCTCACGTCTCACGTGTATCTTTCGGCAACACTTCAACCTGAGCTGATCGCAATGAAGGACCTCATCGAACGGCTGGATGACCTGGATCAGCGTGTCTCCCAGATCCGAGGGTTTCTTTGACCTGGCCGAGAAGCGCAAGAGGCTGACCCAGCTTGAGGCCCGCCAGACCGATCCCGCGTTCTGGTCCAAGGCCGATGAGGCCCGGCAGGTCGTGCAGGAGGTCAAGGAACTGAAGACCTGGATCACGCCCGAGGCGGATATCGCCCGCCGGCTGGGGGATGCCCGCGCCATGGTCGAGCTGCTGGAGGCGGAGCCCGACGCGGAGCTGTCCGCCGAGCTGCAACAGGAAGTCGAACAGCTGGGGCACGCCGTCGAGACGTTCGAGCTGCAGACCATGCTGCAGGGAGCGGACGACGGCCGGGACGCGATCCTGACGGTCCATCCGGGGGCGGGCGGCACCGAGTCGCAGGACTGGGCCGAGATGCTGATGCGGATGTACGTCCGCTGGGCGGAGCGCCGCGGGTTCGAGGTCTCTATCCTCGACCGGGTCGATGGCGAGGAGGCCGGGATCAAGTCGGTCTCGATCGAGATCAAGGGCCAGTACGCCTACGGCTTTCTCAAGGCGGAGAAGGGCGTCCACCGGCTGGTACGGATCTCGCCCTTCGACTCGCAGGCGCGGCGGCATACGTCGTTCGCCTCGGTATTCGTCTACCCCGACATTGACGACACCATCGAGGTGGACCTCCGGGAGGAGGACATCAGGATGGACGTCTACCGCGCCTCGGGTGCGGGCGGCCAGCACGTGAACAAGACCTCCTCCGCCGTGCGGCTCACCCACATTCCGACCGGAATCGTGGTGGCCTGCCAGCAGGAGCGCAGCCAGGGCAAGAACAAGGCGACGGCGATGAAGATGCTCCGGGCGGCGATCTACCAGAAGAAGCTGGAGGAGCAGGAGGCGGAGCGCGCCAAGCTGGAGGCGACCAAGACCGACAACTCCTGGGGCAATCAGATCCGGTCGTACGTCTTCCAACCGTATACGATGGTGAACGACCACCGCACCGAGCTCAAGGTCGGGGACGTCCAGCGGGTCATGGACGGCGACCTCGACGCGTTCATCGAAGCCTACCTCAAGCGGTTCGGGAGCAAGGCGGCGTGACCGAGGCAGATCTGAGCCAGCCGGAGCGCCACCGGCGGGAGAAGCTGGTGGCTCTTCGGGCCATCGGCGCGGAGCCGTTCGCCTACGGATTCAACCGCAGCCACACTGCCCGGGAGGCGCTGGCGCTGTACCAGGATGCCCACGGGGACCAGGGACCCGCGGTCGCCGTTGCCGGCCGGGTCCAGGCCTGGCGGCCCAAAGGCAAGGTGATCTTCGGGCACCTGGAAGACGGCAGCGGCCGGATTCAGGTGTATCTCCGGGGTGACGATCTCGGCCCGGCGTTCGAGCTGGTGAAGCTGCTGGACCTCGACGATCACATCGGCGTGCGCGGGCATCTCATGAAGACCCGCTCGGGCGAGGTGACCGTGAAGGCCGCCGAAGTCAGCCTGCTGGCCAAGTCGGTCAAGCCGCTGCCCCGACCCAAGGTGGAAGTGCTGGAGGACGGCAGCACCAGGACCCACGGCGGGGTGGCCGATCCTGAGCTGCGTTACCGCCAGCGCTACGCCGATCTCGCGGTACATCCCGAGGTACGCGAGGTCTTCCGGCTCCGGTCCAGGATCATCACCCGGATCCGGGCCTTTCTCGATGCCCGGGGGTTTCTCGAGGTGGAAACCCCGGTGCTGCAGCCGTTGTATGGGGGAGCGTCGGCGCGGCCGTTCGTCACCCACCACAACGCGCTGGGCATGCCGCTCTATCTCCGCATTGCGGACGAGCTCTACCTCAAGCGGCTGATCGTGGGAGGCCTGGAGCGGGTGTACGAGATCGGCCACGACTTCCGCAACGAGGGAATGGACCGGACCCACAATCCGGAGTTCACCATGCTGGAGCTGTACCAGGCCTACGCCGACTACAGCGACATGATGGCGCTGGCGGAGGCGCTGTTTGCAGACCTGGTGCGGGAGGTGACCGGCGGCTCGCTGCAGCTGGAGCGTGAGGGTGTCCGGCTGGACTTCACTCCGCCGTTCAAGCGGGTGTCGTTCGTGGACGGGATCCGCGAGCGGAGCGGGGTGAATGTGCTCGGCGCCGGCGAGGAGGAGATGCGGGCCCGGTTGGTCCGGGCCGGACGCCTGCGTGAGGAGGTGCAGAGTTTCACCGGTGGCAAGCTGCTGGACGAGATGTTCTCCGCCTTTCTCGAGCCCGCGCTGGTGCAGCCGACGTTCGTTGTCGACTATCCGAAGGCCATCTCGCCGCTCGCCAAGCTGCACCGGACGGATGCGGGAGTCACCGAGCGGTTCGAGCTGTTCGTGCAGGGCAGGGAACTGGCCAACGCCTTCAGCGAGCTCAACGATCCCGACGACCAGCGGGCCCGGTTCGAGGACCAGGGCCGCCAGCGGCAGGCTGGAAACGATGAGGCACAGCCGTACGACGCCGACTACATCCGCGCCCTGGAGTACGGGATGCCGCCGACCGGCGGCATGGGCATCGGCCTGGACCGGGTCCTCATGCTGCTGCTCGGCCAGCCCTCGATCCGGGATGTGATCCTCTTTCCCGCCATGCGGCCGGAGGAGTGATGGCTGCCCTCGTCGGCCGGGTGAAGAACGGCAACGCCGGAGCGGGAGCCCGGTTCCGGGACCTGTTCCGCCTGCCGAGCTCGCTGGAGCGGGATCTGGCGCGCCGCTACCTCAGAAGCCGGCGGGCCTCCGGCAGATTGTCGCTCATCACCGGAATCGCCATCGGCGGAGTCGCGGTCGGCGTGGCGGCGCTGATCGTGGTGCTCGGGGTGATGAACGGCCTCCGCAACGATCTGCGGGAGCGGATCCTGGTGGCCAACCCGCATCTCCGGATCCTCACCTACGGCAACGGGCTCCGGTTGGAGAACTGGCGGGAGATCCTCGACCAGGTCAAGGAGGAGCCCGGGGTAGTAGCGGTGGCGCCGGAGGTGTTGAGCCAGTCGGTGATCTCGGCCGGCGCGGACTACGCCGAGGGTGTGAACGTTCTCGGCTTCGATCCCGACACCGGCAGCCGTTCGGTCACCTCACTGCCCCAGTCGATCACCCGGGGAGACCTGAGTTTCCGGACCACCCGGGAAGGGGTGGACGGGGCGATCATCCTGGGCAGCAGGCTGGCGGAACGCCTGACGGTCTATCCGGGCGACATCGTCACCCTGGTCGCGGCCAAACCGCCGGAGGTGAATCGCGCCCTCGGGCTCGGCGTCCCCAGGTATTGGCGGTTCGAAGTGACGGGCACATTCAATACCGGCATGTTTCTGTACGACAATCAGTTCGTGGTGATCTCGCGGGAGGTGGCCCAGCGGTTCACCGGACTGGGAGATGCGGTCAGTGGGATCGATGTCCGGCTGGCGGACCCGTGGCAGGCCCCGGCCATCGGCCGGCGGCTGGAGACCAGGCTCGGGTATCCCTACCGGGCCCTGGACTGGCAGCAGCAGAACGCGACGCTGTTCAGCGCCCTGGAGCTGGAGAAACTGGCCATGGGGCTCATTATCTTTTTTATCATGGTGGTTGCGGCGTTCAACATCGTCGGCACCCTGACCATGGTGGTCGCCGAGAAGACGCGCGAGATCGGCATCCTCAAGGCGATGGGTCTGGGGTCGGGATCGATCGCCCGGGTGTTCCTGGCGCAGGGGGCGATCATCGGGCTCACCGGCATGGTTGTGGGGCTGGTCTGTGGCCTGGCCATCGGGTTCGCGGTGGACCGCGGGCGATGGATCCGGATCGACCCGAGCGTGTATTTCATAGACCACCTGCCGATCAAGATCGAGCCGCTGGACGTGGCGGTCGTGATTCTCGGAAGCCTGCTTCTCGCGATCGCGGCCACCGTGCCTCCCTCCCGCGGGGCTTCCCGGCTCGAGCCGGTGGACGCCATCCGCTACGAATGACGGCGATGCTGGTCGCGCGGGACCTCTGCAAGGTCTACCAGGGTGGCGACGGCCGGCCGCTCGAAATCCTCACCGGCGTGAGCCTCGAGGTATCGAGCGGAGAGTTCGTGGCCATCGTGGGCGAGAGCGGCGCCGGTAAGAGCACCCTGCTGCACCTGCTGGGCGCCCTCGACCGGCCGACCTCCGGCAGCATCTCGCTGGACGGCTCCGACTACGGCGCCGCCACGCCGGCTGAGCTGGACGCATTGCGCAACCAGCGCATCGGCTTCGTGTTCCAGTTTCACCACCTGCTCCGGGACTTTACGGCGCTCGAGAACGTGATGATGCCACTTCGCATTGGCGGCCAGGAGGAAGCCACCGCCCGGGTCCGGGCGGAGGGATTGCTTCGCCAGGTGGGTTTGGGGGAGCGGCTCACCCACCGGCCCCAGCAGCTCTCCGGCGGGGAGCAGCAGCGGGTGGCGGTCGCCCGGGCGCTGGCCAACGATCCCCGGGTGGTGCTGGCCGACGAGCCTTCGGGCAATCTGGACCTGGCCCAGGCGGAGCGGCTGCATGATCTGCTCGCGACGCTGGCGCGGGACTTCGAGACCGCGCTGGTGGTGGTGACTCACAACCGGCAGCTGGCGGGCCGGGCCGACCGGGTGCTGGCGATGGAGGGGGGCCGGCTGGTGCCGGTCGACCGGGTGGAGGTTGCGGGCTGATGCGGTGCGATAACTGCCACGAGCGCGAGGCGGTGGTAAACCTCACCCAGATTGCCGACGACCAGAAGGTCGAGGTGCATCTGTGTGAGAAGTGTGCCGCCGAGAAGGGCATCGAGACGGCCGCGAGCTTCGGCAAGATCCCGGTCGGCAGCTTCGTAGCGGCGCTGGGCAAGGGGCCGGAGGCAATTGCGGCGCTCCCGGGGGTAACCCAGTCCGGCGCCTGCCCCACCTGCGGCGCGTCGCTCACCGACTTCCGGGAAACCGGTCGGCTGGGCTGCGCCGACTGCTACCGGACCTTCGAAGCGCCGCTGCGGGATCTGCTGCGGCGCCTGCACGGATCCAGCCGGCACCTTGGCGAACGCTACGCCGCGCCGGGCGAGGAGCAGGTGGAGGAGCCGCCCACCACCGAGCGGCTGCGGGAGCAGCTCAAGCTGGCGGTGGAGACGGAGAGCTTCGAGCTCGCGGCCGAGTTGCGGGATCGGCTCCGGGCGCTGGAGGAGGGACGCGGATGATCGACCTGAGCCTGCTGCCGGACGGCGGAATGGCCTGGCTGGATGCCAGCGGCCCCAGCAGTCACCTGGTGCTGTCCACCCGTATCCGGCTGGCCCGGAACCTGGCGGACCACAACTTCAGCCCCCGATCCACCCTGGCGGACCGGGAGGCGGTGCTGCAGGAAGTGCTGGCGGCCCGGCGGGAGACCGTCTCCCTCAGGAATGCGCTGATGTTCCGGCTGGACCAGCTGGAGCGGACCGACCGGCAGCTGCTGCACGAGCGGCATCTGGTGAGCAAGGAACTGGCCGGTCTGGATGAGCGGGCGGTCATCCGGCCGGGGGCCGCGCTGCTGGTGCAGGACCGGGTGGGGGTCATGCTCAACGAGGAGGATCACCTGCGTTTGCAGGGGCTCCGGTCGGGATTCGATCTGGAGGCGACCTACCAGGAGGTCGACCGGCTGGACTCCGAACTGGGACAACGACTTCCTTTCGCATTTCACCCCGAGTTTGGTTACCTTACCTCGTGTCCGACCAATGTAGGGACCGGTCTCCGGGCCTCGGTGCTTATCCACTTGCCGGGCTTGGTGTTGACCAAGGAAATCTCGAAAGTCCTGCAGGGACTCGCCCAGGTCGGTCTGACCTTCCGGGGACTGTACGGCGAGGGCAGTGAAGTCGTGGGGAACTTCTTCCAGCTCTCGAATCAGACTACGCTGGGCAAGTCGGAGCGCGAGCTGCTGGACCACCTCGCCAAGATGGTCCGCCAGGTGATGGAGTACGAAGAGCAGGCCCGGCAGGTACTGCTTCGCGATGTTCCGACGATCATCGAGGACAAGGTGTGGCGGGCGTACGGGCTGCTGCGGCACGCCCGGACGCTGTCGTTCGAGGAGACGATGAATCTCCTCTCGGGGGTCCGGCTGGGCGTAGGACTCTCGCTGATCAACCGGGTGGGACTATACGCCCTGAACAAGCTCCTGGTGCACACCCAGCCGGCACATCTGGCCGCGCTCGAGGCGATGCATCCGGACGACCCCGATTTGAGTGTTCGCCGCGCGCGCTACGTGCGGGCGCTGCTGGAAGACGAAGCTGGACGCCGAGGGTAGGTCACGATGAACGGGTACAACTTTACCGACCGTGTGCGGAAGGTCCTGCAGATGGCCCGCGAAGAGGCGGCCCGCCTGCACCACGAGTACGTGGGAACCGAGCACATTCTCCTCGGCCTCATCCGCGAGGGTGAGGGCGTTGCGGCGGCGGTGCTGCAGAACCTGAACGTCGATCTCGAGGAGATCCAGCAGAAGATCGAAGAGACCGTCAAGAAGGGGAAGGCGGCCGCGGCCACCGGCCCCGATCTGCCGTACACCTCCCGCGCCAAGAAGGTGCTGGAGCTGGCGATGACCGAGGCCCGCGAGTTGAACCACAGCTACGTGGGCACCGAGCACCTGCTGCTCGGCCTGCTGCGGGAGGAAAAGGGGATCGCCGCGCAGGTGCTGACCGATGCCGGAGTGAACCTGGAGCAGAGCCGGGCCGAAACGCTGCGCCTGCTGGGGAGCGACATGCCCCAGGCCCAGGCCTCGAGCAGCTCGCCCGCGCCGGCGGCCGCACCCAAGTCGGAGAAGAAGTCCAAGACCCCCGCCCTGGATCACTTCTGCCGGGACCTCACCCAGCTCGCCGCCGAAGGCCAGCTGGACCCGACCATCGGACGGGCCAAGGAGATCGAGCGGGTCATGGAGATCCTGGCCCGCCGCAAGAAGAACAACCCGGTACTGATTGGCGAGCCCGGGGTGGGCAAGACCGCGATCGTCGAGGGGCTGGCCCTGATGATCGCAAACGGGCTGTGCCCCGACGTGCTCAAGGACCACCGGGTGCTGTCGCTGGACATGGCCGCGGTGATCGCCGGGACCAAGTACCGCGGGCAGTTCGAGGAGCGGCTCAAGGCGGTCATGAACGAGATCGCCCAGAACAAGCAGATCATCCTGTTCATCGACGAGCTCCACACCCTGGTGGGTGCGGGCGCGGCCGAGGGCGCGATCGACGCCTCCAACATGCTCAAGCCCGCGCTGGCCCGGGGCGAGCTGCAGTGCGTCGGCGCCTCCACCCTGAACGAGTACCGCAAGTACATCGAGAAGGACGGCGCGCTGGAGCGGCGGTTCCAGACGGTCATGGTGGATCCGCCGACCATCGACGAGACGATCGAGATTCTCAAGGGGCTCCGCAAGAAGTACGAAGACCACCACCGGGTGGTGATCCCCGATGAGACGCTGGAGGACGCGGCCAAGTTGTCCGAGCGGTACATCACCGACCGGTTCCTGCCGGACAAGGCGATCGACGTGATCGACGAGGCCGGCGCGCGCGCCCGGCTGGCGTCACAGGTCCCGCCGGCCGAGGTGGCCAATCTGAAGGCCGAGCTGGAGAAGGTGAACCTGGACAAGGAGGACGCGGTCCGGGATCAGAACTTCGAGCGGGCCGCCGCCCTGCGGGACAAGGAGCGCGACCTGCAGAACCAGATCCGGCTCAAGCAGGAGGAGTGGGAGCGGGAGCGGCAGACTCGCCGCCCGGTGATCAGCGAGGAGGACATCGCGTTCATCGTGTCCCGCTGGACCGGTATTCCGGTCACCCGGCTGCAGGAGGCGGAGGCCGCCAGGCTGCTGCGGATGGAGGAGGAGCTGCACCAGAGCGTGGTGGGCCAGGACGAAGCCATCAAGGCGATCTCCCGGGCCATCCGCCGCTCCCGTGCGGGCCTCAAGGACCCCAAGCACCCCATCGGGTCGTTCATTTTCTCCGGCCCGACCGGCGTGGGCAAGACCGAGCTGGCCCGGGCGCTGGCCAAGTTCCTGTTCGCCGATGCCTCCGCCCTGATCCGGGTGGACATGTCGGAGTACATGGAGAAATTCTCGGTCAGCCGCCTGATCGGCGCGCCTCCAGGCTACGTCGGCTACGAAGACAGCGGCACGCTCACCAAGGCCATCCGGCGCAAGCCGTACTCGGTGGTGCTGCTGGACGAGATCGAGAAGGCGCACCCGGATGTGTTCAACATCCTGCTGCAGGTCCTGGACGAGGGGCACCTGACGGACAACTACGGCCGGCTGATCGACTTCAAGAACACGGTCGTGATCATGACCTCGAACGTGGGCGCCCGGGACATCATGCAGGGGAAGACGCTGGGCTTCCACGGCCAGGACTTCAAGACCTCGTTCGACAAGATGCAGGAGAAGATCCGGGACGAGATCCAGAAGGTGTTCAATCCGGAGTTCCTGAACCGGGTCGACGACGTGATCGTGTTCCACCCGCTGGCCAAGGAGCACATCGCCCAGATCGTCAGCATCCTGGTGCGGGAGGTGCAGCGCCGGGTCGGGGAGGAGATCATCCGTCTGACCCAGGCCGCCACCGACTTCCTGGTGGAGCACGGTTACGACCAGAACTATGGCGCCCGGCCGCTCAAGCGGGCGATCCAGAAATACATCGAGGACCCGCTCAGCGAGAAGATCCTGCTGGGCGAGTTCAGCCGCACGGACGAGATCGAGGTGGACGTGGCCCCCGACGGGGAACGTCTGAGCTTCCGCGCCCTGAGCGGCACCAAGGCCTGACCCTGCCACCCTGGCCGGCGGCCCTCCGGGGCCGCCGGACCCCCATCCGCATGTTCCGTTCGCGTATCCTCGCGCTGGCCCTGTCGCTCGGCTGCCTCCTTCCCCCGGTGCTCCGGGCTCAGGACCAGCAAGGCCCGGCCCCGGTGTTGCCCGTGGTCGACAGCATCGCCGTGAGCGGCAACAGCCGGCTCACCGCGCAGCAGGTCCTGGGCACCTCCGGGCTGGTCACCGGCCAGCCCACCAACTACCGCGACCTGCAGCGCGCCATTTCGGCCCTGTTCAAGACCGGGCAGTTCGACGACGTGGCGATCAGCCAGGCGGACGACTCCACCGGCCGGGTGACGCTGGTGATCCGGGTGAAGGAACGGCCGATTCTGCAGCGCTGGGCCATCAAGGGCGCGGAGCAGATCCCCGGGCGCACCCTCAAGGAGAAGATCAAGTTGGCGGATGGCCGACCGCTGGACCGGGCCGCGGTGGAACGGGCTCGCGGCGCCATGGACTCGATCTACCGGGCCCAGGGCTACTACGCCGCCAGCGTCAAGGTGATCGAGACCAACCCGGCGCCGGGCCAGGCGGGGATCATCTTCGATATCACCGAGGGCAGCCGGGTGGCCATCAGCCAGGTGCAGGTCGAAGGGAACCAGAAGTTCCCCGACAGGGCCCTGGTCAAGCACATGGCCACCAAGCCGGAGGGATTCTTCTGGTGGCAGAAGGGCAAGTACGAGGATGACAAGCTGCAGCAGGACCTGCGGGAGCGACTGCCCAACTGGTACGGCAGCAGCGGCTACATCGACTTCCAGGTCACCAGCGATTCGATCTCGGTGGATTCCACCACCGGGAAGGCGGTGCTGCATCTCGGGGTCTCGGAGGGACAGTCGTACCGTATCGGCGGGTTCCAGATCACCGGCAACCGGCGGTTCAGCACCGAGGACCTCACCGCGCTGTACCCCTTCGGGCCGGGCGGCGGCGTTGGGCTTCCCTTCAACAGTACCGAGTGGGAAGGCGCCACCGAGAACGTCTCCACCCTCTACAGCAATAACGGCTACATCTACGCCCAGGTGACGCCGGAGGAGGTCCGGCGTACCGGGGCCAACGGCGAGCCGCTGATCGACCTGCGCTGGACCATCCACGAGGGCCAGCCGGCCACGATCAACAAGATCAACATCGTGGGAAACGACGTCACCCACGAACGGGTGGTGCGTGAGGCGATCGTGCTGGCTCCGGGCGAGCTGTTCAACCGGGACCGGCTCATCCAGAGCTACCGCAACATCGCCAACCTGGGCTTCTTCCAGCAGCCGATGGCCGCGCCGGACGTGAAGACCATCGACAACGGGGTGGACGTCGACATCACCTTCCGGGTGGAAGAACGCCGCACCGGCAACATCAACTTCGGCGCTTCGCTGGGGCAGGGGACCGGTCTGGGAGGGTTCCTCGGGCTCGAGGAACCGAACCTGTTCGGCCGGGGGAAGCGCGGCAAGCTGCTGTGGCAGTTCGGGCGGAACATCAACGACTTCACCCTGAGCTATACCGATCCCGCCATCCGCGAGACCCGGACCTCGGGCACCATCTCGCTGTTCAATTCCCGGCAGCGGTTCACGGTGGGCGATCTCGGCCGGCGGCGCCAGGTCGGCGGCAGCCTGCAGCTGGGCTTCCCCTTCATGGGCTCCCGGTTCACCCGGGTGTTCGCCTCCTACGGCCTGCAGCAGGTGAAGTTCACCGGCGGCTCGGAGGACCTCCGGGCCCGCTTCCGCTGCTCCAACTGCACCCGCTCCACCCTCGGCGGCAGCCTGGTCCGGGACACCCGCTTCGGCCTCCCGTTCGCCACCGGCGGCGCGCTCACCAACGTCTCGCTCGAGTTCAACGGCGGCGTGCTGGGCGGCACCGGCAATTACCAGAAGCTGGACCTCGAGGGCCGCTATTACGCGCCCCTGGGGCAGCTGGGTGGCAACGACCAGCTGGGGAGCGGCGTACAGTTCGTGCTGGGGCTGACGGCCAAGAGCGGGTTCATCTTCGGCGACGCGGGCCCGTTCTTCACCGAGCTGTATTCGCTGGGCGGCACCCAGTTCGGCATCCCACTGCGCGGCTACGACGAGTTCTCCATCACTCCGAACGGCTTCGATCCTTCCGCCGGCGGAAACTCCGCGGCCAGCGTGGACGCGTTTGGCAAGTCCTACGCCGCGTTCACGGTCGAGGCCGGCGCGCGGGTCAGCCAGTCGCTCTACTTCAGCACCTTCCTCGACGCGGGCAACGTGTACCGGACCGCGGCGCAGTACGACCCCAGCCGGCTCTTCCGCGGAGCCGGGTTCGGCGTGGCGGTGCTGTCACCGCTCGGGCCGATCGGGATCGATCTCGGTTACGGCTTCGACCGGGTCACCCGGCTGGGCAAGCCGGATCCGGGATGGAAGCTCCACTTCAAGCTGGGCAATTTCTTCTAGCCGCCCGGCGACAACCACCAGCAGGGAGTCCTCGATGTTCCGTCGCTCGTTCGGCCGGTGTCTTCTCCTGTGCTTCGCTCTGGCCGTACCCGCCGCGCTGTCCGCCCAGCAGGGGAGCAAGCTCGCCTTCATCAACTCCCGGGCGGTCCTGCTGGCCACACCGGGCTACGCCCAGGCCGAGTCGACCTACAACAAGGAACTGGCGGAGTTCCGCGCCGAGGTCGACAAGCTGCAGGGCTCGCTCGACTCGATGGCCGCGGATTTCGAGCAGAAGTCGGTGATGCTCTCGGCCACCGCGAAGACGGCCAAGCGCAAGGAGCTGGACGACCGGCGCGCCAAGCTGGAGCAGCGGGCCCAGGAGCTGCGCGACAAGGCGGCGCAGCGGGAGCAGGAGCTGATCGCACCGATTCATTCGCGGGTCAATGACGCCATCGAGGGGATCCGCGCCGATGGCGGTTACGCGATGATCTTCGACGTGAGCGCCAACGACGGGTTGATCGTCACCGCCGACAAGTCGCTGGACCTCACCCAGAAGGTGATCGACAAGGTGAAGGCGAAACCCTGAGCCCCGGTCCCGTTCCCTCCCCCGTGACGGCCCGGGCGGTCGCCGACCTGGTCGGAGGCCGCCTGGAGGGTAATGGGGACCTTCTGCTCCACCGGTTGGCCCCGCTCGACCGGGCGGGCCCGGATGCGCTGAGCTTCCTGGTTTCGCCGGCCTACCTCCCCGAGTACTGCAATACCGCCGCAGGAGCCGCGCTGGTGGCTCTGCCGCTCGCGGGCGCACCCGGCGGCCCCTCCACCACCATCATCGTCGCCGAGCCGGAGCAGGCGCTGCGCCGGGTTGCGGAGGTGCTCCATCCCCAGGCCAGACCGGCTCCGGGGGTGGATCCCGCTGCGCAGGTTGCCGCCGATGCCGAGGTCCCGGCCGATGTGACGATCGGTCCCTTCGCCGTGCTCGGCCCCCGGGTTCGATTAGGCCAGCGGGTTGTGGTGGAGGCAGGCGCCTGGCTCGGGGAGGGCGTCGTGGTGGGCGACGACTGTCTCATCGGCCCCAACGCCGTATGTTATCCCGGCGCGCGGCTGGGCCGGCGGGTGAGGCTCAAGGCGGGCGCGGTGGTGGGCGGAACGGGCTTCGGCTTCCTGCGGGGCGCCGAGGGCCACCAGCTGGTGCCGCACCTGGGTGCCTGCGTGCTGGAGGACGACGTGGAAATCGGCTCCGGCACCTGCGTCGACCGCGGTTCATTCGAGGATACCGTGATCGGCCAGGGCACCAAGATCGACAACCTGGTCCAGGTCGGGCACGGCGTCCGGCTCGGGGCGCGCTGCCTGGTCATGGCCACCACCGGGATCGCGGGCAGTTGCCGGATAGGAGATGATGTGGTCATCGCCGGCGGTGTCGGCGTGGCCGACCACGTCACGATCGGGGATCGGGCGGTGCTCGGCGCCAAGAGCGTGGTCATCGGACAGGTCCCCGCAGGCGCGGTGGTGTCGGGTTATCCCGCCCGCCCCCATCGGGCATTCCTCCGCGCCCAGGCCGCGCTGTTCCGGCTGCCGGCGTTGATCGACGATCTGGAGACGCTCGTGGCCGAGCGGCCGGCCGATGCCCCGACGGACCATCGCGCGCGCGGTTGAGCTGGCAGGCACCGGGCTCCACACCGGCGCCGAGGTGAACCTGCGTCTGGAACCGGCTCCCCCCGGCCGGGGAATCGTCTTCCAGCGGAGCGACTTGGGCAACAGGGTGATTCCGGCCCGGCTCGAGGCGGTTGGACTGAGCGATCGGCGCACCGCGCTCCGGCTGGGAGCCGCCCGGGTGGAAACAGTCGAGCACCTCCTGGCAGCGGTGTATGCCGCGGGTATCGACGACCTGGCCATCGTGCTGGACGGGCCCGAGGTGCCGATCCTGGACGGCTCATTCGCGCCCTTCGTGGAGTTGCTCGCGGACGCCGGCCAGGCGGAGATGCCCGGTGGCCCGGCGGAGTTGCGCCTGGACCGCCTCTTGGAGGTGCAGGAAGGAGATGCCAGGTACTCCATCCAACCGGGTGAGGGGCTCGCGGTCGACCTGACGCTGGACTACACCGAGCCGGTAATCGGCCGGCAGCGGACCAGCTGGGTGATTTCGGCCGAGAGCTTTGCCCATGAGATCGCGCCGGCCCGCACCTTCGGGTTTCTGGCCGAGGTGGCCCCCCTGAGGGAGCGCGGGCTGCTGGCGGGCGCCAGCGAGCACGCCGCGATCGTACTCTCGCCGGTGGCCGTCCTCAACACCTCGCTCCGCTGGCCGGACGAATTCGCCCGCCACAAGCTGGGCGACCTGATCGGCGATTTCGCGTTGCTGGGTGCTCGGCTCAACCTCCGGGTGGCGGCGGAGCGGCCCAGCCACCGCGGCAACCTGACCTGCGGGCGTGCCCTGGCGCGCGCCGCGCGTATCATGGAGGGGTGATGCTGGATGTCGAGAAGATCCTGGAGCTCCTGCCGCACCGCTACCCGTTTCTGCTGGTAGACCGGGTGCTCGAGGTCGAGGGCACCACCAAGATCGTCGGGCTCAAGAACGTCACCTTCAACGAACCGTTCTTCCAGGGCCACTTCCCGGGCCATCCGATCATGCCCGGCGTGCTGATCATCGAAGCGATGGCCCAGACCGGCGGGCTCCTGCTGATGGATCAGATCCCCGACCGGGCGTCCAAGGTGGTGTACTTCATGTCGCTCGACAACGTAAAATTCCGCAAACCGGTGGTGCCCGGTGATCAGCTGCGCATGGAAGTGGAAATGCTGCAGTTCCGGGGTAAAGTCGCCCGGATGAAGGGCACCTCCCTGGTGGACGGCAAGGTCGTCGCCGAGGCCGAAATGCTGGCGGGCGTCGTCGACCGGTGAGCTTCGCGATTCACCCGACCGCCGTGGTGGATCCGGGGACGGGTGTCGGACAGGGGGTGGAGATCGGCCCCTACGCGGTGATCGGGCCCGGAGTGGAGCTGGGCGACGGCTGCCGCCTGGGGCCGCACGTGGTGCTGGAGCGCAACGTGCGCCTTGGCGAAGGGGTGACCATCGGAACCGCCTCTGTGCTGGGGAGCCCGCCACAGGACGTCAAGTATCGCGGCGAGGAGACCTTCGTCGAGGTTGGACCGAGGACCGTGATCCGGGAGCACAGCACGGTCAACCGGGGCAGCACCGCGACCGGGCTCACCGCCATCGGGGCGGACTGCTACCTCATGACCTACGTCCACGTCGCCCATGACTGCCGCATCGGCGACGGGGTCACCATCGCCAACGCCACCCAGCTCTCGGGTCACATCACGGTGGAGGATCGAGTGACCCTGAGCGGGCTCATCGCGGTGCACCAGTTCGTCACCATCGGCAGTCATGCCTTCGTCGGCGGCGCCTCCCGGGTGAACCAGGACATTCCTCCCTACGTCAAGGCGGTCGGCAACCCGGTCGAGCTGTTCGGCCTGAACACCGTGGGGCTCCAGCGCGCCGGATTCCCCCCGGAGACGGTCCACCTGCTCAAACGCGCCTACCGCCTGCTGTTCAACTCCGACCTGCCGCGGCCCGAAGCGATCACCGCGCTCGCGGAGGAGACGGCAACCTCCCCCGAAGTGCGCCGGCTGGTCGAATTCGTGAGCAGCGCCCGCCGCGGAGTGCCGGCGTGAGGCCCGTTCCCACTGGCGTGATTGGCGTCGGGGCGCTCGGCTGGCACCACGCGCGCCACCTCGCCGCCATGCCCGAAGCCGATCTGGTCGGTGTCTACGACATCAGGCCGGAGCGAGCCCGGCAGGTCGCTCAGGCCGTCGGCACGATCGCCTGCCGCTCGCGGGAAGAGCTGCTCCGGCGTGCCCGGGCCGTCACGGTGGCGGTGCCGACCCCCGCCCACGCGGAGGTCGGCATTGCCGCGCTGGAGGCCGGTGTGGCGGTGCTGATGGAGAAGCCACTGGCGACGACCCTGCCCGAGGCCGACGCCATGCTGGCCATGGCCGAGGCACGCGGAGTGCTGCTGCAGGTCGGGCACATCGAGCGCTTCAACCGGGCGCTTCGGGCCGCGGCCCCGTTTCTCGACCGGCCCCTGTTCATCGAGGGCGAGCGGCTGGCGCCTTTCCAGCCGCGCGGCACCGACGTGCCGGTCGTCCTGGATCTGATGATCCACGATCTCGATCTGATCCTGCACCTCACCGGCGGGATAGAGGCATGCGACGTCCGGGCCAACGGAGCGTCGGTGCTCTCATCGTACCTCGATGTGGCGAGTGCCCGGGTCGAATTCGCCTCCGGCGCCGTGGCAAGCGTGACCGCGTCGCGCATCTCCCGGGAGCGGGTCCGCCGGCTCCGGGTCTACCAGTCGGAGGGATACCTCTCCCTCGACCTGGCCACCGGCCGGGGAGAATTCCTCCGGCTCAGGCACGGGTGGTTGCCCGGAGCCGACGCGAGGCTGGAAGAGGTTGCGGAACGGATCCCGCTCGAAGGGACCGCGGCCGATGCCCTGGGTCTCGAGCTGGTCAGTTTCCTGCATGCGGTTCGAGGCGAGAGGGAAGCGGTCGTAACCGGCAGGGAAGGGCGCGCCGCGCTGCGGCTGGCACTGCAGGTAACCGACGCGATCCGGCTGGCGGCGCTCGCCCCGCAACCGGACCTGTGAGCGAGGGGGACAGCCGGGGCATCCTGGTCTCTGCCGGTGAGCCTTCCGGCGACCTGCACGGCGCGCCAGTGGTTGCCGCCATCAAGGGAAGATTCCCTGGTGTTCCTCTGGAAGGATGTGGTGGTCCCAGGATGGCCGCCGCGGGGCTTCACATCCGCACCGGGATTGACCGGCTTTCCACGATGGGCTTCGTGGAAGCGGCCACCGCGATCCCGCGGCACTTGATGGTGTTCAGGCGTCTCGTCGCCGCCGCGCGGGCGGGCCGCTATCGCTTGGCACTCCTGATCGACTATCCCGGATTCCATCTGCGACTCGGCCAGGCTCTCCGCCGGGCCGGGGTTCCGGTGTTGTACTACATCGCGCCGCAGTTATGGGCCTGGCGGCCCGGGAGGATCAGGAGGCTCAGACAGGCGGCAGACCGGCTGGCCGTTGTCCTGCCGTTCGAAGCCGGGTGGTTTCAGAGCCGGGGCGTGGACTGCCGGTTTGTGGGACACCCCCTGCTGGACCAACCGCGGTCGGGAAGGGAAGCGGCCCGGCAGGCACTGCAACTCCCGCCCGAGAGCCGAGTTCTGGGTATCTTTCCCGGCAGCCGAACGCCGGAAATCCACCGGAACTGGCCGCTCTTCCGAGAGGTGGCCAGTCGAATGATGGCCGAGGGGCGATGCACCTCGGCCATCGTTGCCGGGACCGCCGAGGGGTACTACCCGGACCCGGGGAGCATCCGTGTGTTCCGGGGAGCTCCGGAGACCGTGTCGGCCGCCGCGACGGCGGTACTGGTCAAGTCCGGGACCGCCACGCTCGAGGCGGCCCTATCCAGTACGCCGATGGTCGTGGGCTATCGCAGCAGCTGGTTGACCTATGTGATTGCGCGGCAACTGATGACCGTGGACCGGATCAGTCTGGTCAACCTGGTGGCCGAACGGGACGTGGTGCCGGAGTTCTGGCGTCTCCCGGTGTCTGCCGAGGCGATGGCCGCCGCGCTCCGGCCCCTGCTTGATCCGTCCAGCCGGGAATTCAGCGTCCAGCAGGATGGCCTGGCGCTGGTGCGGCAGCGGCTCGGTGCACCGGGAGCGGCGGAGCGGGTCGCCGAGCTGGCGGGAGAGCTGATCGGATGAGAAGGTTGCCCCGCTGGCTGGCTGCGAGGCTCGGGCCGACCGTCATCCGCTGCCTCGCCTGGACCTGGCGAATCGAGGTGGTCCGGCCTGACCGGTGGTCCGGAATGCTCGCGACCCGGCGACCCTACGTGCTATTGAGCTGGCATGAGGCGCTGTTGCCGGTGCTCTGGCATCACCGAAGGCTGGGGATCGCGGCACTGGTGAGCGAGGCTCGCGATGGCCGGTATCTCTCCGGGCTTGCCCGCCTGCTGGGATATCGGCTGATCCCTGGCTCGAGCACTCGCGGCGGTATTCGCGCGCTGCGCGGGGCCATCCGGGCGCTGGAGGACGGTGTGCCGATTGGCCTGACCCCGGACGGGCCGCGCGGGCCCCGCAGGGTGGTGAAGCCAGGAGTGGTGGCGGCGGCTGGCCGGAGTGGAGCGCTGATCATGCCGGTGCACGCCGAGGCCAGGCCCGCCTGGCGGGCGAAGTCGTGGGACCGGTTCCTCGTGCCGCCACCCTTTGCCCGGGTGCGCCTGGCCTACGGGGAACCGTTCGCGCTGGAGCGGGACGCGGAGGAGCGCCAGGCCGGGCTCGCACGCGTAACCCGGGAACTCGAGGCAGCCACGAGGCTGGCGGCATGGCCCGACGTCGCGGCGACACCCACCGGCTGATCCGCTGGCTGTGGACCAGCCGGCGGATCGACGCACGTCTAGCGCGCACAGCGCTGCTGCCGGTGTCCGCGCTGTGGTGGGCCTGGATGCGCGGCCGGCGGGCGGCGTACGCCCGCGGCTGGTTCCCGGTTCACGATCTGCCGCTCCCGGCGGTGGCGGTCGGAAACCTGACGGTTGGGGGATCCGGCAAGACGCCGATCGCCATGTGGATCGCGCGGTACTATGCCGAACGCGGATTCGTGCCGGGAATCCTGCTGCGCGGCTATGGTGGGGGAGACGAGGGCAAGGTCCACGCCCAGAGCCTCCCTTCGGCCCATGTGGTGGCGGATCCCGATCGGGTGGCGGCCGCCGAACGGGCGCTGGCGCGGGGCGCCACCGTGCTGGTGCTGGATGACGCCTATCAGCGGCTGGATCTGCGGCCCGATCTCAATGTGCTGGTGATGAGCGCCGAGACCACGAGGGCGGTGGGCTGGCCGCTCCCCGCCGGACCGTGGCGCGAGGGGTGGGACGCACTGGACCGGGCCGACGCAGTCATCGTCACTCGGAAGCGGGCCTCCCGGGAGGCGGCCGAAGGGCTCGCAGCCGAGCTCCGAACGAAGGTCGGCGGTCCGGTGGCGGTGGCCTACCTCGGGCTGGCGCGGTTCGAGGGTCTGGTCTCGGCCCGCCACCTGGCCCCGGCCGAGCTCTCCGGCCGGCGAGTGGTTGCGGCCTCGGCGATCGCGGATCCGGAGGCCTTCGTCGCCCAGACCAAGGCGACCGGCGCCGCTGTGCAGGTGGCCACCTGGAAGGATCATCACGAATACCGCCAGGAGGACATCGCCTGGCTGGCCCATGCGGCCCGGCGGGCCGACCACGTGGTCATCACCCAGAAGGACGCGGTGAAGCTCAGGGACCACTGGCCGAGCGACGCACCCGAGCCGCTGGTAGCCGTGCTGGATCTCACGTGGGAGGAGGGCGGCGACGCCATCGCCGTGGCCCTCGATGCGGTGGTGACACCGCCCGAGGGCCTGTAACGTCTAACGGAGAAGCTATGACTTCGACCAGTCCGCGCCCCAGCCAGACCGTCATCCGGCCCGACAAGGATCAGTTTCTCGAGGCAGAGAATCCATTCGAGGAGATGATGTCCCGCTTCGACGACGCGGCGAAGCGGCTGGGGCTCGAGCCCGGCCTCTACAAGATCCTGCGGATGCCGGAGAAGCAGATCACCGTGGCGGTGCCGGTCCGGCTGGACAATGGTGAGGTGGAGGTGTACACCGGCTACCGGGTCATCTACAACACCTCGCGCGGACCGGCCAAGGGCGGCATCCGGTTCGACCTCCAGGTGACCCAGGAGGAGGTGAAGGCCCTGGCTGCCTGGATGACCTGGAAGTGCGCCGTCGTGAATCTGCCGTTCGGCGGGTCCAAGGGCGGAGTGGTGTGCGACCCCTCGATCATGTCCAACGGTGAGATCGAGCGGCTCACCCGGAGATACACCTCGGGCATCATCGACACTTTGGGCCCCGATTCCGACGTGCCGGCGCCCGACGTCAATACCAACGAGCGGGTGATGGCGTGGGTGATGGACACCTACTCGATGCACAAGCGGCATACTGTGACTGCGGTGGTGACCGGCAAGCCGATCGAGATGGGCGGCTCGCTCGGGCGCCGGGAGGCGACTGGGCGGGGGTGCATGCTAGTCACCCGCGAGGCACTCAAGCGCCTCAAGCTGCCCGTGAAGGGCACCCGGGTGGTGGTGCAGGGCTTCGGCAACGTCGGATCGGTGGCGGCGGACCTGATGGCGAAGGAGGGAATGACCGTCGTCGCGGTCAGCGACAAGTCCGGCGGGATCTACAATCCCAAGGGGCTGAATCTCCCCGAAGTGTTCGAGCACGTCCGCGGCAGGAAACTCCTCAACGGCTACAAGAACGCCCAGCAGATCAGCAACGACGAATTGCTGACCCTGGAGTGTGACGTGCTGGTTCCCGCGGCGCTCGAGAACGTCATCCACGACGAGAACGCGGACCAGATCAGGGCCCGGATCATCTGCGAGGGCGCCAACGGACCCACCACCGCGGCGGCGGACGAGATCCTCAATCGCAAGGGCATCTTCGTCATCCCGGACATCCTGGCCAACGCCGGAGGCGTCACGGTGAGCTACTTCGAATGGGTCCAGGACCGGGGCGGCTACTTCTGGGACGAGGAGACCGTCAACAACCGGCTGGAGCGGATCATGGTCCGCTCGTTCGAAGAGGTCACCGGCATGGTCGACAAGCACGGTGTATCCAGCCGGATCGGCGCCTACATGCTGGCGATCGACCGGGTCGCGGCGGTGCACCGGCTGCGCGGGATGTATGCCTAGAAGTCGGGCAGGCGGTCGGGCGGTCGGGCGGTCGGTACAGACAGGGACGAGCCGCTTTCCAGCCAGATGCTGAGACTTACGATCCTCGCGGTAGGCAAGCTCCGCCCCGCCTTCCGCGAAGTTGCCGACCAATACCTCCATCGGTTGCAGCGGTATTGCCCGGCGGAAGAGCTGGAGGTTCGGGAGGCAGGAAAGGCGCCGACCCCTGCGGAGGCGTTGCGGCAGGAGGGTGAGCGCCTGCGAGGCAAGATCCCGTCAGGCTCGTACGTGCTTGCGCTGGATCGGGAAGGTGACGCCTGGTCCAGCATGGCTCTCGCGACCCGGGTTGGCCAGTGGCGGGATGAGGGCCGGTCGGTGGTGGTGCTGGTGGGTGGCTCCCACGGTCTGGATGGCGAGTTATTGCGGGGAGCGCGGGCACGGTGGAGTCTCGGCCCGCCGACGCTGCCGCACGAGCTGGCTCGGGTCGTGGCATACGAGCAACTCTATCGGGCCTGGACGATTCTCCGGGGGGAGCCGTATCACAAGTAGGGCCGTTGGCCGTCGGCTTTCGGCCGTTGGCGGTTCTCTGCCAGGATAGCCGGATCATGATTCTCAGCCAATGGCCAACGGCCAACGGCCAATCGCTAACGGCTAACGGCTAAGCGGCCCATGGCTGAATGGTTCGAAGAGTGGTTCGGCGAGGAGTACCTCCACCTCTATCCTCACCGTGACGACGCCGATGCCGAGCGGGCGGTGCGGCTGCTCACCAGAGTACTTCCCTGGCAGCGGGGGTGGCGGGTGCTGGACGTGGCCTGCGGTGCGGGCAGGCACCTTGCCGCGCTGGAACGCGCCGGGGCGGTGCCGTTCGGCTTCGATCTCTCGCCGGCACTGCTGCGCCGAGCCGGCCAGATCACCTCCCGCCCACTGGTCCGGGCCGACATGCGCTGTCTTCCCTTCCGGCCACGCTCGATGGACCTCGCCGTCAATCTGTTCACCAGCTTTGGCTACTTCGCCGCCGACGAGGAGCATACCGACGCCCTCGGTCAAATGCTCTCCACCGTGCGGCCCCGGGGCTGGTTCGTGATTGATTTTCTCAATGCCGAGCACGTGAGAGCCTCGCTGGTTCCGAGTGAGAACCGCTTGTTCGGCGGTCTGCAGGCGGAGGTCCGGCGGGAGATTACCCCGGATCGCCGCTTCGTCCGCAAGACCATCTCCCTCGCCGATGGCCGATGCTTCGAGGAACGGGTACGGCTGCTCGGTCCCGATGAGCTGGAACGGATGATCGTGGCCCACGGGGCGGAAATCACCGGGCGCTACGGCGATTACGCGGGTACACCTCTCTCGGGAGGAAACCGCACCATTCTCACGGCCCAGGTTGCAGCGTGAGCCTTCGTATCGTCACTACTCCGCTGTCCGCGTCGCTCGCCTGGCCCGAACCCCGCGCCGCCGGCGTCGACCCGGGTCTGCTCGAGGCGTTCGTCGCCGCGAACGGCACCGCCGGCTCGCTCAACCGGCTGCGCGATCCGGCCACGCTCGTGGTCACAACCGGGCAGCAGCCCGGGCTGCTCACCGGTCCCCTCTATACCATTCACAAGGCCCTGTCGGCCGTGGCGCTGGCCCGGATCTGCGAGGCACGCTGGCGACGCCCGGTGGTGCCGGTCTTCTGGGCGGCCGGCGGGGATCACGACTTCGCCGAGGGCAATCACGCCTCCTGGATCGGGGCGGACGGCACCACCGTCACAATGACCCTCCGGGAACGCTCCCCCGATGCCCCGCTGACCCCGCTGTACCGGGAGCCGGTGGGTCCCGAGATCACCCCTGTGCTCGACCGCCTGGCGCAGGATCTGGCTCAGACCGAGTTCGGCGACCAGGTGCTGGCCCTGTTCCGCCGGTGGTACACACCCGAGGCGAATCTCGCGGAGAGCTGCGCCCACGTCCTTGCGGAACTGCTGGCCCCGTTCGGCGTGCTGGTCTTCGACGCAACCCACCCGGTGGCGAAGCGGGCGCAGATGCCCCATCTGCTGGCCGCGCTGGAGCGGGCGGAGCCGCTCGACCGGATCCTGGTGGAGCAACACGCCCGGCTGACTGCCGCGGGCCACGATCCCGGTGTTACGGTCGGTGATGATGCGACCCTGGTGATGTTCGAGGGGGAGCAGGGGCGCGACCGGCTGGTGGCGCGTTCGCCCGGGTTCAAGACCCGGCGGAGCCAGGAGCAGCTTTCCCTCGCCGAAGTCGAACGTCTCGCCGCGCGCGAGCCCGGACGGTTTTCCCCCAATGTCCTGCTCCGGCCGGCCATCGAAAGCGCCTTGCTGCCAACGGTGGCCTACCTCGCCGGTCCCGGCGAGCTGCGCTACCTGGCCCTGGCCGAGGCGGTGTATCCGGTGCTCCGCATTCCGAGGCAGGCGCCCCTGCCGCGATGGTCGGGCCTCCTGGTAGACGCCAGGGTGGACCGGGTGCTGGAGAAGTTCAAGGCCACTCTCGAGGAGTTGACCGAGCCCGGCCAGAAGCTGGAGGCCCGGGTGATCCGGGAACAGCTCCCCGCCGAGGCGCGTGAAGCGCTGACGAGCCTGCGTGGCGCGATCAGCCGGGGATATGAAGTGCTTGCCAGGGCCGCCGCGGCGATCGACCCCACCATCGAGAGACCGATCCAGAACCTCTCCAGCCAGGCCCTTGCCGGCACCCAGGAAGCGGAAAAGAAGCTGGTGAACCACCTCAAGAAGCGGCAGCTCACCGAGACCCAGCAGATCGCCCGCGCGCGTGAGCTGGTGCTCCCGCTCGGCAAGCCCCAGGAGCGGGTACACACGGTCGCGCCCTGGCTGGCCCGATTCGGCCCGTCGCTGCTCGTCGACCTCGAGGCTACCATCGAGAGCTGGTATCGCTCGGGGCTTGAAGCCCCCGGTGTTCCGGCATAGACTCGTCTCATGATGTTTCTCGGCATCCTCCTGCTGGTGGCTCTCATGATCCCGATCGTCGGGATCGTGATCGACTCGCCTATCGGGCGGGCCATTGCCCGCCGGATGGAGGGCCCCGAGCAGCTCCCCTCCACTCTGGCCGATCTGGCTCGGAAGGTGGAACTCCTCGAGGGTGAGATCGATGACCTGCAGCGCAGCGTTCAGCTGCTGCAGGAGGAGAACCAGTTTCTGCAGCGGCTGCTCGAGGACAATCCCCGGTCCTCGCTGCCCCCACCCCCCAAACCCTGACCACACCCTCCGGCCGGTCGACCGACCCGACGCATGGGCAGGGGTCCGCCCACGGCGGCTCGCACGCGTTGCTGGTCGCCGCGGGCATCTTCCTCAGCCGCATCTTCGGGCTGGTGCGGCAGCGGGTGCTGGCGCATTACCTCGGCCTCTCCTGGGCGAGTGACGCCTTCGGCGCCGCATTCCGGATCCCCAATTTGCTGCAGAACCTGTTGGGCGAGGGAGTGCTTTCCGCGTCGTTCATCCCGGTGTACGCCCGTCTCCGCGCCGAGGGAAAGGGAGACGAGGCCGAGCGACTGGCCAACGCCATCTTCGGGCTGCTGGCGCTGGTCACGGCGCTCATTGTGCTGGCGGGCGTGCTGCTCGCCGCTCCGCTCACCGACCTCATCACCGGCGGGTTTGAGGGAGAGAAGCGGGCGCTCACCATTCGGCTCGTCCGAGTGCTCTTCCCCGGGGCAGGATTGCTGGTGCTGTCCGCCTGGTGCCTCGGGGTGCTCAACAGCCATCGGAAGTTCTTCCTGTCGTATGCGGCGCCGGTGGTGTGGAACCTGGCCATCATCCTGACGGTGATGTTCGCCACGGGCCGGCACGATGAGGCCCGTGCCGCGGTCGCCGCTGCCCTCGGGTCGGTCATCGGAAGCGCCCTGCAATTCGGCGTGCAGATCCCCACCGTGGTGGGCCTCCTACATCGGATCCGCCCCACTCTCGACACGGCATCCGAAGGCGTCCGCACGGTGCTCCGGAGCTTCACTCCGGTATTCGTGAGCCGCGGCGTGGTGCAGATCAGCGCCTTCGTGGACACCATCCTCGCGAGCTTCCTGGGCAACGGGCCGGTCGCGGCGCTTGGCATGGCCCAGGTGCTCTACACCCTGCCGGTGAGCCTCTTCGGGATGTCGGTCTCGGCGGCCGAGCTGCCCGCAATGTCGAGTGCCACCGGCAGCGACACCGAGATCGCCCAGGCCCTTCGGGCCAGGCTCGATGCCGGTCTCAGACGGATCGCGTATTTCGTGGTTCCCTCCGCGGCAGCGTTCCTGGCATTCGGCGGCATAATCGCCGCGGCGCTGTTCCAGACCGGCCGGTTCACGGCGGCGGACAGCCAATACGTGTGGGCCATTCTCGCCGGCTCCGCTGTGGGCCTGCTCGCCGCCACCATGGGCAGGCTCTACAGCTCCGCGTACTACGCGCTGCGCGATACCCGGACCCCACTTCGCTTCGCGGTGGTCCGGGTTCTGCTCACCATCGTCCTGGGCTTCCTTTGCGCCATTCCCCTGCCGCCGCTCCTGGGCCTGGAGCCGCGTTGGGGAGCAGCCGGGCTGACGGCGTCGGCGGGCGTTGCCGGCTGGGTCGAGTTTCTGCTGCTCCGGCGGGGACTCAATCGGCGCATCGGGCGGTCCGGCGCTCCCGCGCGTTACCTCGCGCTCCTGTGGACGGCCGCGGCCGGCGGTGCCGCCGCGGGCGCCGCCCTCTATGCGGCCACTCCGACGCTGGGTCCTGTTCTTCGGGCCGTCGCCGTGCTGACGCCGTTCGGCGCCGGCTACCTGCTTCTCACGTTCGGTTTCGGCCTCCCCGAGGCCCGGACCCTGCTCGGCCGCCTGACCCGGCGCCGCTGACCTTGGGGTTTTCAGGCAGCGCGCGGAGCGGCGGGCACCGTCAGTCTCACCGCTCACTGCTCTCTGCTCACCGCTCACGACCCGACTTGCCTCCCCGGCTAGGTTTCCCGTATGGACGCCCTGCCCGAATCTCTGCAGCGCAAACTGGACACCCTGTCGGACGCCCCCGGGGTCTATCTCTGGAAGGATGCCCAGGGAAACGTGCTGTACGTGGGCAAGGCCAAGCGGCTCAAGAGCCGGGTGCGGAGCTACTTCGCGGCCGACTCCGCCAGCAGCATCAAGAACCAGTACCTGGTGCGCCACATCGCGGACGTCGAGACAATCGTAGTGAACAGCGAAGCCCAGTCGCTGCTGCTGGAAAACAACCTCATCAAGGAGTACCAGCCCCGGTTCAACGTCCGGCTCAAAGACGACAAGAGTTATCCGTCCATCGCCGTCACCCTGGGAGAACCGTTCCCGCGGGTGCTGGTTACCCGCCGTCTCGACCTGCCGGGTGCGCGCTACTTCGGGCCGTACACCGACGTCGCCCTGCTCAGGAAGACCCTGGCGATCGTCCGGCGGCTATACACCGTCCGCAGCTGCCACGACGACTTGCCCAGGGAACACCGCGATCGGCCCTGCCTCGACTATTACATCGGTCGCTGCCGCGCACCCTGTGTCGGCTGGCAGGCGGTCGAGGAATACCGCGGGATGATCGCGGAGGTGGTTGACTTCCTCGAAGGCCGCACGGTGGACGTGCGGGGCAAGGTGAGGGAGGCCATGCTCGCCGCCAGCGGGCGGCAGGACTACGAGCGGGCGGGGCTGCTGCGCGACCAGCTCAAGTGGCTGGAACAGATCGACACCCCGGCTGGCGTCGAGGTCGTCGGTACCGGCGACGCCGATGTGGTGGGCTACGCCCGGGATGGAGATGACGCAGTAGGCGTGTTCCTGAGGGTGCGCGACGGTCGGGTCATCGCCCGCGAGCATGCCTTCCTGGAGAACCTGGCCGAGGAATCGGACGATCAGATCCTCGAGTTTCTGCTGGTGCGGTCCTATGTCCCCATGCAGGGCCGGGTGCGCCGCCTGGTCCTGCCGTTCCCTCCGGCCGACGTTGACCTGCTCCAGGAGATCCTGCCCGAGACCGAGTGGAACGTGCCACACCGCGGAACGGCTCGGCGCTGGCTCGACCTGGCCGACCAGAACGCCCGTCACCTGATGGAGAGCCTGCGGATCGAGTCGTTTGAGACTGATGAGCGGGCCGGAGATCCGGTCTACGCCCTCGGCCGGGACCTCGGCCTCAACGTCGTTCCACGCAGCATGATCTGCGTGGACATCTCCACTAATCAGGGGCGCGACACCGTCGGCTCGCTGGTCTGGTTCGAGGCCGGCCGTCCACGCAAGAGCGAGTACCGCAAGTTCAAGATCAAGGGGCCGGGGCAACAGGATGACTTTGCCGCCGTGCACGAGGTGGTGACCCGATTCCTCAGCCGTCGGCACGAAGAGGGGAAGCCGTTCCCCGATCTGATCGTGATCGACGGCGGCAAGGGGCAGTTGAGCGCCGCGGTCGATGCCGCGACTGCCGCGGGGACGCCGGAGATCCCCATCATCAGCCTGGCCAAGAAGGAAGAGGAAGTCTTCCTCCCCGGCCGGGCCGACAGTATCCGGCTGTCGCGCCGGAGTCCCTCTCTCAGGCTGCTGCAGCGCATTCGGGACGAGGCCCACCGCTTCGGCGTGGCCTACAACCGAAAGCGCCGCACCCAACGGACGATCACCTCCGCGCTGCTGGACATCCCCGGTGTCGGGCCCAATCGTCGCCGAGTCCTGCTGGAACGGTTTGGCAGCCTGGCCGGGGTGAAATCGGCTACCGCGGCCGAGATCGCCAGCCTGCCCGGGTTCTCGAGCAGACTGGCGGAGCGGATTCTCGGAATCCTGGCGGAGAAGTGAGCCATCAGCTATCAGCCATCAGTCATCAGCCGTCTGCGGCAGGAGTGAATCGACCCATTCGTCCGTCACGGCTGACGGCTGACGGCTTACTGCTGACTCCCAGCGTTCACTACGGCTATCTTAGTGCCCATGTCGCGCGCATTTGTCCGTGAGGATCATGACGAGGTCCCCGAGCGGTACGAGCTCCCGCCTCGGCATGATCCCGGATTTCCCCAGGCCGCAGCATGGGCCCTGATTGAAGGG
>Ga0326730_1000058_pt1 | contig 33317 bp, 33 predicted proteins | sample MHFSIPfraction_3_FD_207740 | JGI IMG/M metagenome (GOLD analysis project Ga0326730, IMG submission 207740) | Lab enriched peat soil microbial communities from Michigan Hollow, Ithaca, NY, United States - MHF7AN SIP fraction | ecosystem: Environmental > Terrestrial > Soil > Wetlands > Peat...
CGTTGCGGCTGACCACCATTCGCGTCATCGATGGTCTTCACGTGACGGCGGTACACCCCGAACACGGGCTTCACGGTCGGGGCACGAGGATCGGTCCTTCCATCGCATCATATCTAATATCAATAATGAACTTGACGACAAACGATATGTGTATTATCGTTAGTCAATAATACAGCGTTTGTTCTCCCATAGAGCAAATCAAGAGGTTTCATGACCCATTCCTACCCTGACTCCCTGGCACTGTCGCGGAGAGTCCTCCGCGCACTGACCAAGCTGAACTTGCTGATGGGCACCCTCATCCTGGCGTTGTTGATCGCCAGTCTGATCGCGGAAGCCCCGGTCATGAGAGCGCTTGGTGTGCCACCCGCCCAGTTCAACTCGATGCTGTTCGTCGGCATGCGGCTGATCATGGTGCTCGGCATCTGCGCCGTGCCCATCGTGCACTTCGTCCTCACGCGGCTCCTGACCATCGTCGAGACGGTCAGCGTCGGGAATCCCTTTGTGTCGGCGAATGCTGCACGGCTGCAGGGAATCGCGTGGGCGGTGGCTGGGCTCGAGCTGATGCATTTCGCCGTTGGCGCCGTCGCGGCCAGCGCGTCCTCGGCCGCTGTGCCGCTCAACATCAGCTGGGGCTTCTCCCTGACGCGATGGCTCGCGGTGCTGCTGCTCTTCGTGCTGGCCCGTGTCTTCGAGCAGGGAGCACGCATGCGCGAAGAACTCGAAGGAACGGTCTGACCATGTCGATCATCGTCAAGCTGGACGACATGCTCCACGAACGCCGCATGACGCTGACGGAGCTGTCTGAGAAGATCGGCATCACGCTCGCCAACCTGTCGATCCTGAAAACCGGCAAGGCCCGCGCGGTCCGCTTCTCCACGCTCGAGGCCATTTGCGAGGCACTGCAGTGCCAGCCCGGTGACCTGCTCGCATCCGCCTCAACCTCGCAAGACCGGGAGGTCGCGTGAATATCACTGCAACGATGGGGCGACCGGCGGAGATGTCGCCGAAGACCAGGGCCAGGCTCGCTGGTGGCCTCCTGTTGATCACCATGGTGGGGGGAGGATTCGCGCAGGGCTTCGTCGCTGGACGTCTGATCGTCTCCGGCGACGCCGCGGCCACCGCACACAACATCCTGGCGCACGAGCGGCTGTTTCGGCTCGGCTTCGCCGTCTACCTGGTCGAGATGGCCTGCCAGATCGCGATGACGGTGCTCTTCTACGAGCTGCTCAAGCCGGCGAGCCGGACCGCCGCCGCGCTGGCGGCCGTCTTCGGGCTCGTCGGCTGCACCATCAAGACGCTGGCCCGCCTCTTCTTCTTCGCGCCCCTGCTGGTCCTGGGGGGCGCGGGCTACCTGAGCGTCTTCGACCCGAAGCAGCTGCAGGCCCTGGCGTTTTTCTCGCTCCGGGTGAATTACACCGTCGAGACCATCGCCATGGTGTTCTTCGGACTCAATACGCTCGTGACCGGTTACCTGATTTTCCGATCGACCTTCCTGCCGAGAACCCTGGGTGTGGTATCGGTGGTTGCAGGCTTCGGGTGGCTGATCTATCTGTATGAGCCGCTGGCCCTCCGACTGGAGTCCTGGATCGTCGGCATCGGCGTCATCGGGGCACTGGCGATGGTGCTCTGGCTCCTGGTGAAGGGTGTCGACGCGCAACGGTGGAACGAGCAGGCCGGAAGGACCATCGCCCCGATTGCGTAATCCGCCGTCCCGACGCTACCCTCATATGGGAAACCCATATGACAGGAGACCACCAGGTGAAACACCACACGATGTTGATCATCGCATCCCTGCTCTCGATCCTCCTCCTGGTGTTTCACTTTACGGACGACATCCTCCGCGAGGGCGGGATGGCCGTGAGGGGGGCCTCGAACCTCGTTGCGGTCCCCATCCTCTTCGCCTGGCTGTACGGAACGCTGGTGCTCGCGGAACGCCGATCGGGTTACATCATCATGCTCGTCGGATCGCTGATTGGGATGGGGATGCCCGTCCTCCACATGGTGCTGGCGAGAACCGTCGTCACCAACGAGATCGCCAGGGCCAGGGGGGACTATTTCTTCGTCTGGACGCTCCTCGCGCTCGGCGTGATCGGGCTCTTCTCCTTCATCCTCTCGGTGCGCGGACTGTGGAGCCGGCGATGGGCCAAGCCCGGTAGTCCCGGGAAAGCAGGTTAGGCGTCCAGCACGTCGCGCACCTTGCGGGCGAGCACCTCCGGCGAAAACAGCTTCTGGAGATACGCAGCCCGCGCCTCGAGGATGCCGTGTCGCACCACCGAGTCGTCCGTGTAGCCCGATGCATACAGCACCTTCATGTCCGGTCGGGCGGGCGCGAGCTGCTCCGCCAGCTGCCGCCCGCTCACCAGCGGCATCACGACGTCCGTCAGGAGCAGGTGAATCGGACCATGATGCTTCTGCCCCAACCGAAGCGCCGCCTCGCCGTTGGGTGCCTCGAGCACCGTGTAGCCCTGGCGCTCCAACACCTGTTTCGTGACCGCTCGCACGGCCGCGGCGTCTTCGACGAGCAGTACCGTCTTTGTCCCGCGGGGCACACTGGCGCCGGCCGCGGTAGCCTCTCCCTCCGCAGACGCGCGCGCCTGCGGGAGGTAGATCTTGAAGGTCGTGCCCTGGCCGGGCTCGGAGTACACCCAAATGAACCCACCCGACTGCTGCACGATAAGCTTCATAGTGACTTCGACTGTGGGGCTTTTTCTTTCTTGCGCCCCGTGTTAGGAGTCTTGAGGTCACTCGCGACTCGCACATCGAATCCCGCCTTCGTCAGCTCAGCGGCTCATAATCCGCTGGCCGCTACAGCAGCTCTTGCCTCAAGACCTTTGGAGCTCGGCGCCGCCGTTGCGCTGCTCCGGATCTCCCGCTTGGCGCGGCGGCACGTCATGGCGCGCCGAGCAAATCGCGGTTCCCGGCGCTAAAATCCACCCGATCTCGGCCCAGACCCGGGTGTAGCGTTGGTCAAGCTGGTTCACGACGGGAATTCACGATCATGATCGGCGATCTCGAAACCGCCACGCTCGCCGCCGTGGCCCAGCTCGCGCCGAACGCGTACGGCGTGACGATCCGCGCCCGGGTGGGAGAAATCCTGGCGCGCCGGCCACCGAGCGTCGGCTCGATTCACCAGGTGTTGCGTCGCCTGGAGCGTCAGGGTTTGCTTCGCGCGCAGAAAGGAGATCCACTGCCGGCGCGCGGCGGCCGCGCCAGGCGGCTCTTTTCCATCACGGCGGCCGGCGCGCAGATCCTCGATCGGACCATGCGACAGCTGGCCGGGCGCATCCGCGCGCTCGCCCCCACCTGGCGGCCGGCCTGAAATGTCGTCTCCTCCCTGGGCCCTTCGTGTAGCGGCATGGCTCCTTCCCGGAACCGAGGACGCAGAGGTGCTGCTCGGTGATCTCGCCGAGCTGCACGCGTCGTGGCGTCACTCGCTCGGCGCCGGTCGCGCTGAGCGGCGATTAGCGGTCGAGGTGGCGGCATCGTTGCCGGCCATCCTCCGGCTTTCCCTGTCCGAGGGGCGCCTGGCCGGGTGGGTGCGCTCGCTCGTGGCGCTGGTCGGTGGCCTGCTGGTGTGCCTCATTCCCGTGGGAGTCGGGGGCTCCGCGGTAGCGCCGCGTGCCCCGGTGCTGGCGAGGGTACTCCTGACCGTTGCAGCGGGGTTCGCCGGCGGGTGGCTCGCCGCAGCGGCGGGAGGGTCCTATCCCCGGCGTCGCGCCGCGCTCGTGGCGGCCGCGCTGGTGGCGTGCGGACTCGCCACCAGCGCCGGACTGACCCCCTTCCTCATCCTGGCCTGCGCGGCAACCCTCGGCGGCGAGTCGTACACGCGGCGGTCGTCGTCTTGAACTGTGGCATTTATTTCATAAATTGAACTATATGGAATGGCTGAGGGGATGGTCCACACTGGCCCGGCTGCTGGCGTCGGCGCTCGCGACCAGGCAGGCCCCCACATCCGGCGCCCACGTCATTCGTCGCGACCTCTCCGCGGGGGCCAACGACTGGGAGCCATCCCTCGCGGTCGCCGGAACGCACGTGTTCATCATCGCGGTCCGGAAGCCCGCCGGGGCACCGCCGGAACGATCGATGGTAGTGACGTGGTCGTCCGGCGACCGCGGCCTGACCCTGGCGGCCGGCTCGATGTTCGACCGCGTCGGCGGAGACGTCCGCATCAAAGCCAGCCAGGACGGGACCGTCGCAGCCAGCTGGATCGAGGTCGTGAGGGATTCGACCGGGCGAGGGATCGACATGAGTCGCGGCGGGCTGGTGATCGCGATTTCCCATGACTTCGGGGAGACCTGGCGGGCGACGATCGCGGCACCGATGGCCTCCGGCGTCGCGGACAAGCCCGAGCTTGCGCTGTCACGGGACGGCCACGACGTGTACGTCGCCTTCATGGGCCCCGGAACGCTCGATGTGGTCGCTTCGCACGACGGCGGGTCGACCTGGGTGCGGTCGGTAGCCGACTCGACCCGCACGGGGCACTGGCCGATGAGCATGGTGCTGGGGCCGGGGGACGACCTGTATCTCACCGACGCCCGCCAGGTGAGGATGCCGGGTGACTCGCTGCTCGAAGTCGAGGCGGAGCTGCTGCGATCGGCCGACGGGGGGCGGTCGTGGCGCGCGCAAACGGTCAGCCGCTCGCGACGGAGCCGTGGTCCGGGCGCCTGCGTTCACGGGTCCGCGTGCCCGGTACAGATTCCGTATGCCTCGGTGGGCGTGGACGGCCAGGGGCGCGTCCACCTCATTTCGACCGAAGGCGATGCGGGGCGGCCCTATGCGCTGCGGTATCGTCGCAGCACCGACCGGGCGGCGACCTGGTCGGATCCCGTGGCCCTCTCCGCCGCTGCGCGGCTGGCCTCGGGAGACGGCGCCGACCATTTCTATCCGATGATCGACGCCCGGGGTGACGGGCTGGTCTATATCGCCTGGTTCGACGATCGCCGCGGCTCCATCGATCTGTGGGCCAGGCAGTCACCGGACGGCGGCACGACCTGGAGCGACGAGGTCCAGCTCTCTAGGCCGGAGGGGATGCCGGGCATCTACGGCGAGTACGGTGGCATCGGGATCGACCGGCAGGGCGCGGTGCACGTGACGTGGGCCGAGGGCACCGGCCACATCGGCCGGCCCGCAGGGCAGGGCGGCGTGTGGTACGCCCGGTGGGATGGCCCCGGACTCGCCGGTCGGCAGCGGTAGGCGTCCGAGTCACAACACCGATCCGTGGCCCTTTCTACCTCGGCGAGCTGCCACATCTCCCCTCCGGGATCGCGGACGCCTCCTGACGATTGCGTGCGTCGCCCGTCACGACCGCATCAGGTCGACTTCAAGACCCGCACGATCGCGAGGATGGTGTTCCAATTCCGTGTCGTCGCGCGTCCGGCGAACAGCCGGTCGAGCTGCCCCAGATAACCGATCGTCTTCATGTGACGGCGGTACTCCCCGAACACGAAGCGCTTCGTCGACCCGATGACCCGCACGAACCACTCCCCGTCGGGGGGCAGCGTGGTCGGCATCGACGCGAGGCCGCTCTTCGACAGGATGCTCACGAATCGTACGAGGTCGGGGCGTGACGGCTCGTTGCGGAATGGATTCGCGGTCTCCAGCCGGAGCAGATCGCGGCCGTCGCAGAACATGACTTCCGCTGCGAAGGGCAGCTTTTTCAGCAATGCCGCGCGGAACCGCGCTCGCGATCCCGGCTTGCGCACGACGAAGGTGCCGGCGGCCCCCACATTGACGACGTCGAACCTGCTCAGCGCCCGTGCCAGGACGCTGGGCCGGAACGTCCGGTGTCCACCGACATTGACCCCTCGCAGAAAGACGATGAGCGCCATCCCGTGCGAAGATGGTGCGACGCCCGCCGCCGATCAATCCCGAACCGCGGGAACCGACTCCGGGCCTCGAGTCGTTTCGATGACGTATGTCCGGATTCGCCGCGGAGCATCCAGTCCCGACGCCGCTCGAGCGTGAGCGGCCCGTCGTCCCGATCGTCGTCACCGGGAGCACCGGCACGATCGGCAGCGAGCTGGTACGCCTGCTGGCGACCACGGGGACGGAGCTGCGGGCCATCTATCGCGACATCCGCCAAACGTGGGCGGCCTCGAACGTCACCTGGGTGCGAGCCGATCTCGACGACCCCCGGCAGCTGCGGACCGCCCTCGAGGATAGCGAGCGGCTATTTCTCCTGACCGGCAACGCCGGGGACTTCGCGCGGACGCAGGTCGCCGTGGTGCGGGCGGCCCAGGAAGCCGGAGTCCGTCACATCGTCAAGCTGTCGGCGCTGGGCGCGTCCGACCATTCGCTGTCCACCATCGCCCGCGGGCATTGGGTGGTCGAGCAGGCATTGCTGGCCGGGCGAGTGCCCTGGACCGTGCTGCGCCCGCACGCGTTCATGCAGAACTGGCTCGTGGATCACGCCGAGACGATCCGGGCCGAGGGCGCGATCTATGCGCCGATCGGCGACGGACGCGTGCCGTTCATCGATACCAGGGACATCGCCGCGGTCGCCGTCGAGGCGCTGCTCCACCCGGACGAGCACGCGGGCAAGAAATACGTCCTGACCGGTCCCGAGGCCGTCTCCTACTACGAGGTCGCCGCCGCCCTGTCGGACGCCACGGGCAGGCCGGTGACCTACCGGCCGATCTCCATGGACGAGGCACGGGCGCGCTTCGTGGCGCGCGGGATAGAGCCGGACCTCATCGACGCGATGCTGGCCATCGCCGCCTATCAGAAGGCGGGCGGCCCGACGTCGGTCGTCTCGCCGACGGTCGAACGGTTGCTGGGCCGGCCGGCGCGCACGATTCGGGATTTCGCTCGGGACCACGCCCGGCGCTTCACCTGATCCTCCCCCGGGCGGCCTCAAGGCCTCGCTTCAGGATGCGGGCGAAATGCGCACAGCGCGAGTCAGCGGCGCAGCGCTCTGGCGGCGAGCACGGTGCCGACGAGGAGCATCGCGACGTCGAGGTAGATCAAGCCGAGATGGCCGAGCGTGGCGAAGCCGTACGGGTAGTGGAGTGGCAGGCCCACCACCACCGCCACGAGCGGAGCGAAGAACGCCGTCCACAGCGCCCATCGCTGGCCGGTCCGAATGCCGTTCCAGGCGGTTGCGCTCACCGCGATCCCGAGGGCCATCATGAACCCCGCCAGCGCGACCTGCAAATGCCTGATGTAGTTGTAGAGATGCGGGCTGAAGGCCCGGATGGCCTCGGGAGTGGCGCCGATGAGCTGGGGCGTCAGGCCGAGCTCGATGAACCCCGTGAAGTTGCGGACCAGGAACATCACGCCATAGCCGACCAGGCCGACCCCCGCGAGGAGCACGAGGTTGGCGCCGAGATTGGACCGACCGCCGGCAGGAACCGGGGACGACGCGGACATGGGACTCCTCCATACGAGGGTGGAGAGGCACTAACGGGCATTAGAGATCGGCTCGAGGCGATATCGCGCAAGCCCCCCAGATGAAGGCACCCGTGTCAGGAGGACGTCCGGTGGGGCACACCACCGCTCGCCCAGGCGTTCCGGAGCCATGACTGCAATCGACAAGACGATCGCCCTGGCCATCAACGGGTCCACCCAGCAGGTCCGCCTGTGCGCGGCACGCCCCGACCTCCCCCCGCTGTTGATCGTGCAGGCCGGGCCCGGTTTTCCCTTGCTGCACGAGGTGTCGAAATTCCAGCGCCTGCTACACCTGGAGAGCGATTTCCTGGTGGCGTACTGGGATCAACGGGGCTGCGGGAACGCGTCGCGGCGCGATGCGAGCAGCGTCTCGTTGCAACAGCAGGTGGAGGACCTGCGGACTGTTCTGCAGTGGCTGCACAAAGAGTCCCGACAACGCATCATCGTCTTCGCCATTTCGTTGGGCGGGGCGTATACGCTGCAGGCCGTGGAGCATGAACACGCTCGGGTGAAGGCGGTAGTCGCCATTTCTCCTGATTCGGACACCGCCCGCAGCGATGCCGCGGTCCACGCTTTTCTCCACGAGCACGCCGCCCGTGACGGCAGCGGCCGCCTGAAGGGAAAGTTGGAGAAACTCGGCGCGCCCCCGTATACCGAGGCAGGGCCACTCCAGCAGCGCGCCAGGGTATTGACCGACCTCGGTGCGATCGAGCGGGGCAGGACATTCAACGCCCTGTTGCGAGAAGCGCTGTTCGGCATGGTCCGTACGTACGGTCCCATCGGCACGGCCAGAGCGCTGCGCAACATGAATCTGATTCAGAACCGGCTGTTGCCGCCGCTGGTGTCACTCAACCTGTTCGCCAATCCACCACGCGTAGCGGTCCCCATCCACTACGTATTTGGGGAGCAGGACGCGCTGAACCCTGCCGCGATCGTCGAACAGTTGCCGGCAACCATCGCAGCCCCGGGGAGCACGGCGGTCCTCGTTCCACAGGCTGGCCATATGGTGCATTTCGACCAGCCGGAAGTCGTGCGTGCGATCGCGGTCGCCGCTCGAGAATGAAGGCCCCGATGTCCGGTTCGGTCAGGGCGGTGGGGCTGGCGATTGCGGCGTTGCCGCTGGCGCGGCGCGCGCCAGCGTGAGGATGACGCCCGCGAACAACAGCGTGTCGGCGAAGTAGTTGATCCCCACCACCTGGGTGGCGGTACTCGGGTCGGACAGCGCCGCGATCAGGACGGGTCCATAGATGACGAGGACCATCAACACGATCCACCCGCCGACACCGGACGCCACGGTCCGGGTCTTTCTGCCCGCCAGCACGCTGGCCGCGGCCACGAGCAGGGCCGCGCCCGTCACATAGTCAATGAGCACGCGCCCCGGAATCCACGTCGGCAGCTGTTTTTCGAGCGGGACACCGGGGAGTCCCGTCGGGTGGAGAAAGTGCTCGATACCGAAGACGATGAGGGCCAGCGTGACAGGGACACGACCCACTGTGATCAGTATGCGCTTGCCGCGTTCGCCCCATCCGCCCGCCGCCAGCCCCGCGAGCATCCAGCCGGCGCCGCCGAACGACATCTCGCGGCAGACGATCACCCAGATGATGCGGTCGTGCGGGTGGCGCAGCGCTCCGGGCAAATGGATCATGGCGACGAACAGAAACATCATGAGGCCGAACAGCAGGCCGGACCAGTGGACCCCGATTCGCGTGGCGATGCTCACGGACGCGGCGAGCAACGCGCCGCCGACGGCGTAGACCCAGAACGAACGCCACGGCATGTACGCCGGCACGAGGTCTCGCACGAATGCCGGGCCGAACAGATGCAGCGCGCCGAAGACCGCCAGCGGGACGGCAACGCACACATTGCCCAGGGCGACGAGCTTCTCCAGGCTCCGAGCCTCGGCGATGTCGTTTCTCGCGGCCCATACCCCGATCACCCAAAGCGCGATGCCCGCGGTGCACATGGCGGCCGCGGTGCCGGAGACTTGAAGCTGCATGACAGATCCTACTACCATCAGCCCGGACCAGGCACATCCACTTCGCCGCGGACGAGGCGGGCCACCGGTATATTCGAGGCTGCACCATGCGGACTACTCGGAAGGCCACGCGCTCGCGAGCCACGCTGGCCCGCCCCGGCACGGTCCTCGCGCGCCCGTCGATCCGGGCACCCTCCCGTCCGGCGCGCGCCGCGGTGTACTCCTCCGAGACGGGGCGCACCTATCACCTGGACCGGCTGATCGGCAAGGGTGGATTCGGCGAGATCTACCTCGCCAGGCCGGAGCCGCCCGGACCCCTGCCGCCCCGGGTCTGCGTCAAGATCAGCCATCAGATGACGGGCTGGCTGCGTGAGGCGTACTTCGCGCAGCTCCTCTTCCGCGAGGCCCGGGCGCTCCGTGTCTTCGATCGGTTCGTGCACGTGGACGGCCCCGCCATGCGGTACTGCCTCGCCATGGAATACGCCGAGCATGGCGACCTCGCGGCGTGGCTGGCCGCCGAGGGGGGGCAGCCCGAACGGTTCGTCCGACACGAAATCGCCGCCATCCTCGAACCGCTCGATACGCTCCACCGTGGGCAGGCGCTGCACCGCGATCTCACGCCGTTCAACGTGTTCGTGTGTGAGAACGAGCGGCTGAAGCTGGGCGACTTCGGAATCGCCACGCACCAACGCAGCCGGTTCGGGGTCACCGCGGACGCGTTCAACCCATTGGGCGCGCCGACCGAGATCGCCTGGGGGAAGGTGCGGAAATGGCAGCAGCGCGACGACATCTACCAGGTCGGCCAGCTGGTCGCGATGCTGCTCCGGGGTGACGTGACCAGCCCGATGCGGAGCCGCGACGTCCGGCGGCTGCCCTGCAGCGATCACCTGAAAGAAGTGATTCATCGCTGCCTCGGCGCGCGCGCCAAGCGGTACCAGTCGGCGCAGGAGCTGATCGCCGCGCTGCGCCATCGCCCCAAGGAGCTCACGACCGGTCGCATCCGGACTCTCGCCGGACGGCGGTTGTCGTTCACCGGGTTCCTGCGCCGCCCGCGCCGGGAGGCGATCGCGGCGGCCAAGCGCGCGGGCGCCGTGGTGCAATCGAGCCCGGGCCCATCCACCGACGTATTGGTGCGCGGTCGGCCCAATGCCCTCCAGGTGGCCGGCAAGGCCGGTGGGCTCAAGTTGATGGAGATTCGGCGACTCGCTGCCAGAGGGCACCGCATCATCATCATCGGCGAGGCGCAGTTCTGGAGGCTGGCTCGGGTCTCGCGTCGGTCGCGTCGCATGTGAGGGCGATCCAGTTGCGCCCGCTCTCTTGATTGTGACCGCCCCAGCCCGCAGCTTAGGCGCAATCCGTTCGACTGGCACCCGGGATCGTGCATGGCAGAAGGTACAGGCCGCGTTGAAGCGTTCAGCGATGGCGTCTTCGCGATCGCCATTACGCTGCTCATCCTCGAGATCCGCGTTCCCCATGTAGGTGTCGAAGGCGGTTTGTGGGCCGGTCTGATTGCGCTGTGGCCCTCCTACCTCGCACTGGTGCTCAGCTTCTTCGTCATCTTGGTGATGTGGGTGAATCACCACCAACTCATGCGCCTCGTGCACGCGGTCGGCTATCCGTTTCTGTTCGCGAACGGCCTCGTGCTCCTCACCGTGACATTTGTGCCGTTCACCACCGCGGTTCTTGCCGAACACCTTGCCACGGCGGAGGCGAGGGCGGCGGTCACGTTCTACTGCGGTGCGTTCGTGCTCACGGGTCTGGCCTGGTGTCTACTGTTCATGGCGATCGTGCGCGGCCAGTTGTTTCGCCCGGAGGTCGATATCAGGACCATGCGGCGCATTCGGCGCGCCTACCTGGCGGCTCCACTGGTCTATGCCGTCGCCACGCTGGTGGCGTTGGTGCAACCGGCGCTCGGGCTCGCGCTCAATGCCTCCCTCTGGCTCCTCTGGGTCCGCCTGTCGTATGACACGGCCTCCGAGGCGCACAAGCAGGTCCGATGACGACGCCACACCTGGATGACCCCGTCGTTGAACACGATCCCGCCGCGCACCAGGGAAAATCGCCTTCGTCCACACCGAGGTTCCGGCGGCCTTCCGGCATCGGGGCATCGCCGACGCGCTGGCGCACGCCGGCTTGGAGTACGCGCGCACGGAGCACCTCGCCGTCACCGCACTGTGCCCGTTCGTCGCGTCCTACATCCGCCGTCACCCTGAGTATCAGCCATTGACGGAGCCTGGAGCCTGACGATCATGTCGTCGCCTGAGCGTGTATCACCCACCTCGGCGCACCAAGCCTTTGCCCCCGACCGTGCGCGAAGAAGGCTTGAGCGGAGAACGACCGGTCAGTGGAGTGTCAGGCTTTCGGCGCAGCGGCGAGGCCGAGTCTTGCGGCCATCTTCACCAGGTCGGGGAGCGAGTCGGCCTTCATCTTCCGCATCATCTTGCCTCGGTGTGCCTTCACGGTGATCTCGCTGATGCCGAGCGCGCCACCCACCTGTTTGTTCAAGCGCCCGGAGACGACCAACGCCATGACCTCCCGTTCGCGCGGCGTGAGCGACGCGTAGCAGTCCCGGAGCACCCGCAGTTCCGCTTCGTGACTCAGGGCCGTGCGACTGCGCTCGATGGCGTCCCGGATCGCGTTCAACAGCACGTCGTTGCCGAATGGCTTGGTCAGGAATTCGACCGCGCCCGCTTTCATGGCCTGGACCGTCATCGGCACGTCGCCGTGGCCCGTGATGAAGATGATCGGCATGTCGAAACGATCGGCGACTCGCTGCTGCAGATCGAGGCCATTGAGGTCCGGAAGGCTGACATCGAGGACCAGACAGCTCGGGCTGAGGGCCTGGGGATGCGCGAGGAATGCCTGCGCGGATGCGAATGTCTTTGGCTGCCAGCCCGCGTGACGGATCAGCGGCTCGAGCGATTCGCGCACCGAAATGTCGTCGTCCACCACGAAGACGGTTGGTATCACGGCTTCCCCTGTGGCAGCGAAAAGGAAAAGCTGGCCCCCGGACCGTCATTCTCTTCGGCCCAGAGACGGCCCCGATGATTCTCGATAATCGAGCGACTGACGGACAGGCCGATCCCCATCCCGCTCGCCTTCGTCGTGTAGAACGCGTCGAACAGGCGGTCCACCACCGCGGGCTCGAAGCCCACCCCCGTATCCTGCACGGTCAGGCGCACCCGATCGCCGGCGTCCCGCTCGGTTCGGACGACCAGCCGCTTCGGACGATCGTCGACGCCGCTCATCGCGTCGGCGGCGTTCCGGAGCAGGTTCAGGATGACCTGTTGCAGCTGCACGCGATCGCCGGTGACCGGCGGGAGGTCGTCGGCAAGGTCCGCCCGCAACGTCACGCCGCCGCCACGCAGCTCACTCAGGGAGAGCGCGATCACTTCGCGGGTCGCGTCATTCAAGTCCACCGCTTCGGTGGCGGTGCTCTTCCTGGCAAACAGAATGCGCAACCGCGCGATCACATCGGAGGCACGGTTACCGTCACGAATCGTGCGCTGGGCGGTTTCGCGCGCGCCATCGACATTGGGGGGATCGGCGTCCAGCATCCGGAGACAGGTGCTGGCGTTGGTGATGATGCCCGACAGCGGCTGGTTGACTTCATGGGCGATCGAGGCGGTCAGGGCACCGAGGGTCGTGAGCCTGGCCACATGGGCGAGCTCCGATCGAGCCTTGTTCAGTGCCTCTTCGGAACGCCGGCGCTCCGTCACGTCCTGCATGGCGCCGACGAACTCGACACGGCCATCGGGACGCCGGGTCGGGTGGGCGTACGTCCGCAGGTACTTGACCGACTCGTCCGGCATCCTGAGCCGGACCTCGTAGTCATGGTCCACGCCGCCGGCGCGCGCGAGCGCGATCTTCTCGGCCACGAGCGGGAGGTCGTCCGGATGAACGCGGCTCCCGATCAGCTCGAGCGTGACGGGCACACTCCTCTCGAACGCGAAGATACGACGCAGCTCGTCCGAAAACGTGATTTCGTCCGTATCGAGGCGCCAGACAAAGGTGCCCGTCATGCTGAGCCGCTGGCCTTCGGCGAGGAGCGCCTCGCTGCGCCGCAACTCCGCTTCGGCCTGTTTGCGTGCCGTGATGTCGCGCAGGTAACCGGTGAAGGACGGTGGGCCGTCCGAGGGGATACGGGTGATGGCGAGCTCGACGGGGAATTCCCTCCCGTCGGCCCGGACCGCCGTCATCTCGACGCGCCTCCCCAAGACCCGCTCCTCGCCCGTCGCCAGGTAGCGGGCCATCCCCCGCCGGTGCGCGTTCCGCAGTGACGGGGGGATGATGACGTCGGCGAGCATCCTCCCCACGACGTCGTCCCGACGATAGCGGAACGTGCGCTCGGCCGCCGGATTGAATTCCGTGATGCGGCCTTCGTGATCGATCGTCACGATGCAGTCGAGCGCCGAGTCCAGGATCGCGGCCCTGCGTGCCTCGCCGCGTTTTAGCGCCACGCGCAGCGCCTCCTCATCGCGCTTGCGGTCGTCGATATCGACGGCCAGTCCGCTCCAGGCGGCGACCTCGCTGGACCCGTGGGCGAACGGACACCAGCGGAAGAGGAACCAGCGAAACGCGCCATCGAAGCGCCGCAGGCGCGCCTCTATTTCTCCGGGCTCGCCCGACGCCACGATGGACTGCCAGCGGTCCAGCACGCGAACCAGGTCGTCTGGGTGGATCGCGGAGTGCCACCCGTGGCTGGGCGCCGCATCACGGCCAAGGCCGGTGTATTCGTACCAGCGCTGGTTGAGGGAGCCGACCGTCCCGTCCAGCAGCGCCGTCCATGCCAATCCGGGGAGCGCATCGACGACCCGATTAGGCTCGTTCCGCATGACCGGTCCGGTCCTGAGAGTCTTCACCGTTCGTGTCGTACGCATAGGCATCGCCCGATGCTGAGGCACACCGCAACCAACGTCCCTCGCTCAGTTCACTCGCAGTGCGGCATTGATCGCCTCGAGCAGCGCGGTCTCGCTGAACGGCTTGAACAGACACGCCACGGCACCCTGGGCGAGCAGCCGTGACCGGACGGTCTCATCCGCATGCGCGCTGATGAAGACGATCGGAATGTGCTGCCGGCGCAGCGTCAATTCCTGTTGGAGGTCGGGTCCGGACATGCCCGGCATGACGATATCGAGGATCAGACACCGGGTCTCGGCGACGGAAGCCGACGCGAGGAATTCCTCCGCCGAGGAGAACGCCAGGGCCGCGAAGCCCAACTCCCGCAGCAGGTCGGGGAGCGACTCGCGCACCGATTCGTCGTCATCGACGACCGACACGAGTGACCGCATGGCGATCATGGAGTCTCCATGGCGGGTGTCGCCGTCGTCACCGCAGGCGTCCGAATGGCGCCGGCGCTGCCGGCGTCCGCCCCACCCCCGGAGTTGCAGGGGATGGAAAACCTGAACGTGGTTCCCGGACCGTCATTCGGTGTCGCCCAGAGACGGCCGTGATGTCGCTCGATGATGGAGCGACTGACGGAGAGCCCGATCCCCATGCCGCCACTCTTGGTGGTGTAGAACGGCTCGAAGAGCTTGTCCACCCCCTGAGGTCCGAAACCTACCCCAGCATCCTGCACGGCCAGGCGCACACGGTCGCCTTCGTCCGGTGCGGTCCGGATGACCAACTCCCTCGGGCGATCGTCGACCTCGCTCATCGCTTCCGAGGCATTCAGGAGCAGATTGAGGATGACCTGCTGGAGTTGAACACGATCGCCTGAGACGGTCGAGAGATCCTCGGCAAGTTCCGTTCGCACAATCACGCGGTTTCTCTTCAGTTCCCCCAACGACAGCGCGATCACCTCTCGCGTCGCCTCGTTCAGGTCCACCGATTCGGTGGTGGTATCCCGATTGCCGAAGAGGGCGCGCAGCCGCGTGATCACTTCGGACGCCCGGTTGGCATCGCGCATCGTCCGCCGGACGGTTTCGCGTGCGCCGTCGACGTTGGGAGAATCGGCGTCCAGCATCCGCAGGCAGGTGCTGGCATTGGTGATGATGCCCGACAGCGGCTGGTTGACTTCATGCGCGACCGACGCGGTCAACACTCCGAGGCTCGTGACTCTTGCAACCTTCGCGAGTTCCGATCTGGCCGTGGCGAGCGCTTCTTCCGACAGGCGGCGCGCCGTGACATCCTGAACCACCGCGATGTACTCCAGCTGACCATCCCGGTCCCGGATCGCGTGAGCGACGGCATGCAGGTACTTGATCGAGCGATCAGGCATGAGCAAACGGTACTGCCATTCAAAGTCGTTGCCGCCACCTCGTGCCTCGACGACCATCTTCATTTTTTCCAACAAACTGACGTCTTCCGGATGGACGCGAGTACGGATCAGGTCGAGCGTCACGGGCACGCCGATCTCAAACTCGTAGATACGATAGAGCTGCTCTGACCACGTGATCTCGTCTGTGGCCACGCGCCAGGAAAAGCTACCTGTCTGACTGAGACGTTGGCCCTCCGCGAGAAACGCCTCGCTGCGCCGCAACGCGCGCTCGGCTCGCTTCTGTTCGCTCAAATCGAGCACGAACGCGACCCCTTCGTTCCCACTTCCTTGGAAGAGGGCGCCGCCAAGAAGGACAGGCACTCGGCTGCCATCCTTGCGGATGTACTCCTTTTCGAAGGGGTGAAAGATGCCGGTTGCCTTCAACTGGGCTATCCCACGTTCGTCATGGTCACGCCATTCGGCTGGCGTCAGGTCCGTCCAGCGCAGGCGCCCGGAGGCGAGATCGTCGCGGTCGTATTGCACCATGCGGAGAAATGCATCGTTGGCCTCCGTGACGGCCCCGTCGAGATTCCACAAGACGATGCCCACCACATTGGCCTCGACCAGACGCCGGATCTTCGTTTCCAGCCCTCGTGCCAATGCACGGACTTCCGCTTCCGCTCTTTCGCGCTCCGTTACCTGGACCTTGAGGTCCTCCATGTGGATCAGGGCTTGATACGCTGAAGACGCAAACTTCCCGAGTGAGGCCATGATCCGGTCGTCTTCTGCGTCGAACGTGCGACGGTCGCTGTGCATGATCGCCCAGATGGTGCCGACCGCCTCGCCGGCGACGTAGAACGGCACCAGCAGGCATTCCTCGGCTGCCGGGATGACGGGCAGCAGGTAGGGGTAGCGGCGTTCGAAATGTCTGAACAACAGGGTGCGATTCTGATCGAGCACGTCTCCGCAGGGGCCGAAATTGCGCGGGGTCCCGCCTCCGACGTGCGGATTCCACGTGCCCGCGATCGCTGGCCAGTAGAACCTCGTGCCGCACACGTCCGGCGTCTCGCCATCCTTCGTCAGGAGGCTCAGGCCAGCTGAGTCACACTGCGTGATATCCAGGATCGTCTCAGCGAGCGTTTGCAGTATGGTGTTCGGCGAATCGGCCAAGCGGCTCACCAAGTGCACGAGCGCGCGGTTCTCCGCTTCATAGTCAGGCGGCCGCGATGGGCGGCGCTGCAACTCCTCGGTACACAGGATCGACTCCAGAGGAGCCGCGGCAGCCGGAATCGCAGCCTCGAGCGGCAAGTCATTTCTCGATGTGCCAAGAGAGGTCATGTTCTCACCTCACTGCTATACCCTTCGTGGTCGCCGTTGAACAATTCTCAGACATGACGCTTTCTGGACAGCAGGGGGACGCGACCCGAGTGGGCGCCGTATCATCGCAACCCACCTCACACTTACCCCTCGTCTGGCGAGCGTCCATCATACCTTAGTATCGGTCCGCCCCGGTGTCAGCCCCAGCGTTCGCCCGCCTTCGTCGTGGACACCGCCTCGAGTCTCGTCGCCGATTGATACCTCAGTATCGACTGACACCATCGTCCTATAGGTCCTGCGGCCCGGCCGCCGAGATTGCGTCCGCGGGCGGCGCATCACGCCGATGTCGATGCGGATCCAGACGTGACGCAATCAACGTCTTCAGAGGAGGACCCTCATGAATGGCCCGATGACGAAGGACTACACCGAGAGTCGCATCATCACGAAGGACGGCGCCGAGATCTTCTACAAGGCCTGGGGTCAGGGTCCGCCCGTCACATTCTCCCATGGCTGGCCGCTGAACGCCGACGCCTGGGACGGGCAGATGCTGTTCCTCGCGCAGAACGGGTTCCGCGCGATCGCACACGACCGGCGCGGCCATGGCCGATCCAGCCAGGTCTCGGAGAACAACGACATGAATGGCTACGCCGACGATCTGGCGGCGGTGATCGAGACGCTCGATCTCGACGACATCACGCTGGTGGGGCACTCCACCGGCGGCGGAGAGGTGGCGCGCTACATCGGGCGGTACGGGACGACGCGGGTCGCCAAGGCCGTCCTGATCGCGGCCGTGCCGCCGATCATGGTGAAAACGGCTGCCAATCCCGAGGGGCTGCCGATCGAGGTGTTCGACGGGCTGCGGGCGAGCCTCATCAGGGACCGCTCGCAGTTCTACAAGGAGCTGGCCGTGCAGTTCTACGGCGCCAACCGGCCCGGCGCCAAGGTCTCGCAAGGCCTGCTCGATCAGTTCTGGCTGTGGAGCATGCAGGCCGGTCTGAAGAACGCCTACGAGTGCATCAAGGCCTTCTCCGAGACCGATTTCACCGAGGACCTCATGAAGTTCGATGTCCCGACGCTGCTGCTCCACGGCGAAGACGACCAGATCGTTCCGGTGCGGGACTCGGCGAGGAAGTCGGCGCGCATCATCACGGGCGCGAAGGACATCTACTACCCGGGTGCGCCGCACGGCATCACGGCCACGCACCAGGATCAGATCAACACCGAGCTGCTCGCGTTCCTCAGGGCCTAACGAACGTTTCTCACACTGCTTCGCCGTACGGCGAACAAGGAGACGGCCATGTTGAAGAGACTCTTGATCGTTCCGCTCGCCCTGGCATCCATCGTTGGAGTCAGCGCAGCGCAATCGAACACCGCAGGCACGGCGACCCCCGTACGAAACATCGTCCTGGTGCATGGGGCCTTCGCGGATGGGTCGAGTTTCGCCAAGGTCATTCCGCTGCTCGAAGCCAAGGGGTTCCGCGTCACGGCGGTGCAGAACCCGTTGTCGTCGCTGGCCGCCGATGTCGCGGCCACCCAGCGGGCGATCGCCCTGCAGGATGGGCCGGTGATTCTCGTGGGCCATTCCTGGGGGGGCATGGTCATCAGCGAGGCCGGGAACGATCCCAAGGTCGTGGGGCTCGTCTACATCGCGGCGATCGTCCCCGAAGCGGGCCAGGGTGCCAATGACGTGCTGAAGCCGTACCCGCCCACGCCCGGGCTGGGCCACATGGCGCCGGATGCGGCCGGTTACCTCTCGCTCACCCGCCAGGGAGTCTACGAGGATTTCGTCCCCGATCTTCCGCCCAGCGAGCGAGCCCTCGTCCTCGCGACGCAGGGCCCCTGGAATTCGACAGCTCTTGCGGAGACGGTGCCCAATCCGGCGTGGAAGACCAGGCCGTCCTGGTTCATCGCCGTGAACGACCGCATTCTGCCGGCGGATTACGAGCAGGTGATCGCCAAACATATCAATGCCCGCACCACGACACTGCCCTCGGGCCACGTGCCGATGCTGTCGCGGCCTAAGGACGTCGCCGCGGTCATCATCGATGCGGCCAACACCATGGGTACCACCGTTGCAGCCAGCAGCACAGGCAACCGGTGATCGGTGTCGTGCGCAGGGCGGTGCTGGCCCTGGGCTCCGCGGCGATGTTGTGCGCCGCGGAGCCGCTGCACGCCCAATGCACGGGCCCCCAACATCATCAATTCGACTTTGTGGTCGGCAATTGGCTCGTGCGCGACTCCTCGGGCCATGCGATCGGGACCGTCACCGTCTCGCACGAGTACGGCGGTTGCGTGCTGATCGAGCGGTGGCGTGGTGTGGCCAACTCCGGTGAGGGCCTGGGCGTGATCGGCTACCAGCCGGGGCGGGGGACCTGGCATCGGGAGTACATCGATCACGGCGGATTCGTGCTGGCGTTCGACGGACACGTGGATGGTGCGGCGATGGTGATGACGGGCAAGGACTACCAGTCGGACGCCGCGCGGATGCATCGCGTCATGTGGACGCGACAGCGCGATGGCTCGGTCGAAGAGCGATGGCAGACGTCGATCGACGACGGGCAATCGTGGCAGGTGCAGTTCTACGGTGTGCTGCAACGCATAGCGGAGTAGCGCGCGCGCCGACTGATACCTCCGTATCGACCGACACCATCGTCCAATAGGTCTTGCTGCTGGTCCGCCGAAATTGCGGGTGCGCACGGCGCGTGATGCTGCGCGCCATTCGGGTGAGGCTTCGAACAGTCATCTCACGAGGGGAGACGAATACCATGAGAATGCCATTCGCAGTTCGCCAGGGTCGTGAGCCGACCCAGTCGTCCCCGGCTGCGACGACGGTCACGGGCGGAAAGACCAGAGTCCTGGCCGGTATTGCGGTGAGCGACACGCCGCTCATCACTCGTGCCCTGGACTATGCCCGGGACTATTCCGAGCCGGTGCTCTTCAACCATGCCGTCCGATCCTGGCTCTTCGCCGTTCGGCTCGGGCAGCTGCAGGGCATCGCACACGACGCGGAAGTCGTCGCCGTCGGCACACTGCTCCACGACCTCGGGCTCACGGACCGCTTCTCGGGTGGCCACCGCCGCTTCGAGGTCGAAGGCGCTGACGCCGCGCGGGAGTTCGCGCGCGGGCAAGGCTTCGACGACCGCCGCGTGCAACTGGTCTGGGACACCGTCGCGTTGAATTCCACACCGTCGCTTGCCCTGTATAAGGAGACCGAAGTGGCGCTCTGCACGGCCGGGATCGTGCTCGACTTCGGCGGACCCCAGTACGACCAGATCCCGCCGGACGAGATGAAGAGCATCCTCGCTGCATTCCCTCGCCTCGGCATGAAGCGGTCCTTCACCGATTCGGTGTGCCGCATCATCAAGGCCCGGCCCGAGACCACCTACGACAATTTCGCGCGCGACTTCGGGGAGCGTTTTGTCCCGGGCTACAAAGCGCCGTCGACCGTGGACTTCCTGATGAACGGTCCGTTCGATGCGTAGGCCGGCGTTCGCACCGGATCGCGCGAGCCGCGTGACCTCGGATCCGCGCGCCGCGTTTCGCGCCCGGCGCCAGGCGTTCCGCGCGCTGCACGAGCGGGGCTGCTTCGTCATCCCGAATCCGTGGGACGTCGGCTCGGCGCGGTATCTCCAGCATCTGGGCTTCCCGGCGCTGGCGACGACCAGCGCCGGCTTTGCCTTTTCCCAGGGGCTGCCGGATTCCGATGTCGCCGTCTCCCGTGATCGGATCCTGGCCAACATCGCCGAGATCGCCGGCGCGGTCGATCTGCCGGTCAATGCGGACTTCTCGTCGGGATATGGAGTGGAACCGTCCGACGTGGCGGACAGCGTCACTCGATGTGTGGCCACCGGGGTCGCCGGCCTGTCGATCGAGGATGCCACCGGTACCCGGGCCACTCCGCTGTACGAGCTGCCGATCGCGGTCGAGCGCGTCCAGGCGGCGCGCGCGGCGATCGATCGATCGGGCAGCGGAGTGCTGCTGACCGCAAGAGCCGAATGCTACCACGTGGGCCATCCCGATGCGCTCCGCGAATCGGTTCGCCGTCTCCAGGCGTACGCACAAGCCGGCGCCGACGTCCTCTTTGCACCGGGCCCGCAGACGCCGGAAGACATCAAGGTGCTCGTGGAAGCGGTCCATCCCAAACCGTTCAACCTCCTCGTCGTGCGCGACATTGGACTCGGCGTCGACGACATCGCAGCCCTCGGCGTCCGGCGCATCAGCGTCGGCGGGGCACTCGCCCTTGCCGGATGGACCGCCGTCATGCGCGCGGCGCAGACGCTGAAGGCCAACGGGAACTTCTCGGGCTTCACCGGCCTGGTGCCGTACCCCGAGATCAACGAACTCCTCGCGGCGGATCTCAAGGCGAGAGGTGCACGGAGGCTCTCATGAAAATCATCGTCATCGGCGGTACTGGACTCATCGGATCCAAACTGGTCACCGAGCTTCGTGCGCAAGGCCACGATGCGGTGCCGGCGTCACCCGACACCGGCGTCAACACCATCACGGGAGCGGGTCTGCCGGAAGCGCTGGTGGGCGCCTCCGTGGTCGTCGACGTGTCGAACTCCCCCTCGTTCGAAGACGCGGCGGTATTGAGGTTCTTCGAGACGTCGACCCGGAACCTCCTCGCCGCGGAAGCCACAGCAGGCGTCCGCCATCATGTCGCCCTGTCGGTCGTGGGAACCGAGCGCCTGTCCGCGAGCGGCTACCTCCGTGCCAAGAGCGCTCAGGAGAAGTTGATCAGGGGCTCGTCGATCCCGTACTCGATCGTCCACGCGACGCAGTTCTTCGAGTTCGTCAAGAGCATCGCCGACGCCGCCACCGTCGGCAACACGGTGCGACTCGCACCCGTGCTGATCCAGCCCATGGCCGCGAAGGACGTCGCGAGTGCACTCGCCAGGGTCGCCGTCGGATCGCCGGTCAACGGAATGGTCGAAATCGCGGGGCCCCAACAGTTCCGTTTGGACCAGTTCATTCGACGCGGCCTCGACGCGCGCCACGATCCGCGTGAAGTGGTCACCGATCCGCACGCGCGCTACTTCGGCGCAGAACTGGGCGAGCGCACCCTGGTGCCCGGCGACAACGCCGTCCTCGCCCAGACCCGCTTCGAAGAGTGGCTCAGCCAGTCCATGGTTGCGGCGCCGTAGATGCGATGAGCCCTGACCTCAGCACGGCGGCCCGTTCGCCCGCTGCGGCGGCCGATCACGTCAATCCGACGCTGACGCCGGAGCAGCTCGCCCGCGTCGCCGCGCACGGGCGCCGGCGCTTTGTGGTGGACGGAGAGACGCTGGTGCATCCGGGAGAGAACGCGGCGCGTGTCTACGTCGTCATCACCGGTCGCATCGACGTCATCCATCCCGCTCCGACCGAAGCGGTCGTCGTCTCGTTCGGTTCGGCCATGTTCACCGGGGAAGCGACGATGTTGTCGGGTCGCCGCGGTCTGGCGGAGATCCGGGCGGGAGCGGACAGCGAGGTCATCGAGGTCGCGCGTGGCGACCTCCTGTCCCTCATTCAACGCGACGCGGAGCTCGGCGCCATCTTCATACGCGCCTTCATCCTGCGGCGGGTGACGCTGCTCGCCCGCGGTGTCAGCAACCTCGTGATCCTCGGGTCGACGCATTGCCAGGGGACGCTCCGGATCCGTGAGTTCCTGACCCGCAACGGGCATCCCTACACGATGCTCGACGTCGATCAGGATCCCGGTGTCCAGGAGCTGCTGGACCACTTTCACGTCGGCGCCCGCGACATCCCCGTCGTCATCACGCCCGGCGAGGTCGTGCTCAGGAATCCGACCAATCAGCAGATCGCCGACGTCCTCGGGTTCAACGACTCGATCGATCAGACGCGGGTCCGCGACCTGGTCATCGTCGGAGCGGGACCCGCGGGGCTGACCGCAGCGGTCTACGGGGCGTCGGAAGGACTGGATGTCCTGGTGGTAGAGTCGATTGCGCCTGGGGGGCAGGCCGGCGCGAGCTCCCGGATCGAAAACTACCCGGGCTTTCCGACGGGGATCGTCGGCATGGACCTGGCCGCGCGCGCCACCAACCAGGCCCAGAAGTTCGGGGCACAAATGATGGTCGGGAGCGATGCCCAACGCCTGGCGTGCGACCGCAGGCCGTACACGCTCGAGATCGGCAACGGGCAGCGGCTGCCGGCGCGCGCGGTGATCATTGCCACCGGCGCCGAGTATCGGAGGCTGCCCATCGACGGCCTATCGCGGTTCGAAGGGGCGGGGGTCTATTACGCCGCGACCTTCATGGAAGCGCAATTGAGCGCCGGCGAAGAGGTGGTTGTCGTGGGCGCCGGCAATTCGGCGGGCCAGGGCGCCGTATTCCTGGCTCAGACCGCCCGGCGGGTGCATATGCTGATCCGCTCGGGGGGCCTGGCGGACACCATGTCACGCTACCTGGTCCGTCGCATCGAAGACCATCCGGGCATCGAGCTTCACGTCCACACGGAAATCGTGGGCCTCGAGGGGGACGGTCACCTCGAGCGGATCGCCTGGCGCGACAATCACACCGAGCGCAGGGAGTCGCACGCCATCCGACACGTCTTCACTATGACGGGCGCGGTGCCGAGCACGCGCTGGCTGGCGGGCTGCGTTGCTCTCGACGACAAGGGGTTCATCAAGACGGGCTCCGACCTCGTGCCGGAGGACCTGGTCGCCGCAGGGTGGCCCCTCACCCGCACCCCGCATCTGCTGGAGACCAGTCGTCCGGGGATCTTCGCGATCGGCGACGTCCGCTCCGGGAGCTTGAAACGCGTCGCCTCGGCCGTGGGCGAGGGATCGATCGCGATCGCCGGTGTGCACCAGGGGCTGTACGAGTAACGGGCCCGCGGTGTCGGACGGCAGGCGCGCTCACCTCCGCGCGATCACGACCGTGCGAAATGCGAAGCGTCGACTTCGCAGGCGATACCAATGAACGAAGTAAGGAGGCAGGGTATGGCGCAACCATCTGATCTCGATCGCCGGACCTTTGTCCGTCTCGCAGCGGCAACCGCCGCAGCTCTTTCCACGAGGGTTAACGCTATGACGCAGTCGCTCACTGATGTTGTGCCGCGGACGGGGAACGGCCAGGGGGCCGACATTCGTCCGTTTCGTTTCAAGGCTTCGGACGCGGAGCTGACCGACCTGCGGCGGCGCATCAATGCGACCAAGTGGCCTGAGCGCGAAACGGTCAACGATGAAACGCAGGGCGTGCGGCTCGGGACGATGCAGAATCTCGCGCGCTACTGGGGGACGGAACACGACTGGCGCAAGTGCGAGGCGAAAATAAACGCGGTGCCGAATTTCATCACGAACATCGATGGGCTGGACATTCACTTCATTCAGGTCAAGTCGAAGGAGAAGAATGCGTTGCCGATGATCATCACGCATGGATGGCCGGGTTCATTCATCGAGCAGATGAAGGTCATCGCCCCCCTCACCGATCCTGTGGCGTACGGTGGAAAGGCCGAGGACGCGTTCGATGTAGTGATTCCATCGCTGCCAGGCTACGGGTTCTCAGGCAAGCCAACGGCACCGGGGTGGGACCCTCCGCGAATCGCCCGTGCGTGGACCACGCTGATGAAGCGCCTTGGATACACGAGATTCGTGGCGCAGGGCGGCGATTGGGGCAATGCCGTCTCCGAGACGATGGCGGTGCAGGCGCCTCCAGAATTGCTCGGCATTTCCACCAACATGGCGGCTACCGTTCCAGCCGAGATCAGCAAGGCAATGGCAGCGGGCAGCCCGCCGCCGTCGACCCTTTCAGCCGATGAACGGAACGCCTGGGACCAGCTGGACTTCTTCTATAAGAAGGGCCTGGGCTACGCCAACGAGATGGCGCTCCGTCCGCAGACGCTGTACGGGCTCGCGGATTCTCCGGTCGGGCTGGCGGCCTGGATTCTGGACCACGACGCGCGCAGTTACTCGCTCATCGCGCGCGTCTTCGACGGACAGCCCGAAGGCCTCAGCCGAGACGACATCCTCGATAACATCACGATGTACTGGTTGACGAACACCGCGGTCTGCTCGGCTCGCCTCTATTGGGATACTGCCCAAACGGCAAAGGCGGGGTTTTTCGATCCCAGGGGCGTCCAGATCCCGGTCGTTGTGACCGTTTTCCCCGACGAGATCTATGCAGCCCCGCGGAGCTGGGCGGAGCGCGCGTATCCGAAGATGATCTATTTCAGCAAGCTCCCAAAGGGCGGGCATTTCGCGGCGTGGGAACAGCCGGCGCTGTTCACGGCCGAAATGCGGGCGGGGTTCCGATCACTGCGGCCGACGCAGGGAGCATCGCGCTAGAAGCCACGGCGCTTGTCACAGACCTCGACTCAACGCCCTTGGACCTCCCCCCGTACCTGCATCAGGGTCCGGTCGCGAAGCCGTGAGGCGAGGCGCCCTAGGGCGCCGATACCATGGTCCAATAGAGTCGCGTGCGCGCGTCTGGTAGCGTGATTGCAAGCCGCCTGTCGCGCCCAATTCAGGAGTCTGAGCGATGTCCGAGGCAATCAATGTCGATCGCAGGCGGTTCCTGGGCACGGCACTCATGAGCATCGCCGCCGCCGAGGTGGGCCTGATCGCTTCTGCGGACGCACAACCGAAGTCGTCGCGGGGGACGAACACGGGATTCGACTCAGTGAAGCAGATCGATGCCGGCGTCTTGAATGTCGGATACGTCGAGTCCGGCCCCACTGATGGCCGCCCGGTGGTTCTGCTGCACGGCTGGCCCTACGACATTTACAGTTACGTGGATGTCGCGCCACTATTGGCAACGGCGGGCTATCGGGTGATCGTGCCCTACCTGCGCGGCTATGGCACCACGCGCTTTCTTTCCAGTACCACGTTCCGGAATGGCCAACCCGCGGCCATGGCTCGCGACATCATCACCCTCATGGATGCGCTCAAGATCGAGCAGGCGACCCTCGCCGGATTTGATTGGGGCGCGCGGACCGCGGACATCGTCGCGGCGCTCTGGCCTGAGCGCTGCAAAGCGCTCGTCTCCGTCAGCGGCTATCTGATCGGCAGTCCTGAATCCAATAAGGCGCCGCTGCCGCCCAAGGTTGAGCTCCAATGGTGGTACCAATTCTACTTTGCCACGGAACGCGGACGCGCCGGCTACGACAAATACCGGCGTGATTTCGCGAAGCTGATTTGGCAGACCGCTTCGCCGCAATGGCACTTCAGTGACGCCACGTTCGATCGCAGCGCCGCGTCCTTCGACAACGAGGATCACGTGAGCATCGTGATTCACAATTACCGTTGGCGGCTCGGCTTGGCGGAAGGCGAGCCGGAATATGACGATCTGGAACGGCGGCTCGCCGAGGGTCCGGTCATCACCGTGCCCACGATCACGCTGGAAGGTGATGCCAATGGTGCACCACATCCGGATAGCAGTGCGTATGCCAAGAAATTCCTGGGCAAGTATGCGCACCGTATCATCGGGGGTGGGGTCGGGCACAATCTGCCTCAGGAAGCACCGCAGGCCTTTGCCAAGGCTGTCATCGACGTCGACGGTTACTGAGAGGAGGCCACATGGCCCACACCACCACGCCACAGAGAGCCCCCGCTGCCTCGGGGCGGAGCAGCTCCGAGCCACGATCGCTCGCCGCGACGACGGCGTATCCCACGAAGAACGATCTGCCGGAGGCCAGCCGGCGCGAAGCGGTGGCGCTGCTCAATCAGCGCCTCGCCGACTGCATCGACCTGCAGGCCCAGTCCAAGCAGGCTCACTGGAACGTGAAGGGCCCCAGCTTCATCGCGCTCCACAAGTTGTTCGATGAGATCAACGCCGCCGTCGCCGAGTACGCGGACCTGGTCGCCGAGCGAATCGTGCAGCTCGGCGGCATCGCGGAAGGCACGGTGGGCGCCGTCGAGGGACGGTCCACCCTCGTCGACTATCCGTTGACGCTCTCGACTGGAGCCGAGCACGTGGCCGCCCTGTCGGACGCGCTCGCCATGTTCGGCCGCACGGTGCGGCTCGGCATTGAGGAGATGAACGAGCTCGAGGATGCCGGCAGCGCGGACATCCTCACCGAGATCTCCCGCGGCGTGGACAAGTGGCTCTGGTTCGTCGAGGCGCACCAGCAGGGCGCGTGATTCCATGACGCTCGTTGCTCCTCCGTCGTCGCCACTCCCCGGCCCGCGCGCCGAGCACGTCTATCCGACGCTGACGCCGGAGCAGCTCGCCCGCATCGCCCCGCACGGGCGCCGGCGCCACGTCGTGCGGGGCGAGGTCCTGGTGCAGGCGGGGGAGCCGGTGGCCCGTCTCTTCATCGTCGTGTCGGGCCGGCTCGAGGTCGTGCGGCCGTCGGCCGCCGAGGAGCTCGTGGTGTCGTTCGGCCCAGGGATGTTTACCGGCGAAGCGACCATGCTGTCGGGTCGTCGCGGGCTCGCCCAGATCCGCGCGGGAGCGGATGGCGAAGTCATTGAAGTCGGTCGTGACGATTTGCTGGCGCTGATCCAGACCGACGGCGAGCTGAGCGCCATGTTCATGCGCGCCTTCATCCTGCGGCGCGTGGAGCTGATCGCCCGCGGCGTCAGCGACGTGGTGGTCCTCGGGTCGACGCATTGCCAGGGGACGCTCCGCATCCGTGAGTTCCTCACGCGCAACGGACATCCCTACACAATGCTCGACCTCGATCGCGATGCCGGCGTCCAGGAGCTGCTCGATCACTTTCACGTCGGCGCCGCCGACATTCCCGTCGTCATCACGCGCGGCGAGGTCGTGCTCCGCAACCCGACCAATCAGCAGATCGCCGACGCGCTCGGCTTCAACGAGGCGATCGATCAGACCCAGGTCCGCGACCTGGTCATCGTGGGGGCAGGGCCCGCGGGGCTGGCCGCAGCGGTGTACGGGGCGTCGGAAGGATTGGATGTCCTGGTCGTGGAGTCGACCGCACCGGGAGGCCAGGCCGGCGCGAGCTCGCGGATCGAGAACTACCTCGGGTTTCCGACGGGCATCACCGGCCTGGAGCTGGCGGCACGCGCCACCAACCAGGCGCAGAAGTTCGGGGCCCAGCTGATGATCGGGCCCGGCGCCAGACGCCTGGTCTGCGATCGCACGCCGTACGCCCTCGAGATCGGCGACGGCCAACGGCTGTCGACGCGCGCGGTGATCATCGCCACGGGCGCCGAGTATCGGCGCCTGCCAATCGACGGCCTCCAGCGATTCGAAGGGGCGGGGGTGTACTACGCCGCGACCTTCATGGAGGCACAGCTGTGCGGCGGTGAAGAAGTGGTCGTCGTGGGTGCCGGCAACTCGGCGGGCCAGGCCGCGGTGTTCCTGGCTCAGGCCGCCCGACGGGTGCATATGGTGATTCGCTCGGCGGGCCTGGCCGACACCATGTCCCGCTATCTCATCCGGCGCATCGAGGACCACCCGGCTATCGTCCGCCACGCGCACACGGAGATCGTGAGCCTCGAGGGAAACGGCCACGTCGAGCGAGTGGCGTTGCGCGACAACCAAAGCGGGCGTATCGAGACGCACGACATCAGGCATGTTTTCACGATGACGGGCGCGGTGCCCAGCACGCGCTGGCTGGACGGCTGTCTCGCGCTCGACGACAAGGGATTCATCAAGACGGGGGCGGACCTGTTGCCGGAGGATTTGGCCGCTGCGCGCTGGCCACTCGCCCGCGCTCCCTACCTTCTCGAGACGAGCCGTCCCGGGGTCTTCGCGGTCGGCGACGTCCGCTCGAGGGGCTTGAAACGGGTCGCCTCGGCGGTGGGCGAGGGATCGATCGCGATCGCCGCCGTACACCAGGTGCTGCACGAGTAAGGGAGGCATGTGACAGACGGTACCTGCGCTCACCTCAGCGCCATCACGACCGTGCGACATGCGAAGCGCCGGGAATGCGCGGAGTGCGTCAAGCTCGGCGCGCAATGGGTCCACCTGCGCACCTGCCAGCAGTGCGGCGCGACGCTGTGCTGCGACAGCTCCCCCAACCGCCACGCCTCGAAGCACGCGCGCTCGAGCGGGCACCCGGTGGTGGCGTCGGCGGAGCCGGGGGAGCGGTGGTTGTACTGTTACCCGGACGATGCCTTTGCGGAGTATTGAGACCAGGAGGAGAACTGGCATGGACAAGGACGAAGAGTTTGAGGAGCGGAAGTCTGCGGCGGCGGAAGTGGCCGACCGGCTTCGCAGCCGCGGCATCGTCGTCAGCGGCGCCGAGAACCCCGAGGATCTGGGTGACCTCCTCTCGGCCGTGGAGCGCTTCGAGGCGGCGGTCGAAGCCCATGGCGGCGACTTGATGGTCGACGACCTGAAGAGCTCGCGGCCCGACGACCGACACTTCGTCGTGCCCCGGCGCACGCACGGCGAGAGCATCCGGATCTACATCGGTCGCATCGACGATGCGACGGTGAGGCTGCGCCGCCATCCGCGGCAGCCCGACTGAAACAACAGCTTGGAGAGCAGGACGCGCTGAACCCTGTCGCAATCGTTCAACAGTTGCCGGCAGCCATTGCAGCCCCAGAAAGCACGGCGATCCTCGTCCCACAGGCCGGACATACGGTGCATTTCGATCGGCCAGAGGTCGTGCGCGCGATTGCGGCCAACGCCCTAATGATGAAGGTCCCCCACCCCTAGCGTACCGCTCGTTTGACCCGCAGAATGGTCGGGCCGTCTTGCTCGTCCAACACAAACGAAAAAGGAAAGAGCGGTATGGTCCCCCGACGCGCATCGCTCATCGGGGTCTGGCTGGGTGTGACTGCGTCCCGCGCGCTGGCGCAGGGAGTAACGGCCAAGGCCCCCTGTGATTCCAATCTGTTGCAGCTCGCCGCCCCGGTGAACGGCTATCAGGCGCGGGGGGATCGCTGCGAGGGCGTGTATGCCCGTCAGGTGGCCGGGACCACCATGTTCCTCTCCTCGTTTACGGCGACGTTCGAAAAATACGATCTCAACGCGGACGATCCCCTCATCATCCGGTGGACCGCTCCGGCCGATTCCGGCATTCAACTCCGCGCCGAGACCATCAAGGCCGGACGGTACTACCGGATGGATACCCGCGCCGCGCCCCGCGACTCGATGTACCGCTGGCCCAACCGCATCCTCAGCTCGGAACGCCTCGCCCGCAGCGACCTCGGGGTCCTGGGGTGGACGAGGATCACGCTCGGCGGACGACGGCGCGTCGCCTATGTCCCGCTCGCGGTCACCCAGAAGAGCGCGCCGACATCGTGCGGGCCGCTGCAGGTGGCCTTCTCCACCGAAACCCGGCTCATCGAGGTCCTGGTGAGCCTTACCCAGCTGGACTCCACCGGCGTCGAGACCCGGGTGATCAAGAAGGACGAGCCGCTGGGGCGCGGATTCTATCCCGCCGGGAGCCCGATCCTCATCTCCCTGAAGCGCGCCGATCTGGCCGCGCCGGGCCTGTACTCGCTCAAGGTGTCCGCCGCCTTGAGCCCCCGCGGGAATTACTCGCACGAGTATCTGCTGCTGATCCCCGCAGCCGCTGCCTGCCCCCCATGAGCCGGTCCTGCCCCACGTGCAGCCGCGAGATCCCGGCCGACAGCGTCGTCTGCCCGCTGTGCGGGGCCGACCTGCCCACCTCCCTGATGGTCGGCCCGATTCCCACGAAGACGCCCGTGCCGGATCCGCTGCGAGACCGGCTGCAGGCCGCGCTCGGCGCCGGCTTCGAGCTTGGCGCGCGGCTCGGCGAGGGGGGATTCGGTGTGGTGTACCGCGCCCGCGACGTGCGCCTGCGCCGCGATGTCGCCGTCAAGCTGCTGCGCCGTGAGCTCGTGTCGAGCGAAGGGTTCGTGGAGCGGTTCGAGCGGGAAGCCCAGGCCCTCGCGGCATTGCGCCACGCCAACATCGTTCCGGTCTATTCGATCGGCGAGCAGGACGATCTGATTTTCCTCGTCATGCCGTTCGTCTCCGGGAAAACGCTCACCGAATACCTCCGCGAGCACGGCCGTCTGTCCCTGGACGAGGCCGCGACCATCCTCCGGGCCGTCGGCGACGCTCTCTCGGCCGCGCACGCGGTCGGGCTCGTGCATCGCGATATCAAGCCCGACAACATCATGCTCGAGGGGCCGAATCGGCACCTGCTGCTCATGGATTTCGGCATCGCGAAAACCGGGCAGACGCCTGGCGGTGTGGGCCTCACCGCCACTGGCGTGGTGATGGGGACGCCGCTCTACATGAGCCCGGAGCAGGCCACCGCGGATCCGTCGATCGATACGCGCTCCGACATCTACTCCCTCGGCGTCCTCGCCTACCAGCTGTTCACGGGACAGCTCCCGTTCAACGGCGATTCGATCTTCGCGGTGCTGAACCAGCACCTGACGACCCCGGTGCCCGAACCGCGGACGCTGCGGCCGGAAATCCCCGCGAGACTCTCAGCCGCCCTGCGTCGCGCCATGGCGAAGAAACCGGCCGAGCGGTTTCAGCACGTCGAAGAATTCATCGCGGCTGTCGAAGGGCAGGGCGGCGCCGCCGCTCCACGGCTTTCCATGCCGGGAAACCGTACGCTCGTGGCGGGCGTGGTCGGCGGCCTGCTCCTGGCCGCGGCCGCCGTCATCTTCTGGAAAGGCTCGGCGCCGGTGGCGCGCGCCCCCGTGCATGCCGAGCTGCGCGTGCAAGGCGTGTGGCTCCGGCTTGGTACGGCCGTGGCGCCGTGGGACCGCGCGCTGAGCCTCACCTCCCTCGGGATCTCGGGGCTCGACGAAGTCTCCCTGCCGGCGCACGACAAGATCCCCGCGCGCACCGTTGCCACGCCGACGCTGTACCTGAAGGCTATCCAGCCGGACAGCGGCGGCATCAGCATCGACCCAATACAGCTCCCAGCCCGGAGCCTCATCGCCCTGAAGCCGACCGGGACGGGCGGGGTGGTTCAACTGACCATGGGTGACTCGCTGCCGTCCATACCGGTTTCGGTGAGCGGCAGGATCGCCATCAGCGTGCAGGACCAGCCGGTGGACACGATCCCATTCTCGATCGACCAGATTCAGCTCGCCGCGACGCACGGACCACTCGATTTCCAGCTCGGCTTCGAGGGGTCGGCAGTCGCGCGGCCGCTGGTGCCGCTCGACGTCGTCGGCGTGAGTTTCGAGGACGTGAATCGCTACCGCGACGAGGAGCAGGTCAGTGACCAACGGGTCTCGACCATCGACAGCGGCAGCCTCGGACTCACGATCGGGAACCGGCCTCCCCACACACTGAAGAAAGGGGAGGAGCTGCGCCTTCCGGGCTTCAAGGGCGCGGTTCGCGACATCGCCGTTGACTCACAGGCCGTGGCGCTCACCCTCGAGGGCACGGTCGATTCCTTGCCAGCGTCCCTCGGCAAGGTCCCGAACGTCCTTCAAGTCTTCTGGTCGGAGCATCCTCTGGCATCGACAGGTGCCGGACTCGTCTACCTCGCGCTGTTCGTGCTGGTCGGGCTCTACTGGAAGAGGGGCACATAATGAGAGCCGTTGCCGGTGTCTTGGTTCTGGTCATTGCCGCGGCAGCTCCGCTGGCGGCGCAACGGGTGTCGCCGATGCCGGTGGAGGCGAAAAACCTGGTGGTCCAGGTGTTGGCGACCGGAGGGGACGACGAGGAGGTCGGGGCCGGGATCGTGGTCGCGGCGTCCAATCGCATCATCATCGCGACCGCGGGCCACGTGGTCCGCGCGGCCCAGCAGAACGGCGGAACGGTCCGGGTGGTGTTCCAGTTCGCCCGCAGCGACACCGTCGTGGCGCACGTGGACCAGCTCGATCGCGACCTCGACCTGGCGGTGCTGAGCGTGCCGCGAGACGCGCGCTCCACCATCCAATTCGCATTCAATCGTGAGGGAGATCCCGCAGCGCTCGAGATCGGGGCCCTGGTGGTGCCGGTGGGGTGCCCCGATCGGGTGTGCTGGGATCCGCCGGTGAGCGGGGACCGGGTGATCAGCGCGAGCGCGCGGCGCGTGCGCTTCGAGTCGTTCTTCGTGAGCCCGGGGAGCTCCGGGGGCGCGCTCTTCAACCGGCAGTGGGAGGTGGTGGGGCTGGTGACCGAGAAGAACACCCAGGACGGCATCGCGGTCGGCATGAGCGAAGTGGCGGACCGGCTGCGGAAGTGGGGCTACACCGTCCAGCTGGGTCCGACGAGCATACCCCGCGCCGGATACCGCACGCGCTTCAGCCTGGTCGGGTTGGCGCCGACCTCCGGCGGCCTGACCCAATCGGGCCGGTGGCCGAGTGGGCGATTCGCGCTGCTGCTCCGGGGCCAGGAGCGGATCGGCTGGCACCTGACGGCCATTCGGCTCGCGCCACTGAACCTGCAGGTGACAGGCGGCATGGTGGGGAGCAGCGTTTCGCTGCGGGCCGGCCGGTTCGGGATCGCGCCATTCGGAGAGGTTGGCGTGGCCCGGGTGAACGGGCGCTTCAACGTCGGGAGCTACACCATCCAGACGGCGGGCGGACCCGAGGAGGTCCCCATCTGGCAGACCGTGACCAATGATGTGATCGGCGTCGGCGTGGGGACGGATCTCGAGTTT